>Ga0081538_10001379_pt1 | contig 24922 bp, 19 predicted proteins | sample TabmetS5T2R1_FD_71022 | JGI IMG/M metagenome (GOLD analysis project Ga0081538, IMG submission 71022) | Tabebuia heterophylla rhizosphere microbial communities from the University of Puerto Rico - S5T2R1 | ecosystem: Host-associated > Plants > Roots > Rhizosphere ... | reverse complement strand
GAGCGCGGCCAGCAACACGGCCACCGCCGTCCGCCGCCGCTGTCTGCTAGTGCGGCTAGGTCGCATCGCCGGCCTCCTCGCCGTCGCCGACGGCCCTGAAGGTTCCAACCGAGAATCATGACGTCCCCATAGATTACGGGCAAACTCCACCAGTCACCTGAGCAGCCGACCTCCCGCTGGTGTCCCCACGCGGGGTTGGCATCCGGGCATGGCGCGTACGCTGCCCGATGACGATCAGGACTGGTCCGTCCAGCGTCGGGGAGGCGTTCGCTCGGGCCTCAAGACGATCCCTTGATCGTGGCGCTGAACGTCCCGCGGTTGTTGTCGACCCCGTTGTCGTTGATACCGAGAAAGAGCCTTCCCCCGGCAGCGCAGGTGTAGGTGTTCTGGCTCCCACTTGGGGAGTAGGGCTGCCGGCCGCCGATGCTCCCTCGGGGTGGCCGATGGACAGGCCGGTGTCCTTGTCGAAGAAGTGGAACCCGCTGGTGTCCACGGCCAGCTCCCCGGCCAGCTCCTCGGCCTCGACCTCGTCCTTGGCCGCCTTGTCGAAGCGGGCGATCATGATGTCGTGGTGCACCGGGGGTGGCATCGATCCTCCTGACGGTTCATGGCGCCGACGCCTCGGTGCGCTTCAGCTCGCCGTGCTCCCAGCCGACCGGCATGGGGTCCGACAGCTCGCCCAGGAACTGCCGGTCGTGGTCGTAGTAGCGGAAGGCCAGCAGGACCGGCTGCCCGGAGCGGTCGTGGGCGAGCCGGCCGCAATAGAAGGCATCGTTGGTGAGCGGTCGGGCCGCCGCGATGTCGAATGGTCCCGTCGGCGAGTCGATGGGCACGTACAAGATCCCCCCGGTCGCCCCTGTCCCACGGCGCGCGGCCGAGAACTGCGGGTCGAGGCAGCTGAACACCAGGACCAGCCGGTCCTCCACGGCGGCGGCCTGAGGGCATTCGAGGTGGCCGAACCCAGAGCCCGGCCTGCTGAGCGGTGGCCGCACCTCCCACCGATGCAGGTCGGGAGAGGAGGCGTGGCCGATGACGCCGCGGTCGTCGGCCGGGCCGTGGTTGGCGCGGGCGGTGATGAGCATGTGCCAGCCGTCCCCATCCGGATCCCGAAGCACCCAGGGGTCACGCCAGGCTTCCTCGTGCCAGTCGCTCCCGCCCAGCCGCTCGTACCAGCGGGCGTCGGCGGAGACCAGCGGGGAGGTCGAAAGCTTGTGCCACACCTCCAGGTCGCTGGAGGTGGCCGCGCCGATGGTCTGGCGGATCCGCCGGTCGACCAGGGTGACGCCGGTGTAGAACAGCCACCACCGCCCGTCATCGCCTCGCACCACGCTGCCGGTCCAGGTGGCCAGGTCGTCGAACGCCGGCGGGTCGGCGGCGACGAGCACGTCGCCGACCTGGACCCAGTGCTTGAGATCCTCGGAGACGGCATGGCCGATGGCGGCTCGGTGGTGGCGCCGTCGCTCGTCCTGCAGCGCCCTGGAGGCGAACAGGAAGAACACGTGGTAGCGCTCGCCGTCGTCGGCCAGCCAGAAATCCCATACCCAGGCGCCGGGTAGCCGGAGCATCGCGCTAGCCCTTCACTCCGGCGGAGGCGATGCCGCGGATGAACTGTCGCTGGAGGGCCAGGAACATCACCAGCACCGGGATGGTGATCAGGGTCGAGCCCGAACCCTGGCGGCTCGCTCGAGGCCGTCGAGGATCAGGTCGAGCCCGAACTCGTACTCGTCGCCGTAGTCGTAGCCGGGTTGGAGGACGTGCTCGGCGACCAGCTCGGCCAGGTGCGGGTAGGCGTCGGCCGGGAAGTCGGCCATGATCGACTGGGCCAGCTCGGCGGTCCCCTCGGGGGTGTCGAACGGCAGGTTCGCCTCCTGCAGCGCGAACCCGTAGATGTAGCTGTCGAGCAGGGCGTAGGCGTGGGCCGTGAGGGCGACCGGGAAGCCGGCCTCCCGCAGGCACCCGATCACGGCGTCGTGGTGGCGGAGGTTGGCCGGGCCGGGGGTGCGGCGCGACTCCAGCAGGCCGACGGCCCAGGGGTGGCGGGCCAGGACGGCACGGGCCGAGACCGCCCGCCGGCGCATGGCCGCCTTCCAGCCGGGGCCAGCGGCGGGGAGCTCGATCTCGCCGAAGACGAGGTCGACCATGCCGTCCAGGAGCGCGTCCTTGTTGGGGACGTGGTGGTAGAGCGACATGGCCTCGACCCCGAGCTCCTGGGCGAGCTTGCGCATGGTGAGCGAGCCGAGGCCCGCGTCGTCGGCGAGGGCGACGGCGGCACGCAGCACCCGTTCCCGGCTCAGCGGAGCCCGGGGTTGTGCCTTGGGGCCGGCCTGGGTCGGCATGCTTCCGTCCGCCATCGCGCCACCGAGCTTACGTTGTAAGACTACTGGTTGACAACCTACGACGGACGCATCAGTCGCGACCGGACACGCCGACGAGCGCCGGCTCGGGCTGGGGTGGGAGGTCGGCGGGCTCCACGCGCAGGTTGGGCAGGCGGTCGTCGAGCCAGCGGGGCAGCCACCAGTTCGCGCGGCCCAGCAGGGCCATGGTCGCGGGCACCATCACCATGCGGACGACGGTCGCGTCGAGCACGATCGCGGTCGACAGCCCCACGCCGATCATCTTGACGAGCGCGGAGGGGTTGGCGACGAAGCTGAGGAACACCACCGTCATGATCAGCGCGGCGGAGGTGATCACGCGGCCCGTGGCCGCCGTGCCGCGCGCCACCGACTCGGCGTTGTCGCCGGTGGCGTCGAAGGCCTCGCGGATGCGCGAGAGCAGGAAGACCTCGTAGTCCATGGACAGACCGAAGAGCACCGCGAAGAAGATGGTCGGCAGTGGGGAGACGATCAGGAACGTCTCCTCCAGGTTGAACACCTCCTTGAACCAGCCCCACTGGAACACGGCCACCACGACGCCGTACGCCCCGCCGATCGACAGCAGGTTCATCACGGCGGCCTTCAGCGGCACCGCGATGGAGCGGAACACCACCAGCAGCAGCAGGAACGACGCGGCCAGGATGGCGGCGACGAAGATGGGCAGGGTGTCGGTGAGCTGCTGGGTGAGGTCGTCGGTCATGGCGGTCAGGCCGGACACGGCCACGTTGGCCGGGAGGAGGCCGCGGACGCGTTCGAGGGTCTCGGAGGTCTCGGCGTCGGCGGGGGCGGTGGTGGGGATCGTCGGCACCACGACAGCGTCCCCGGAGGGGGAGGTCTGGGGCTCGCCGACCATGGCGATGCCGGGGTCGGCGGCGACGCGCTCGGCCAGCGCAGCGATGGCCTCGGCGTCGACGCCAGGGGTGCGCAGGTCGACGACCAGCAGCAGCGGGGCGTTGAAGCCCGGGCCGAAGCCCTCGGCCAGCAGGTCGTAGGCGCGACGGTGGGTGGCGCTGGTCGGGTCGTCGCCGGCGTCGGGGAAGCCCGTCTCCATCTGCAGCGCCGGGGCGGCCAGGGCGAGCAGCAACAGCGAGGCGACGGCCAGGTACGGCAACGGCCGGCCCGACACGCGGTGGGCAAAGCGCCACCAGGCCGTGTCCTCGGCCGGCCTGACGGGGCGCCGGCGGCCCACCAGGCGCCCGGCGTCGATGCGGTTGCCGAGCAGCGACAGCAGCGCCGGCAGCAGCGTGACGGCGGTCGCCACAGCGAAGAGCACGACCAGCGAGGTGCTGAGCCCGATCGAGGCCAGGAAGCCCAGGCCGGTCAGCACCAGGGCGGCCATCGCCACGACCACGGTGCCGCCCGCGAGCAGGACGGCGGAGCCCGCCGATCCCATGGCGTTCGACAGCGCGGTGCGGTTGTCCTGACCGGCGGCTCGGTGCTCGCGGTAGCGGGCCATGATGAACAGGGCGTAATCGATGCCGACCCCCAGCCCGATCATCGCCCCGATGGTCGGGGCGGCGCTGGAGACGTCCATCGCGCTGGCCAGCAGCGTGATGCCGCCAAGGCCGATGGCGACCGCGGCCAGGGTGAGCGCGATCGGGACCAGCGCGGCCACGATCGTCCCGAACGCGACCACGAGCACGACCAGCGCGGCCAGCAGGCCGACCGCCTCCGCGCCCGACGTCTCCGCCTCGGCGTTGATGAAGGCCGCGTCGCCGCCGACCTCGGCCGCGACGCCGGCCTCCCGCGCGGGCTCGATCGCGTCGGCGACCGCGGTCAGCGGCGCCGGGCCGAGCTCCGTCGACGGCCGGTCGAAGGCGATCTCGGCGAAGCCGATGCGCCCGTCGGGCGACACGGCGCCGGCGGTGAACGGGTCGGCCACCGTGGCCACGTGCTCCACCTCGGCGACCCGGGCGACGGCGGCGGCGATGGCCGGCCGGTGCCGCTCGAGCCGCTCCCCCTCCGGCGCGGCGAACACCGCCATGGCGCTGCCGCCGGCCGCGGAGGGGAAGCGCTCCTTGAGGAGGGCCAGCGCCTCCTCACTCTGGCTGCCGGGGGCGACGAGGTCGTCGGCGAACGCCCCACCGGCGGTGCCCGAGAGCCCCAGGATGACGGCGGCGGCGACCGCCCACGCCCCGATCGTGACCCAAGGCCTGCGGGCGCTGGCGTCGCCGAGGCGACGAGTGACGCGATGCATGACGGTGCTCCCTTCAGGGGCCGGTTCGGACGACTTGCGCGCCGGGTCTGGCGCGGTTCCACCGTGCTCGCCGAGGCCGGCGCGGTCGCCCGCCCGGGGGCGGGTTGGCCCTCCCCCGCGAGGCGGGTCATGGGTGGCCGCCGGCGCCTGGGCTCCCCCCGTGCGACGGAGACCCGCTCCGCCCCGAGGTGGATGACCGCGCGTTCGACCTGGCCTATCGTTGGTCGGTACCCGCCGACAAGCCGCGACGGGCCACCGCACGTCTCACCTTGGAGCGATCGTGAACGGCACGACGCCGCCCTTCCGGACGCCGCGCAGGAACGCCCCGCGGAGCTTCCGGGGCCCCTTCGCCCGCTGGCCCCGCGCCGCGGACGCCGTCCTCGCGACCGCGGTCTTCCTGGGGACGGTGTTCGTGGTCGACGGGCCCGGCGACTCGCTGGCCTTCCGCCCCATCGGCGACGTCCCGACTCCCGCCCTGCTGGCCTTCGCCGTGGCCAGCGCGGCGCTGTACTGGCGCCGGCGCGCGCCCCTGGTCGTGGTGGCCGTGACCGTGCTCGCCTGGGCGGTGACGCTCGGAAGCGGCTATTCGGACGGGGGCGGGCCGGTGCTCATCGCCCTGTACAGCGCGGGACGGTACGCCACCGCCGACCGGTGGGCCCACCTGGGCGTCGCCGCGGCCATCGTCGTGGTCGTCCTCGACGGCCTCACCAACCCGGTTCCATGGGGTGAGGTCGTCTTCGGCGCCGTCGTCATGTTCGTGGCCTGGTACGTCGGGCGCCGTCTCCGGCTGCGGGCCGAGCGCGCCGCCCAGCTGCTGCGGGAGCAGGCCGCCGAGGCCCGCCGGATCGTGATCGAGGAGCGGACCCGCATCGCCCGCGAGCTGCACGACGTGGTCGCCCACCGGGTGAGCCTCATGACGGTGCAGGCGGGCGCGGCCAAGGCGGTGGCCGCCCAGGATCCCGAGGGCGCCCTGCGGGCGATGGGCGCGGTGGAGGAGGCGGGCCGGCAGGCGCTGGAGGAGCTGCGCCACCTGCTCGGGGTCCTGCGACCGGAGACGGACCCCGACGGGCTGGGTCCCCAGCCCGGCCTGGCGGACCTCCCCCGGCTCGTCGAGCAGATCCGCGAGGCTGGCCTGGACGTCTCGCTGGCCACCGATGGGGTGTCGGCCCAGCTTCCGGCCCGGGTCGACCTGTTCGCATACCGCATCGTCCAGGAGGCGCTCACCAACGTGCTCAAGCACGCCGGTCCCGGTGCCCGGACCCAGGTACGGCTCGGCACCGACCGGAACGGGATCGTGGTCGAGGTGCTCGATGACGGCCAAGGCGCGGAGCCGCCTTCGGCGGCGGCTGGTCCATTCCGACCGGCAGCATCGCCGGTCGGCGACCGGCAGGGCCGGTCGGGGCACGGCATCGTCGGGATGCGGGAGCGGGCGGTGCTGCTGGGTGGGACCCTCGAGGCTCGGCCCCGCCCGGGCGGCGGGTTCCGGGTCGTCGCCCACCTGCCCACCGGAGGGGAGCCGCCATGAGCATCCGTGTCGCGGTGGTCGACGATCAGGCGCTGGTCCGCGGGGGCTTCGCCATGGTCCTGCGGATCCACGACGACATCGAGGTCGTCGCCGAGGCCGGGACCGGGCTGGAGGCGGTCGAGGTGGCCCGCCGGCACCGTCCCGACGTGATCCTCATGGACATCCGGATGCCGGAGATGGACGGGCTGGAAGCGACCTCCCGGATCCTGGCCGAGGCCGACTGGAACGTCCGGGTGCTGATCCTGACCACCTTCGACCCGGACGAGTATGTCTACCGGGCGTTGCGCGCCGGGGCCAGCGGCTTCGTGCTCAAGGACATCCCCGCCGACCAGCTCGCCACCGCCGTCCGCACCGTGGCCGACGGCGGGGCGCTGCTGGCGCCGTCGATCACCCGGCGCCTCATCGGCCAGTTCACCGAGCGCGTCGGGGTCGACGCCGCCGTCGCGGGTCGTCTCGAGCGCCTCACCGAGCGGGAGCGCGAGGTGGTGGTGGCCGTCGCCCGGGGGGCCAGCAACGCCGAGATCGCCGAGGGCCTGTTCATCGGACCGGCGACGGTCAAGTCGCACGTGTCGAGCATCCTCACCAAGCTCGGCCTGCGCGACCGCGCCCAGATCGTGGTCTTCGCCTACGAGAGCGGGCTGGTCGAGGCCGGCGCCCGCGACATCGGCCACTGAAGGCACCAACCTGGACATCGATCCCCGAACCCCGGTCCTGGTCGGCGTCGGCCAGGCGTCGGAACGCATCGGCCAGCCCGGCTATCGGGCGCGCTCACCGGTCGAGCTCGCCGCCGCCGCGGCCCGGGCGGCGCTGGAGGACGCCGGCGCCGCCGACGTCGCCGGGGCGGTCGACACCGTGGCCGGGATCCGGCAGTTCGACCGTTCCATCCCCGGCGCGACAGCCCCCCTGGGGCGGTCCGACAACTACCCGCGGTCGGTCGCCAGCCGCCTTGGCGCCGAACCGGCCAGGGCGGTCCTGGAGGTCGCCGGCGGGCAGGGCCCTCAGCACCTGGTCACCGAGCTCGCCGGCGTCATCGCCGACGGCCGCTCCGAGGTCGCGCTGGTCTTCGGGTCCGAAGCCAGCTCCACCACCCGCCACCTCGCCGGCGCCCCCGACCGGCCGGACTGGGCCGAGCGGGTCGGGGGCCAGCTCGAGGACCGCGGCCACGGCCTCGAGGGCCTGCTCACCCGCTACCAGCTGGTCCACGGGCTGACCGACGCCCCCAGCCGGTACGCCCTGCTGGAGCACGCCCGGCGCGGCGCCCGCGGCCAGCGCCGCGGGGAGTACCTGCTGGAGATGGGCCGGCTGTTCGCCCCCTTCACCCGGGTCGCCGCGGCCAACCCGCACGCCGCCGCCCCGACCGTCCGGACCGCCGAGGAGCTGGCCACCCCGACCGGACGCAACCGCCTGATCGCCGACCCCTACCCGCGCATGCTGGTCGCCCGCGACCTGGTCAACCAGGGCGCGGCCGTGCTGCTCATGTCGGTCCAGGCGGCCGAACGCCTCGGGGTCGCCCGGGACCGCCGGGTGTTCCTGCACGGGCACGCCGACCTGCGCGAACGCGCCCTGCTGGAGCGCCGGGACCTGGGCGCCTGCCCGGCGGCGGTCATGGCCGTCGAGCACGCCCTCGCCCAGGCCGGCGTCGGGCTCGGCGACCTCGGCACCATCGACCTGTACAGCTGCTTCCCGGTGGCCGTCTCGGCGGCCTGCGACGGCCTCGGCCTGGCCCCGGACGACCCGAGGGGGCTGACGGTCACCGGGGGCCTGCCCTTCTTCGGCGGCCCAGGCAACAACTACTCGATGCACGCCATCGCCGAGACGGTGCTGCGCCTGCGCGCCCGGCCGGGCGCGTTCGGGCTGGTCGGGGCCAACGGCGGCATCCTGTCCAGGTACTCGGTCGGGGTCTACTCCACCACCCCGGCCCCCTGGCCGCCCGGCACCGGCGCCCCGTTGCAGGCCGAGATCGACAGCTGGCCGGCGCCCGACCAGGCCGTCGAGGCCGACGGCTGGGCGAGGGTCGAGACCTACACCGTCAGGTACGGCCGGGACGGGGCGACCGGCATCGTGGTCGGCCGCCTGGCCGACGGCCGCCGGTTCCTGGCCCGCACCGGCGACGGCGACGAGGAGACCCTTGGCGCCCTCACCGGGGCCGACCCGCTCGGCGCCCGCCTGTTCGTCCGCTCCTTCGGCTTCGGCAACCGCGTCGCCACCACCCGGACGCTGATGGACCGCCTGCAGCCGTCACCGCCGGCCGTCCTGGCCGACGACTAGCGGCAGGTCCCGCCTGGTCGTGGCCGCCGGCGGCGGCTTCATGCCGAAGAGGTAGCGGGTCGGGCGGGCGCGGCGCACCAGCAGCTCGTACAGGCCAACGGTCACGGCCAGGGAGGCCACCGCGATGCTGGCGAAGGCCGGCCACAGACCCAGGTCCCAACCGACGACCACATAGGCCACGGCCACGATCACCGTCTGGTGCAGCACATAGAACGGGAACGAGGCCTCGCTGGCGTAGCGGAGCCCCGCAACCGGGCGGCTCAGCAGGGCCTTGCCCGCCCCCAGCAGGGCCAGCACCCACACCCAGGTGTTGACCTGCTCCAGGAGCGAGAATCCGACATCAGGCGGCGAACCGTCGCCCCAACCGTCCTCGGCCCCCGACCGCCACACCAGCAGCACGGTGGTCATGGTGACCGCGGCCGCAGCCAGCAGCGGCCGCCAGTGCCGGTGGATGATCCGCTCGGCCCGGGGGTCGGCCAGCAGCAGGAACCCGGCCACGAACAGGGCCAGGGAGTAGAAGGGGTTCTGGGGGCCGTCGTTGGGCGCCGGCAGCTCGTTGGCGGCCAGCAGCACCAGCGGCATGGCGACCAGCAGCCAGCGGGCGCGGACGGGCCGGGCCCGCCACCGGACCAGCAGCGGCAGGGCGGCCAGCGAGAAGATGAACAGGAACCCGATGAACCACAGATGCGCCGGGGTGAAGCTGCCCGTGTAGCCGCTGAGGTCGCCCTCGATCGTCCAGTAGTCGGCCAGGAACGAGGCCACCGAGTCGTGGTCGCCGCGGGCGCGGCGGGCCAGGAACGCCTGCGGGGGGACGATGATCAGCAGCCCGAACAGGAAGGGGATGAGCAGCCGCCGGGTCCGCTCGCCCACATAGGTCCGGGCCCGGCGGTGGCCGAGGGCCAGCCAGGTGGCCGCCCCGGCGAGCACGAACAGCAGCGGCATGTGCCAGGGGTTGAGCAAGGCCACCGCCGCCCACGACAGCGTGTCGCTGGTCTGGGGGTGCTTGACGTAGAAGGGGTCGAAGACGTCGAAGACCCGTGCGCTGTGGAACACGATGAGGAGCAGCACGGCCAGCACCCGCAACGCATCCAGGTCGTACCGTCGCTCCGATGACCTGCTCATGGCTCTCTCCTGTCCGCTCACGATGCGGCCATCGTGGCGGCGCGGCGTCCCGGCGGCATCGCTCCCCAGAGCGAGAAGGGGGCTCAGCCCCGAGGCTGAGACGGCCGCCGACTACAATGAGGCGCCGACGAACCCTGCCTGTCGCCGGGCGGACATGAGCGTGCGAGTTCCCCATGGCTGAGCCGACCACCACGCCGCCATCGGCGTCCGCCGCCGCCCTCGGGGGCGACGGTCTGCTGGCGACGAAGCTGCACGCGGCTCGCCCGCGTCCCGGCCTCCTGGCCCGCCCGCGGCTGCTGGAACGCATCAGCCAGGGGATGGCTCGCGAGCTCACCCTGATCTGCGCGCCGGCCGGGTTCGGCAAGACCGCCCTGCTGGCCGACTGGACCCGCGGCAGCCGACGGCCGGTGGCCTGGCTGTCGCCGGACCAGGGCGACCGAGACCCTGCCCGCTTCTGGCGATATGTGGCCGCGGCCCTCGACGGTGTCCGGCCCGGCATCTATCGGCACGTCGCCGGGCTGCTGCGGGGGGCGCAGCAGCCGCTCGAAACGGTGACGGCGACCGTGGTGAACGAGCTGGCGGACGGCGACGACGTGGTCGTGCTGGTGCTGGACGACTACCACCTGGTCGAGGCGCCACCGGTCAACGACAGCCTGGCCACGCTCCTGGAGCGCCTGCCGGCGCAGTTGCGGGTGGTGCTGGCCAGCCGCTCCGACCCGCCCCTGCCGCTGGCCCGGCTGCGCGCCCGCGGCCAGGTCACCGAGCTCCGGGAGGCCGACCTGCGCTTCACGCCCGACGAGGCGGCCGAGCTGCTGCGTTCGGCGACCGGCGCGGAGCTGCCCGAGGCGGCCGTGGCCGCGCTCAACGACCGGACCGAGGGCTGGGTCGCCGGGTTGCAGCTCGCCGCCTTGTCGCTGCGGGGCCAGGCCGACGTCGACGGCTTCGTCGCGGGGTTCTCGGGCAGTCACCGCTTCGTGGTCGACTACCTGGCCGAGGAGGTGCTCGACCGCCAGGCCGAGCCGCTGCGGACCTTCCTGCTGGAGACCTCGATCCTGGAGCGGCTGTCGGGACCGCTGTGCGACGCGATCACGGGCCAGAGCGGCAGCCAGCACCTGCTTGAGCAGATCGAGCGGGGCAACCTGTTCCTGACGCCGTTGGACGAGGTGCGGGGCTGGTGGCGCTACCACCAGCTGTTCGCCGACCTGCTCCGGGCCCGCCTCCAGCAGGAGCGACCCGAGCGGTTGACCGACCTGCACCGGGCCGCGGCCGCCTGGCACGAGCGGCACGGGCGGCCCGACGACGCCGTCGGTCACGCCCTCGCCGCCGGTGACGCCGTCTGGGCGGCGCGGCTGATCGAGCGGAACTACGAGGCGTTGCTGGGCCGCAGCGAGGACGCGACCCTGCGGCGGTGGCTGGAGGCGCTGCCCCCCGAGGCGGCCGGCTCCCGGCCGCGGCTGTGGCTGGCCCAGGCCTTCTGGGCGCTCCTCGGCGGCCGCGTGGAGGCGGTGGAGCGGCTGCTGGACGAGGCCGAGCGTGCCTTCGCGGCGGCCGCCGCCGAGCCCTTCGAATCGTCGGTGGGCCGGGACGCGAGCCTGATCGGGAACGTGCCGGCGGGGATCGCGCGCCTGCGGGCCGCCGTCGCCCACCTCCGCGGCGACGCCGACCAGACGGTCGCGTTCGCCGGCCAGGCCCTGGCCGAGCTGGGCGATGGCGAGTGGATGCTGGAGTCGGTCACGCGCTGGTACCTGGCCGTGGCCGAGTGGCTGCGGGGCCGGCCGGCCGAGGCCGAGCGCGCCTTCACCTCCAGCGCCTCCAGCATCGCCGCCTGGCGCGCGACCGGCCAGGTGACCCTCGCCGTGTGGGGCTACCACTATCTCGGCCAGGTGCAGCGCGCCCAGGGTCGCCTGGGCGCCGCGGTCAGGACCTACCGGGAGGCGCTGGCCGTCGCGGTCGAGCCGGCCAGGCCGGCCCTGCCGGCCGCGGGCATCGCCCACATTGGCCTGGCCGAGGTTGGCTACGAGCGTGACGAACTGGCCAGCGCCCTCGACCACGCCACGGCGGGCGTCGAGCTGTCCAGGCAGCTCGGCTGGACGCTCCCGCTGGTGACGGGCCTGGCCGTCCTGGCCCGGATCCGGTGGGCCCAGGGCGACCGGGCCGGCGCCCTGGAGGCGGTCGGCGAGGCCGAGCGGGTCGGGCTGAGCCCGGCCATCGTGGGCCTGCTGGACCCCCTGCCGGCCGTGCGGGCCCGGCTTGCCCTCGCCGGCGGCGACGTCGACGCGGCGGCCGACTGGGTCCGGGCTCGCGGCCTCGAGGCCGAGGACGGGCCGAGCTATCCGCGCGAGCGCGAGTACCTGGTCCTGGCCCGGGTGCTGCTCGCCCGGAAGGAACCCGAGCGGGCGCTCGGCCTGCTGGACCGGCTGAGCGAGCTGGCCGCAGCCCAGGCCCGGACGGCGAGCGTCATCGAGTCGCGGGCGCTCCAGGCGCTGGCCCATGCGGCCTGCGACGACCCCGGGCGCGGGCTGGCCGTCCTCGACGAGGCCCTCGCCCTGGCCGCGCCCGAAGCCTACCTGCGGGTGTTCGTCGACGAGGGCCCGGCCATGGCCGCCCTCGTCCGCCAGTTGGTGACCGGCCAGGGCGCGGCGCGGGCCAAGGCCGCCGACGCCGTCGGGCGTGACCACCTGGCCAGCCTGGCGGCCGCGTTCGAGCGGGCCGGCGCGCCCGTGTTCCCACCGGCCAGGCGCGGCGCCGTCGCCGTGCCGGGACTGGTCGAGCCGCTGAGCCAGCGGGAGCTGGAGGTGCTGCGGCTGCTGGCCGACGGCCTGCCCAACCGGGCCATCGCCGGGGAGCTGGTGGTCACCCTGGACACCGTCAAGCGCCACGTCAGCCACCTGTTCGCCAAGCTCGGGGTCGCCAACCGCACCCAGGCCGTCACCCGGGCCCAGGAGCTGGGGCTCCTCCGCTAGGGAGGGGGCCAGGCCGCCGCCAAGGCGAGACGCGACCTCGGCTGGCGCCCCGCCCCACCAGAGCTGGCGCGACGGCTTCCCGCCGCCCTGGGGCTGACCGCCTCCTAGACGCCGTCGCCGACCCGGGCGTGCAGGTGCATGTCGTGCCAGCCGTCGGGGTGCAGCATGGCGCTGCGCAGCGTGCCCTCGAGCGCGAAGCCGGCCTTGGCGGCGACCCGGCACGAGGCCGGGTTGGCGGTCGCGTGGAGCAGCGACAGGCGGTGCAGGCCCAGCTCGTCAAGGGCCCAGCGGGCCACCGCGACGGTCGCCGCGGTCGCGACCCCCTGGCCACGGGCGGCTGGCAGCACCCAGTAGGTGCACTCGCCGCGGCCGTCCATCAGGTGGATGCCCCGCACCGCGACCCGGCCGAGCACCTGCCCCGCCCCGTCGGTGACCGCCCAGCAGCCGTCCCGCTCGGCCTGCCACTGCGTCTCCCATTGGGCGATCCAGGCCCGGGCCTCGTCCAGCGAGCCGAAGCTGCGCAGGTTCCACTGCTGGATGTCCGGGTCCCGGTAGGCCTCAAAGACCACCGCCGCGTCCCCGGCGGCCCAGGGCCGCAGGACCAGGCTGCCCGCCCTGAGGACCGGCTGGCTGGCCGCCCGCATCCGGCCGGCCGGGACGACGGGCGCCACCAGGTACGGCATGGGCCCATTCTGCCCGACCCGCGCGCGGGCCGGGCGGGGCTACATCACCTGGAAGGTCTCGTAGACCTCGACGCTGCCGCCGCTGGCGATGATCGGGCAGGACTTGCCCATCTCGGTGGCGGCGTCGAGGCTGTCGGCCTGCAGGATCGTGTAGCCGGTCAGGCCGGAGGCGCCGCCGTCGCTGACCGTCCCGTCGGGGGCGATGGACCTGGCGGGGCCGAAGGGGTTGCCGCCGTCGGCCAGCGCCTGGCCGAGCTGCTCGTACCAGGTGCCCCAGGCCGCCATCACCTGCTGCTGCTCCGCCTCGGTCTCGGGCATGCCGCCGCCCCTGTACAGCAGGACGTAGTTGGTCATCGGTGCTCCCCCTTCTGGCCGGTCGACGGTCCGGCCGCGATGGTAACAGGAGGGTTACCGTAAATCAAAGGTTACCAATTGCTCGCGGGAGGGCTCGGCCGGTTCGGGGGCCGGGGTGGACGGGGCGACCCGGAGGATGCGGGCCGCCCGTGGGGGCAGCCACCAGTTCCAGCGGCCAAGGAGGGCGACCAGGGCCGGGACCAGCAGGGCGCGCAGGATGGTGGCGTCGATGAGGATGCCGGCTCCGAGCGCGGTGGCCATGATCTTGACGTCCAGCTCCGGGATGGCGGCCATCGAGGCGAAGGACAGGAACAGGATCAGGGCGGCGCAGGTGACCAGGCGACCGACCCGGCCGAGGCCCTGGACGATGGCCGGCTCGGTCGACCCGGTGGCGTCGTACTCCTCCCGCATCCGGGCCAGCAGGAAGACCTCGTAGTCCATGGACAGGCCGTAGAGGAACGCGAAGGCCATCAGCGGCACCCACATGGCGACGGCGCCGGTCGCCGGGATGCCCCAGACGGCCTCGGAGCCGTAGCCTTCCTGCCACACCAGCACCAGCACCCCGTAGGCGGCCCCGATCGACAGCAGGTTGAGCACGATCGCCTTGAGGGCCAGCAGCAGCGAGCCGAACGCCCTGGCCAGCAGGACGAAGGTGACGGCGGCGACCACCGCCAGCAGCAGCGGGAAGCTGCCGTACAGGCTGGCGGTGGCGTCGGCGGCCAGGGCGCCGCTGCCCCCGACCCTGGCCCCTGGCAGCTCGGCGGCGGCCAGCTCCCGGACCCGGGCCACGGTCCCCTGCCCGGCGTCGCCGCTCGTCTCGGCGGCCGGCAGGACGCTGACCAGCCCGGAGCCGTCGCGCTGCCAGGCCGGCCCGGCAGGGGCGACGGCCAGCTGGACCCCGGCGACCCCGCCAAGGCGCTCGGCCGCCGCCTCCCGGTCGATGCCGGCCGGGACCAGCACCTCGATCGGGGTGAGGGCGCCGCTGGAGACCCCGGCCCGCTCCAGGCGGTCGAGGGCCTCGCGGGCCGGGCCGGCCTGGGCCAGGACGGCCGCCGGCGGCTCGCCCAGGCGCAGGTCCAGGGCGGCCACGCAGAGGGGGAGGAGCACGGCCAGCGCGGCCAGGGTGGCCAGCCAGCGGTGGCGGGTCACCCCGGTCGCCCAGCGGGTCCAGAGGGGGCCGCCCGCGCTCCCCCGCCCCAGACCGCGGCGGGCCCGGCGGCCGGCCGGCCAGTCCAGCCGGGGCCCGACGGTGGCCAGCAGCACCGGCAGCAGGGTGAGGGTGGCCAGGGTCGCGGCCAGCGGGATGAGCAGGCCGGCGTAGCCGATGCTGCGCAGGAACGGCACCGGCAGCAGGACCAGGGCCAGCAGGCCGACGGCGACGGTGCCGCCGCTGGTCACGACGGCCCGCCCGGCGGTGGCCATGGCCCGCTGGACGGCCTGCTCGCGGTCGAGGCCGCGGCCCAGCTCCTCGCGCCAGCGGGTCACCACCAGCAGCGAGTAGTCGACGGCGACCCCCAGGCCGATCAGCGCGACCAGGAACTGGACGATGAAGCTGACCTCGACCAGCCCGGTGAGGCCGAGCACGGCCAGGAAGGTGGTGAGGATGGCCACGGCCGCGATCAGCAGCGGCACCAGGGCCAGGAACGAGCCGAACACGAAGGCCAGCACGACCAGGGCCCCGAGGGCCCCGGCCAGCGTCTCGACCAGCACGCCGGTGTCGGCCGGCTCCTCGGCCGCGGCCGTGCGCAGCGCGTCCAGGCCGGTCACCTGCACGGTCGTGCCGGCCGGGAGGGCCTGGCGCAGCCCGTCGGCCAGCGTCCCGGCCAGGGCCGGGTCGGCGCCCTCGGGGCCCTGGAACGGCCCCCAGACGAGCCCGTAGACGGTGCGGCCGTCCTCGACCACCAGGCGGCGGTCGCCGGTGGTGGCCGGCCAGGCCAGCACCCGCAGCCGCGGGTCGGCGGCGACCCCGCCGAAGGCCCGCTCGAGGGCGTCCCTGGCCCCGGGGCTGTCCACGGTGGTCCCCTCGGGCAGGGTGACGACCGGGACCAGCGGGTTGCCGGGGCCGCCGTTGCCGTAGGCCTCCAGGATGGCCACGTTGGCCTCGTAGCCCTCCTCGCCGGGGAAGGAGAACTCCTGCGACAGCCGGCCCGGGACCACTCCGGCCGCGGCCACCCCGGCGACCAGGACGACCAGCCAGGCCGCGACAACGGCCAGCTTGTGGCGGAGCAGGAATCGGGTCAGTCGCGGCATGGTCGCCTCCGGGTCGCTGGTGGCACTGGGCCGCCCGATCGTGCCGCTTGGGGACCGGGCCGGTCGTCGGCCACAGAGCGGCTCCGCGCCTGCGCAGCCCGCGCAGGCGGGTCCGCCCGGCTACGGCGGCGGGCGTAGGTCAGCGGAGGTGGCCGGGGCTGACCAGGCCGGACTCGTAGGCGAAGACGACCAGCTGGGCACGGTCGCGGGCGCCCAGCTTGACCATGGCCCGGCTCACGTGGGTGCGGGCCGTGGCCGGGCTCACCACCAGCCGCTCGGCGATCTCCTCGTTGGACAGCCCGGCCCCGGCCAGGGCCATGACCTCCCGCTCGCGGTCGGTCAGGACGGACAGGTCCGGGAACGGCGTGGAGTCGGCCTCCGGCCGACGGCCGAGAGACTCCGACCGGCGGCGCCGGTCGGTGAACTCGGCGATCAGCCGGCGGGTCACGCTCGGGGCCAGCAGGGCCTCGCCCTCGGCGACGACCCGGATCGCCCGCAGCAGCTCCACCGGGTCGGTGTTCTTGAGCAGGAAGCCGCTGGCCCCGGCGGCCAGGGCCTCGAACACGTACTCGTCCAGCTCGAAGGTGGTCAGGACCAGCACCCGGACCCCGGCCAGGAGGTCGTCGGCGACGATGCGGCGGGTCGCCTCGAGGCCGTCGAGCACGGGCATGCGGATGTCCATCAGCACGACGTCGGGCCGGGTCGAGCGGGCCAGGTCGACCGCGGCCGCCCCGTCCCCGGCCTCGCCGACCACCTCGACGTCGCCGGCGTCCTCCAGCAGGGCCCGGAACCCGGCCCGGACCAGCCCCTGGTCGTCGGCCAGCACGACCCGGATCACGAGCCCAGTCCCTGGCCCACCGGGAGGACGGCCTGGACGCGGAAGCCGCCGCCGGGACGGGGGCCGGCCTCCAGGGTGCCCCCGAGCGACCTGGCCCGCTCCCGCATCCCCACGATGCCCTGGCCGCCGCTCTTCCCGTTGGCCGCCCCGTTGGGGCCGCGGCCGTCGTCGGTGACCTCGACCACCACCCGGCCGTCGTCGTGGCGGACGGTGATCTCGGCCCGGCTGGCCCCGGCGTGGCGGACCACGTTGGTGAGCGACTCCTGGACGACCCGGTAGGCGGCCAGGTCGACGGCGGCCGGCAGCGGCCGCGGCGCCCCCTCCAGCGACACCTGGACCTCCACCCCGGCCGCGGCCGCCTGGGCGACCAGGGCGTCCAGCTCGGCCAGGCCGGGCGCCGGGGTCAGCGGGGTCCCGCCGTCGCCGTCGCGCTCGCGGAGCACGCCGAGCATGGCGTGCAGCTCGCCGAGGGCCTCGTCGCTGGCCTGGCGGATCGCGGCCAGGGACTCGGCCGCCTTGTCGGGCCGGCGCTTCAGCAGGTGGGCCGCGACCCCGGCCTGGACGCTGATCACCCCGATGGTGTGGGAGACCACGTCGTGGAGCTCACGGGCGATCCGCAGCCGCTCCTCGTCGACCCGGCGGCGGGCCTCCTCCTCCCGGGTCCGCTCGGCCTGCTCGGCCCGGTCCCGCAGCTCGGCCACGTACGCCCGCCGGGCCCGCACCGCCTCGCCCCACCACATGGCCGCGAACACCGTCACGGCCGCGTACAGCGGCTCGCCGTCGAACATCGTCTCGCCGTAGAGGAACAGCTCGGCCCCGGCGACGGCCACGGCGGTCAGGGTCGCGGCCAGCCACGCCCGGCGCCGCGGGACGGTGAGGGCGACGGTCCACAGGGCCGGGAACACGGCGAAGTGGGACGGCCCCTCGGGGTAGGTGCGGGCGGCGTAGGCGAGGCCGCAGGCCAAGGTGAAGGCCAGCACCCCGAGGGGCCATCGCCGCCGCAGCAGCAGCGCCGCCGGCCCGGCGGCCAGCAGCAGGTAGGCCAGGGCGTCCGGGGCCCGCCAGTCCGCCGAGCGGCCGACCCGCTCCGACAGCAGCAGGCCGACCACCTCGATGAGGAAGACCCCGAGGGCGAGCAGGACGTCGACGGCCAGGGCCCGGTGACGGGCCAGCGGGGTCGGCCTGCTCGGCTCCATACGGCCACGATAGGCCCGCGCGGCGACCTGGTCATCCGCCCGCGGGCGTAGCCGCCGCCTCCCCCGGCTACGCAGCCGCGCGTACCCGGCGTTCCGGCCCGGGCGTCAGCCGTTGCTGGTGCGCAGGGTGAAGGTGCGGCCGGTCCCGACGTTGGGGTTGCCGCGCTGGCCGACGGCCCAGACCGTGCCCGGGCCGGCCGCGGCCGCGTCCCAGACCGTGCCCGAGGTCGGGGTCGTCTCCCGGGCCCAGCGGGTGCCGTTCCAGCGCAGCACCAGCGACGGGATGCCCGGGGCCTGGCCGACGGCGTACACCCTGGTCGACGACAGCGCGGCCACGCCGAACAGCCGGCCGCCCTGCGGGGTCGGGCTGGGCACCTCGACCCTGGTCCAGGCGCGGCCGTCCCAGTGGACCACGAACGGGACGTGCCACAGCAGCGCCGTCGAGAAGACCGAGCCGACGGCCCAGACGTCGTCGGCGGCCAGGGCGACCACGCCCTCCAGGGTGGCGTCGTTGCCGGTCGGGCTGGGGACGACGTCCCAGGCGTTCCCGTCCCAGTGGAGGATCAGCGGCGCCGCCACCGAGTAGTCGCCGTTGCGGGTGTGGCCGACGGCCCAGAGGTCGTTGGCCGCGACGCCGTCGACGTCCTTGAGGTGGTTCTCGAAGCTGGCCGTGTCCGGGCTGGGGACGACGCTCCAGGCGCCGTTGCGCCAGCGCATGGTCAGGGTGCTGAAGGCCAGGCTGCCGGGCACGTTGTGGCTGCCGACGGCCCAGGCCTCGCCCGACGCCAGGGCCCTGACCCCGAGCAGGTGGTTCTGGGCGCTTCCGCTCGGGTTGGGGCTGGGGACGATGGTCCAGCCGCTGCCGTTCCAGCGCTCGGTCAGGGTGAGGTTGCCGTTGCTGGAGTTGGTGAACCCCACCGCCCAGGCGCTGCTGGCCGAGGTGGCGTCCACGTCGCGGAGCTCGCCGCCCCCGGACGGCAGCGGGCTGGGCGAGATGCTCCAGCTGGTGCCGTTCCAGCGCTCGATCACCGGGCGGCGGATGGGCAGGGTGCCGGTGTCGGCCCGGCCCACCGCCCAGGCGCTGGTGGACGAGCGAGCGTCCACGCCCCAGAGGACGTTGTCGAACTGGGTGAGGTTGGGGCTGGGGACCGCCGTCCAGGTCGCCGCCACGGCGGGCGAGGCGAGCGCCAGCAGGACGGCGCCGAGCAGGACCGACCATCGGGCGAGGCGGGTGCGGGACCGGCGACCGGGGCTCACGGATGACCGCATGGCGCGCTCCTGACGATGGGACGCGAGCACTATGAAGAAGAAATTTAGATCTTAGAATCCAGGCCTACTCGGGTCAAGATCTCCTTGTTTTAGAATGGGGTATGCGTCAGCCGGACCTGGACAGGCGGCTGGCCGCCCTGGCCAGCCTCGGCGACCCGCTGCGGCGGGAGCTGTACCACTGCGTCACCGGCCGCGAAGGCGGCGTCGGCCGGGACGAGGCCGCGGCCGTGGTCGGGGTCTCGCGGGCCCTGGCCGCCTACCACCTGGACAAGCTGGTCGACGCCGGGCTCCTGGACACCCGCTTCGAGCGCCGCACCGGGCGGCGCGGGCCCGGGGCCGGCCGGACGGCCAAGCTGTACCTCCGGTCCGCCACCCCGGTCGAGGTCGCCCTGCCGGCGCGGGACTTCGAGCTGATCGCCGGCCTGCTCGCCTACGCCGTCGAGGCGGACCCGTCGGGCGGCTCCCGGGCGGCGCTGCAGCGGGCGGCCCGGGCCCTCGGCGCCGAGGTCGGCGCCGGCGGGCGCGACCACGCCAGCGTCCGCTCCCTGCTGGCCGAGCGCGGCTACGAGCCGTACGAGGACGCCGGCGTGCTCCGGCTGCGCAACTGCCCGTTCGGGCGGCTGGCCGAGACCCACCGGGAGCTGGTCTGCCATGCCAACCTGGCCTTCATGGAGGGGCTGCTCCAGGGCCACCGGCGCGGCGGTCCGCGGGCGGTCCTCCAGCCCCTGCCGGGGCGCTGCTGCGTCGCCTTCGTCTGACGGCGGGGCGGTCAGGGGGCGGTGAGCCAGACGGCCTGGTAGGGGTCGAGCACGACCTGGCCGTGGTCGACCCGGGCCGGCTGGCCGGTGAGGCGGTCCACCGGCTGGTCGTGGCCGACCAGGTACAGGGCCATGGGGCTGACGTGCTGGGGCCGCTCGGTGACGTTGTGGACCGCCAGGAGGGTGCCCAGCGGATGGCGGCGCATGAACGCGAACAGCTGCGGCTGCTGGAGGTCGGCCACCTCCACCGGGGTGGCCGCATGCAGCTGGGGGGTGCGGCGGCGGGCCTCGGCCAGGGCGGCCATGGCCGAGAAGAGGCGGTGCTCGACCGTGCCCGGCCGGTGGCGGCGCCGGGCCAGGTCCCAGTCCATCGCCGGACGGTGCAGCCAGCGGTTGTCGGCCGCCCGGGCCGGGTCGTCGAGGTAGCCGTGGTCGTTCAGCAGGCCCAGCTCGTCGCCCATGTAGACCAGCGGGATGCCGTCGTAGCCGAAGACCAGGGCATGGCCGAGCAGGATGCGGCGGACGGCCAGCTCGACCTGATCGGGGTCGCCGGCGGCCAGGGCGTCCTCGAGCCCGGCCAGGCTGGCCATGGTGCCGCTGGTGCGCCGGTCGCCGGTGACGGGGTTGTCCTGGAACACCTCGCCGCGGGCGAAGCTGCCGGGGAACTTGCCGGCGTAGAAGTCGGCCAGGAACCGGCGGTGGGCCAGGCCGCTCCAGCCGAGCGCGGCCGCGTCCTCGTCCAGGACGGCCCAGCCGATGTCGTCGTGGCAGCGCAGGTAGGTGGCCCAGGCGGTGGAGGCCGGCTTGGCCGGGAGCCGGCCGAGGACCAGGGTGGCCAGCCGGGCGTCCCGGGTCGCCACCGCCGACCAGTACTGCACCATCAGGCTGTTGTGGTAGGCCAGGTCGGAGATGCGCCCGTGGTGGCGGCCCACGCCCAGGTAGGCGGCCAGGTCGATCGGGCTCACGATCGCCTCGGCCTTGAAGACCACCGCCGGGGCGACGATCCGGGCGCAGGCCCGCAGCGCCTGGAGCAGGTCGTGGACCTCGGGCTGGTTCTGGCAGCTGGTGCCGAGCCGCTTCCAGATGAACCCGACCGCGTCCAGCCGCAGCACCTCGACCCCGTGGTTGGCCAGGTTGAGGAGCACGTCGGCCATCTCGACGAAGACCCGCGGGTTGGACCAGTTCAGGTCCCACTGGAAGGAGTTGAAGCTGGTCCAGACCCACTTGCCGGTATCGGGGACGAAGCTGAAGTTGCCCGGCGCGAAGTCGGGGAAGACCTCGGGCAGGGTCCGCTCGTAGGCGTCGGGCAGCTCCCGGTCGGGGAAGAACCAGAACATCGCCTCGGCCTCGGGGTCGCCGGTGCGTGCCGCCACCGCCCACTCGTGCTCGGCCGCGCAGTGGTTGAGGACCAGGTCGACGCAGACGCTCATCCCCCGCCGCCTGGCCAGCCCGCACAGCCGCTCCAGGTCGTCCATGGCCCCCAGCCGGGGGTCGACGGCGCGGTAGTCGCGCACGGCGTAGCCGCCGTCGGAGTCGCCCTCCCGCGGGGCCAGCAGCGGCATCAGGTGCAGGTAGCGGACGCCCAGCTCGCCGAGGTAGCCGAGGTGCTCCCCGACCCCCTCGAGGGTGCCGGCGAAGCGGTCCGCGTAGCAGACGTAGCCGACCATCGCCGGGTCCTGGAACCAGTCCGGGCGGATGGCGCGCTCCAGGTCGAGCAGCTTCAGCTCCTCCGAGCGCTCCCGGTACCGCTCGGCCAGCAGCACCGCCACCCGCTCGAGCAGCTCCCCCAGGTCGTTCCCTTCCCCGTAGGGCCCGGCCAGCCCCTCGGCCAGGTCGTCCCACCACCGCCGCAGCCGCACCACGAACAGGTCGACGTCCCGCCCCGCCAGCCCCTCCAGCACCCCCCGGACCCGCTCGGTGACCGGGTCCGGCACCCCACCACCCATCGCACCTCCTCCGCGGCGCCGCGCATCCTCCCCCGGCGCCGCGTACCCGGGCGCCCTTCACCGCCCCGGTGCCGGATTTGGCCCCCTGAGGGGGAGCGTAGCCGACGGCGAGGTTCGGTGCCGTCGGCCGTCCACAGCCCCGGCCACCTACGACCCCGGCCACCTACGACCCCGGCCACCTACGACCCCGGCCTCCCACCGCCCCGGGCCATCTCCAGCCCCGGCCGTCCATGGACCCGGGGGCTAGCATGAGATCGTCGCCACAGCGAGGAGGCGTATGGAGGAGCTCGACCGCCGGACCCTGCTGCGGCGTGCCGGGCTCCTGGCCGGGACGGGCGTCGTGGCCGGGCTGGCCGGCTGCGAGCCGGACCGGGCCGACCCCGCGCCGGCGGCGGCCGCGGCCACCGGCTGGGCCGGGGTCAGGGCCCAGTTCGAGCTCGACCCGGCCAAGCGCCACTTCGCCGCGTTCGTGCTCGCCTCCCATCCCCGGCCGGTGGCCGAGGCGATCGAGCGGCACCGCCGCGGCCTCCAGGCCGACGCCGACGGCTACCTGGAGGACCACGGCCAGCGCCTCGACCGGCAGGCCCGCTCGGCCGCGGCCGAGTACCTGGCCGGCGACGGCCCCGCGGCCGAGGACCCGGGCCAGCTGGTGTTCACCCGCAGCACCACCGACGGTCTCGGCCTGCTCTACGGCGGCCTGCGCCTGCGGGCCGGCCAGGAGGTCGTGACCACCACCCACGACTTCTACTCGACCCACGAGGCGCTGCGGCTGCGGGCCGAGCGGACCGGCGCCAGCGTCCGGCGGATCACCCTCTACGAGGACCCGGCGGCCGTGACCGCCGACCGGCTGGTCGCCGCCGTCGGCCGCGGGCTCGGGCCCCGGACCCGCGTGCTCGCCCTCACCTGGGTCCACTCCGGCACCGGCGTGAAGCTCCCCCTGGCCGAGATCGGCGCGGCCGTGGCCGGCCACAACCGCGACCGCGACCCGGGCGACCGGGTGCTGGTCTGCGTCGACGCCGTCCACGCCCTCGGGGTCGAGCCGGACGCCGTCCCCCGGCTGGGCTGCGACTTCCTCGTCGCCGGCTGCCACAAGTGGCTGTTCGGGCCCCGCGGCACCGGCCTGGTCTGGGGCCGGCGCGACGCCTGGGCCGAGGCCACCGGCACGATCCCGGCGTTCAGCGGCGCGGCCATCGGCGCCTGGATCAGCGGCCGCAAGCCGGGCGGGTCCCGGGCCGCCCTGTTCGAGCCGGGCGGCTTCCACGCCTACGAGCACCGCTGGGCCCTGGCCGAGGCGTTCCGGTTCCACCTGGGCCTGGGCCGGCGCCAGGTCGCCGACCGCACCCACGCCCTGGCCACCCGCCTCAAGGACGGCCTGGCCGCCATCCCGGCCGTCCGGCTGGTCACCCCCCGCGACCCGGAGCTGTCGGCCGGGATCGTGTGCCTGGAGGCCGGCGCCGGCGACCCCGGCGAGGTCGCGGCCGCCCTGCGCCGCCAGGGCATCCTGACCAGCGTCACCCCCTACGCCGAGCCCTACCTGCGCCTGGGCCCCAGCATCGTCACCTCGACCGACGACGTCGACGCGGCCGTCGCCGCCGTTCGCGCCCTGGCCTGAGCGACGGCGGGGACGGCTAGGACGGCCCGGCCGCCCTGGCCAGGCGCAGGGCCTCGGCCAGGTCCCCGCTCCAGGGCTCGCCGTGGCCGGGCAGCAGCAGCCCGGCCCGGATCCCGTCGAGGGCGGCCAGCGACCGCAGCGCCTGCGGGGTGTCGCTGTTGAGGCCCGACGGCATGATCTGCGGGCCGTCCCGGCCGGTCAGCGGGTTCCTCGTCGCCAGCACGTCGCCGGTCAGCAGCACGCCGCGGCCTTCCAGCAGGAGCGCGGCGCTGCCGGGCGAGTGCCCGGGCGCGTGCACGGCCCGGGGGCGGCCCGGCAGCTCCAGCGTCTCGCCGTCGGCGAAGGTGCCCACCTCGCGGACGGGCACGATCCGGGTGGCGCCCCGGCGGGCGAGCGAGAACAGGGTCCGGTAGAACTCGGCCCGCAGCAGGTACGAGCGGATCCTGCCGTCGGTCTTGGTCGCCCTGCCGGTCGTGGTCATCTCGGCGTCGGCGTGATGGACCCAGACCCGCGCCCCGGCCGTCGTCCGGGCGCGCTCGGCCGTGCCGATGTGGTCGGCATGGGCGTGGGTGAGCAGCACCGCCTCCAGGTCGTCCAGCCTCCGTCCGAGGCCGGTCACGGCCCGGACGAGCAGGTCCCAGTCCCCGGGCGCGCCCGCGTCGACCAGCAGGAGCCTGCCGCCCTCGGAGACCAGATAGAAGTTCACGACCCCCTGCGTCAGCCGGTGCACGCCTTCCGCGACCTGGGTGGTGGGCATGGCTGCTCTCGTGGTGTCGGCTCAGCAGCCGGCCCAGCGGCCGACCTGCTTGAAGTGCTGGACCCGGAGGAAGGCCTCGCGGACCCTCGCCCTGGAGACGCGGCCGCCGGCCACCGCCCGCTGGAGATGGTCGAGGACGGCCGGGACCGCGGCGTGGCCGGAGAAGACGAGCTGGTCGACCCCGGCCGCCAGGGCGCGCTCGGCGGCGGCGGGCAGGGAGAGGGTGCCGGCGAGGGCGCCCATCTCCAGGGCATCGGAGACGACCAGGCCGTCGAAGCCCATGCGGCCGCGGAGGAGACCGCCGACCACGGCCGGGGACAGGGTGGCCGGGTTGCGGGGGTCGACGGCCCGGACGAGCAGGTGGCCGACCATGACCGCGTCCAGGCCGGAGCGGATGGCGGCCCGGAACGGGACCAGGTCGTGGGCGTGCAGCCGGGCCATGGGCGCGGCCACGACCGGCAGCCGTTGATGGGAGTCGACGGTCGTGGCCCCGTGGCCGGGGAAGTGCTTGCCCACCGGGGCGACCCCACCGGCGGCCAGGCCGCGCATGTAGGCGACGGCGGCCCGGCTCACGGTCGCCGGGTCGGCCCCGAACGAGCGGTCGCCGATCACCCCGTCCCAGCGGGCCCCGGTCACGTCCAGGACCGGGGCGAGGTCGGCGGTGATGCCGAGGGCGGCGAGGTCGCGGCCGGCGGCCCGGCCGTAGCGCTCGACCCGGTCGGCGGGCAGGCGGCCCAGCTCGCGGGCTGACGGCGCGGCCCGGACGATCCCGGCCAGGCGGGCCACGCGGGGGCCGGGCTCCCGGTCGACCG
>Ga0081538_10001378_pt1 | contig 24925 bp, 27 predicted proteins | sample TabmetS5T2R1_FD_71022 | JGI IMG/M metagenome (GOLD analysis project Ga0081538, IMG submission 71022) | Tabebuia heterophylla rhizosphere microbial communities from the University of Puerto Rico - S5T2R1 | ecosystem: Host-associated > Plants > Roots > Rhizosphere ... | reverse complement strand
GCCATGGCGGCCGCGCTGGCGTCGACGCCGACGACCAGCCGGTCCGGCTCGGCGGCCGCGGCGGCCAGCACGAAGCGGCCGTCGCCGGTCCCGAGGTCGATGGTCGCCGCCCGGTGGCGGGCGGCGAGGGCATGGACCTAGCCGACGTCCACGTCCCGCACGCGCCGGCCCACGACCGTCCGCATCGCTCGTCCTCCGCTGGTGTCGTTTGTGCTCTGATGACAGTCTCGCCCACCGTGCCCGGTGTTGCAGCCCATTTCCAGGCGGGAGGTGGCGGCATGGACGACAGCGCGCCGGTCGAGGTCGGCCCCCTCGACCGGGACCGGCTGGGCCAGGTCGGGGCGGTGTTCGCGGCCAGCCACGGCCGCTACCCGACCTTCGCCCACGTCTTCCCCGACCCGGCCCGGCGGGCCAAGGCCCTGCGGGCGTTCTTCACCGCGACCGTTCGCGACGCCCTCGCCGCCGGGCGGGTCGACGCCGCCGTCGCCGGCGGGCGGCTGCTGGGCGTGGCCGTGTGGCTGCCGCCCGGCGCCTTCCCCTGGAGCGCCGGCCGCCAGCTCCGCGCCGTCCCGGCGATGCTCACCGTGCTGGCGGCGGCGCCGGCTTCCTTCCCGGACTTCGTCCGGCTGGGCGGCAACGCGGCCCGGCTGCACCCGCGCGACCCCCACTGGAACCTCGAGACCATGGGCATCGTCCCCGACGCCCAGGGCCGCGGGATCGGCACCCGCCTGCTCGCCCCCGGCCTGGCCCGCGCCGACCAGGACGGGCTGGCCTGCTACCTGACCACCGCCCGGCGCGAGAACCTCCGCTTCTACGGGCGGCTCGGGTTCGCGGTCGAGCACGACGCCCTCCAGCTCGCCCCCGGCGGCCCCACCTCCTGGGGCATGCGCCGGCCCCCGCGGACCTGACCCGGCCGAGGAGGACCCATGCCCGCGTTCATCAAGAACCTGACCGTCGACTGCGACGACGCCCTGGTGGTGGCGCGGTTCTGGGCGGCGGCGCTGGGGTCGGACGTGGACGAGGACGCGACCCGGGAGCGCGCCTACGTGGAGGCGGCCGCCTGGGGCGGGCCCAACATCTGGTTCCGGGGCGGGCGAGGGGCCAAGCTGGCCGTGAACCGGGTCCACCTCGACCTGCGCTCCCTGACCAGCATGGACGAGGAGGTCGAACGGCTGGTCGGGCTGGGGGCCACGGTGGTCGAGCGCCACGCCGGCATCACCGAGCTGCGGGACCCCGAGGGCAACGAGTTCTGCGTCGAACCGGGCCCGGGCGACCCTCACCCGGCGTCGGGACGCTGACCGGCGCCCGGGCGGCGGCCGGTCGCGGGAGGCGGAGCGCGGCCAGCAGGCCGAGCAGGCACAGGGTCGCGGCGGTGAGGAAGCCGGCGTGGAACCCGGCGGTCAGCGCCTGGGCGCCGGCCGGGCCGCCGCCGGCCAGGGCGTTGGTTCGGGCGGCGGCGACGGTGGCCAGCAGGGCCAGGGCGACGGCGTTGCCGACCTGCTGGGCGGTGTTGAACAGGCCCGAGGCCATCCCCGACTGGCCGCCGGCGCCGTCGACGGCGGCCGCGGTCAGGGGGACCCAGGCGATCGGGGCGCCGGCCCCGACGAGCAGGAAGCCGGGGGCGACCCCGGTGAGGAAGCCGCTCCCGGGGCCGGCGGCGAGCAGGAGCAGCAGCCCGGCCGCCTGGAGGGCCAGCCCGCCGGCGGCGACGGTCCGGCGCCCGAAGCGGTCGACCAGCCGGGAGGCGGCCGGGCTGGCCACGACCACGGGCAGCGACAGCACCAGGTAGGCCAGGCCCGTCTCCAGGGCGCTGAAGCCGAGCACCCGCTGGAGGTACAGCGTGCCCAGGAACAGCAGGGCTCCCAGCCCGACCGGAAGGGTGGCGGCGGCGAGGTCGGCGGCCAGGAGCCCCTTGCGGCGCAGCAGCCCCAGGCGCGCCAGCGGCGCCGGGCTGCGCCGCTCCACGGCCACGAAGGCGGCCAGCAGGATCACGGCCCCGGCCATCGGCAGCGCCACCTGCGGGAGCGCGTCCCACCCGGACGGCCCGCCCGCCTCGCCCCCAGCGCCGCCGGCGAGCCGCTCGGTCCGGGTGATGGCGAAGATCAGGAGGGCCAGCCCGGCGGTGGCGGTGACGGCGCCGGGCAGGTCGAAGCGCCGGGGCGTGGTCTCGTCGCGGCGTTCGGCCAGCAGACACCGGACCAGCCCGGCGGCGACCAGCGCGACCGGCGCGGCCGCCAGCAGCACCCAGCGCCAGCCGAGGGCCGCGGTGAGCAAGCCGCCGAGCAGCGCCCCGGCGGGGATGCCCAGCGACCCGGCGGCCGACCAGACCCCGAGGGCCCGCTCGCGCCCCCGGCCCTCGGGGAACTCGCCGACCAGCAGGGCGAGCAGGGCCGGGTCGAGGGCCGCGGCCCCGGCCCCCTGCAGGGCCCGGCCCGCCACCAGGATGGCGGCCGCCGGGGCCAGCCCGGCCACCACCGACCCGGCCGCGAACACCAGCAGGCCAGCGACGACCATCCGCCGCCGGCCCACCAGATCGGCGGCCCGGCCGCCCAGCAGCAGGCCGCCCCCGAAGCAGAGCACGTAGGCGTTGACCACCCACTGGAGGTCGGCCGGGCCGAAGCCCAGGTCGTCCTGGATGGCCGGCAGGGCCACGGCCACGATCAGCCCGTCCAGCACGACCAGCGCGTTGGCCAGGCTGAGCACGGCCAGCACCAGCCGCCGGTCGCCACGCCATCGGATCGTCGACACCATCGTCGTCGTATATTGGTGTCGAAGGAGACTCGTAAACTATCTATCGAGAACGATGGTGTCGCGCCGTGGAGATCCTGTACGCCTGGGAGTACGACGACCCCGACCATCCCCGCCCGGCGGAGGTGGCCCGCCTGGAGGCGTTCTGCAACACCGTCGACCGCCACACCTTCGGTCGGCATGGCGAGAAGCCGGCCGCCCGCCGCGACCTGCTGGCCACGCCCGGCCGGCTACGGGAATGGCTGGCCGGCCAGGGGCTGCTCGACGACCCGGGAGCCGGCGTCGGCGCCGCCGACCTCGAACGGGCCCGCGAGCTGCGCGACGGGCTGCGGGCCTGGCTCCGGGCCCGCCAGGGCCTCGGGCACGACCCCAGGGAGGTCGCCCGGGCCCGGGAGCTGCTCGGGCGCCTGCGCCTCCGGGTGGGCCTGGACGGCGGGACGTGCGCCCTGGAGCCGGCCGGCGACCAGGTCGCCGCGGCGCTGGAGCGGCTGGCCGCCGACCTGGCCACGGCCGCGGCCACCGGGACCCTGGCCCGGCTGAAGGTCTGCGCCGCCCCCGACTGCCAGTTCGTCTACTACGACCACTCCCGGAGCCGCACGTCCCGCTGGTGCTCGACCGAGGTGTGCGGCAACCGGATGAAGACCCGTCGCTACCGCGGCCGCCGGCGCGGCTGATCGCCGGGGCGGCCGGGCGGTTGCTCCCTGGGGAGCTTGCCGCCCCAGGCCTGGAAGCCCTTGACGGTGCAGACGGCGGCGCCGACCAGGCCGACCACGGTGCCGATGAAGGTGAGCAGGATGACGTCGGTGTTGCCGGTCATCCGCATCCAGTTGGACAGGATGATCGAGCCCGCGGCCAGCCCGAGGAAGGCCAGGGTGCGCAGCCCCCAGCGCCTCTGTGCCACGCGATCGGGCATGCGACCTCCTGTTCGGCTCCCCGCAGTCTAGCCCGGGACGGCGAACAGCCCCGGGTGCCGGCCCCGGGGCTGCCCGTCGCGGGCGCGGCCAGCGCGGCTAGGAGGTCTCGATCCGCACGTAGTCGATCTCACCGGAGAAGTAGTCGCAGGTGATCTCGATCTGGTCGCAGTTGCCCTTGCCGGCGACGGTCACCGGGCGGGTGTTGGAGATGGTGCCGGTGCGGTTGCGGTTCCGGCCGGTCACGACCCCGTCGATGATCATGGTCACCATCGAGGAGGTGCGCTCGCACCGGACCGTGTGCCAGTTGCCGTCGTTGACCCGGACCGTCGAGCCCGCCGAGGCGGTGCTGCTCCCGCCCGAGCCCCGGAACAGGCAGGCGATCTTCCCGCTGGGCTGCTGGAACTTCCAGTAGCCGCCCGGCGACCCGGCCTGGCCCTTCTGGATCACGTTGCCGAACGAGTGGGTGGTGCGCATCCGGAACTCGACCGCGTAGTCGCCGGCGCCCGGGTTCAGGGCCGTGCTGTTCGGCACCGACACCAGGTGCCCGGGGTCGGCCGGCGGGGTGTTGGGCCGCTTGTAGGGGAACCGGTACCCGGTGCCCCCGCCCTGGAGCGCGACGCCGACCTGGACGCTGGCCCCGATGTTGCCGTTGCGGCCGTTGCCGCTGCTGTCGAGCATGGTCCGGGCCCCGGCAGCCTCGTTCATCTGCCAGATGGCCACCGGCCGTTCGAAGGCGGCGTGGGCGGGCGCGGCCAGCAGCAGCACCCCGGCCAGTGCCATCGAGACGGTGAGCGTTCTCCGACGCACGTGCGTGTCCCCCCTGAGCGTAGACGCCATACGCCCGGCGTCGGCGCCGGGCCGTTCGACTCTGCCAGCAACCGACGTGGAGGAACCGATGCACTCGTACGATCTCGATACGGAACCTCGCGTACCCCGGAGGCCCTACAGCTCGACCGGCTTCCCGTCGTCCAGCACCCTGAAGCTCGTGCCCTGCCCGGCCATCTCCTCCAGCCGGCCGTAGTGGATCTTGATGCCGGCCTCCGACAGCACCTTCTCGTGCACCGGGACCGCCACCCTGGGGCCGACCCGGCGCAGGTAGTCGACGGCGTCGGCCAGCAGCAGCCACGGCGCCCCGGCCGGCGCGGCCAGCACCTCGACCGGCTCGCCGGGCTCGGTCAGCGCGTCGCCGGGGTGGAACAGCCGCCCTCCGACCAGGTAGCCGACGTTGGGCACGAGCGGGAGGTCGGGGTGGATGACGGCGTGGTCGCGCCCGGCCACCCGCAGCCCCAGCCCGCCGAGGGCAAGCTCGTCGCCGTCGTGGACGACCTCGACGTCGGCGCCGGCCTCGCCCAGGGCCCCGGCGCTGCCCTCGTCGCTGACCACCCGCACCCCGGGGTTGCGGTCCAGCACCTGCCGGACCCGCCCGGCGTCGAGGTGGTCGGCGTGCTGGTGGGTGACGCAGATCGCGGTCAGCCCCTCCAGCCGCTCGAACCCGTCCGAGAACGTGCCCGGGTCGAGCAGCACCCGGGCACCGCCCTCCTCCACCAGCAGGCACGAGTGTCCGAACTTGGTCAGGCGCATGCGCCACCTCCCGCGGTCAGATCTCCAGTCGGGTGTCCTCCAGGTCGAGCTCCCGCTCGATGCGGTGCATCACGTCGTTGCTGATCTTGCCCTGGTTGCGGAGCCGCACGATGGCCCGGCGCTGGGCGTCGAGCAGCTCGCGGAGCAGCCGCTGGTAGGCCAGCGAGCGGTCCTCGGCGCCATCGTCCTCCAGATACCCGCCGCGCGCCTTCAGGCGCCGGCGGCGGAACTCGTACAGGCCGTGCAGCCGCTCGACCGTGTCGTCGCGGGTCCACTCCGCCCCGGCGAGCTCGTCGAGCCGGTCGAGGGCGGCCTGGGCGGCGGCCAGGCGGGCCTTGACCTCCTCCCGCTCCTCGGCGTCGTCGGCCTCCAGGCGCAGCCGCCGGATCAGGGTGGGCAGGGTCAGCCCCTGGACGACCAGGGTGGCCAGGATCACGGCGAAGGTCAGGAACAGGATCAGGTTGCGCAGGGGGAAGTCCAGGGGGAGGGCGAGCGCCGCGGCCAGCGACACCGCCCCCCGCATGCCGCTCCAGCCGATCACCAGCCGCTCCCTGGCCCCGATCCGCCGCATGAGCTGGGACGGGCGCCGGTCGATGAGCCGGATCAGGTAGGGGACGCTGAACAACCAGCCAAGGCGCACGGCGATCACGACGAGGCTGACCAGCGCGGCCTGGCCGACCAGCTCGGCCACGGCGGTGCCGCCGAGCTCGCCCAGGATCGGCTGGAGCTGCAGGCCGACGAGGATGAAGAGCACGGCGTTGGCCAGGTAGACCAGCACCTCCCAGAAGGAGAAGCCGAGCAGCCGGGTCGACGCCGACGCCAGCTCCGGGGCCCGCCAGCCGACGTAGATGCCGGCGGTCACGGCGGCCAGGACCCCGGACACGCCGAGCTGGTCGGCCGGCAGGTAGGCGACGTAGCCGGTGGCCACCGAGATCACGATCTCGACCACCGGGTCGTCGAGCCGGCGCCGCAGCTCGGCCACCAGCCAGCCGACCAGGAGCCCGATGACCACGCCGCCGGCCACCCCGACCACGAACCGCAGCCCGGCCTGCCAGGCGACGAAGCTCCCGCTGACCGCGGCGGCCACCGCCACCCGGTAGGCGACCAGGGCGGTGGCGTCGTTGACCAGGCTCTCGCCCTCGAGCACGATGATGAGCCGGCGGGGCACGCCCAGTCGGCGGCCGATGGCGGTGGCGGCCAGCGGGTCGGTCGGCGAGACGATCGCCCCCAGCGCGAACGCCGCCGGCCAGCTCATCCCGTCGACCACCGCGTGGGCGGCCGCGGCCACCGCGACCATGGTCGCCAGCACCAGCCCGACCGCGGCCAGCGAGATCGGCCGGGCCTCGGCCCGCAGGTCGCGGGGCGAGGAGAAGAAACCGGCCCAGTACAGCAGCGGCGGCAGGAACACCACCAGGACCAGCTCGGGCGGCAGCTCGACGGGCGGCATGCCGGGCACGAACCCGAGCACCAGGCCGCCGAGGACGAGCAGGATCGGGTAGGGCACGCGGGCCACCCGGGCCAGGACGCTCAGCCCGGCCACGGCGACCATCAACGCCAGCAGCAGCCATTCACTCTCGTGCAACGAGCCCTCCCCGACGGGTGCTCGCTGCCACCTTAGCGGGCCGCCGGAAGGCCTTCCTCCGCCGGGACGCGGGCGGCGATCCGTTCGGCGATGCGGCCGGCGTCGCGGCCGACCCCGCCGACCAGGGACGAGGCGACCGCGGAGAGGATTTCACCCGGGGACCAGGCGCTGGTCTCCAGCAGCTCGTCGCCGTCCAGGCGGATCACCCCGTCGCGAGCGGTTGTCTCACCACAGCATGACAGCGGTCTCCCCCGAGGCCTGGCTGAAGTAGAGCCGCACCCGGAGCACGTACTCGCGGCCCTGGAACAGCTTGAGCTGGAGGGTGGCGTTGCGGTCCTCGCCGCTGTCGTCGTCGCCGGCCTGGTAGCGCAGCTGACCGTCGGCCCGCTCGAACAGCACCATGACGGTGTCGGCGACCCCGAAGGTCTGGATCGTGTACTGGCGGGTGGCGGTCGGCCGGATGACGAAGTCCCGCTGCGCGCCGGGCAGGATGGCCAGCTCGCGGGACTGGAACGGGAGCAGCTCGGGCAGCTCGGCGTCGTCGTCGCCCGGGTAGAAGGCCCGCACCCAGGCCAGGTCGCGGGCCGACAGCCCCCCGGCCGGGCGCAGCGGCTCGGTCCGGTAGCGCTCCGGCTGGAGGATCAGCCCGGCCTGGAACGGGTAGTGCATGATCGAGTCGGGGTCCCAGTTGGACCCCTGCACGGTGTCCGGCTCGATCTTGCGCAGGATGTTCCACTGGGTCTTCTCCCGCGGCCAGTTGTTGGGCGGGCCGCCCAGCTCGGCGTAGACCTTCTCCTCGTCCCAGACGATGCCGGCGTTGGGGTTCTGGTGCTCGTGCGGCAGCCCGAGGGTGTGGCCGATCTCGTGCAGGGCGGTGTCGGCCTCCCGCGGCGTCCGCAGCAGGTCCCAGCCGAAGTTCATGGTCCGCTCGTTGACGCCCCGGTCGAGGATCTGGCGGCCCAGGTAGGACCAGGAGCCGTCCCCCTCCATGAACCCGATCCGGATCTCGGCCTCGTCCCGGGAGGTGACCTCCACGAACTCCAGCCCGATGTCCTGGGCCTTCCAGTGGTCGAAGGCGCCGCGGACCACGTCCTGATGGGCCTTGTCGGTGGTCCAGGGCCGCCAGTGCCTGGTGCCGTCCGACCCGAACACGTGCTCGCCGTCGGTCTCCCGGTCGAAGAAGTAGTAGTGGAGGACGGTGTGGTTCACCCACTTCGACTCGTTGACCACGATCGCCTCGACCCGCGCCGGGTCGGTCCCGGCCGGGAACTCCCGCGGCGGCACCGGCGGCAGCGAGCAGTAGGAGAAGTTCTCGTCCATCGGGCGGCTCCCTTCGTCAGGCGGCCTGGTGGTAGATGCGGCCCCAGTTGGAGTTGATGCGCTGACCGGTCAGGCGGAACCCGCCGACGTCGACGCTGTCGCCGTTGAGCAGGTCGGTCCAGACGCCGTTGGTGGAGAACGGGATGTCGGTCCACTGGTCGTCGTCCGAGAAGTTGAGCACCACGATGAACCGCTCCAGGCGCCCGTCGTCGCCCTTGCCCCAGCGGTGGTAGATGGCCAGCCTGCGGGCGGTGTCGACGCCATAGCCGTCGGTGTCGAACCGATCGAGGCGGGTGTCGTAGGGGCGGGGGTGGAAGTTGGCCGAGCGCAGGGCGGGGTGGGCCTGGCGCAGGCGCACGAGCTGGCGGTGGAGGGCGAACAACCGGCCGCCGGCCTCGTCGTCCAGCTGGCCCCAGCGCAGCGGGCGTGGCTGGACCCGGCCGGGGCCGTCCTCGGGCATCCACTCGTCGCGGCCGAACTCCTGCCCGTTGTGGAGCAGCACCGCCCCCGGGGAGGTGAACAGGGCCAGCAGCGGGGCCTGGGCCTTCCACCAGCGGCCGCGGCCCCCGACCCGGCTCACCAGGGTGGAGTGGTCGTGGTTCTCGACGTAGATGACCGGGTGGCGGCCCTCGGCGAACGACTGGCCGGCGTCCAGCACCCGTACCAGCGCCGTGCCCATACCGTGGCTGGCCGCCTCGGGCACGTCCCACAGGAACCGGTCGTACCAGCAGCCGTCGGCCCCGACGGCGTTGGCGACGTCGATGGCCTCGTAGCGGTTGTCGGCCATGTGCTCCAGGGTCAGGGTGACGTTGTCGCGGCCGGTGGCGGTCAGGTGCGCTCGAAGATCCGCGACCAGCCGGGCCAGGCCCTTGCCGGGGTCGCCGGGGCGGTGGAACCCGAGGGTGTAGTCGAGGCGGATCCCGTCCAGCTGGTATTCGTCCAGCCAGAAGCGGCAGGCGTCAAAGATCAGCTGGGCGGTGCAGCGGTTGTTGTAGTCGAGATCCTCGAAGTAGCCGCCCTGGGCGAACCCTCCGGTGAACGGCGACCTGGCCGGGTCCTGGTAGAGCCAGTGGTAGGCGAAGCCGCGGCCGTCCGAGGTGCCGTCGGGGCCTCTGCTCGACTCGACATGGTTGAAGACACCGTCCATGAGCACGTGCATGCCGCGCCGGTGCAGCTCGGTGACCAGCCGCTTGAGGCGGTCGAGGCGGCGCAGCGGGTCACCACCGGCCTCGGCGAGGTAGCGGTCTTCGGCGGCGAACAGCGCGAACGGGTTGTAGCCCCAGCTGAACGACCCACCCGGCCAGGCGGTCCAGGGCATCATCTCGACGGCGTTGACCCCGAGGGCCTCCAGGTGGCCGATGCGGTCCCGGACGGCGTCGACCGGGGCCGCGCCGCCCCGGTACTCGGCGGTGAAGTCGTCGAGCATCAGCTCGTAGACGACCAGGTCCTGGAGTGGCAGGCGGGTGCCGATGGGCTCCACCGCCGTCCGTGGGCCGCCGACCATGAACCCGGCGTTCTCGTCGGGCCCGATGATGTACCGGGCGCAGGGGTCGCCGCACCAGCGGACCGTGCCGTTCTCGAAGGTGACCACGTACTTGTACTGGTAGAGGCCGTCGGGCAGGTCGCCGAGGTCAACGGTCCAGCGGACACCGTTCGGGTGGGGCCGGGGGGTCAGGGCCGGGGCGGTGGCCGGGTCCCAGGCGGTGGTCCCGAGGTGGGGCTGGAAGGTGCCGGCGACCTGGAGGCTGTGGATATGGGGATCGCCGTCGCCCTCGTACTGGCTAGGATCGACGTTGTTGTCGGGGAGGAAGAGGCTGAGCTCGACCGAACGGCCGTCGACCCGGGCGCCGAAGTCTTCGTACATGGGAGCAAGCCAACAACATGTCGGGCGAGTTGGGCAGTGACCTGGGGCACGGGGCCGAGGTGACGGGCGACACCGGCGGCTCCGGTGACCGCCGGCGGCGGCCGGTGTGGCTGGTCGACGGGATGAACGTGATCGGGTCGCGGCCCGACCGGTGGTGGAACGACCGGGACGGGGCCGTGCGGCGGCTGATCGGGGAGCTGGGGCGGTTCGCCGGCGTGACCGGGGACGAGGTCACGGTCGTGTTCGACCGGCGGCCGCCGGACGTCGCCCCGGGGCGGCATGGCGGGGTCGAGGTCGTGTTCGCCTCGCGGCGGGGTCGCAACGCCGCCGACCACGAGATCGTCGACCTGGTCGCCGGCCACCCGGACCCGGGGCGCTACCTGGTGGTGACCTCGGACCGGTGGCTGGTCCAGCGGGTCCGCGAGCTGGGTGCCGGGGTCGAGCCGTCGTCGCGGTTCCGGCGACATCTCGACCGGGTCCTCACAACTGACCCGTATCGGTAGGGACGGGTCGGACGCCTGGGGTTGTATGGCCAACCTCGTCCTGATCGCCGACGACGACGTGGACATCATCCGCTTCGTCGCCCTCAACCTGCGCCTGGAGGGCTTCGACGTGGTCGTGGCCCGTGACGGCCAGGACGCCCTCGACAAGGCCCTCGACGTGGGGCCCAGCCTGATCCTGCTGGACACGATGATGCCCCGCATGGACGGCTACGAGGTCTGCTCCCGCCTGCGTCACCAGCGGCCCGACAGCCCGGTGCCGGTGATCATGCTGACCGCCAAGTCCCTCGAGGCCGACCGGGCGATGGCCCTGGACGCCGGCGCCGACGACTGGGTCACCAAGCCGTTCGACCCCGCCGACCTCGTCTCCAAGGTCAAGGACCACCTCCGCGCCCAGGGCGCGATGGTCGGCTAGCGGCGCTTGTCGAGGTAGCGCCGGCGCAGCTGCTCGATCTTGCGGCGGTTCTCCGGCTTGCTCGCCTCCACCTTGGCCTTCTCGATCAGCTGCTGGCCCTGGGGGCTCTGCACGAACTTCATGATGCGCTTGGTCAGCGACGCCATCGGTCCCATCCTTTGCTTGAGCGGGCTGCCGGTCTGGTCGATACGGTACGCATGATCACGATGTTGCGCCGCCGGTGGCCGCCCGGGCGGGACCGGGCCGATCGGTGGGCGGACGCGCTCCGGGGCGCGGCCGTGGCCGTGCTGCTGGTCGGAACGGTGGGGTCGGTCGTGGCCGCCCAGGCATGGCAGGCCACCGTGAACCGCCAGCGCGACGAGCGGCTGGACCGGACGGCGGCCTCGCGGACGGTCACGATCAGCGGCGCCCTGGCCAACTACGAGAACGCCCTCCAGGCCGCCCGCTCCCTGTGGCTGGCCTCCCAGGGGGTGACCCGCCGCGAGTTCAACATCTTCGCCCGCAGCCTCGACCTCCGGGACCGCTACGCCGGGCTCCAGGGGATCGGCTGGCGCTCGGTGGTCACCGACGACCAGCGGGCCGGGTTCGTGGCCGCGACCCGGGCCGACGGCGAGCCGAGCTTCACCATCAGGCCACCCGGCCGGCGGCCCGTCTACTACGTCACCCTGTACAGCTACCCGCGGCTCCCCTCGAGCACGCTGCTCGGCGCCGACGCCAGGGCCAACCCGGGCCTCCTGGCCACCCTCGAGGAGGCCCGCGACAGCGGGAAGACCACCGTGAGCAACCAGACAACGCTCCCCGGCGACCAGGACCTGCCCGCGGGGCGGCGGCCGGTGGCGTTCGAGCTGGTCGTGCCCGTGTACCGGGTCGAGCTCCGCCCCGACGCCTCGGTCGCCGAGCGGCGCCGGCAGTTCCTCGGCTGGGCCACCGGGCAGTTCCGGGCCGGCGACATCCTCGACGGAGCGATGCAGAACGTTGCCCCGACCACCGGGGTGGAGCTGCACGACCTCGAGGCCGGGAGCGACAGCCGCGTCGCCAGCCATCCCCGGGACTTCCGGGCCGGCGGCCGGTACGTGCGCGAGAGCACGTTCACGCTCGGGGAGCGGGCCTTCATGCTGCGCTACGCGCCCCTGCCGGGCAACGCCATCCTGACCGACCGCACCATCGGCGCCTCGGTCGTGCTCGGCACCGGCGTGGCCGTGGCCATCCTGCTCGGCGCCCTGCTGTGGCTGCTCGCCCAGGTCGGCGCCCTCTACCGGGAGGTCGACCGCCTGGCCCGCACCGACAGCCTCACCGGGGTGGCCAACCGGCGGGCCTGGGACGAGGAGCTGCCCCGCGAGCTGGCCCGGGCGGCCCGGTCCGGCCAGCCCCTCTGCCTGGCCCTGCTCGACCTCGACCACTTCAAGGACTACAACGACCAGCACGGCCACCAGGCGGGGGACCGGCTGCTCAAGGCGGCGGCCGCCGCCTGGGAGGCCAAGCTGCGCAAGACCGACCTGCTGGCCCGCTACGGCGGGGAGGAGTTCTCGCTGCTGCTGCCCGACTGCCGGCTGGACAACGGCATGGAGATCGCCGAGCGGCTCCGCACCGCCCAGCCCGAGGGCACCTGCTCGATCGGGGTGGCCGCCTGGGACGGCCGTGAGAGCGCCGACGAGCTGATCACCCGGGCCGACCGGGCCCTCTACGCCGCCAAGGCGGGCGGCCGCAACCGCTGCCTGGCCGCCCGCCCCCCGGCCGCCTCACGCGTCCCGTAGCCGCCACAGGGCGACCGCGGTGGCGGCGGCCAGCACCCCCAGCTGCACGGCCAGGCCGGTGGCGTCCCAGGCGCCGGTCCACCAGCCGCGCTGGAGGACGTCGACCGCGTACGCCATCGGGAGGGCGTCGGCGGCCATGGCCACCCCGTCGGGGAGGATGGCCTCGGGCGGGCCGCCCCCGGAGATGAAGAACATGGCGAAGAACAGCAGCAGCCCGACCACCTGGGCGGCCCGGGCGGTGGGGAGCAGCGACGCCAGCGCGACCCCGACGGCGCAGAAGGTCGCCGTGGCCAGGGCGAAGCCGGCGACCACGACCGGCCACGACGCCGGGGTGGTCAGCTCGTAGGAGGCGTCGCCGAGGGTGACCATGACGGCCGCCCCGACGGTCACGATCAGGGCCGCGACCAGCGTCTGGGCGGCCAGCACGGGCCAGGCGGCGACGCCCGAGGCCCGCAGCCGCCGCAGCACCCCCCGCTCGCGGTAGGCGGCCAGGTGCACCGGGATGGCGATCAGCCCGGTGGCGGCGATCGATCCGGCCACATAGGCGGGCACGTAGTAGTCGGCCGGGCTGACCCCGCCGAAGTCGGGGTCGGGCAGCGTCCCGAACGAGTTGAGCAGCAGGTAGAGCAGGATCAGGGGGAAGGCCAGGGCGAAGATGGCCACGGTGGGCTCCCGCAGCCCCAGCTTGATCTCGGTCCAGGTGAGCTTGGCGATCACGACGCCTCCTCAGTCGCGCAGGTCCCGGCCGGTGAGGGCCAGGAACACGTCCTCCAGGTCGGGGTGGTGGGTGCGGAAGTCGGACGGGGCGATCCCGCGGCCGGCCAGGCCGGCGGCCACCCTGACGGCCAGCGGGCCGTTCCCGGCGACCTCGACCAGGTCGCCCCGCCGGGTCACCCGCTCCACCCCCTCGAGATGGGACAGCCAGGCGGCGTGCGCGTCCGGCCAGGTGAAGCTGACCCGCTGGCTGGCGTCGGTGCCGGCGACCAGCTCCGAGGGCGTCCCCGTGGCCACGACCCGGCCCTGGTCGACGATGGCCACCCGGTCGCAGAGCTCCTCGGCCTCCTCCATGAAGTGGGTGACCAGGACCACGGTGGCGCCGTCGTCCCGGACCCGGCGGACGAGGTCCCAGGTGGCCCGGCGGGCCTGGGGGTCCAGGCCGGTGGTGAGCTCGTCGAAGAACACCACCTGGGGCCGGTTGACCAGGGCCAGGGCGATGAACAGGCGCTGCTGCTCGCCCCCGGAGAGCCTGGCGAACGGACGCCGCCACAGCCGCTCCAGCCCCCAGCGCCGGCCCAGCTGGTCGGGCGGGGGCGCCCCATCCTGGTCGCGGGCGAACAGCCACAGGGCCTCGCCGACCCGCAGCCGGTCGGGCAGGGCCGAGGACTGGAGCTGGGCCCCGATCCGCCGCCGCAGCCGGTCGCCGTCGCGCTCCGGGTCCAGCCCGAGCACCCGCACCCGGCCCCGGCCGCGCCGCCGCAGCCCCTGCAGGCACTCCACCGTGGTCGTCTTGCCGGCCCCGTTGGGGCCGAGCAGCCCGAAGATCTCGCCCTCCCGCACCTCCAGCCCGACGTCGGCGACCGCCACCCGGTCGCCGTAGGCCTTGTGCAGGCCCTCCACCTCGATCACCGTCATCGTCGCCTCCTCGGTCGACCCGTTGCCGGTGACGCTAGGCGCCCGCGGCCGGCGTGTCGTCGGCCAGGAGCAGGCACCTGGGCGTACGCCGGGAGGAGGACCTAGGAGGTGGTGCCGGGCGTGACCAGGCCCGTCTCGTAGGCGAAGACGACCGCGTGGACCCGGCTCAGGAGCTGGAGCTTGGCCAGGATGCGGGAGACGTGGGTCTTGGCCGTGAGCTCGGAGATGACCAGCTCGCGGGCGATCTCCCGGTTGGAGTGGCCACGGGCCAGCAGCCGCAGCACCTCCAGCTCGCGCTCGGTCAGGTCGTGGAGGGCGGCCGGGGTGGGGCGGGGGTCGGGCCGGCTGGCCGCCAGGTCGCGGACCAGCCGGCGGGCCGTCGGCGGCGAGATGACGGTCCCCCCGGCGGCCGTCTGGTGGACGGCCCGCAGCAGCTCCACCGGCGGGGTGTCCTTGACCAGGAACCCGCACGCTCCGGCCCGGAAGGCCTGGTAGGCGTACTCGTCGGTGTCGAAGGTGGTGAGGATCACGACCTCGGGCGGGTCGGGCAGGGCCCGCAGCTCGCGGGTGGCGGCGATCCCGTCCAGCACCGGCATGCGGATGTCCATGAGCGCCACCTGGGGGGAGGTCCGGCGGGCCAGCGCCACCGCCTCGGCCCCGTCGGCCGCCTGCCCGACCACCTCGATGCCGTCGTCCGAGGCCAACAGGGCCACGAACCCGGCCCTGACCAGCTCCTGGTCGTCCACGACCAGGACCCGTACCGGCGTCATGGCGGGTCGGTGGGGAAGGCGGCCAGGACCCGGAAGCCGTCGGCGCTCGGGCCGGCCTCGAACACCCCGCCGTAGAGGGCGACCCGCTCGCGCATGCCCCGCAGGCCCTGGCCCGACCGGCCGTCCGGCCGGTCGGAGTCTGCTGATCGTCGGCCGAAGGCCGACTCCGAGCCTTTGGCGGCCGCGCCTGTGTCGACCACCTCGAGCTCGACCGTGTGGGGCCGGTAGCGGACGGTCACCCGGGCCCGGCCGCCGGGGGCGTGCTTGATGGCGTTGGTGAGCGCCTCCTGGGCGATCCGGTAGGCCGACACCTCCAGCCCGGCCGGCAGGGGACGGGCCGGTCCCTCGACCTGGAGCTCGACCGGCACCCCGGCCGCGGTGGCCTGGGAGGCCAGCCGGTCGAGCGAGGCCAGGCCCGGCTGGGGCTCGGTCGGCGGGTCGCCGGCGCGCAGCGCCCCCAGCAGGCGCCGCATCTCCCCGAGCGCCCCCCGGCCCGTCTCCTCGATCACGACCAGCGCCTGCCGGGCCTGGGCGGGGTCGCGCTCCAGCAGGTGGGCGCCGACGCCGGCCTGGACGGTGATCACGCTCATGGCGTGGGCCAGGATGTCATGCAGGTCGCGGGCGATGCGGGTGCGCTCCTCGAGCACCGCCCGGTGGGCCAGCTCCTGGCGGGCGGCCTCGAGGGCGACCGTCTTCTCCTCGAGGGCGGCGGTGTAGCTGCGCCGGGCGGCGAGCACGATCCCCAGCACCCACCCGCTGACGAACATGATGGCCACGTACCCGAGCTCCAGCAGGTCGACCGGCCAGATGCCGCTGGCCGCGGCGGCCATCATCTCGACCGGGGTGATCAGGGCCAGGCTGCGCCACCAGAGCGGCCTCGGGGAAGCGCCGACGGCGAACATGGCGGTCAGGGTGGGGAGCGACTGGAGCAGGTGGGTCGGGTACTCCAGTGACGCCCAGGCCGGGTAGGCGACGCTGAGGCAGGCCAGCACCAGCAGCGGGGCCCGGCGCAGGGCCAGCAGGGGCAGGACGTTGGCGGCCATCAGGGCCACACCGAGCCCGTCGAGCGCCCGGGCGTCGCTGGCCCCGGCGGTCGAGGCGAGGAACGCCGCGCCGAGGACCACGGTCAGCCCGGCGTCGACCAGCACCGCACGGTCGGGACGCGCCATGGGCTCACGCTACGGCAAGCGGCCGCCGCCGGCGTCGGCCGCCCGGACGACCGGCCGTACTCCGGAAGCGGTACAGGGTGTCCGCCGCCCGCTGCCGTGGTAGCCGCCAGGTCCACCACTGAGCCAGCGGAAGCCATCGAAGGAGCGGATCGGATGAAGGCGGTCACCTGGCAGGGCAAGCGGGACGTCCGGGTCGAGGAGGTCCCCGACCCGAGGATCGAGGCCCCGACCGACGCGGTCGTGCGCATCACCTCGAGCGGCATCTGCGGTTCCGACCTGCACCTGTACGAGGTGCTGGGGCCGTTCCTGGACAAGGGGGACGTGCTCGGCCACGAGCCCATGGGGGTGGTCGAGGAGGTCGGTCCCGAGGTCACCCACATCGCTCCCGGGGACCGGGTGGTGGTCCCGTTCACGATCGCCTGCGGGCGCTGCTGGATGTGCGGCCAGGGGCTGCAGTCCCAGTGCGAGACCACCCAGGTCCGCGACCAGGGCACGGGGGCGGCCCTGTTCGGCTACACCCGGCTGTACGGCCAGGTGCCGGGCGGCCAGGCCGAGTACCTGCGGGTCCCCCAGGCCCACGCCGGCCCCATCAAGGTGCCCCACGGCCCACCCGACGACCGCTTCGTCTACCTCTCCGACGTGCTCCCCACCGCCTGGCAGGCGGTCGAGTACGCGGACGTCCCCCAGGGCGGCAGCCTGGTCGTGCTCGGCCTCGGCCCGATCGGCGACATGGCGGCCCGCGTCGCCCTGCACCGCGGGGCCGGCCGGGTCATCGGCGTCGACCTGGTCCCCGAGCGGCTGGAGCGGGCCCGGGCCCGGGGCGTCGAGGCCCTCGACCTGAACGGCGCCGACGACCTGGTCGAGACGGTGCGCGACCTGACCGGCGGCCGCGGCCCCGACGCCGTGATCGACGCCGTCGGCATGGAGGCCCACGGCTCCCCGGTCGGCAAGCTGGCCCACCAGATGGCCTCGCTGCTGCCCGACGCCCTGGCCGCCAAGATGATCGAGACGGCCGGCGTCGACCGCCTCAACGCCTTCCACCTGGCCATCGAGCTGGTCCGCCGGGGCGGGACGATCTCACTGGTCGGCGTCTACGGCGGCATGGCCGACCCGCTGCCCATGCTCACCCTGTTCGACAAGCAGCTCCAGCTCCGCATGGGCCAGGCCAACGTCCGCCGCTGGGTCGGCGACCTCCTCCCCCTGCTCACCGACGACGACCCGCTCGGGGTCGACACCTTCGCCACCCACCACCTCCCCCTGGCCGACGCCCCCAGGGGGTACGAGATCTTCCAGAAGAAGCAGGACGGGGCCGTCAAGATCCTGCTCCAGCCGTGACCCGCCGGCCCGGGCCGTAGAATCCCGGGCGGTGCACGGCGCGGACGTGGTCTTCCTCCTGGTCGCCGGGGTCCTCGCCGGGGTCGCCGGCTCGGTCGCCGGCCTGGCGTCGTTGGTGTCGTACCCGGCCCTGCTGGCGGTGGGGCTGCCGGCCCTGACCGCGAACGTGACCAACACGGTGGCCCTGGTGCTGTACACGGTCTCGGCGGCCACGTTCTCGCGTCAGGAGCTGGCCGGCCAGGCGGGGCGGGTGCGCCGCCTGGCCCTGGTCACGGCCGTCGGCGGCGCCACCGGAGCGGCGCTGCTGCTGTCGACCCCGGCGGAGGTGTTCGAGCTGCTGGTGCCGCTCCTGATCGGCGGCGCCTCGCTGGTCCTGCTGCTCCAGCCGGGCATCAACCGGCTCGCCGGGGGCATGGTCGACGAGCGCGGCCCGGCCCTGCTGGCCGGGACGTTCGCCGTCGGGCTGTACGCCGGCTACTTCGGGGCCGCGGCCGGGGTGGTGCTGCTGGCCCTGCTCACCGTGTCCGTGGCCGAGCCGCTGGCCCGGCTGGTGGCCGCCCGCAACGTCGCCCTCGGGCTGGCCAACGCCGTGGCCGCGATCGGCTTCGCCCTGTTCGGCCCCGTCCGCTGGGCCGCGGCGGCCCCGCTGGCCATCGGGTTCCTGATCGGCGGCGGCCTCGGCCCCGGCCTGGTCCGCCGGCTGCCCGGCGGGCGCCTGCGGGTCGCGATCGCCCTGGCCGGGCTGATCCTGGCCGTCAAGCTGGGGATCGACACCTTCGGCCAGGCCGAGGCCGCCGGGTAGACTCCCGCCCCGTGACCGAGCGCGTGCTCTCCACCCGCGAGCTCAACCGGGCCCTGCTGGCCCGCCAGCTGCTCCTGGAACGCTCCTCGCTGCCCCTGCCCGACGCCCTCGAGCAGGTCGCCGGCCTCCAGGCCCAGTACGCCCCCTCGCCGTATGTCGGCCTGTGGTCGCGGCTGCGCGACTTCCGCCGCGACGACCTCACCCGGGCCCTGGAGGACCGGCGGGCCGTCCAGGCGACCCTGCTCCGGGTCACCATCCACGTCGTCTCGGCCGCCGACTACCCGCCGTTCACCGAGGCCGTCCGGGCCGCCCGCCGCGAGTGGTGGGCCCGCGCGACCCGCCGCGAGCTGGAAGGCGTCGACGTGGAGGCGGCGGCCGCCCTGGTCCGCGAGCGCCTCCAGGCCGGCCCGGCCCGCCAGGCCGAGCTGGCCCGGCTGCTCGCCGACCGGGGGTACCCGAAGGCGGTGTGGAACGGGGTCGGGCTCTGGGTCGACATGGTCCGGGTCCCCCCGTCGGGCACCTGGGAGCGGCGCCGGGCCGACCTGTACGGCCTGGCCACCGACTGGCTCGGGCCGTGGTCGGTCGGCCAGGCCGAGGCGCTGGAGCACCTGGTCCGGCGCTACCTGGCCGGCTTCGGCCCGGCCTCCCTGGCCGACCTGGGCAGCTGGGCCGGCCTGCCCCTGAGCCCGCTGCGGCCGGTGCTGGAGCAGGTCGGGGTCAGGAGATTTCGCGACGAGGAGGGCACCGAGCTGTTCGACCTGCCGGGCGCGCCCCTGCCCGAGGAGGGCACGCCGGCGCCGCCCCGCTTCCTGTCCACCTGGGACGCCAACCTGCTGGTCCACGCCCGGCGCACCCAGGTCCTGCCCGAGCGGCACCGGCCCCGCATCTTCCACGTCAGGGCCCCCAACTCGTTCCCGACCTTCCTGGTCGACGGGGCGGTGGCCGGGACCTGGCGCCACGAGCGGGGCGAGGTCCGGCTGGAGCCGTTCGAGCCGCTGGACCGCGCGACCCGCCGCCAAGTGGAGGACGAGGCCGAGCGCCTTGCCCGCTTCCACCAGGGGTAGGCCCCCGGGCGCTGTCGATTTGTCCTGGCCGCTGGGCGTTTGTAAACTGTCGCTCCCCCCAATATCGTCGCAGACCGCCTCCGTTCCCCCAACGGAAGGACGTTGCACCAGATGCGCCGAATCGTCTTCGGCTTTGCCGTGCTTGCCGCGCTCGCCTCGCTGGTGGCCGTGCCCGCCGTCGGGGCGGCGCCGCTGGACGACGCCCGCCGCCGCGAGCGGGCCCTCAAGGCCGAGCTCCAGGCGGCCACGGCCGAGCTCCAGGCGGCCGAGGCCGCCCTCGCCCGGGCCGAGGACCAGCTGACCTACGACCGGGCCCAGCTCCAGGCGGCCGACCGGCAGCAGCGCGGGGCCAGGGCGGCCCTGGCCGGCCAGGCCGCGGCCATGTACCGCTCCGGCGGGCTGGCCATCGCCGACGCCCTCCTGGACCGCGACCCGGCGCTGGTCCCCGGCCGGGTCGAGATGGCCACCGTGCTGGTGACCCGCCACGCCCAGCTGATCGAGGACGCCCAGGTGAGCGGGGACGCCTACCGGTCGGTGCTCGGCCGGGTCACCAAGGGCTACGAGCGGGCCAAGGCCCTCCACGACCAGGCCCAGGCCGCGGTCGGGCGCCTGGAGGCGGGGCTGGAGGAGGCCCAGGCCCTCGAGGCCCGCCTGGTCCGTCTGGAGCAGCGCCGCAAGGCGGCGGCCGCGGCCGCCGCCGCCAAGGCCACCCCGGCCCCGTCGCCCAGCCCGCCCAGTGGCGGTGGCGGCGGGAGCGTGAGCGCGTCCGGCCGGGCCTGCATCCTGGAGCGCCCCTACTCCTACGTCGACAGCTGGGGCGCGGCCCGCTCCGGCGGCCGCAGCCACCAGGGCACCGACGTGATGGCCCCGCACGGGGCCAGGGTGTTCGCCTTCGTCAACGGGGTGGTCAGCCGCGAGTCGAGCAGCGCCAACGGCGGCATCCAGCTGTACCTGCAGGGCGACAACGGCGTCGAGTACTTCTACGCCCACCTGTCCGGCTACGCCGTCTCCACCGGCGCCCGGGTCCGGGCCGGCCAGCTGATCGCCTACAACGGCCAGACGGGCAACGCCGCCGCCACCGCCCCCCACGTCCACTTCGAGGTCCACCCCGGCGGCGGCAGCCCGGTCAACCCCTACCCGCACCTCAAGCCGGTCTGCGGCTGAGCGTCACGCCCAGCTGGCCTCCAGGACCCGGACCGGGGCCGAGAAGCCCTTGAGCTCGAGGTCGCCCAGCTCGATGAAGCGGACGCCGTCGCCGGCCGCGGCCGCGGCCACCGCCGCGGTGACCAGGACCTGGCCGGCCGTGGCCCGGGCGGCGACCCGCGAGGCCAGGTTCACGGTGCGGCCGAAGTAGTCGCCGCCCTGGACCACCACCGGCCCGGCGGCCACGCCGACGTGGGCCGGGGGGAGGCCGGCCTCGGGGACCTGGCCGACCATGGCCAGGGCGCCCTCGACCGCCCCCGCCGGCTCGCGGAAGTGCAGCATCACGCCGTCGCCGAGCCACTTCACCGGGGTGCCGCCGTGGGCCCGTGCCGAGCGCTCGACCAGCACGGCCAGGGCCTCGGCGAGCTCGGCGGCCGCCTGGTCGCCCCGTTCCTCGGTGAGCCGGGTGTAGCCGGCCAGGTCGAGAAAGCACATGGCCGGCATCCGCTCGGGCCGGGCGAGGGCGCCGGTCTCCTCCAGCGCGACCTCGATGTTCTCCACCTGGTGCTCGGTCCAGACCAGCTCCTGCTGGCGGCGGTAGATGCCCATCAGGGCCCGGTCGACCAGGGGCATGAACGGGGCGGCGAGCTCGGAGGCCAGCTCCATGGCCTGGCGCTGCCCGAGCCCGGACGCCAGCACCGGCTCCTCGAAGCGGGCCTGGAACAGCTCGGTCTCGACCATGGCGGCCAGGCGCATGCCCTCGGCGTAGGCCCGGCCGGCCCGGGCCAGCCACGCCGAGTCGAGGATCCCGGTGGAGATCCCGAGCTGCACGACCGGGACCACCTCGAGCTCGTCCTCGCGCATCCGCTCGTCCGGCGACGTCCAGGCGAAGCCCATCGACTCCAGCGACTCCCGCAGCACGTCGAGGGGGACGCCGGTCTCCTCGCTGACCTGCCGGTAGGTCCGGCCCGAGGGGACCGCCCAGCGGTGGTAGGGGGCGGCCTCCAGGAACGCGAACGACAGCCGGCCGGCCCGGATGGCGGCGGCGATCGCGTCCATGGGCAGGCCGGCCCGCTCGCAGGCCACGGCCAGGCGGACCTTGCGGAGGTCGATGGTCAGGAACGGGGCCGGCCCGTCGCGGGCGACCAGGATGCCGAGGCCGACCAGCCGGCCGATCTCGGCCTCGGCCACGCCGGCGCGCCCGGCCAGGTCGGCCGCGGTCAGCGGCTCCGCCTCCATGGCCGCCATCCTACGGCGGCGCCGGCGACGCTCCTAGGAGACCATCGTCCGCGAGGTGTCGCGCCGGTCCCGCCGGTCGCGGGGCTGCTCGCGCGGCTGGTCGCGGAGGCGGAGGTCGAGCTCGAGGGCCTCGAGCAGGGTCTGGAGCTCGGTCGGCTGCCAGCCGCGGACGCCGGTGGCCCGCTCCACCACCTGGGCCACCCGGCGCAGGGTCCAGCGGTCGGAGGCGAACCCGTGGGCCCGCGGGGGCTGCTGGAGGGCGCACTTGACGGCGTAGAGCTCGTCGGAGGAGAGCCGGCCGCCGGGCAGGACCAGGTCGGGCCCGCCGAGGCGCCGGCCGTGGCCGCCGAGCCCGGCGTCGTCCGCGGCCACCGGGTCGGGCACGGCCACGAGCACGGTCGCCGAGCGGACCTGCCGCCGTTCCCGGTCGTCGTCGCGGTCGCGGCGGTCCCGGGCCGGGCGGCGGCGCCGGCCGACCGGCGGCAGCCAGCGGGCGGTGAGCCACCCGAGGACGGCGCCGTAGATCCAGTGGCCGGCCATGCCGCCGGCCGCGGTCAGCGGGGTCAGGGCGAAGAAGTGCTGCTGGGACTCGGGCCAGAAGTAGAGGAGGCCGACCAGGCCGAGGCAGATCGACGAGCCGTAGGCGATGCCGAGACGGACGCCGCGCCAGGGCAGCATGGCGAAGGCCACCCCCATGCCGCCGCCGTTGCCGACGAACCGCCAGACATAGCCCCAGTACCACGGGGTGTCGGGGTTGTTCAGGGCGAGCTGCCCGATGCTGGGGATGGGGTCGCCCCACAGGCCCGCGAACATCAGCCCGATCCGCAGGATGTCGTAGATGGCGGTGGCGATCATGCCCGCCACCAGGCCGATCAGGGCCCGCTTGCCCCAGGCCGGGTAGCGCAGGCCGATCAGGGTCATCAGCGCGTAGGCCGGGATCACGGCGTAGTGGAACCCGTAGGGCAGCGGCACCGCCCCGGTGAGGGCCACCCCCAGCGAGGTGATGGCCGCAAACCCGAAGGCCAGGTAGAAGAGCCGCGGGAACAGCGACGGGTTGGAGAGCAGCACCCGGATGGCGGCCAGCAGCTTGGCGTCCTCGGCGGCGGCCCGCCGCGCCGTCCGGCTCAGTGGCTTGGCCGGGGCCACCGGCGCCTCAGGAGCCAGCTCCTCCTCGCGGGGCCGCGCCGGCCGCCGCTGGCTGTCCAACCTGGTGACGGTCACGTTCGCTCTGCTCCTTCGCCGAGGCCGATCGTTCGCCCCACCGACGGAGAATCCACTTGGGCCGCCCCTGATTCCCACCGGGTGGCCGGGTCGTCGTATCGTCGCAAGGATGCCGTTCTGCAAGAACACCGACCTCTACAGGCACCCGGACTTCGTCGAGGGCCGGGACTACGCGCGCCGGTACCGGCGCCACGAGCGCTTCGATGACGACCCCGCCCAGCGGGTCGACCCGGTGAAGACCGCCGTGATCGCCCCGCACGGGGGCGGGATCGAGGCCGGCACCTCCGAGCTGTGCCTGGCCGTGGCCGGCTACCACCCGGCGACCCTGGAGGCGACCCCGCCCGACGGCGTCACCTACGACTACTGGATGTTCGAGGGGATCCGGCCGTCGGGCAACGCCGTGCTCCACATCACCTCGACCGGCTGCGACGACGGCGTGGCCCTCTCACTGTGCGGCGGGGCGCTGAACGCCCTCACCCTGCACGGCTGCACCACCTCGGCGGCCGGGCAGCCCGCCGGGGAGGAGGTCGTGCTCGTCGGCGGCCGGAACCAGACCCTCAAGGTGTACCTGCTCGAGGCGTTCGCCACCGCCCAGCTGAAGGCGGTCGACGCCCTGCCGATCAGGGACCTCAACGGCGACGACGCCGACAACATCGTCAACCGCACGCTGCTGGGGATGGGCGGGCACCTGGAGCTCACCACGCCGCTGCGGGCGGCGATGTTCGTCGACAACACCCGGGAGGGCCGCAAGCACACCACCACCCCGGTGTTCTGGGCGTTCGTGGAGGCGTGCCGTGCGGCCCTGGCCCGGCTCGAGGGCGAGCAGGTCGTGCGCTAGCCGACCTTGACGATGTCGTAGCGGGCCGGCTGCGGGTCGGTGGTGCCGAAGCGGGCGTTGACCGCCCACAGGCGGCCGGCCTGGAAGGCGATCGTGGTCGGGACGTCGAAGTCGGGGTCGGTGATGGTGGTGACCAGCCGGCCCCGGTCGAGCGACCGGGACAGCTTGACCACGGCGATCCGGTTGAGCCGGTTCTGGACCACGAACAGCACCCGCCCGGCCAGCAGCATGCCGTCGCCGTTGGCCAGGCTGGCCCCGCCGAGGTCGACCTCGCGGGCCTTGCCGGTGCGGGGGTTGATCCGCCACAGCTTGCCCAGGTTGGACTGGACCGCCAGCAGCACCCTGCCGTCCCTGGCGGCCACGATCCCGTTGAGGTTGGGGCCCGGCGTGCCCGGTGGCGCCAGCTCGAAGTCGCCGCCCAGGGGCAGGGTGCGGACCTCGTCCTGGTCGGGCAGGCCGCCGTGGCGGCCGAGGGGCAGGGCATACAGCTGGGCGGCCGACGAGTCGGTGAACCAGGCGGTCCTGGAGGTCACCACGACGTCGTTGACGAAGGTGGCCGCGCCGGGGGTGGCGAGCTGGTAGCTGGCCAGGTCCTCGCCCGTCCTGGCGTCGTAGACGAACGCCTTGCCGGTGGCTCCGCCGGCCACGAACAGCCGGTTGCGCTTGTCGACCTTGATGCCGATGGCGCTGCGCTCGCCCGGCCTCGGCGGGACCAGCACGTCGCCCTCGCCGGTCCTGGCGTCGCCCTTCCAGACGGCCCCGGTCGGGATCGACCCGACGTACAGGGAGGTGCCGCGGCCGCTGGCGATCCCCTCGGGCTGCCAGCCGTCGGGCAGGCGGATGGTGTCGGGGAAGGCGCCCGCGGAGGCGGTCGCCGGCACGGCCGCGACCGCGGCCAGGACCAGCAGGACGAGCAGTCGGCGTAGGTGCTTGACCCTGGAGTTCATCGGCCCTCCCAGTCGCGGCGGCGCGAACGGCCCAAATCCGGTTGAGCCTGCAACCACCGGGATAAGGAGGAGATAAGCAGGCAGGGC
>Ga0081538_10001377_pt1 | contig 24951 bp, 25 predicted proteins | sample TabmetS5T2R1_FD_71022 | JGI IMG/M metagenome (GOLD analysis project Ga0081538, IMG submission 71022) | Tabebuia heterophylla rhizosphere microbial communities from the University of Puerto Rico - S5T2R1 | ecosystem: Host-associated > Plants > Roots > Rhizosphere ... | reverse complement strand
GCACGCGCGGGTTCAGGCCGAAGTAGCGCACCAGCTTCTCGGGCCGCGCGAAGCGGCCGAAGTCGCCGACCGCGGCGACGATCGACAGCGCGACGGTGGCGTCGACGCCCGGGATCGTCATCAGCCGCTTGACGTCGTCGCGCCGCAGCCCGATGCGCCCGAGCTCGGCGTCGATCAGGCGCAGCTCTTCGGCATGGAAGTCGAGCTGGCGCAGCAGCGCCTCGGCGGCCTGTCGCTCGTCGGCCGGCAGCTGCTGCTCGGCCAGCCACGCCCGCCCCTTGCGACCGAACAGGTCGGCGGCCGGGCAACGCGGAACCAGGTTGCGGTGCAGGATTCCGTGGACGCCGTTCTTGAGCCGCGTGCGCTGGCGGACGATGTGCGCGCGCCGGTTGACCTGGCGGCGCAGCGCGTGCGTCTCATCGTCGGGCAGCCACACCGCCGGCAGGTAGTCGGCCGCCAGCAGCTGCGCGAGCACCTCGGCTTCGACCTTGTCGGTCTTGACCTTGGCCTCGGCGATCGCGCGCGTCTTGGCCGGATTGGCCACCACCACCCGTGCCACCCGACGCTCGAGCAACGGCATCGAGGCCGGAAGGGCGGCGGGATTAGCAGGAGCCCGGCGCGCTACGCGAGTGCTCGACCTGCGGGCCCTGCGATCACGCTTGCGCGGGCTGGGTCGAGACGTACATCCAGGGATTCGCCGGCTCGTGGCGGCGGTGCGCTGAGCGGCAGGTGAGCGTGCAGCGTCTGACCGCCAGCGAGAGTCAGCTGCAAATGTCCCGCCGGCGCAGCTCCGCGGCGCCGAGCTCGTGGGGCTGCGTCACGCCCGCGGGCGCGCCCTACGAGGCGGCGGACACGCCCAGCCGCTCGCGGACGGCCGCAGCGATCTCGGGAGCACCGGGGAGCCAGGCGTCCTCGAGCGTCGGGCTGTACGGAGCCGGCGTGTCGCCGGTCGTGACGATCCAGGCGTCGTCGAGCTCCTCGAGCCCCTCCGCCACGACGATCCCGAGCAGGTTGCCCGCCCAGCCGCCGACTCGCGGCCCCTCCTCCACGACCATGATCCGGTTCGTCTTCGCGACTGACTCCAGCACCGTCTCGTGGTCGAGCGGCCGTAGCGAGCGGATATCCACGACCTCGGCGTCGATCCCCTCGCCGGCTAGCTCCTCCGCGGCCTCGAGCGAGTCGCGCACGCCGCGAAGCGCCGACACGATGGTCACGTCGCTGCCCTCGCGCACCACGGCGGCCTTCCCGATCGGAACGGTCTCCTCGGTGGGCGGCGGGCCCTTCACCGAGTAAAGGCGCTTGTGCTCGAGGAAGATCACCGGGTTGTCGTCGCGAATCGCCGACTTCAGCAGGCCCTTCGCGTCGGCCGGGCTCGAGGGCGCGACGATCTTGATCCCCGGGATCCCCTGGAACCACGTCCCGTGGATCTGCGAGTGCATGGCGCCGAAGCGGCCGCCGGCGCCGACCGCCGAGCGCACCACCAGCGGCACGCTCGCCTGCTCGTTCGAGACGTACCAGAACTTCGCCGCCTGGTTCACGAGGCTGTCCATCGGCAGCGCCATGAAGTCGCCGAACATGATCTCGATCACCGGTCGCAGCCCGGTCACCGCGGCGCCGAACGCCGCGCCCGCCATGGCAAGCTCCGAGATCGGCGTGTCGAAAACCCGCTCCTGCCCGTGCCTCTCGTGGAGGCCGGGCGTGGTCATGAACACCCCGCCGGGGGCGGCGACATCCTCGCCGAAGAACACGACCGCGGGGTCGCGCTCAATCTCCTCGTCGATCGCGTCGCGGATCGCCCGGCGAAACTCGAGCTGCTCGCTCATCCCTTGAACTCCGAACCGCCGTCCTGTGCCGGATCGGGATACGGCGCCGCGAGGGCGTTCTCCACAGCGCGGTCCATCTGCGATTCGATCTCGGCTTCCTTGGCCGCGAGGTCCTCTTCGCCAAGCCCCAGGTCGAGCAGCCGCGCCCGGGTGAGGTCGAGGGGGTCCCGCGCGAGCCAGCGTTCCACCTCGTCGGGCGGGCGGTACTTCGCCGGGTCGGACTTCGAGTGGCCGTAATGGCGGTAGGTCTGGCACTCGAGCAGGGTCGGCCCGTCTCCCTCGCGCGCGCGTGAGACCGCCTCGACCGCGGCCTCGCGGACCGCCCACAGGTCGTTGCCGTCCAGCACCTGTGACTGCATGCCGAACGATGCCGCGCGGATGCCGATCTCGCCCCCCGCGGTGACGCTGGCCATGGGCGTGAACTCGCCGTAGAAGTTGTTCTCGCAGACATAGATGACCGGCAGGCTGAACACCTGGGCCCAGTTCAGGCACTCGTGGAAGTAGCCCTGGTTCGAGGCACCGTCGCCGAAGAAGGCGACCGCGACCTTGCCCTGTCGCTGCGCCGAGATGCCCGCGCCGGTGGCGGCGGCGATGCTGCCGCCCACGATCCCGAAGCACCCCACTAGGCCGTGGGGAAGGTCGATCACGTTCATCGAGCCGGCTCGGCCGCCGCAGACCCCGGTGGCTCGCCCGAGCATCTCGGCCGCGAGCGCCTCCGGCTCCGTGCCCTTGGCGAGCGCGTGCCCGTGCCCGCGGTAGGTCCCGGCCACGTAATCGTCCTGCTCGAGCGCCGAGCAGACCCCAACCGGAACCGCCTCCTGCCCGGCCGACAGGTGCGTCGTCCCGTGCACCTCGCCCTTCAGGAACAGCCGGTGGATCTCCTGTTCGAAGCGGCGGATGAGCCGCATCCGCCCGTAGCGCTCGAGGTACTCGGCGGGCGACTCGCCGGGCTGGTCCTGCCGCTCGTGAGCGCGCTCCGTCTGTGTCCCGGCCATCTAGCGGGCGACCTCGACCCGGCCGGGCTCCTGTAGCCCGTCGCTCACGGGTACGTTCTCGGACTCGAGCTCGAGTCCCGAGCCGCGCGCCTCCAGCTCGAGCAACGCCATGAAGTCGGTGTCTTCGTAGCCGAACCCCATCAGCGCTTGGACGGCCTGTTGGGCGGCTGCCGCGACCGGCATCGGCACGCCGTGCTCCTCGGCCGACTCCAAGCCGAGGTGAAAGTCCTTGTAGAGGAGCGCCGGGGTGAACGTCGGCGTGAAGTCGAGATTCACGATCGCCGGCGTCTTGTAACGGGTGAACATCGAGCCCATCACGCTCTTGTTGAGGAACTCGAGGAACGCGGCGCGCGTGACACCGCCCTTCTCGGCGAGCACGGTGATCTCCGCGAGTGACTGGGCGACGACGCCGAGCATCAGGTTGTGGCAGATCTTCACGAGCCGGGCGACGTCGCCTTCCCCCACGTAGGTGGCGCCGGCGCCGAAGCGCTCGAGATACGGCCGCGCGGCCTCCCAGGCGTCGGCCGGCCCCGACACCACCACCGTCAGCTTGCCGGCATCGACCACCGACGGGTTCCCGCTGACGGGCGCCGCGAGCAGCGCGACGTCGCGACCCTCCATCTCGGCCCGGACCTCCGCTGAAGCCTCGGGCGAGATCGTCGACGAGTCCACGATCACCGCCGGGGCGGCGTCGGAGCGCGACAGGAGCCCGTTCTCGCCGAGCACGACGGCCTTGAAGTCCTCCGGGCCGGCGACCATCGTAAAGACGATCTCGCGGTCGGCCAGCTCGGCCGGCGTGTCCACGACCGTCGCGCCCAGCTCGGCGAGCGGCTCGGCCTTCGCGCGCGTGCGGTTGTAGACCGCAAGGTCGCAGCCCGCGTCGAGCAAGCGGCTCGCCAGCGCGTACCCCATCCGGCCCGTCCCCACCCAGCCGAGCCTCTTGTCTCTCAATTCCGAGTCCCCCATTGCTGCAAACGTTTGCACAGACTCGGAGGACGTGTCAAGCATGGCGAGGTTGACGGCGACGCACGCGCCGTGCAATCGTTTGCAGCACTCGAAACGGCAAGGTGGCGGAATGGCATTGCACACATACGGGACGATGGCGGTGGACTGGGAGGAGCGCGTGCGCTTCGACCGCCTGCGCGAGGAGCGGCTCGCGCGGATCTCGTCGCTGCTCGCCGAGTCGGAGCTGGGGGCCCTGCTCTGCTTCGACATGACGAACATCCGCTACATCACTGCCACCCACATCGGCACCTGGGCGCAGGACAAGCTGAATCGCTTCTGCCTCCTCCCCCAGCGCGACGAGCCGATCATGTGGGACTTCGGCTCGGCCGCCCGCCACCACCAGCTCTACAACCCCTGGCTGGCCGACGGCCGCTCGCGCGCCGGCATCTCGACGCTGCGCGGCGCTATGTCGCCGGAGTCCGGCCGGGCGGAGAACGTGGCCGAGAAGATCCGCGTGGAGCTCGAGCAGCGCGATCTGCTCGGGGAGCCGGTGGGGGTCGACGCCGTCGAGCCGGCCGTCCTTTTCGCGCTTCAGAAGGCGGGCGTGCAGGTCGTCGACGGCCAGCAGCTCCTACAGGAGGCGCGCATGATCAAGACCAAGGACGAGATCACGCTCCTGAACACGGCCTGCATGATGGTCGACGCCGCCTACGAGGAGCTCTACCGCGCGATGCGTCCCGGGATGCGCGAGAACGAGTGCGTCGGCCTCGTGAACAAGGTCCTCTACGACCTGGGGTCGGAGTTCGTCGAGGGCGTGAACGCCATCTCGGGCGAGCGCTGCAGCCCGCACCCGCACGTCTACACGGACCGCGCGCTCCGTCCGGGCGATCCCGCCTACTTCGACATCCTCCACAGCTTCATGGGCTACCGCACTTGCTACTACCGCACGTTCGCGGTCGCCAGCGCGTCGCGCCCGCTCGTGGACGCCTACAAGCGCTGCCGCTACTACCTGGACGCGGCCATCGAAATGATTCGGCCGGGCATAACGACCGGCGACGTCGTGCAGGTGTGGCCCAAGGCCGAGGAGTTCGGCTTCCCGGACGAGGAGGCGGCGTTCGCGCTCCAGTTCGGGCACGGTGTCGGGCTCGCGATCTGGGAGAAGCCGATCTTCAGCCGGCTCGTCTCGCTCGACCATCCCGAGGAGATCCAGGAGGGGATGGTGTTCGCGCTCGAGACGTTCTGGCCGTCGAGCGACGGCTGGTCAGCCGCGCGAATCGAGGAGCAGCTCGTCGTGACGGCCGATGGCTGCGAGGTGATCACCCGGTTCCCGTCGGAGGACCTTGTGATCGCCGGCAAGCCGTACTACACGGTCGGCGGCACGCTCCCGCTCGAGCGTGACCACCAGTCGAATCGGAACACGCAGCTCGACGCGGAGACCCAGGAGGCGATCCCGGGCAACGGCCGCCTGCCTACCGGGGACCCGGTCGGGCTCTAGTGCGTGCAGCCGTCGTCGAGGAGGCGGGCCGCCCGCCGGCGGCCGCCGACCTGCCCGAGCCGACGCGCGGCCCGGGCGAGGCCCTGGTCCGCATTCACGCGGCGGCGCTCAACCCCGTCGAGCTCCACATCTGGAACGGGCACTTCTTCGACGGCCCGCCGCGCCCGCCTTATGTGATCGGCCTCGAGGGCGTGGGGGTGGTCGAGGAGGGCGACCGGCTCGCTCCTGGCACACGCGTCCGGGTGGAGATCGTGCATCCGGGCTACGGCCGCGACGGGGCGCTGGCGGAGTACGCCGTCGCGCCCGAGGAGCCGGACGCGTCGGACCGCGCGTCGCAGGCCTCGGTGACACCGATCGGCGACGAGCTCGACGACACGACCGCTGCGGCGCTGGGCGTGCCGGTCTTCACCGCGCTGATGTGCCTCGAGCGCGCGCAGTCCGCCGGGGCATCTCTCTACGGCGCGCACGTGCTCGTGACCGCCGCGACCGGCGCGGTCGGGACGATCGCGGTGCAGCTCGCGAAGCTGATGGGCGCCTCGCGCGTAGTGGCAGCCGGCCGCAACAGCGAGCGGCTGGACCGCGTGCGCGCGCTGGGGGCGGACGCCACGGTCGAGCTGAGGGAGGGGCTCACGGCGGAGGAGCTGAGCGCGCTCTTCGGCGAGGCGGCGGGCGGCCGGCTCGACGTGGCGCTGGACCCTCTCTGGGGAGAGCCGGCGCGGGCGGTAATCGAGTCGCTCACGCGAGACGGCGTCTACGTGAGCTTCGGCCAAGCAGCCTCGCCGGTCGCCGAGCTGTCGGGCATCCCGCTCCGCAACTGCCGCGTGACGATGGTCGGCCACTCGGGAGCGTGGGCCTCGCCGCGGGAGCGCCAGGCGGCCCTGGCCCGCGCGCACGAGCTCGCGGCGGGCGCGGGACGCCCGCTCGAGCTCGACACGGAGGAGCTGCCGCTCGCCGACATCGGCACCGCCTGGCACCGCCTCGCGAGCTCCGCAGGACGGCGGCTGGTGGTGCGGCCGTGAGCGCCCAGAACGAGACGCTCCCCTACCCGCGCTTCTCGGACGCGGAGATGGGGCGCCGGCGCGACGCGCTCGCCGCCGAGCTGGCAGCAGCCGGCGCCGAGAACGCGGTGATCTACGGGGCGAACAAGGCGGGGCCCGCCGTGGGCTGGCTGACCCGCTGGCCCGTGACTCGGGAGGCGCTGTGCGTCTTCACCCCCGGCCGGCGGGACCTGCTCCTGGTCAACTTCTACAACCACATCCCGAACGCGGAGCGGGTCGCCACCGAGGCCGACGTCCGGTGGGCGGGCCCGAAGCCGATGGCGACCGCGATCGAGGAGCTGGAGCGCCGAGGCGCGCGCGGCTCGCGCGTCGCGGTGATCGGCCCGCTCGGCTACCGGCCGTTCGCCGCGCTCTCGGACTTCGCCACGCCTGTTCCACTGGACGACGCCTATACACGGCTGCGGCTGCGCAAGTCCGCGGAGGAGCTCGACTGGCTTCGCATCGGCTGCGGGTTCACTGACGACGCCGTCCGCGCGGTCCAACAGGGGGCCGGCCCGGGCACGGACGAGCGCGAGCTCGGCAACTTCGCCGAGCGCGCGTACGTCGGCCGTGGCGGCACGACGCACATCCACTACTTTGGCGCCGGCAGCGTGCCCGCGCAGTGGCCCGCGGCGCGGCCGCTGAGCCGGGGCGACGTCCTCGCCTGCGAGATCAGCGCGTCCTTCTGGGACTACACCGGCCAGCTCCTGAGGACCTTCGCGGTGGGTGACGAGCCGTCGCCGCTCCACCGCGAGCTGCACGACGTGGCCGACGCGGCCTTCGACGCGCTGTTCGAGTGCGTGCGCCCGGGCGCGACGGCGGCCGAGCTCGTGGACGCCTCGGGCGTCATCGGCGACGCGGGGTTCACGACCCGCGACGACCTCGTGCACGGCTTCGTGGGCGGCTACCTGCCGCCGGTGCTCGGCGACAAGACGAGGGCTCTCGAGGAGATCCCCGACTTCACCCTCGTGGAGGGCATGACGATCGTCATCCAGCCAAACGTCGTGACGCTCGACGAGAGCGCGGGAGTGCAGACGGGTGAGCTCGTAGCGGTCGCCGCCGATGGTGCCGAGCGGTTGCACGACTACGACCGCGGCCTCTTGAAGATCGGCTGACGTGCGGATCGACTGGGACGTCCCGATCGAGATGGACGACGGCGTGGTCCTGCATGCCGACGTGTTTCGCCCGGACGACGACGGCAGGCATCCGGTGATCCTGTCCTACGGGCCGTACGCGAAGGGGCTCGCGTTCCAGGAGGGCTACCCGAACCAGTGGGAGCGGATGGTCTCGCAGCACCCCGACGTGGAGGCGGGCTCGTCGAACCGCTTCCAGAACTGGGAGGTGGTCGACCCCGAGAAGTGGGTTCCGGACGGATACGCCTGCGTCCGCGTCGACTCACGGGGCGCCGGGCGCTCCGAGGGACGGCTCGACCCGTTCTCCCCGCGCGAGACGGACGACCTCGCGGCGTGCATCGAGTGGGCGGCCGCACAGCCGTGGTCCAGCGGGAAGGTCGGCCTGAACGGCATCTCGTACTTCGCGATGAACCAGTGGCACGTGGCCTCGCGCTCGCCGCGAAGCCTGGCCGCGATGTGCGCCTGGGAGGGAGCGTCCGACTGGTACCGCGACGCCACGCACCACGGCGGGATCGTCTGCACCTTCTTCGGCAACTGGTACGAGATGCAGGTCACCACCGTCCAGCACGGCCTGGGCGATCGCGGGCCGGTGAACCCGAACACCGGCGAGCTCGCGTGCGGCCCGGAGACGCTCTCAGACGAGGAGCTCGCCGCGAATCGCGCCGACTTCGCTGCCGAGGTGGCCGCCCACCCGCTGGACGACGGCTACCACCGCGCGCGCTCGGGCGACTGGGAGCACCTCGACGTGCCCTTCCTGTCGGCCGGGAACTGGGGCGGCCACGGGCTGCATCTGCGCGGGAACGTCGAGGGGTACGTGCGCGCGGCGTCGTCCCAGAAGTGGCTCGAGCTCCACGGCCTCGAGCACTGGACGAATTTCTACACGGACTACGGGGTGCGCCTCCAGAAGCGCTTCTTCGGCCACTTCCTCAAGGGAGAGGACACCGGCTGGGACGGGCAGCCCCCGGTGCTGCTCCAGGTGAGGCATGCGGACAGCACGTTCACCGAGCGCGCCGAGCAGGAGTGGCCGCCGGCGCGCACCGAGTGGACCCGCTGGGCGGTCGGCGCGGGTTCCTACGACGCGCTTGGCGACGGCGTCACCTTCATGGGCGAGCCGCTCGAGCGGGAGACTGAGATCACCGGGCCGGCGGCGGCGAAGCTGTTCGTCTCGTCGAGCACCGAGGACGCCGACCTGTTCGTCGTCCTGCGCGCGTTCGACCCGGATGGCGAGGAGCTCGTCTTCCAAGGGGCGATCGACCCGCACACACCGATCGCACAGGGGTGGCTGCGAGCCTCGCACCGGAAGCTCGATCCTGAGCTCAGCGAGCCGTACCGGCCCTACCACGCGCACGACGAGAAGCAGCCGCTCATCCCCGGCGAGGTCTACGAGCTCGACGTGGAGATCTGGCCGACCTCGATCGTGCTGCCGGCGGGCTACCGCCTCGGCTTCACGGTACGCGGCCGGGACTACGAGTACCCGAAGGCGGGCGGCGACCGGCTGACGACGTTCAAGAACGAGCTGCGCGGGTCGGGCCCGTTCCTCCACGACGACCCGGACGACCGGCCGCGGGAGATCTTCGGCGGCGAGGTGACGATCCACGACGGGTCCTTCGTGCTGCTGCCGGTCGTGCCGGAGAGGAGCTGACCCATCCGCTGGGACGTCCACAACCACGCCATGCCGCGCGAGGCGATCGACTTCCTGCGCGAGGCGGACGGCTTCCCGATCACCGTCGAGGGCGACGTCCTGGAGGCCGATCGAGTGCGTGCGCAGATGACGCCTCTGTTCACGGACGCCGCGGCGAAGCTCGACCAGCTGGGGCAGGTCGGCCTCGAGGCGGCGGTCGTTTCGGTCTCCCCCGCGCTGTTCGCCTACGAGACCGACGAGGACCGCGGCGTGGCGCTCGCCCGCGCCGTGAACGAGGGCTTGGCGGCGCTCGCGGCACACGACCCGGAGCGGCTGCGGTGGCTGGCGCAGGTGCCGCTGCAGGCGCCGGATACTGCGGCGAGCGTGCTCGCGGACACGGCGGACGAGGGCGCAGTCGGCGTCCAGATCGGCACCTCCGTGGCGGGCACACCGCTGACCGAAGCCGGCCTCGATCCCTTCTGGACCGCCGCCGAGGAGCACGGCATGACGCTGATGCTCCACCCCGCCTACAACAACCCACACCCCGGCCTCGAGGGCTACCACCTCCAGAACGTGATCGGCAACCAGCTCGAGACGACGATCGCCGCGGAGCGACTGATCGTGACCGGCGTCCTCGACCGCCACCCGAAGCTCCGGCTGCTGCTCGTGCACGCGGGCGGATACATGCCATGGCAGGCGGGCCGCCTCCGCCACGCCGCGACGGTCCGCCCGGAGCTCGTCGACTCGCCATCCAGCCCGGGCTCCTACTCCGGCCGCATCGGCGTGGACACGATCACCCACGACCGGATGGCACTCACCTACCTCGTCGAGCGCGTGGGCGCCGACAACGTTGCAATGGGCACCGACCTTCCCTTTGACATGGCGACCCCCCAGCCGGTGAAGGCGCTGGAGGAGGCGGTGGACGACGAGACCGCCCGTGTGGTCATGGAGAGCACACCGGCCCGGCTGTTCGGGTTGTAGGCTCGCAGTTTGGAGTCAAGCGAGCCACCCGCAACAGGGATGGGCCATGATCGCCAGCAGGTTCTCTTGACCGAGCATCGCGTCGGGTGCGGGTGTGGCCCGTCAGACGAGGCGGCCGGGGAAAGTCGGCCAGCCGTTTTCGCCGATCTCGATCGTGAACCGACGGCGGGATGCCCGGGATGGTGGCGTAGCAGCGGATCGTGCTCGTCGCGTTGACCATTCCGTCGCGGTAGCCGTCGATGTCGCTTCCCGCGGGCGGGAAGATCGTCCCTGGGTAGACGTCGAGGCCGAGGAAGTCGAGCGACCCCACGAAAGCCCGCCCACCGCGGTCGCGCAGCGCCTGCCAGAAGCTCGTCTCGTTCGCCGGGTCGGTGCGGTAGGCGGGAACGCCGCGCCCGGGCGGCGTAGCTCGTCGCGCTTGGCGAGTTGGCGCGCGGCGTCCTCCGGCACGGCCGGGGCGGGAGTCGGGCTGATCTACCCGTCACGGCGCGCGGGTTGATCCCGAAGCGCACCGCGGGCCCGGGTTGCTGGGGCACCTGCGCGGCATCGGTCTCCCCTACGCAGCCGGGCGGGCCTGACTTCGCGGACGCGGTGCCCTCCCGATGCGAGAATGGCGCACAGAACCCCGCTCCGATCGTTGCACGCACCCGCATTCTGGGGAATGTATTTCCCAGACCCGCGAGGAGGAGAACGATGGAGGCGCCACAGCGCATCAGCTACATCCCGTACGAGGAGATGACGCCGGAGATGCAGGCGGAGATGGACCGCTGCGCCCGGGAGGGGACGCCGCGGCCGGAGAGCTCCGCGGTTCGCGCGCACGTGCCCGCGGCGTTCTGGTTCTTCGCCAACTCCTGGAAGGACCTGTTCCGCGAGGGCGTCGTGGACCACAACATCAAGGAGCTGTGCCGCGTCTACGTGTCACGCAGCGTGAAGTGCGAGTACTGCGGCAACCAGCGCTCCGAGAAGGGCCGCGAGGGCGGCCTGGTCGAGGGCAAGTACGACGAGCTCCTCAACTTCGAGTCCACGGACAGCTACTCGGACCGCGAGAAGGCCGCGCTCGCCTACGCCGAGGCCATCGTCTGGACCGGCCAGGCCGACGACGGGCTCTGGGACCGGCTCTATGAGCACTTCAGCGAGAAGGAGCTCGTGGAGCTCGGCTGCTTCGTCGGGCTGACGCTCGGCCAGCAATCGTGGATCAGGCTGCTCAACATCGACCATCATCAGGTGATGCCGGGGACGAACGCCTCGATGGCGCCGGGATTCGAGCGCGAGACCGCGAAGGCCTGAGCGTGCAGGTCTTCGGTGACGCCGTCCGCTTCGGCATTCATTCCGGCCCGCAGAACACGACGATCGACGACTACCGGGGGCTCTGGCTCCGCGCCGAGGAGCTCGGCTACGACTGGGTCTCCGACTTCGATCACTTCTACCCCATCCACAGCGACCCCGCCGGGCCGCAGTTCGAGGGCCTGACGGTGCTGTCCGCGATGGCGGAGCGCACGAGCCGGGTGCGCTGCGGCATGCTCGTGCTCGGGGTGACGTACCGGCACCCGGCGGTCGTCGCGAACATGGCGGCGACGATCGACCACGTCTCGGGCGGCCGGCTCGAGCTCGGAATGGGGGCGGCGTGGTTCGAGCTGGAGCACGACCAGTACGGCATCCCGTTCCCCCGGATCGGGGTCCGCATGGACATGCTCGACGAGGCCTGTCGCATCATTCGGAGCCTGTGGACGCAGGAGACGACGACTTTCGAGGGCAGGCACTTCCAGCTGAAGGACGCGCGCCTGGAGCCCAAGCCGGTGCAGGAGCACCTGCCGCTCGTGATCGGGGGCTCCGGCGAGCGTCGCACCCTGCGCATTGTGGCCGAGCACGGCGACATCTGGAACACGTTCTACGGCGACCTCGAGCACTACCGGCACCTGCTCGACGTGCTCGGCGGACACTGCGACGAGGTTGGCCGCGACCCCGCCGACGTCCGCCAGTCGCTCACCTTCCGGGCGCTGCTCGACGAGGACGAGCGGAGCGCACGCGATCGCGCGGCGGAGCTGCACGGCGACCCGCTGCCCGAGCGGCTCAGCAAGATGATGGTCGTCGGCACGCCCGAGCAGTGCGTGGAGCAGCTCCGCCCCTACGCCGAGCTCGGCGTAGGCGACTTCCTCCTCGGCCAGCTGGCGCCGGTGGACGACCGCACCATGGAGCTCGTAGCGAACGACGTCGCGCCGGCCTTGAAGGGCGCGGTCAGGGCGTAGATTCAGGCGCCCCGTGAGGAGGCTGGCAAACCGGAGCACTCGTCGCGCTAGCGCTGGCGGCGCACACGCACGCGGACGTGAGCGCCGCGGGCCGCCAGGCGGTCCATGGCTTCGCAGACCTGCATCTCCACATCACCGCGGACATGCGCGCCGGCGGACGCCTCATACACGGGCGTGCGTTCCATCCGCGTGGGATGGCGCAGGCGCTGGGCGGCGACGCGCGCACGCACGGCGCCGACGGGCGCCTCGGAGTGACCGGCAACCTCGTGCGAACAGGGCTCCCGTTCGGGGCCACGACACCCACGACTGGCCGAGCTTCACGCGGTGGCCCACTCATGACACGAACATGGATCAGCAGGTGTACTACACGTGGCGCGAGCGAGCGTGCGTGTACGGCCCGGCGCAGGCACGGCGGGTGATCTCGCGGGGCAAGCTCGCGGTGGTGATCGGCGCCGAGTGGTCGAACCCGTTCGGCTGCGATGGCGACTGGGCGCTCCGCGCTGCGGCCGCACGGACGTGGACCGCGGAATCGCCCGGCTTCACCGGCTCGGGGTTCGCGGCCTCTTCCTCGCGCAGCACGGATGCCCCGAGAGCTTGACGAATGTGCCCGAGCAGCGGTGGAGCCGGACCGCCACACCGGGATTCTACGGCACCACCAGCGCGCCGCGGGGCGGCTTCGGCCAGCGGCGTTCGCGCATGAGCTCCACGAAGGCGCCACCCAGAGGGCCCCACTGATCGCGGGCATAGACCGTGACCTCGCGGCCGAGCGGCGGGTCCACCCGCAGGAAGGCGCCCTCGAGGCCGTCCGGGATCACGTTCTCGGGCACGAGCGTCGGGCCGGCGCCGGCCGCCGCCAGCCGGGCAGCGGTCTCGACCTGTGAGGTCAGGACCGAATGGCGCGGCGTGAACCCGGCCGACGCGCACGCGCTCACGATGAGGTCGTGGAGGCCGTTGCCGGGCTCGAACATGACCCAGTCCCGGTCCTTCAGCTCCACCAGCCGCACGCTGCGACGCGAGGTGCGCGCGTCGTCCGGCGACAGAACGACCAGGAACTCCTCCCAGCCGAGCCGGCGCACCGGGCCGGCCCAGTCGATCGGCGGCGGGCCGATCCCGAGGTCGCCCACGCCGCCCCGTACGGAGTCCTCCGCGAGCGAGCGGTGCGTGAACTCGTGGAGCCGCACGAACGTCCCTGGCTGGCGCTGGCGCCAGGCCTGCACGAGGTCGGGAAGGATGCCCGCGGCGATCGAGCGGACCGTGCTGATCTCGAGCTCGCCTGTCTCGAGGTCGAGCGCCGACCGCGCGGCCTGCTGAGCGCGCTCGGCCGCTCGCACCGCGATCTGCGCGTGCGGCAGGAACGCCTTGCCCGCCGCGGTGAGGCGGACGGAGCGCGGGAGGCGCTCCAGCAGCTCGCCGCCCACCTCCCGCTCGAGCGACCGGACCTGCTGGGACAGCGACGGCTGCGAGACGTGCATGCGCAGCGCGGCACGGGTGAACGAGCCCTCCTCCACGACGGCGAGCCAGTACGCCATCCGGCGATAGCTGCCGACAGCCATGACGGCCAGTTTTCCATAGGAATCCCCTATGACGCCACCGCCGACAAAGACTTGCTCGCGCAACCTCCGAGAGGGAGGCTTCAGGTGATGCGACTGGCGCACCTGACGGACGCCGAGCGGCCGCTCGCGGTCGTAGACGGCGACCGCGTGGCGCCGCTCTCGCTCGACGGCATCGCGACCGTCGACGAGCTGATCGCCGCCGGCCCCGATGCCTGGGAGAGCGCGGAGGACGCGGCCGCGAAAGTGGACCGCCGGCCGCTCGGGCCCGGCATGCTGGCCGCTCCGCTGAGCGCCCCGTCGAAGATCGCCTGCGTGGGCCTCAACTACCACGACCACTGCCGCGAGACCGGCATGGAGCCGCCACAGCGCCCGCTCATCTTCGCGAAGTTCAACTCATCCCTGACCGGGCCGGACGCGCCGATCGAGTGGCCGGACGGCCTGACCGACCAGGTGGACTGGGAGGCCGAGCTCGCCGTCGTGATCGGCCGGCGCGCCAAGGCCGTGAGCGAGTCGGAGGCACTCGGCACGATCTTCGGCTACACCGCCGCGAACGATGTCAGCGCCCGCGACCTCCAGTTCTCGGATCAGCAGTGGGTGCGCGGAAAGAGCCTCGACACCTTCTGCCCGGTCGGCCCCGTGGTCGTCACACCCGACGAGTTCGGCGACCCGCAGGACAAGCGCCTGCTCGCCCGCGTCAACGGCGAGACCATGCAGGACTCGACGACGGCCGAGATGATCTTCGGGGTCGCCGAGATCGTGAGCTTCCTGTCGCACGCCTGCACGCTCGTGCCGGGCGACCTGATCCTCACCGGAACACCTTGGGGCGTCGGCGGATTCCGCGACCCGCCCATCTTCCTCAAGGCCGGCGACACGGTGGAGATCGAGGTCGAGGGAGTCGGAACCCTTGCCAATCCCGTAGAGAGGAGCACGACATGAGCATCAGCGACCGCGCCGAGCGCGCGGCCCCGAGGGACTACGAGCTCGACACCTCGTTCATCCAACGGCCGCATCACACGGATCCGCGCCGGCTTTACAGCCAGACATCGACCGACTGGCAACAGCGCGTCGATCACGATCGGCTCCGCCGCGACCGGCTCGCGCGCGCCCGCGCGGCGATGGAGGCGCACGACCTCGGCGGCCTGATCATGTTCGTCGGCGAGAACATCCGCTACGTCACCGGCACCTTCCAGGGCAACTGGAAGCACAACATCTTCATCCGGTACGCGGTGCTTCCCCGCGACGGCGACCCCGTTCTCTTCGAGACCGTCGGCTCGGACCTGGAGTGCTCGAAGCTCGACGCGCCCTGGCTCAACGGCAACATCCGGCCGGCGTTCACCTGGCGCTGGGCGGAGGGCGCGGAACCGATGATGGTCGGCCGCATGGCGGACTCCGTCCTCGACGTGCTGAAGGAGGCGGGCGTCGAGAACGAGCCGATCGGGATCGACACGGCCGACATGAGCTCGATGGCGGCTTTCCAGGAGCGCGGTCTCAACCTCGTGAACGCGTGGCCGGCGATGTCGCAGGCGCGCCGGATCAAGACGCCCGACGAGATCGAGCTGCTGAAGATCAGCTCTTCGCTCGGGGACGCCGCAATGTGGAAGATCCAGAACGAGTGGCTGAAGCCGGGCGTGCGCGAAGCGGACATCACGGCGAAGGTCAACGAGTTCTTCTACTCCGAGGGCGCCGACTTCGTCTACGACATCATCGTCGCCTCGGGCGGCAACACGAGCCCCTACCGGCGCTGGCACACCGACAAGCTGATCCGTCAGGGCGACCTCGTGATCGTCGACATCAACGCGGTCGGCCCCGGCGGATACTTCATCGACTTCGTCCGCTGCTTCCTCGTGGACGCGGAGCCCACGGACGAGATCAAGGGGCTGTACCGCGAGTGCCACGACTCGCTCTATGAGGCGCTCGCGGAGCTGAAGCCGGGCAACACCACGGCGGACGTGGCGTCGAAGTTCCCCGAGTACGACGACGACCGCTACGGCAGCGTCAGCCTTCAGCAGTTCGCGCACTCGATCGGGCTCTCTCTGTACGAGGGGATGTGGGTCTCGCGCGCGTACTCGCTCGACTATCCGGCCGAGATCGAGGAAAACATGTACTTCGCGATCGAGACGTTCGCCGGACACCCGGGCCTCCAGCAAACCGTCCGGCTCGAGGAGAACGTGCTCGTCGGGCCGGACGGCCCGGTCACCTTCACCTTGCACCCGATGGACCAGAGGATGCTCACGTGAGCGACGCGGGCACGGTGGTCGTCACCGACCACCCGTTCCGCGACCTCGAGCTGGAGCGTTCGATCCTCGAGCCCGAGGGCTACGGCGTCGAGGAGCATCAGTGCGCGACCGTCGAGGAGGTCGCCCAGGCGTGTGCCGAAGCGGTCGGCGTGCTGAACACCTACGCGCCGATGCCGGCCGAGGTGATCGGGCAGCTTCAACGCTGCCGCGCGATCTCACGCTACGACGACCTGCACGGGCTCGCGGCCGACGCGGACTTCTTGTCCGTGCACGCGCTGCTCACGGACGAGACGCGCCACATGGTGGACGAGGAGCTGCTGCGACTGATGCCGGCGCACGCCGTCGCTCGTGAACACCGCGCGAGGGCCGCTCGTGGACACCGCCGCCCTCGACCGCGCGCTCGCCGAGCGCTGGATCGGCGGCGCGGCGCTCGACGTGCTGGAGGACGAGCCGCCACCGCACGACCTGCCCCTGCTGCGGCACGATGACGTGGTGGTCACGGCGCACCAGGCCTTCTATTCCGACGACGCGCTCCGCGATCTCCAGCGGAAGGCCGCGGAGAACCTGCGCGACTCGCTGGCGAGGGCGGCCGCGTGACGGCGCCCGGCGGGCCGGTGAGCATCCCGACATATCCCGATCTCGAGGGGAAGGTCGCGGTCGTGACGGGCGGGTCCAAGGGCATCGGCGCGGCCACCTGCGTCATGCTGGGGCACAACCGCGCGAAGGTGGCCGTGTGCGGGCGTGACGCGGACACGATCGAGGCGGTCGTGTCGGGGACCCGCGACGCCGGCGCAGCCGACGTGGCGGGCATCGCCGCCGACCTGACGACGCCCCAGGGCGTGGCGGCGCTGCGGGCGGAGGTCGAGGAGAAGCTCGGCCCGGCGGAGGTCCTGATGGCCTTCGCGGGCGGCTTCGGGGCGCGCACTCCGCTGCTCGAGACCCAGCTCGACGAGTGGAACGCGATCGTCGAGTCGAACCTCACCAGCACGTTCCTCACCCTGCGCGAGTTCGCACCCGGCATGGCCGAGCGCGGCGCGGGCTCCATCGTCACGATGGCGTCGAACGCCGCGCGCTTCCTCGACATCCAGCTGACCGCCTCGTACGCCGCCGCGAAGGCCGGCATCGCCATGCTGAGCCGGCACGCGGCGCTTGAGCTCGGGACGAGCGGGGTGCGGGTAAACGTGCTGGCCCCGGCCACGATCCTTTCCGAGCGCGTGAAGCGCAATATGGACGAGGACCGCCTCAACGCGATCGCGGGCATGTCGCCGCTGGGCACGATCGGCGTGCCGGAGGACCCGGCGCTCGCCGCGCTGTTCCTCGCGTCCGAGTCGGCCCGCTGGATGACCGGGGTGACGATCGACGTCGCCGGCGGCCGGATCATGATGTGAAGATCGCCGTTCTCGGGACGGGGATCATGGGCGGCGCGATGGCGCGCCGCGCCGCCGCGGCCGGAATGGACGTGACCGCGTGGAGCCGGCCGCTGGAAGACGCGCGCAAACTGGAGGCAGACGGCGTGCGGGGCACGGACACCGCGCGCGAGGCGGCAACCGATGCGGACATCGTGGTGACGATGGCGACCGATGCCGAGGCGATCGCGGGCTTCGCCCACGACTTTCTGCCTTCGGGCGATTTCGTCTGGTGTCAATGCGCCACGGTCGGACCGGAGGGCTGCGACCGTCTCGCTGCACTCGCGCGTAACGCAGGTGTCACCTACCTCGATGCACCGGTGCTCGGCACGCGAGAGCCGGCCGAGCGCGGTGAGCTCGTGATCCTCGCCTCGGGCCCCGACACGGCGCTCGACCGGTGTGCGCCGTTCTTCGACGCCGTCGGAAGCCGGACCCTCCGGCTGGGGCCCGCCGGGAACGGCACGCGCCTCAAGCTCGTGGTGAACAACTGGATCGTGGGCACGGTCGCGCTGCTCGCGGAGGCGATGGCCCTCGCTGAGGCGCTCGGCGTGGACGGCGAGGTCTTTCTCGACGCGATCGCGGGCAGCGCGGTCGACATGGGCTACGCGCAGGTCAAGGGGCGGATGATGATCGAAGGCAGCTACCCGGTGAGCATGCCGCTGGCGCATGCGGCGAAGGACGCCGGGCTGGCCGCGGCGGTCGCCGGCCGGCACGGCCTGGAGCACGCCGTCACGCGGGCCGCGGCCGCGCTGCTCGAGCGGGCGGGAACCGACGGCGATCCGCGCGATGACATGGCCGCCGCGTTCCGTGTCGCGGCCAGGCGCCACGACCGATAGCGGATCAGAACGAGATCGAGACCGAGCCGATCCCGGCGAGCTCGTACTCCACGCGGTCCCCCGCGCCGACCGCGAGCGGCGGCACGATCGAGCCTGTGATCACGATGTCCCGGGGTCGGAGCTCCTCGCCGAAGGCCGGCAGCAGGGCGGCCACATGCGCGAGGAGGTCCGGGATCGCCCCCGGCAGCGCCTCCGGGTCGGTCACCGGCGTTTCCTCGCCGTTCACCACCACGCGGGCGCCCGCCCCGTCGAGCGCCGCGCGCTCGGCCATCGGGCCGAGCACCACCCCACGCTGGAAGATGTCGCCGGCGAGTATGGCCTCGAGGTCAGCGTCCGGGTCCACGTCGGCGATCTCGAACGCGGGCCCGAGCGCGCTTACGGCAGCGTCCTCGCCCATCCGCACGGCCACCTCCGGCTCGAGCGCGGGGCGGCTGAACCCGTCGAGCGAGTAGGCGGCACCCGATGGCGCGAGCGCGGAGCGGAGCAGGAAGCCCACAAGCGGAGCCCCGGTACCGAGCTTCTCGAAGGCCTCGGGCGTCCCGAAGCCGACCTTCCATCCGAGTGGCGTCTCGCCGGCCGAGAGCCGTTCGCGCCGGAGCGCGAGCTGCGCCTCCATCCCGCGCCGCACGCGCGGGTCGGCTGCGAGCTCAGCCGTCCTGTGTGAGCTCATATCCCGCCGCCTCGAGCGAGCCGGCGCCCTCCCAGCCCCAGATCAGCAGCACGTCCTCGTCGGACGTGTTGTTGAAGCCGTGCCAATGTCCGGCCGGCGTGAAGACCACGTCCCCGGCCCGCGACGGCTCGGTGCCCTCGTCGGTGTAGATCTCGCCGTGGCCGCTCATGACGACGAGGAACTCGTTGCAGTTCGGATGACGGTGGCGCTCGTGCCGCGCGCCCGGCGGCAACACGGTTCGCCCGACGAGGAGGGTCTCGGACCCCGCCGTCCGCTCGTCGATCAGGAACTGGACCTGCATGTCGATCCAGCCCTCGTCCTCGCGCAGCCCCTGCTCGAGCTCGACGTCCGCGATGGTCGTCCGGTACGGCTCCGGCATCAGTCCATCCCCCCCATCCTGCGATAGGCCTCGTGAACGCTCACCACGAAGTCGCGGTCCGCCGCCTCCGAGCTGCGCGCGGCGTTCAACATCTCCGACGTGGCCGCGCAGGTCGGCACCGCCATCCCCAGCCGCCGCGCCAGCTCCTGTGCGAGCACGAGGTCCTTCTGCTGGAGCTCGACGTCGGCGAAGACGTCCGTGTCGTCCACGAGCAGCGGCGCGCGGTAGCCGATCACGGGCGACGCGATGACGCTCTTCAGCACCGCGTCGACGACGGCGGCGCGGTCCACGCCGGCCTTCTCCACCAGGGCGACCCCCTCGGCAAAGGCGGTGACCGACACGACGAGCGCCAGGTTGATCGCGACCTTGGTGAGGATCGCCTGGCCATTGGGCCCGATGTAGGTCACCTTGGGGCCGATGGCGTGGAGGACCGGCTCCACGTGGTCGAACGCGGCTCGGTCACCGCCCACCATCACCGACATCTGCCCGGCGGCCAGCGTCGCGGGACTCCCCGAAACGGGACAGTCGAGGAACGCGGCGCCCGCGGCGCGAACCCGCTCGGCGAGCGCAACGCTCGCGTCCGGAGCGATCGTGCTGATGTCGGCCCAGACGACTCCCTCGCGCAGCCCGGCCAGCACGCCGTCGGCGCCGACGGCGGTCGCCTCGATCGCGGCCGTGTTGGTCAGCATCGTGAACAGGACGTCGACCGACCCGGCCAGCTCGCGGGGCGTATCCGCCCACCCCATGCCGGCGTCGAGCAACGGTTGCGCCTTCTCCTTCGTGCGGTTCCAGCCCACGACCGTGTAGCTCGCCTCGAGCAGGCGCTGCGCAATGCCGGCCCCCATGGCGCCCAGCCCGGCGCAGCCCACTCGCTCAATCTCCCTGAACATCGGCACCCCTCAGCTCCCGCGCGGCGTGCTCGACCGCCTCGATGATCCCCAGGTAGCCCGTGCAGCGGCAGAGGTTTCCCGCCAGCGCCTCGCGGAGCTCCTCGTCGCCCGCCTCCGGGTGCTCGCGCAGGAAGGCCTCCATCGACATGAGGAATCCCGGCGTGCAGAACCCGCACTGGAGCGCGTGGGCCTCGTTGAACGCCCGCTGAAGCGGGTGGAGCTCGCCATTCGCGGCCAGCCCCTCGACCGTCCTGAGCTTCCGCCCGTTCGCCTGCACCGCGAGCATCAGGCAGGAGCGCACGGGCTCCCCGTCGAGCTGGATCGTGCAGGCGCCGCAGACACCCTGCTCGCAGCCGACCTTCGTTCCGGTCAGCCCGGCCTGGTGGCGGATGAAGTCGGACAGGAGCGTGCGTGGCTCGACTTCACCCTCGTAGCCGCGGCCGTTGATGTCCACGCTGATCCTCACGCCGTTGCCTCCCTGATCGCGCGACGCACGAGCTCGGCGCAGAGGGCGCGCCGGTGGTCGTCCTCCACATCCACCGTCGCGGCCGCGGCTGCCTCGCGCGCGTCCGCGCCCTCGGCCAGCGCGCGCTCGCCCTCCTCCGCGCGCGCTGGCACGGGGCCGGCGCCCAGTAGCGCGACGCGGGCGTGCCCCCCGGGCGCGACCACCACGGCGGCGCCCGCGGTGGCGAAGTCGCCGTGGGTGCGGGCGTGCTCCGCGAATCCGGTCCCCGCCCCGTCCGGCTGCGCCGGCACCTCGATCTCGACGAGAAGCTCGTCCGGCTCGCGGACCGTGTAGAGCGGCCCCAGGAAGAAGTCCGATGCGGCCACGAATCGGCTCCCCCCGGCCGACCGGAGCTCGAAGCGCGCGTCGAGCGCGATCAGCGCGGCGGGGAGCTCGGCCGCCGGGTCCGCGTGCGAGATCGATCCTCCGACGGTGCCGCGGCTCCGGATCTGGGTGTGGCCGACCAGGCGGACGGCCTTGTGCAGCAGCGGCCAGCGTTGCCCGACCAGCTCCGAGCGCTCCAGCGCGACCTGGCGGGTCATCGCGCCGAGTCGAAGCCGCCCGTCCTCGTCGCGGATGTAGTCGAGCTCGGCCAGCCCGTTGATGTCCAGCACCAGCTCCGGGCGCGCGAGTCGCAGGTTCAACAGGGGCAGCAGACTCTGCCCGCCCGCTAGCACCGTGCTGTCGAGGCCGAGCAGCCCCAGCGCCTCGTCGACCGACGCGGGCGCAAGGTAATCGAACGGAGCCGGCTTCACGACACCGCCCCCTGGAGCGTCCGCCACAGCTTCTCCTCGGTGAACGGCGGGTCGATCCGAACCCCGCCGAGGGCGTCCGCGACCGCGTTCGCCACGGCGGCCGGCGTCCCGATCGCGCCGCCCTCGCCGATCCCCTTAGCGCCAAGCGGGTTGAGCGGCGAGGGAGTCTCCACGAACGCCGCGATCACGGACGGCATCTCGGCGGCCGTGATGAGGCTGTAGCCGACGAACGACGCGAACGTCGGGTTGCCCACCTCGTCGTAAGCGGCCTCCTCCACGAGGCACTGCCCGAGCCCCTGCGCGACCCCGCCGATCACCTGCCCCTCGGCAAGGAGCGGGTTGATGATCGTGCCCGCGTCGTCGACCGCGGTCAGCCGCAGCACGCGCAACCGGCCGGTCGCGCGCTCGATCTCCACCACCGCCCCGTACGCGCCCGACGAGAAGACCAGGTCGGATTCGAAGCGGGCGCTCGCGCGGATCCCGGGCTCAGCCTCGGCCACCTCGCGCAGCGTGGTCCCGCCTCCGAGCCGCGCCGCCACCGCGTCGCACTTCTCCCTGAGCGCGCCCACCGCCTGCACCACGGCGGACCCGCCCATCGCGACCGATCGGCTGGCGAAGGTGCCCACTCCGCGCGGAACCTCCGCCGAGTCGCCGAAGCGGAACTCGACGTCGTCGAGATCGACGCCGAACCGATCTGCGGCGAGCTGCGCGAACGTGGTGTCATGGCCCTGGCCGTGGGGCGACGATCCGCTCCGCACCAGCAGCCGGCCGTCCGGCAGGAGCTCCGCGTCGGCCGTCTCGTACAGCCCGCCAGCGCGCTCGACGTACATGCCGAAGCCGGTTCCGATGACCCGCGCGTCGTCCGAATGGTGCTCCGGCCGCGCAAGCTCCTCCGCGAGCGCGAGGCACCGCTCGTAGTCGCCCGAGTCGTAGGTCCATCCGAGCGCCGTCTCGTACGGCAGCTCCCGGATCAGGTTGCGCCGCCTTAGCTCGAGCGGGTCGAGGCCGAGCTCGCGCGCGACGACGTCGACGGTGCACTCCACGAAGTACGCGGCCTCCGGCCGCCCGGCGCCGCGATACGGGCCGGTGGGGACCTTGTTGGTGCGCTTCCCGAGCACCTCCACGTCGGCGGCCTGGATGTCGTAGACGCCGCACATCAGCATCGCGGTCGTGTGCGTCGGGATCGCAGTGGTCGGCATGAGGTAGCCACCCAGGTCCGCCCAGATCCGCGCTCGCACCGCGAGGATCGTCGCGTCCTCGTCCAGGGCGAGCTCGACGTCTGCCTCCATCCCACGGCCCTGGTAGGAGGCGACGAAGTTCTCCTCGCGATCCTCCGCCCACTTCACCGGCCGGCCGGTCGTCATCGACGCGACGGCCACGAGCATCGTCTCCGGCGCGGGCGCGCCCTTGCTCCCGAACGCTCCGCCGACATCCGGGACAATCACGCGGATCGAGTCCTCGGGCCGGTCGAGCACCGCCGCCAGTCCGGCGAGCTGACGGTGGCTGTCCTGCGCCGACACCCAAACGGTCAGCATGTCGTCGCCCTCGTCGTACGAGGCGATCGCGCCGCGCGGCTCCATCGGCACCGGCGCCAGCCGGGGCAGCGAGTGGCTTGCCCGGACTACGTGGGCGGCCGACGCGAATGCCCCCTCCACATCGCCGGTGACCTTGTGCCAGTCGCTCATGGTCACGTCCGAGCTCCGCGCGTCGAGTACCAGGTCGAGCGGCTCGTAATCGACTTCCACCAGCTCGGCCGCGTCCTCGGCGAGCGCCCGCGACTCGGCGAGCACGGCCGCCACCGGCTGTCCGGCGTAGCGCACCTCCCCGCCCGCCAGCACCGGATGCCCTTCGGCGGACACCCGCCCACCCTCGAAGCCCTGAACCGGCAGGTCGCCCACCCGGCCCTCCAGGTCCGCCGCGGTGATCACGGCCACCACGCCGTCGAGCTCCTCGGGAACATCTATCCCGGCGATGCGCGCGTGCGCGAACGGGCTGCGCACGAACGCGACATGGGCCGCGCCGGGCGGGTTGATGTCGTCGAGGTAGCGCGTCGCCCCGCGCAGGATGCGGTCGTCCTCGCGCCGGCCGAGCGGGCGCCCGACGAGCCCGCCGGCTTGCGGGCCGGCGTCCATGCGCAGGTCGTGAGCCATCAAGCGACGGCCCCCGCGTGGGCCTCGAGTGCCTGCCGCACCGCCGCGAGAGCGGCTATGCCCTCCTCCGCACCCGTCTCGGGCTCCGTCTCGCCTTGAATGCATCGCCCGAACTCGGCGAGCTGCTCGGCGAGCATGTCGCGCTGCTCGAACCGCTCCGCCTCACCGCCGAGCGTCAGGGTGGTGACCGCGTCGAGCGCCGGCGCGTCCGGCCAAACCGCGAAGTCCGTTCGCAGCTCGAGCACCGCCTCCGTCCCGAACAGCCGGAGCGAGAGCGTCTTGGGCGACACGTAGCTGCCGGTGACCGTGCCGAGCGCGCCGGAGTAGAACTCGAGCGTCACGACACCCACGTCGTCGATGTCCGCCGGGGTGTGCACATGCGCGAAGCGGCCGAACGCCTGGCGCACCGGTCCGAGCCAGTAGGCGAGCGTGTCGACGTGGTGGATCCCCAGCTGCATGATCGGCCCGCCCGGGTTGCGCTCGCGATGAGCGCGCCAGGCCTCGGACTTGAAGGAGCCGGGCAGCGACATGTTCGCCTCGGCGAGCACCACGCGCCCGAGCGCACCCGCGTCGATCAGCTCCCTCACGCGGCGGGCGGCCCCGAGCCTCCTGAACGCGTGGCCCACCATCAGCGCAACGCCGGCGTCGCCACACGCGCGCCGCATGCGCTCGCCTGCCTCGACGCTGTCCGCGATCGGCTTCTCCACCAGCACGTGCCGGCCGCGCTCCGCGCACGCCAGCGCCTGCTCCTCGTGGATGTCGTTGGGGGTCACGAGCACGACCCCCTCGACGCCGGGGTCCTCAATCGCGTCCTCGAGGCTCGCCGCCGGCCTGCAGCCGAAGCGCTCGGCGAACTCCGCGCGCCTCGCCTCGTCGCGGCTGAAGCACGTGACCAGCTGAAGCCCGGCACGCTCCGCGGCCGCCGCCAAGCGGGGCGCCCACATGCCCGTCCCGACCATGGCGAGCCCGGTCATCCAAGCTGCTCGCGAAGCCAGTCCGCCGCCACGGGCCGGGTCTTGTAGGGCACGTTCGCGCAGCCGTGATTCCCGTCCTCGTGGAGCAGGAACTCGCCCTTCGGCGCCTCGCGTGCGGCGCGCTCGGTCTGCTCCCACGGGATCAGCCGGTCGAGCCTGCCCGTGATAGCGAGATAGGGCTGCTCGATCCGTTCCGCCACGCCGGCGAGGTCGAGCTCGTCAGCCTTCCGGTGCGCCTCGTCCTCATCCTTTGAGAACGACTTGTAGACGAACGTCTCGCGCGTCTGCGGCGGGGCCGGCTCCCCAACGTCACCGCACCC
>Ga0081538_10001376_pt1 | contig 24957 bp, 21 predicted proteins | sample TabmetS5T2R1_FD_71022 | JGI IMG/M metagenome (GOLD analysis project Ga0081538, IMG submission 71022) | Tabebuia heterophylla rhizosphere microbial communities from the University of Puerto Rico - S5T2R1 | ecosystem: Host-associated > Plants > Roots > Rhizosphere ... | reverse complement strand
AATCGATATACGTGTGTTTGTGGACAATATCTCTCTCGCTCCTTTAAGCACTTCAAGCTCTGCTCCTTCTACATCAATTTTAATCCAATTCACTTCGTTTATTCCTCTAGCCTTCAGTAAATTATCCAAGGTGTCTGCTTCTACTTCAATATACTTTCGTTCAATCTCATTGCTATATTTTGAAGCAAGATAATTTGTCATGAGACTATGGTGCATAGTATACCCCAAGTCTTCGTCTGGCAAGTATAGTTTTAATCTAGCCCTATTCGAGTATACTGCGCAATTCAATAGGCTTACATTTTTGAGTTTGTTTAACCTTAAATTATGCTGTAATATTCTAAAATTATAAGGATGGGCTTCAATAGCAACCACCTTTCCAGACATTCCTGCAGATTTAGAACATGGTATAGTATATCGTCCCATATGTGCGCCGATATCCACAACGGTATCACCCTCTGAGGGACGAAATAGCCCCATTATTTGCTCTTCATGTTTCGTCATGACTATAAAGTCTTCCTTGTTGAGCGGACAATGTATTCGATAATCATGATTCGGCACATGTATGTCTAAGAGTAAATAATTGTCTACTCTGAGAAGCTTGGCCGAGGAATATAAGAAATCCTTGAAGTTGAGGTTTCGTTCTGAAAACAGCCGATCTCTTGTGCTTCTACCTAGAAAAACTCTTAGTAAGAATCGGGTTCCTATGAAGGTGCTCTTTAATAAACCGAATATGAACTTATCAAAGAAGCGAGCACCCTTGACTTCCTTTAACCACCATCTGTTGGTTCCAGCGTATTCTAGATATGAAGAAGTGTGACTATTTATCATTTACAACATCATTTATTGCTCAGCAAATGTGTCTTAAGAGAGTTGCTAATTAGGATTTAACAATTAGATAGCCCTGTATGAGTTACTAGAAGTACAGAGGAGTTGTATCTAATCCATTTGTATAGAAATACCGTCAGCGCAGATATAGGATGGTAATGATTTAATGTTGGAAACCAAGGTAAGCTAAATATTTTCAATACAAGAGAGGTCAAAAGTAAAAGATAATTGTCGGCAGTCTCGTACTGCACAGGCAGTTCCGTACAAGAAAGACGCTTTCTAAGCTTAAAATGCTGTCCTAGAGTTAAATCAGTTACCAATAAAAGTAAAGGAGAACAACATCATTGTTCTCCTGCTTCCTCTTCCGCTGGCGTTTCCTCTACTGTGATTTCTAGGCTGTCAGATGCAGTTTCACCATCGCTGTCTGTGATTGTAACAGCTACATTGTAAGTGCCAGCTTCGTCAAATGTGTGCTCGACACTTTGCTCTTCACTTCCTTCGCTCCCATCTCCAAAGTCCCAGCTAATGGTATAGGGTTCTGTACCGCCTACAATGTCAGCTTCAAATATAAACGTCGCTGGTGCTTCACCTTCCACACCGTTTGAAACAATTTCAACCGTCGGAAGGTCATTAGTTTCTTCTTCATCATTCTCTGCACCCCCCTCCTGCTCCACTGTTATTTCTACACTGTCAGATGCAATTTGTTCCTCGCTGTCTTCGACATCAACGGTAACGTTATATGTACCAGCTTCGTCAAATGTGTGCAATATGGTCTGTTCTTCACTTTCTTCCACAACGCTATCATCATCAAAGTCCCAGATAACGGTGTAAGGTTCTGTACCTCCAAATGCATCTGCTTCAAATATAAACGTCGCTGGTGCTTCACCTTCTGTGCCGTTTGTAATAGCGTCGACCGTAAGAAGGCCGTCAATTTCTTCCCCTCCTACTTCCTCATCTATCACTCCTTCCACATCTCCTTCTGTTAGTGCAAATTCTTCTCCTAATGGATCCTGTGCTACGTCCTCTCCTGCTATTAACTCAAATGTATCAAAAACCTCTCCCACTGGTTCTGGCGGTAGTATTGAACTAATGGATGCAAATCCTGTTTCTTCCACTTCCACTTCTTCTGCTGTGCTAGTGGTGGAAGACAAAGGAGAATCCGGAGAAAAAATTGAAGTACTCTCATAGAAGATGCCGTATCCTGTTATCATTCCCAAATTGCGAGTTGTTGCATCTGTAGCAGTCGAAATGAAATATCCTCTTTTTGTTTCAGTTGGATCTAAATTCGTGCTGTATGTCATCTCCACAAGCTTGGCTGGAACTGTTGCTGGCACTGTGTCATTGCCGCCCAAACTTGCGCTAAGGTCGACATTGAGTACTGTGTCTGTACTGTCAACAATACTAATATCCTGATAACCAGCTTCCTGAAGCTTTTGCATCTGATAGGCCAGAATCGCATCAGTTGTGATATCCTCATTGGTGATGATGTCCTCAGAGTCAAACCCCAGTTTAGCACCTAAGTTAGGATATCGAACAATATGTATGACTTCTTCTTGATCGTCTAGGCAGCTGTTATTGTCTGCCATAGCGGCACTGCTGTTGTTTGATGTATTGATGCCTTCATCGGGGGGAGACACTTGTTGATCCTCTGGGCATAGTTGGGCGAGTATTCCATAGCCTTCAAGAACCTCTGACACTAAAGCAGCACCTGTGTTATTCATATCCTGAATCACCCAGCCCTCTGGTATCCGTAATCTAAAATTGTCTGTTGTGCTTTCAGCTGTTGTTATGATCTCGATAGTTGATGGTTGACTGATCACTTGTTGGTCTCCTTGTTGCTGCGCATGAATTATGGCAACATTAGAAGCAAGAAAAGTAAAGGAGATTAAAATTGCGGCCACACCTATGCATGTCTTTGATGAATATGATAATGATAACCTTGCCTCTATGCCCGGAAAATGCGGCATAGCCACTAACACGCTAAGCTAATGAGTTGTTACTAATATAAAAGTATACCTTTTTCAGTTTTTTGTGTTATAAAAAATAGGAACATTATTCAATGAAGCTTTTATCTCCTGTTGCAACCCATTAGACATATTGGTACAATTGACTTCATTGTAATGCAATATTGATGATATCTCTGACCTAGTAATTTCTTCCAGAAGGTTGTCTTTCTCTGCTTGGACGGTGACTTATCAATGTCATAGACTAGTATTATCTCAATCAATAATAAGCCTGTAGTATCAACTGCGGGTCTGCACTCTATCTTTGATCAACATCCTTTTTTCTCTCTATACAAAATTTATGGTAAATCTTGCTATCAAGTTATTATCTTCCAATTGAGTGTCTGAAACCCGTCAGAGATAATTTGATGTTATTTAGAAAGTAGCGCAGCCACCCCTATCGCCATAATGTGATTTCTGAAGGTTTCTTATTCATTAAATGATGAAAATCCTCTGATGGAAGTGAAATGAATAGATGTGGTCATCTCGACTCCAGTCGGAATAAGTGCTTTTGTAGTGATATAATATCATACCACGATGTTAGCTATTCTTATTGATAACGGATTTCCAATCTGCCCTAATAGCTGGCTTTCCTTTTAATCTTTGAAGATAGTTATACGCGGATAATGCCGCAATAGCTCCTTGACCTGCAGAAATTATAGCTTGTTTGTAGGGCACATCTGTTACATCACCTGCTGCAAAGACCCCTTCAGTGGTAGTGGCACAATACTTGTCAATAATTATTTCTTTGCTACGATTCAATTCCACCAGGTCTTTAACAATGTCTGTTCTTGCAACATATCCCATTTCAACAAATATTCCATCGACATCCAACCTTGATTCCGTTTTGCTTTTGGAATCGTAGAGAATTAAAGATTCAACTTTTGAAGTACCGTTAATTGATTTCACAGTTGAATTGGGAATGAAAGATACCTTGTTGTTATTATTTTCTTTATTCTGCAATAAGTCGATCGATTCTTCTGAACCCTCTGGTTTGTCCGACCTGTGTATTATATAGAGTTGTGATGCTAGGCCCCTAAGATAGATGGCAGCTTCTAATGCTGGGTCACCTACACCAACAATTGCAACTTTTTTATTCCTAAAAAAAGGACCATCACAAACAGCACAATATGAAACTCCTCTGCCATTTAATTCCTTTTCACCTTTCGCATTCAGGTCTCTTGGGGTCTTGCCAAATGCTAGAATTATGGAATAGCCAGAATATTCTTTATTGCTGTTATTTGTTTTTATCTTAAAGTCACCTTTCTTGGCTTCGGTTATGGAGATTACCTCTTCATATGCAAATTCAGCTCCAAAGCTTTTTGCTTGATGTTCAAATTTTTGCATAAGTTCAAAACCACCTATGTGTTCAAAAGGAGGATAGTTTTCTATGGAGTTTGTGAGGAGTGCCTGTCCTCCAATATCTTTTGTAATTACCAAAGTCTTGAGACCTTGGCGGCTAGCATACATTGCAGCAGTCAGTCCTGCTGATGCTCCTCCAATAACTATTACATCATAGAGCAATTGTGATCAATATATGCTACCATATGTCGCCATTAAATCTTCTTCTTCTTCTCCTTCCTATGTTGGAGTGCCTTTGATGTGAGTGAACTGTTTTCCCGTGTTCATGCCTTGCCTTCTGACAAAAACTCTCAAGTATGTGAACTTTTCATGTTCTATTCGGCAATCCTTTATACTTATCAATGGTTTTGCAGGGCATTGGTTAATAGCTTTTTTTTTCTGTAAACATATTTGTCAATTCAATTATGGCAAGCTAAAAAGATAACATGCTTTTGCCTTTTGGAGTACTCAAGTTAGGTATTCAATAGTTTTGATTGATATTTGTTACTCCGTTAGGAAGAAGAAAAATTAAAAGTGGACAAGGGAAACGCTCTTATAAATAATCATTTAGGGATAGAAAACTTGTAAATTGAGGAAAAAGGGTGGGACTAGTACTTCTATTCCGTACTAAATGAGTGTCCACATGAGCAACTCTTTGTAACGTTGGGATTGTTGATCTTAAAACCTGAGCCCATCAGGCTCTCGATGTAGTCAATATTTGCGTCTTTTAGATATCTCTGGCTGTAGCTGTCAAGTAACAGTTTTACTCCGTTCTGCTCAATGATCCTATCATCCTCATCAGCCTTCTCTTCAAAGCCCATTCCATATGACAGGCCTGCACATCCTCCACCTGAGACATATACTCTTAGGTAAAGATTAGAGTTTCCCTCCTGCTTCATGAATTCGGCAACTTTCTCAGCTGCCTTTGGAGTTATTGTTATTACTTGACTTTGTTGTGCACTTTCCATAACCTATTCCGGGTCATTTTAGTATAATAACTTTTTCCTTGCTTATTGCTTAGCTTCTGCGGTCGCTTCCACTTTCGGCTGTTGTTGTTGTTGTTGTTGTTGTTGTTCATCCTTCTTCTGCTCTGCAGGAGCTTGGTAACTCTCTATGAACTTTATATTTTTGATTGCAGGAATAAACTTAAAGATATCATTTGCAACAGCTCGTTTGACTATTTGTAGGCCTTCGGCAAGGTATGTATCGTCGGGAAGCTGAATCTCTAAATTAGGAATCGCGAGATTGACCTGGAGTTTGCTTTCATCCACACTCATTCTTCTCTTAACCAGAGCACTTACTTTTTCGCTGTCAGATTCAAGCTTTTTCAACACATTTGCATCGTATAACAGCGTCTTGCCTGCAAATCTGTGATTGAAATCGACTTGTATTCTGCCTGAGCCAACATATCTCACAATGCCACGTCTGTTGTCAATCTCAATTTCGTCGCCAACTCCAACTTCGTCTGCCTTATCGCCAAGTTTTCGCTGAGGGATCATCCTAATCTTCGTATCGTCTCTCTTTCCAAAGGCTTTTTCTGGAGGTACTTCGACGTTAAGCTTATCGCCAACATTGGCATTGGATAGAGCATCGTCTAATCCTTTCAGGACCCAACTTTCGCCAACAGACACAATCTTTGGCTCATATTTGTGAGTTGGGTCATAAAAGTTGGTTTTCTTAGCTTCTTCTTCTTGCGTTGTATCAAAAATGTCGTTAGTATCTTTAACTCTAGCAGTATAATCCACCAATATTAGAGACCCCTTCTCTAAAGGCATAGAAATCCGCTTCTGTTCTACCTTATATTAATCTTGATAGATTATTAAAAATTCGTGCCCGCGTCATTTAGCCAAGTGCCTTTAATCGATCCATTGCGACTGATGTGGCTTCAGCGTTTGTATTGATGCCAAGCATGTTCATTGCCGAAGCGATAGACGATATGGTTCTCATAACATGGTAGCGACCGACCTCGCCCATTGAGCCAATCCTGAATACCTTGCCCTTCAGGTCGCCAAAGCCTCCTGCCACCAGTACTTTGAATTCATTTGACAATAGTCCGCGGAATTTCTTATCATCCATTCCTTGCAGGTAATTAACTGCAATTATCATATTGCTTCTTGCATCCGGTTTGGCAAAGGGAGTGAGGCCGAGCGACCCCAAGCCTGCATAGAAAGCCTCAGCACATATCTTGTGCCGCTTTATTCTATTATCTAAGCCCTCTTCAATCACAATGTCTAGAGCTTCTCTAAACGCGTGGTAAAGTGGCAGCGCAGGCGTAAAGGGAGTTTCGTAATGTTCCTCATAATATTTGAAGTAGCGCTTTAAATTCAAATACTGTGTCGGCGGGGGATTTTCTTGCATGTATTTCTTCGTGCGTTTGTTTATCGATATCGGAGCTACACCTGGCGGAGCGGAGAGAGCTTTTTGCGAAGCGGTCACACAAATGTCAATGTTCCATTTGTCTACTGGCAACTCGTCCCCTCCAAGTATTGAAACAGCGTCCGCAATAAAGTAAGCACCCTTTCTTGTCGCAAGTTCACCCAACTTGTCCATGTATCTTATTGTAGTTCCGGTAGACGTTTCATTATAAACTGCGTAAATGGCTTTAATGTCTCTGTGTTTTTCAAATGCTTCCTCAAACTTGTCATAGGGTGGGTTCTCTCCAGGCGGAGCGCTTATTCTGATGGCCTCTCCTCCCCAGCTGTCAATAAGATCAGCAAGCCTTGTGCTGAACTCACCATTAACTGGGATTACTGCTTTATCTCCTTTCTTAATGAGATTAATAACAGATGCTTCAACAGCGCCGGTACCTGAAGTAGTAAGTAGCACAATATCATTTGAAGTCTGGAAGACCTTCTGAGTTTTTTCAATTATCTCTTTATATAATATACGGAAGTCATCGCTTCTGTGGTTTATCATAGGCGCAAGCATTGCGTTCATGACTCTATTCGGGACATTCGTTGGACCGGGGAGCATCACCAGATATTCCATATAATCTCGAAAAATCCGGGAGAGTCAGCCATATTTAAATTAAATTAAAATAAATGCTGTCTAGTAACGCTTTATTAAACTAAAGGCTAGAATTCTTCTTCAGGTTGTCAATCAAAGAGCGCCGTTCGACCATTTTGCAGCATGCAAAAAAAGCAGAGTATTGTCCCGTAGTTGCAGCATTTGAGCCCGAAAACGTATTCTATCTCACGGGTTTTTGGGGCGAAGCCATTGCAGTATGCATGGATGACAACACAACAAAGTTGATCACACCCAAATTAGAATATTTAAGAGCTGAAAAGACTTCCTTTGACTGTGAAGTAATTGTTACTGAAAGGGGAAGTGAACTCCTTTCCACATTTGTTTCACTAGTAAAAAATAGCAAAGTGTGCACCGACTGCAGTGATTATTATAGTCTCGACTCAATTCGCAAGCAAGGCGGCGACATTTTAGTAAATACAGATCCGTTCTTTCTGACACGCCGGATAAAAGATCAAGCCGAGATCAAAGTTATATCAAAAGCGGCCAAGATACTGGATAAACTATATGAAATATGCGAAGAGGAAATGAAGGTAGGTCTATCTGAGCGCGATCTTCAGGCAAATCTCATTTACGAGGCAATGAAAATGGGTGCAAATCCTCCATCATACAAGTCTACACTAAATCCTCTAATCGTTGCAGGAGGTCCGAACAGTGCACTGCCACATGCTGAAGTAACAGACAGAAAGTTCCGCAAAAGAGATGTGATTGTGGTCGACCTTACACTCCGACATGCTGGCTACATTGCTGATGCAACAAGAACATTTGTCCTTGGCTCTGCGACCAAGGAGATGAATATGGTCTACGAGATAGTGCAGGAGGCCCAAAAAATAGGTCTCAAAACGGCAAATGCAGGCGTGACCTGTGGTCAAGTTGATGCGGTATGTAGAAACTTGATAGCGGAGCGTGGATATGAGAAACTATTCATCCATTCAACCGGTCATGGCATAGGTCTTGATGTTCACGAGCCTCCTTGGCTCAGAATGAAAAATGGCGAAGAGCTTAGAGCAAACATGGCTGTCACCATCGAACCTGGGGTATACATAGAGAATAAATTCGGTGTAAGGATAGAAGACAGCATAATTATAAAGGATGACAAGCCACAGGTGCTTAACAAGTTTACAAAAGATCTTCTTGTTCTGTGACATACAAAAAGATTAGATTCTCTCAATGCATCTTTTTGACCTCGTTATAATCTAAGAATAGGGATAGGAATTTTTATAGCAACATCATGATCTGGATTCTTTCTGATAGATCGGGGATTGATGCTAGATTGCATTAGTCGATCTAGACTTCCCTTTTGAAATCACGCTCCTTTGAAACTGTTAGATGGTAATGTTTAAGACAGCATTGATCCCTGAGGCGGCATAACTCTATTTGCACATTTCATAGCATCAATACAAAAAATTGTCGGCCCCTAATCTTGACTACATTAACCCTGACATCATATAACAGGAAAGGTGCAGGTATCAACATTGCCAGTGTGGCAATACAATAATGGAATTTATCATTAGAAAAAGAGAATTTGTTATTGAGAGTCAGATAGATTGCGAAAAATATCACTCTGATAATCAGCATAAGAAGACGTAAAGGTGCAAAGAAATAATATGGAGTCCGGCAGGAACGCTGATTATTCCAAAAATTCCATTTGGTCGATGCCATTGAGATAAGATCATTTGCTACGACTCTTTGCTGTTAATTCAGCCACAAGCTCCAGCAGTCTTTGAGCAACTTGTACCTTGCTCATAGGAGGCAGGTGTATAACTTCTTTGTTCCTATTAACAATGAACACTTCATTTTTATCAGATCCAGGCTCAGAACCTTTTCTGCCTAGGTCATTTGCCACAACTATATCCGCATCAGACTCTTTCAGTTTTCTGTATGCCTTTTCTATGAGATCAGAGTCTGATACACCGTAGTCTGCCTTGAATGCAACGAGAAATGTGTCCTTACTTTTATTTTTCACTTGATCAATTATTTTCCTTGTAGGAACAAGCGATAACTCGATCTTGCCTAACTGTGTGGCGATTTTTTTATCTGATTTTTTTAATGGCGCAAAGTCTGCAACAGCAGCAGTCATTATGACAACGTCGTACCGATTCGATGATATCTCCGAAAGAACCGCCTTATACATTTCTTCACCTGTACTTACATGGACTATTTTGCCACCTGCGGGATTCATGATTCCGTGACCATAAACTAGCGTAACCGCTGCGCCCATCCGCTCTGCCTCCTGTGATATGGCAATGCCCATCTTGCCCGAGCTCAGGTTAGTCATGACCCTTATTGGGTCAACATATTCAACGGTGCTTCCAGCAGTAACAAGTACTCTCTTACCTGATAAAACACTCTTATTGTAAAGAACTGAAATTGTGGCATTTAGTATATGCTCAGGATCTGCTACTTTTGCCTTGCCTGCCTCCATTTTGGGTTCCACGAATGTCATATACCCTCTTAAATTGCTAACATTTTGCTTGACAAATACATTCTCATACATGGCCTCATGCATTGCAGGTGCTACTATTATAGGGATTTTGCTGCCGAGTGCAACACTAAGGACTGACGTAACAGGTGTATCATCAACACCTGCTGCTACCTTGCCAAGAGTGTTGGCCGTACATGGGTAGACAATAACAATGTCTGACATATCATAATCAGCTAGCATAATGTGCTCCAAATTGCCAGTCAACTTGGTGACTACATCATTCCCTGTGGCCCATCTCATTATTTCAGGATTGAGCAGCACTGATGCAGTTGATTTCGTCATCACCGCATAAACATCTGCACCGTGTCGCATCAAAAGCCGTGCCAGGTCAATTGCCCGGTAAGCAGCAATACTTCCCGTAATGCAAAGTACTATTTTCTTACCTTCAAGTTCAGTTCCTTGTGTTCCAAGGATGTCTTTTGAAGGGTGAACTCCTCTTCTTGCTGTCATACTCTTCTTTCATTCTTCCACTTGTCTAGCTCCTTTGCATCCATATGAAATGTGTTAGATTCTCCTGGAAACATACCAATTTTGACCTCATGATTATAGCTTGAAACTGCATCAAATATCTCCTTGTTAAGTTCTGCATATCTTTTTACAAATTTCGGTCGAATGTCTTGATAAATGCCTAACATATCATGCAGAACAAGCACCTGACCGTCGCAGTTAGGACCTGATCCTATGCCTATCGTTGGAATTGACACGCTCTTAGTTATTGCATCAACCACTTCGCTTGTAACCATCTCAAGAACAATGCTAAAGACGCCTGCCTTCTCAAGGATTATAGCGTCTTCAATTAGCTTGTTTGCTCCTTCTTTTGTCCTACCCTTCAATTTGTAGCCTTCCCATAGTGATGACGTCTGAGGTCTGAATCCAATGTGACCCATAACAGGTATTCCTGCATCGATTATCGCTGTTATAGTATCTACAATTTCAGAATTTCCCTCAAGTTTGACTGCATCACAGCCCGACTTTATCATCTGGATCGCATTTTCAACTGCCACACTTGGATCTACCTGATATGAACCAAACGGCATATCGCCAACTACTATTGCACGCTTGGTTCCCCTTGCTACTGCACTACAAAATATCATCATTTCTTGCATCCCTACAGGCACTGTATTTGAATAACCCAACACCACCATTGCTGCGCTATCACCCACAAGCAAAATGTCAATGCCTGCACTATCGCATATTTTCGCAGTAGAATAGTCATACGCCGTAAGGACAGAGAGTTTTTCTTTCCCTTTCTTTGATATTATATCACTTACACTGAGTTTTGTCCTACCCTGCAATTATTGGATTTCTCCTTTCATGGTCTTGATTGAATCTTGGAGGTTCTTCCTATTGTCAAAATTATCTGTGATTTTTTTTAATGATTTAGAACCTTTGAGCTTTCTTACGGCTTCTATTAATGACGGCATAGCTCTTTCTATATTATCAACAATCGTGATATTTGCAGCCTTGGATGTCCTCGATAACGGGTTAAGGTCGATTGCGATCACATTCTTGTTCATTTTTACAAGTGCCTCTGTTCGATCACCATCTTCAAGTGGAACCAAGACAGTGTCAGCGGCATAGATGCCATCAGGATCAACTCGCCTGCGTTCACTGTGCAGTTCAGGAATTCTTGCTGATGCTTTTGAGCCTACTCCTAATACGTTTTTTGCTCCATGTAGCTCAAGTTCTGCTTTGATCGCCTTCTCGCGCTCCTCTGTTCTATAAAAGATGTTGACCTCAATATTCGCCCTTGTCACTTTTGCAAGCTCCACCACTGCACCGGGGCACAGGGCAGCAGTGTTGCCGTTTACAGAGATGACGGACCGGCTTGAGAGCAACAGTAGAGCTGCAGCTGCATTAATCGCCAGTTTAGCAGTCGCTGTGGTGCGCTCGCCAAGTAGATAATCGTATGCCTCTCCCCTTCCATGAGCAATTAGACCCTCGGGCGCCAGTAGGCCTCGCCTGAAGCCGCTGACTAGCATCTCACGGGTGTAAAGAGACTTGGCTCGAGGATGATCTGGCGGTATAGCAATGTGGTTTATATTCAAATTTAGAGTACTCTTGCCCCAGTCATATCTATGTTGCATACAATAAGAGTGCCGCCAAATTCCATGAGCGCATGTACTGACTTAGCTGCCATATCCTGTGAAACGACGGTGAAAACAGTCTGACCAAAGAGTGCCACGCTTGATTCAATTCCTCTTGTCTTGAGAGCTGCGATTGGTCCCTTGCATCTGCCTTCCGTGAGACCTAATGTCTCTGCAAAATTGTGCGACATTTTGAGAAACTCATCAATACTTTTTGACGCCGATAATTTGGTTAACATGGCGCCTCCAAGGCCGTTTATTTCATTCATACGGTTTGTGAGAAATGATTTTGTCAAAATTGGAGCAAGGCAGAGAATTATAGCTTTATACTCCTTATTCAGATCAATCTTGCTTACAGAACCTATACCTGGCGCCCCTGCGCCTGTTCGTATTTCAAACCCTCCTGCAAACTCAGCTATCACTGTGCCGAGACCTGTATTGCAGGCAATCTCTGCATGGTGCGCTATTTGTGCTGCTTGAGTTCTGTCGAAACCTGCATCAAGTGCTCTATTTAGTGCATATGAGAGACTAAGAGCAGCGGCACCACTTGAGCCAAGACCAAACCCAACTGGGATTTCCACATCGTGATGGACGCTTATAAAGTAAGGTCTATCTGCAAATTTGAGATACTCCTCCACGACCCATTGTGAAACTTCTGCATTGTGACTCCTAACGCCGTTGATCCAAATCTCATACTCTGGTTTTGAAGTATCGTAAACATAGACAGTTGTTTCTATGCCTTTATCAATAGAAAGTCCTGCCCCCTTAGAACCTCGATGCGTAGAAGGCAAATCAGAAATATCATGCGGCACCTCGAAAAACCCTGTTATGTGACCTGGACTGAACGCTTTTGCTACCGCTAGCTGCTCTCTAACCAGGTCTGTTGCCATATCTGTGTTTATAAACAGCGAAAATATAAAAATAATGTTTAATTAGTTTATATGCATTTAAACAATCCATGGCACGCTATGCGAGAAGATTACAACAAATCGGTAGTAGCATCCTAGTGTCGATGCCTAGCATCTGGATCAAGAACAATAATCTCAAGAAAGGAAGCATCGTGCCAGTGCATATCAATCGTGACAACTCTATATCGATATTTCCTTCACAAGACGATACTGCAGACAAGACCAAGGAATTGACAATTCCCTATTCCTCGGTATCGATGGATATGCTGGTTAACCAAGTATACGGTGGCTACCTACTTGGCTACGACATGATTACGATCAAAGCTAGCTTGCAGATCTCATTTGAAGATGCTGATCGGATTAAGAAGGCTATACGAAAACTTGTCGGCCTAGAAATCGTAGATGAAGATGGTTTTCATATAGCAGCTCAATTCTTACTTGATGCAGATACACTTGATGCTGAAAAGATACTTCGTCGTATGAGCGCAATAGTTGCAGGCATGTACCGAGATATGCTTGAAGCTATAAAGCTAAAACAAAACAGTAGCATTCGTAAAGTAATAATCGGCAGGGATGACGAAGTCGACCGACAATATTTCTTGCTTGTTAGGCTGATCAGAAGTGCTATGATGGATCAAAAACTAGCAGGTAAGCTCAACCTAAGCAACATTGACATCCTTGACTATAGGATAGCAGCCAACCTTCTTGAGAGTGCTGGGGACTATATTGTTGATCTTGCAAACTCAATAGATCTTTCATACATCAAAGTTGCTGACAAGATAGTCGAGGCTGGAGTGCTTGTGGAAAAGATGCATGAAAACTCAGTTGCTGCTTTTGTAAACAAGAATAGATCAGAATCAAATGCTATCGTCAAGATGTACGATAATTTTATGGAAATTAAGAATTCAATTAAGAACAGTGCAGATTCAAAGAGTCTAGAGTCTACAATTGCATTACTGAACCTCATATACTCGATGGATAAGATAGCACGCTGCTGGGTCGATGTTGCGGATTTGGTTAAGCCTCTGCACCTTACAGCCCCTTTCAAAAACGCATAACTGCATGGTGCAGAAATAGAGAGATGCTCTACATCACAAGAGAAGATTATCGCTTCCCTTATCTACATGAGAACAACAACAATTTTACCCCACAGGAGTAAAAAACCTCGATATAGAGGGTGAATCAATGACTATAGAGCCGCTGCAGAAAGTAGGTCGCTAAATACAAAGCCCTTTGTAGTCTATTTCCACTTCAAAGGACTGATAGCCTGCTGCTTTGACCTGAGATGCTATCTTCGCGCTCTCCATCTTGCTCGCTGCAAGGGCAATCACAGCTCCTCCTCCTCCTGCTCCTGTTATCTTGGCTCCTATGGCACCAGCTTTGTTGCATAAATCTATTATCTTCTGTGCCTTGTGGTGAGATACACCGATCTGCTGAAGGATTATTTGGTTCTCATTCATGAGCTCGCCTATCTTGTCACCTTTTCCAGATTCTATGGCAGTCCATGCTTGCAAGCAAATCTCACTAGCCTGCTTTGCGAGGCTTTCGAAGAGTGTCTCATTTCTGTCCTTGAATCTCCTGACGCCAGACACAAGGTCTGAAGTGTAGTGCTTGATTCCAGTGCTGGCAACGACAAGCGAAAGCGACTCATTTGCTTTTATGTTCTTGAAGTCTTTTGATTTGCTGCAGTAATGTATCAGCCCACCAAAGGTGCTGACATAGCAATCCGCGCCTGAAGTTCTCTTGTGAATTTGTCTCTCTGACTCAATCGCAAGTTCGCACACTTGATGCCTGCTTGTATTTTTTTGGAAAAGGGAATTTACAGCAGCCACAGTCGCAACACATGAGGCAGCAGAAGATCCAAGGCCTATGCCTAGAGGTACTCTTGAAGAAATGCTAACCTCTATCCCTGTCTTTTTCTTATTTCTCGTCGGTAAAACCTGTATGATGGCTTCATAGAGGGGATCCAGGATTGCCTTTGCTTTACTTCCACCTTCAAGAGGATTAAAATCTCCATTGTGCCAGTATTCGCCGACAACCCCAATATCGGAACTAATAATTATCCTGTCTTCTTCATGTGATAAAATACGGGCATCAACGGATATGCGCTTGTTTATAGCAGCAAGTATAGCTGGGCCTCCGTACACAACAAAGTGTTCGCCAAATAGGATTACCTTAGCTGGTGCAGACGCCTTGGCCTGATTCATACGAACACTATCGAAGAGTACCCAACTACCGCGCTGACGTCTCCTGTAACATCTCCACTTGTTGCATACTTTAGAAGCTCTCCTCTTGTAGCACCAAGGTTTTTAGCAGCTACCATCATTGTAGCAATCGCCCCGTAGCCACATGCAGAAATGTTCATCCTCTCAAGGATAGTGTAAAACCTGTTAACATCAAGTGAAAGTATTGTCTTTATCAGTTCTCCATCTTTTTTATGTGCTTCGCTATTTGGTTCATAGTGTGTAAAGTCAGATGATGCTAATAGTAGAGTAGAATCAAGGGCATTCATTTCCATTATTGTTTGTGATATTGCATTCCCCAGGTCAAGAGCTATATCTCTATTTTGAGAAACTAATACAACTGGCACAATCTTGAAACCTTGTTTGACATACTGCAAGAAAGGCAATTGAACCTCCAAACAATGGTCTCTGCTGTGGGCATAGTCATCAAAGTCAAGAGCAGCAGATCTCTTTTTTATTTCGTCCGCCATCTGAGAATTGACTTGTACCTCACCTAGTGGTGTCTCCCATGTGCCCTCTCTCATGCCAGCCACCCAGGAGCCTATGCCATAGTGGTTTGGGCCCACCATTATGACGTCTCGAAAATTTACTGTTGCTACTTCGTAAAAGCCGTTTGCAGCAACCGCTCCCGAGTAAATATAGCCTGCATGGGGTGATACTATGCCATAGATTTTTCGGTTTTGATTATTGGTAGATAGAGTTGAACTCCGAACCTTGCCTGGACCAAAGCGCTGGTTGCTAAAAGATTGATCAATTAGCGCTCTTAGCTCCGTGGCGTTTTCGGGATAAAACATGCCTGCGACGGCAGTTGCCCTCTTTTTCAAGATACTCCTCCATTAGATCGAAACTAAAACAAGTAATATAATTGATAGTTATGTCGAAAAGATGTCACCTAATAGTCTCATCATCTTGCAACGGTTAATTTCAGCGGCCTCCTGTTCTTGCAAATTTAAGAGGAGATCTTTCGCACATACAGACGATATATTTTGGCTACAATTTTTTCTATCTGAATAAAATCAGATATCAAACTCTATCTGATCTAGTCCAAACTTAAGAACATATGGAACATCATTGATGGATACGGAAACTTAATCCAAGCAATACTTATTCCCAAAGATGTATTTCAGAACACGACAAATGCGTTGATACTAAAGGCTTATTGAGAAAAGTCCTTTGCAGAATATGTAAGCGAGGTATATAGATAATTGGTCAGCGATTTTGCTATTCTCTTATAGCTTTCAAGAGATATGAATTGCAAAGTTATGGTCATGCGAACACTAAAGGTTGTAAATAGTATCTATAATTCAAATTTACGCGTATTATAGTTGATTCCAAGAATTGGAGTATCTTTGTCTGGCCTTTTCTCCTTGTATAGTTGCAGTGGCTCGGGCGGGTTATTGCGTGAGCGGCCGCACTGCAGCATCTATAGTGTACGTGACAGTGAATGGTTCAGAGCTTCGTTTATGAAAGACTAGTCCACTTCCTGTAAATTCAAATGTGCCAGATGAAGTAGGAACATCTCCTGTGATTATATTATTATCAATTATGCCTGTAAGATGAGAATAGGTTATGGTCGTACCATTTATTACTGCAGTGGGAGGCTGTCCATGCGCTTCATCCGGCAGCTGGTCAGGCCTGTAGATGTGTATTATCTCTACTTCTATCGGCTTGCTTGCTGTAAATGTGACCTGACCGGTATAGATCTTGCCATCATCTCTTATTGGCAGTGTAAATACTACTGCATGAGGAAGATTACCTGTATGAGCCACAGGAGCAGCCCTAGACATCGCAGTCTCTTGTGTCCTAATAATTTCTTCATCTTGCTGTTGTGCATTTGCCTGGGTTTTCAATCCTAACTCAGAAACAGCAGGTGCAATTGAGAATGCAATGCCAATAGCCAACAGAATTATCGTCATGATCCTTGTTGATCCTACAAATTTATCCATCTACAATCATTCAACTTCGACAATGATATAGGTTCTGCAAATTGGCTCCATTGCCAGCACATTGTATATTCTCCGCCCATGAAGTCATTGCAATGTTTGGGACAAAGGATGCTGAGATAGACAAGATGGCTTCGCTAGCTATCACCCATGCTGTTGTTATTGTTTTTTGTAAGATTTGCAGCTTGTTTGTTATTCATTAGTTATATTGTGGCAATAGTAAGGCTTATTTAGATTCGATTACACTGTTCAATCTTAGATATTTGGATATTTCACAAAATTCGTGCATAGCATCACCAGCGAGCGTCTGAAGATTTAGCAGTGACATCAGAATCGATACATTTTCTCATTTAATTATTATTATCATCTGCCCGCACCAGGTAGACCCAATACTTTAGTTGGCGATCGATAGTTGCTTTCCATCACAATCCCTTCATTTGTCCTAACCTTGACGTTAGAGGTGTTGGTTTCAGGTTCTGGATAGAAATAGTACGACTGCCCGGGTTCCAAGAATGGCTGCTTCTGAACATCGTTTGTGCCAAGCTCAACTATTATTCCAGTTAACTGTTGTGTGCCAACATTAGTCATCCTTATCCTATATTGAATGCCTACATCTGTAACATCCCTTGTCGCATCAATTTCAAGAGCATAGGGCGATCTGTTAGCCTGCTGGTATGCAAGATAGACTGCGATAGCAACACCTGCAGCAATTGCGACAGCAAGTACGCCCCTATGCATATGACAGAGTCTTATTTAGACAAAGATGATAATAAAAGCAGCAACATTACGCCTTCTTGCAAAACCATAAACCTGCTATTTGCATCATACGTGCCTTTCTACTTTGACCCTTGTCGATCCTCTGTCGGATCATCCAATCCAAACTTGGACTACGTTAGTTCCTCAACTAATTTTGTTTCAAAGTCATCGATTGAAGCTTTCTCTAGCATTTCGCTGTCAGACTTGAGGGCTCCCTGTTTTTTGAGAACCTCTCTGGCTAAAAGCCAGTATACTGTTGCAAGAGCCTTACGTCCACGATTGTTTGCAGGTATTACCAAGTCAACCTTTGAAGTAATATTGTCGCTGTTGGCGATAGCAATAACCGGTACGCCTGCTCTTGTGGCTTCAAGTACAGCTTGCTGGTCTGCCTGAGGGTCTGTTACAACAACAATTTCTGGTTCCATATAATCTGGAAGCGATGGATTCGTAAAAGTGCCCGGCATGAATCGGCCCAGGATGGGGGTTGCACCGGTAATTTCACAGAACTTTTCAACTGGAGTCTTTCCATATTCCCTAGCAGAAGTAACGGCAACCCTGGCAATATTTGCTCTGCCGATGAATTTTGCAGCAACATCAACTCTTGCTAGGGTTTTACTAATATCTAGAATGTAAAGGCCTTCTGGGTTGGCCTTGACTATGAACGGTGTCATAAATTTCGTCTTGACTGGTGTGCCTACGCGTATGCCTGTAGAGAGAATCATTTTTTCTAAATTATCAGTCTCAATAGCTTCCTGACCCTCTGGGGATTCTTCTATTGGAGCGCTCTGCTCCTTAATGTTGGTGTCCGAGTTGTTGTTATCATCCTCTGATATACTCATATAGGCTACGCAGAGGACAGTTCTGCCACACCTTCTATTAAATCATACGAAGGCGGTAACCATCCTACAATTGAAGATCTTGGACGCTCAGAGAAGATGTATTGAAAGGATAGGCTACGAGTGATTTAAAGTTGCTGCCACGATGACAGAGTCAAGAAAAGAATCCGTATGAAAAGACCTTAATCTGGTCTTTCAACTTTCTCCCTTTCTTTTTGACACTAGGCGATAGAATAAGAGATTATTGAATCGGCAAAGACCCAACCTTTAACAGCAACATTGTAGTCGGGTACTTATGGACTCAAGTAATGCAAAGAAAGTTGTTCTCTCCTATCTTAAGGCTCTGAATGATCAAGATTTCAAAGTCGCGAGAAGCTATTTGAAGGATAACATGACATTTCAAGCTCCTATTGCTTCACACAATAGCGCTGATGCATACTTCAAGGAAAATGAGCGGCTGCGGTCAGAATATGGGATTAAGAAGGTCTTATATGAGGTTAAGAAGGTCTTTGTGGATAGCGACGATGTCTGCGTTTTCTTTGATTTCAATATAGGATCTGTAATCTTGTTTGCATCTGGATGGTTTCAAGTGGAGAACGGGAAAATTAGTTCGATTAGAGTAGTATTTGACCCAAGACCTATTGTGAAATTGTCTGCCAAGAAATAGTCAGTATCAGCTCTGCATTTTAATGCAGCGGCTAGTCTGCATCATAAGCATTAAGCATTCACACAGCTCAGCCAATATTGAAGTTTTTCTCTCAAATGTTTTCGGTTCCTCCTTTTATGTCAATAAGAGTTTACTACAAATTCAAAGCTGCGAGCACAATATCCACAGTTAACCTGCTTAATGACCATACATTACTAAAACAATGGGCCTTTTTTTACTTCGCAACAAGGCTAATCTGGAAGCTGGTCACCGCTATCAAGTATATATATTGTGACTATCTAACTCAACTGCTAAAAACAAATAAAATAACTACTTTGGTTCAATTGGTGAGAACTAGGAGCTTTTTGAAGATACTACTGTGTATTGTTATATTATATCATGTTATGGCACTTGGTGACGTGGCTGTCTGCGTAGTAGTAAGAGGTGAAGGTCTACCAAACTGCTCCGCAATTTTCTTGTACATGTCAAGCTCCTGTGATGATAAAGGTCTAATCTTTGTCATTGCGTCCTCAAAATGCCTCATATGTATTTTTAGTTCCTTGGTATTCTTCTCCGCTTCTAGCGGTTCTTTGTATTTTGATATGTGCTCTCGTAGCCCTAACATTACTGCAGCTGATGCTACAGCTGCAATATCTGCCCCTGTATAGCCGTCCATTTTTTTAGCAAGATTATCGACATTAACATCGTTACCAAGCGGCTTTTTCTTTGTATGAATCAGGATTATTTGTTTTCTTGATTCATAATCTGGTGGCGGAACATACAGGAGTCTATCAAATCTTCCAGGTCGCAGCAGTGCGGCGTCTATAATATCGGGCCTGTTTGTAGCAGCAATTACCACCACATTTGTCAAAACTTCAAGGCCATCTAGTTCTGTCAACATCTGGCTGATCACTCTCTCTGTAACATGAGAGTCACCAAAGCCACCACCTCTTGTGGGAGCTATTGCGTCTATTTCATCAAAAAAGATGATGCATGGCGCAGCCTGCCTAGCTTTTCTGAATATCTCTCTAACACCTTTCTCTGATTCGCCGACCCATTTTGACAGCAGTTCTGGTCCTTTTATGCTAATGAAATTTGCTTCACTTTCATTTGCTGCTGCTTTTGCCATCAATGTTTTTCCGGTGCCAGGTGGGCCATAAAGAAGAATTCCTTTTGGGGGAGTTGCATCAGCGTATGCAAATACGCCTTGGTATTTCAGTGGCCATTCTACGGCCTCGCGAAGCTCCTGTTTTATTGCTTCCAAGCCACCAATGTCCTGCCATTTTACGTCGGGAACCTCTACAAACACTTCCCTCATTGCAGATGGCTCCATCTCATTAACAACGTCAATAAAGTCTTGCATTTTGACAATTATCTTGTTAAGCGTTTCGCCTGGAATACTCTCAGCAGATAGATCTATTTCGGGTAAAATGCGTCTTAAGGCTCTTATCCCTGCCTCCTTCGCCAGAGCATAAAGATCTGCCCCTACAAAGCCATGGCTGATATCAGCTAGCCTATCTAGGTTCACATCTTTATCAAGAGGCATTCCTCTTGTATGGATTTGGAGTATATCCAATCTGCCATCCCTGTCTGGAACGCCTATCTCTATTTCTCTATCAAATCTACCTGGACGCCGCAATGCAGGATCTATTGCATTAACCCTGTTTGTAGCGCCAATAACCACTACTTTCCCCCTCGCTTTGAGCCCATCCATCAACGATAATAGCTGGGCAACAATTCTCCTTTCTACCTCTCCACTAACCTCTTCCCGCTTTGGCGCAATCGAGTCAAGTTCGTCTATGAATATAATTGAAGGTGCATTCTTTTGAGCCTCTTGGAATACATTTCTCAGCCGTTCTTCACTTTCTCCATAGTATTTACTCATAATTTCTGGGCCGCCAATGGTGTAAAAGTTGGCGTTTGTTTCATTGGCTACAGCCTTTGCAAGGAGCGTCTTGCCAGTTCCTGGCGGGCCATGAAGGATAACGCCCTTTGGCGCTTCTACACCTAGCCTCCTGAATAGCTCTGGGTGCCGCAGAGGTAATTCTATCATTTCTCTTACCTTTGTGACCTCATCTCGCAGACCACCAATGTCTTCATATGTGATTGATGGGATTCCTCCCTCTCTGGCAGCTGCAACAGCTTCTGCAGTTTCTTCAGAAACAGTTACTTCTGTATTCCGGGAGATAATTACAGGTCCGCCGGGAGCAGTAGATATCACAACAAGATCAATCCGTTGCCCCATAACATTGAGCGGAATTGTATCACCTTTTGTAACAAGCTGGCCATCTAGGAAAGCAGCAAGATATTCTTCAGCACCTAATATACGCAAGGGTTCTGTCGGTGCCAAGGTAATTTTTTGAGCCTCTTTTGTTTCGATCTTTTTGATGTCTACATTATCATTTATGCCGACTTCGAGTTTACTTCTAGTGTAGCCGTCAATACGTATTAATCCTCTTCCATAATCCTCTTGATAAGCAGGCCAGCTGAGTACAGTGGTCTTCTTTTTGCCAGCAGAAATTTCGACCGCATCACCTGTGGATAGCCCAATCTCGCTGGCTAGTTTTGGATCAACCCTTCCAACTCTTCTTCCAACATCGCGGGAACTTGCCTCAGCAACTCTTAAGGTTCTAGTGTGAGCATCCTTATTGTTTTTACTGGCTGGAGACATAAATGCTCTTTAAGAAGAAAAGGCTGCATGATATGTAAGAGTTATTCATCATATTTCGATTGAAAGGATCGGTTTGCCTATTTCAACGGCATGAATTACCTAAATGTAAATTAGCTTAATTGTATAGCCTTATGCTCACGGAGTCCAATTTCTGAAGTTTTTCTGCCGGAACCCTCTATCATTTCAAGTGCCGTTTTTGAGTTTATTGATAACCTAGGTACGGAGTTCAACTTATCTGTTGTTCCAATGCATTAGAACAGAATACCTCAAAGTCCAGATAATTACGATCTCGCCGCTAGCCTTATTCTGATCACGTACGATACCTAGGTATTAGCTATACATCTGTCTGCCATATCCTCTGATGGATGGAATCAAATAAGATTTCTTATAGTATGGTGTCCTGCATATCTTCTATTAAACCATACTCTGCCAGACGAACAAGCTCGTTCAGCTTAGCAATACGCTCCCCTCCTAGAATGCCTGATTTTAGCATCTTAGAGCCCGTGGCAATAGCGATTTGAGAAATGTGCGAATCAGTTGATTCACCTGACCTGTGTGATGTTATTAACTTGATGTCGTTCTTCGTGCACTCTTTAGCAAACTCTAGCGCTTCGAACAGGCTGCCTGCCTGATTGACTTTCAGTATTGCTCCGCTACACGCACCATATTTGACCGCTTCTCTTACCTTGCCTGCGTTTGTTACAAGCATGTCATCCCCTGTAACCAGCGTCCTAGGGTTCTTTTTGTTCAAAATAGCCATACTTTCGAAATCGCCCTCATGCACCGGATCCTCTGTATAAATTAGCTTATAGTCATGCATAAGCCTGTTTGCAAATTCGATCTGCTCGCCAGTATCACGTTTGATGCCTTGTCGTGAATAGTCATACAGCTGCTTTTCTTCGTTCCAGAATGACGAACTGGCAAAATCAATACCTATTGACATATCCTTGCCCATAGTGTAGCCACAATTGTTTACTGCCTTCTCTATAATTTCCAGTGCCTGATCGTTATTTACATTTGGAGCCCAAGCTCCCTCATCGCCCTTGCCGTAGGTAAAGCGATTGTCTATAGATTCTATTACTTTGCGCGTCTCACTGTGAAGTTTAAAGTTCATCTCAAGGGCATCAATGATATTTTTTGCACCAACCGGACATGCAAGAATTTCCTGGAGATCAGGAGTACCTGGCCCTGCGTGTGCACCGCCGCCAATGACATTGCCGAGCGGAAACGGGAATCTGTACGGCTTGGTTGGTTTTAGCAATTTGAAAAGTGAGGTACCGAGGGAATTGGCGGCAGAGTCAACAGCTGCGATGCTGAGCGCATAAGCTACAGACCCACCGATTTTGCTATAGTTATCCGTCCTGTCTATTGATTTTAACGCCTCGTATACTGCCTGCATATCCTGTGCTTGCAAGCCTAAGAATTTGTTGATATTTGCATTCAGCATAGAAAGCGCTTCCTCCGGCTTATTTTCTGGAAAGCTTTGTACTTCAAACTTTCCTACGGATGCACCCGAGGGTGCGCAGGCCCTTCCCATAAATTTGCCATCAGTTACAACCTCAATTTCAATAGTCTTGCTTCCTCTACTGTTGAAAACTATTCTGCCCCGAATTGAGGATATAGATGGCATAAGAGTTTTTCAATATTGACATAATTTATTACTATTTATTCAAGATTATTCTATGTCAGACTGGATCTCGAACATGCGCCTCCTAAGCGCTTCATAATAGGGGATGATCTGATATATAGTATCGACATTTGAAATGAACATTCTCCTGCAACAGTAACGTTTCACTCCAAGTGAGTCCATTACCTTTGCTGGATCCTCTCCTGTCCTTACTCTGTTTGAATACTCTGTATACTTGTCTGCAATGAGTCCTCCGCAGGTAAAACATCTTACTGGAATGAGCATTTCTTCTATCATTGTAAGTGATTTTAATCTTATAAAAACTATTACAGTCTGGCTTGTCTTAAAGAAAAAAAGTTGTAAGCTAGTGCTACAGGCGCCTAGCTTATCTTTTTTTGTGGTTTCTTGTCATCTGAAAATAACTATAGCACTTTTGTCTTTTCGTTACACATCGATTCAAAAGTCAATTTTTTAGAGTATTTTGTCACTGAGTAATTATTCCTTTATAAATTTGAGGTAAGTTTAGACAAATACATACACGCTATAAGATATGTGACATAGTTATCAGACCATCTACACTGAAATCGATCTGAATTCTATGCTTTTTTGACTTTTTGTGCTGCAAATCCCTTAACAGGACCATACGTTTCCGCTAATTGCATTGAATTGATAGTGCTGCCTTTACATGACGGACATATTCTTCCTACTTCTCGACCTAAGAATGATGCATTCCAAAAGCAGTGACTACAAAGAACAAATTGAATTTGCTTTAAGATCTTGCCCCCATTTGTTATTGGATCGCGATTTGCTATTATGGTTGTTGTAGTTGTCATAGTTCTTAATTACACCTCGTCTAAATTTCACAAACCTCCGTTTGGTGATATCGACAGTTGTTGCATTTAAATAACATAATGGCATACATTTATACTTACTCCCGAAATTCTCTCAAACACAACGCTCCACATCGGCGCAATTGCTCAATCCAATCTAGTTAGTGTAGTATGCTACCTGCGTATGAATGATTCAATAGTTTTTGGGGGGTCCTAGAAGCAATGTGCAGATTTTCTCTATCTTAGAGGCCACTTTCCATGAACAAAAGTTAACAATAAGGCGCAATCGCCACAAGGAAAACTCAGCTCAAACTGGGCCTGGAACAGGTGACTAACTGTATATTAAAATATTAACTTTTTTAATCGTTCTATTAAGTTACCCATAAGTTAAGGGATATTCTATAAAATAGATAAAAATTCGGGACCGCCCAGCGAATCTAACCTTGTCCCTACAAAGTCAATTCTGAACGATAATCAATATTACATATATCAAATTTTGGTCTTAATTAACAAGAGGAAGGGTGAATGAAAATGTTGCTCCTTTTGCATTGTTATTATTTTCAGCCCATATCTTGCCTCCATGCGCTTCGATAATATTCTTACAGATATACAGACCCAGACCTGTGCCTGCAAAAGATTTGGATGAGAACTTGGTAAAGAGCCTCGGCATTATATCGGGATCCACGCCTGAACCGCTGTCACACACACTAATAATGGCTACATCGTGATTAT
>Ga0081538_10001375_pt1 | contig 24957 bp, 30 predicted proteins | sample TabmetS5T2R1_FD_71022 | JGI IMG/M metagenome (GOLD analysis project Ga0081538, IMG submission 71022) | Tabebuia heterophylla rhizosphere microbial communities from the University of Puerto Rico - S5T2R1 | ecosystem: Host-associated > Plants > Roots > Rhizosphere ... | reverse complement strand
CAGCCGGTACCGAAGCGCGGCTCCTCGCCGGCCCACGCGACCAGCTCGATCGAGCGCCGCGGCGACGCGCCGTCGTCGCGCAGCAGGTGCACCGCCTCGATCGCTCCCAGGACGCCGACCACGCCGTCGTACCGGCCGGCGTTGAGCGTCGTGTCGACGTGCGACCCGGTCAGCACGAGCGGCGCGTCCGGCTCGGCGCCCTCCCAGCGGCCGAACAGGTTCCCGACCGGGTCGAGCCGCACGTCGAGCCCGGCCTCGCCCATCCAGCCGGCGACGCGCTCGAGCGCCGCGGCGTACGTCGGGGTGTAGACCTCGCGCGTGATCCCGCCCGCGACGGGATCGTCGTTGAAGCGGGCCAGCTCGTCGATCGCGTCGTGCAGCCGCGTCGTCGTGGTCACGCCGCGGAGCCTAATGGCGGCGGCCGATCGTCGCCCGATCCACGCGGCGCGACCGGCGTGGCCGCTCCCGTCGCGGCCGTCGAACCGCCCGCGGGGCGGCCCGACGCGTCGGCCGTGAGAGCGAGCTCGAGGAACGCGCGCGCCGCCGGCGAGTGGCGCCGGTTCGCCCGCCACGCGAGCGTGACGTCGCGCGCGAGCGCCGGCTTGCGCACCGGCACCGCCGCGACCGGCGGCCCGTCGTGCTCGGCCTCCGACACCGGCAGCAGCGCGACGCCGAGCCCGCGCGACACCATGGCGCGGATCCGCTGCTGCTCGGTCGACTCAAACGCCAGCTGCGGCTCGAAGCCGGCCTCGCGCGCGCCCAGTACGACGATCCGCCGCAGCGAGCCGCCCTCCCCGAACACGACGAAGCGCTCGTCGCGCAGCTCCGCCATGTCGAGCCGCCGCCGGCCGGCGAGCCGGTGGCCCGGCGCCAGCAGCGCGACGAGCGGCTCGGACAGCAGCGGGTGCAGCGCGATGTCGGGCCCGGCGTCGAGCCGGTTGACCGCGAGGAAGGCGACGTCGAGCGCGTCCGCATGCAGGTGCTGCAGCATCACCTCGCTCGGGTCCTCGCGCACCACGAGCTCCACTGCCGGATGGCGCGCGTGGAAGGCAGCCAGCAGCGCAGACAGGTCGAACGGACCGGTCGAGCGCATCGCGCCGATCACGACCCGGCCGGTGCGGATGCCCGACAGCTCCGACAGCTCCGCGGTCGCCGCCTCGACCTCGGCGAGCGCGCGCCGGGCGCGCGCGACGAGCCGCTCGCCGGCGGCCGTCAGCGAAACGTGGCGCGTCGTGCGGTCGACGAGCGCGATCCCGAGCTCGTCCTCGAGCCGCCGGACCTGCTGCGACAGGGCCGGCTGCGCGATGTGCAGCCGCGCCGCCGCGCGCGTGAAGTGGCGCTCGTCGGCGAGCGTGACGAGGTAGCGCAACTGGCGCAACTCCATCACTCATGCTTATCAGAGTCAGATCGGATGTGTCTTGGACTTATCAGTCAGCGACCGGCAAGCTGTGGGCTCCTCTCCTCCCCCATGACGGTCCCGGCGGAGTCGCGAAACCCGGCTCCGCCGGGCCGCCGTCGAAGGTCGCTCCCCGCCGGAAGTCAAGAGGACTTGGAGCACGCCGCCATGTACCACATCAGCCGCCGGATCTACCGCGAGCTGGCCGCCGACCTCCCGGCCGCGGAGCGCCGGCACGTGCTGCGCGCCTGCGAGGCGAACATCGAGCGGCTCGTCCACGACCGCCACTACTTCGCCAAGCCGTCCAAGACGCTGTTCGAGGAGATCCGCTGGCACTTCCCGTTGCCGGCCCAGCGGCGCGTGTTCGCCGTGATCGACCGCCACATGCGCCAGACGCGCGCGTACCTCGAGTCGAGCAACAGCGCGATGGTCGAGCTGACCGGCGTCGTCCCGACCTGCCGCGCGACGACGCGCCGCAGCGGCCTCTGCTCGCATACGCCCGACCCGCGCACCGGCTACTGCCGCTGGCACAGTCACCTGGCCGAGGAAGAACAGATCGCGCGGGCCGCCTAGGCCGCCGGTTGCAGCGCGACTGGGTCAGGCACGAACGGACCCTATGGACGTGCTCCGCACGAGCACGTCGTGAGGCGCGCCCTCGAGCTCGCGGACCGCGGCCACGACGACGTCCTGCAGCTTCCAGTCGAGCGCGCGGATCTGCTCGATCGCAGCGTCAACGCGGTCGAGCAGGCCGGTCTCGTCGCGCGGCACGACGAGCACCTCGACGCTGAGGATGTGGCCCATCTCGCGCATCCTGACCGCGGCCTGCTCGACCCAGTCGAGGCTCGCGACCGTCTCGCGCACCTCGCCGACGAGCGGGTGCACGCCCTCCTCGTCGTGGCGCCGCGGCCGTCCGTCGAGGACGTCCTTCGCCGCCCCGCGCGTGTACTTGAAGCCGTCGTGGAAGATGTCCAGCCCGATCACGATCGCGGCGACCGCGTCCGCCCACCACAGCCCGAATCCGATCCCGACTACGCCGACGATCGCCGCGCAGGCGGTCAGCCAGTCGGCGCGGTTCATCTGCGCGTCGGCGTAGAGCACCTTGTCGTGCAGCGGCGCCGCCAGCTTCGTCTTCATCCGGCCGAGGATCACCGCCGGCACCGCGGACCACACGAGCGCGGCGAGCATCAGCCAGCCGAGCCAGACCTGCCAGTCGAACAACTCGACCATGCCGATCGGCGGATGCTCGCCGGAGATCAGCTTCAGCGCCGAGTCGACCACCAGGAACGCGCCCATCGACAGCAGCGCGAGCGCCGCGATCAGGAACGCGATCTCGACCGCGCGGTGATGGCCGTACGCGTAGGCGGCATCGGGGCGCTTGTAGCGGATCCGCGCCGCGACGAGGAACGCGATCGGCGGCGCGAGGCTGAGCATGTCCTCCAGCCACGCGCCCTTCATCGCCTGCGAGCTGCCGAGCGTGAAGTAGATGGCGGTGATCGCGCTCGCGAGATAGGCGATCGAGATCCACTCGAGCCGGATCGCCTTGCGGTGGACGGCCGCGAGGTCAGGCGGCAGCTCGCCTCCGCCGGGGTACCTCACGGCTTCGCCTCGCGCTCGAGGATCGCGCCCGCCTCGGCCTCGCGATCGAGCAGGAAGCGCTCGAGCGCGACGAGGAACGCGTTCTCGCCCATCGAGACGGCCATCGCGTGCTCGTGCTCGTCGAGCTCGGCGTCGGTGCGGACGAGGTCGAGGTCGTCGAGCAGGTACTCCGGGACCGCGACGGGCCCGTCGACCGCGGCGAGGTCGTCGACGGGCATGACCACCGCGTCGGTGTCCTCCTCCAGCTTGGCCGCCTCCGGCGAGTGCGCCTCGACGGCGATCCGCTCGCCGCCGAGGTCGGCGGACAGCCGGTCGGCGGTCGCGCGGTCCGGCGCCCCGATCACGACCTCGTAGGAGACGAACGGGCGCGTGAGCGCGGCGACGCGCTGCCACTCCGAACGCCGCGTCAGGCCGGCGATCACGACGTCCAGCTGGCGGCCGTGCAACGCCGCCATCAGGTCGGACTCGGAGCCCTCGACCCACTCCACCTGCGCGTCGATGCTGGCGGCGAAGCGCTCGACGAGCTCCGCCTCGACGCCGCCGACCTCGCCGCCCTGGACCGTCACCCACGGCTCGACGTGCGTGACGCCGACGCGCATGACGCCGCCACGCACGCGGTCGAGCGTGCCCTCGGGATCGCGCGGGAACTCGCACCCGCAGGCCAGCGCGGCGGCGATCGCGAGAATGCAGCAGCGGCCCATGCAGCAGAACTGCCCGCATGGCGCGCGCGCCATGCGGGCAGGTCGTGCGGCGTCCTGGGGGAGCTACCGCAGCGAGGTGAAGTTCCAGTCCCAGGTCGTGCTGTAGCCGCTCTGCACTCCGCGCACGTTCGGCGAGGCGACGACGGCCTGGTAGTCCCACATGTACGGGATCGACGGCGCCTGGGCCATGATGTCGTGGTTCACGTCGGCCCACGCCTGCGCGCGCTCCGCTGGATCCGTCACGAGCTTGGCCGCCTCGATCTTCCTGTTGAGCTCGGGCACGTCGAGCTCCGGCCAGTTCGAGTTCTGCGACGGGATGATGTTGTTGCCGTTGAAGGTCGGGTCCAGCATCGTCTGCGGATCCGCGAAGTCCTGCGACCAGCCGACCGACGGGCACACGTGGACCTCGGACGCCGGCACGTTGCAGAAGCGCGTGAACATCGTGTCGCGCGTCTGGAGCCGCAGCTTGGTCTTGAAGCCCATCTCGTTGAGCTGCTGCTCGGTGATCTGGGCGATCGACTTCTCCGGCTCGGCGTTGTCTGCGACGAGCAGCAGCTCCTCGCCGCCGTCGTACTTGCCCGAGGCGAATCCGGCCTTCTTGAAGTACTCAGCGGACTTGGCGCGGTCACCCTCGGGCTTGGCGAGCCAGTCCATCTCGCTCACCCAGCCGTCGAGCCCGCCGGACTCCTCGAACCCGGCCATCCCGGGCGGGATCAGGTGCTGCGCGATCGGCCCGAGCGCCTCGCCCCCACGCTGCTGCCGCGTTGCGACCCGGTTGAAGCCGGCGATCACCGCCTTGCGCACGTCGATGTCGTCGAACGGCGGGCGCGACGTGTCGAACGAGATCATGCGCCAGCCGCCGCCCGAGACGGCGGACAGCTCGGGCTTGTTGCTCTGCAGCAGCCGCTTGAGCTGGCTCGAGGGCGGCTCGATCTCGCCCGAGGCCATGTTTTCGCCGGACAGGATGCGCCGCGTCGCGACCGCCGTGTCGTCGTTGCCGGCCTGGATGTCGATCTCATCGAGGTACGCCGGGCGAAAGTCGTCCACCGGCGCGTAGTCCGGGTTGCGGACGATGTGGATCCTGCGGCCGGGCACGTAGCCGACCGCCTTGCCCTCGGCGTCGGACTCGATCATGTACGGCCCGGTGTAGACGGCGTAGCCCTCGCCGTACGTCGACGGGGTCTCCTTGTCGTACTTCTGCGCGTACTCCTTCGGCACCGGCACGGAGATGGGCATAGCGAGCGCACCGGCGAGCGCGGCGCCCGTCCCCTTCTTGAGCTTGAAGACGATCGTCTGGTCGTCCGGCGTCTCGATGCCGGGGATCTCCTTGTACTTGCCGCCGGCGTCGGGCGCGCCGACGACGTCGGCGAAGTAGATCGGGGCGTAGCCGTTGGCGACCGCGCCGGTGAACGCACGCTCGATCGCGTACTTGACGTCGGCCGACTTCACGGCGCGGCTCACCGGCGGCGTGTACTTGATGCCCTCCTTGAGCTTGACCGTGACGGTCTTGCCGTCACTGGAGATCTCCGGCATGCCGTCGGCGAGGTCGGGCACCGGCTCGTTCTTGTCGGGCGGATACGCGTAGAGGCCGCGGTGGATCGCGTTGATGATCCCGATCGCGTACGTGTAGTACGTCTTGCCGGGATCCATGTAGTCGACGTCGCCGGCGGCCAGGACCGTCAGCTTGCCGCCCTTCTTGCCGGCGGCCGGATCGGCGCGGTTGTCGGCGGCGCTGCCGGCGAACAGCTGCTCCGTGACGCTCTGTTCGCCGCCGTCCTCGGCCGACTGAGCCGGCGTGCCGCCGCCTTCTTCGTCGTCGTCGCCCCCGCACGCGGCGAACACGAGCAGCGCGAGCAGCGCCGCGAGCACGAGCAAGGTCTTCCCCGGAGACCTGGGCATGCGTACGTCCTTTCATCGAAAGCCACCCTGACCCGGCCGCGTTCTACCCCGCGGTCAGGTACCGGCCCGGTTACCGAGTGACGCCGAGGGGACGCCGTCACGGACACATGCGGTAGAGCGCCTCGCAGTAGCGCGCCGCCGTCGTCGCCCAGGCGAGCCGGCCATCGCAGCCGGCGAGACCGGCGTGCGCGAGCGCCCCCAGCGCGGCGTCGACCGCGGAGCGCGGCTCGCCGAGCCGCGCCGTCATCGCGTCGACGTCGTCGGTGAACGGCGGCGGCGCGAGCACGAGCTCGAGCAGCACCTTGCGCTCGACTTCGTAGGCTCGCGTGCCGTGGTCTGGCGGCACCGGGCCACCGGTACGCTGGTCGTGCATGGGAGGGCCTTTCTCCTGTGCCGGCCCCGGGGACGGTCGCACGTCGCCCGGGGCGATCTCTGTTGCCGCCGACAACGCTACGCGACGCGGCGGACGGGTTCCGTCCCGCGCTTGCGATAGCCTTGAGCGTAAGCTCAAGATCCTTCGACCATCGAGGGACGCGACATGACCGCATCCGCCGGTGCAACGACGATCCGCCAGCTCCTGAACCGCAGGGACCTCGCCTCGGCGCGCCACCGTGCGGCGATGAGCCGCCGGCTCGGGTTGTCGGAGTCGGAGATGCTCGCGGTCGCGCACCTCGCGCAGCACGGCCGCCTGTCGCCATCGGCGCTCGGCCAGCTGCTCGACCTGTCCTCGGGCGGAATCACCGCGCTCGTGCAGCGGCTCGAGGGCGCCGGGCACCTCGTCCGGCGGCGGCATCCCACCGACGGCCGGAGCGTGCTCGTCGAGCTCTCGGGTGAGCTCGTGGAGCGCGCCGAGCGGGCGTTCGGCCCGCTGGTCGAGGACCTCGAGCGGGCGAGCCTCGAGCTCAGCGACGAGGAGCGCCAGGTCGTGCGCCGCTTCCTCGACCGCGCGGTCGCGCTCAGTGAGGACCACGCAAACCGCGCGCACGCGGAGCCCGACCGCGCGGAGCCCGCCGCCGCCGCCCCGGCGCCCGGGCTGTGGGGCTAGCCGAACAGCTCCGCTCGACTCGTTCGCGCGAGGCTGTAGAAACCTAGGGGAGTCCTCGAACGGGAGCGGCAGCGATGGAGCCCTACTTCGATCTCGGTAGCTACACGCGCGGGACGTCGACGGCGTCGACGAGCGCCCAGACGTGGTTCGACCGCGGACTCGTGTGGTCCTACGCGTTCCACCACGAGGAGGCGATCCGGTGCTTCGAGCGCGCGGTCGAGCACGACCCCGGCTTCGCGCTGGCGCACTGGGGCATCGCCTACGCGATCGGGCCGAACTACAACAAGCAATGGGAGGCGTTCGATCCGGTCGACCTCGCGGCGTCGCTCGAGAAGGCGTGCGACGAGGTCGCGGCGGCGCGCGCGTGCGTGGACCGCGCCGCGCCGGTCGAGCGGGCGCTCGTCGAGGCGCTCGGGAGCCGTTACCAGGCCAACGATCCGTCGGCCGACCTCGTCGCGTGGAACGCCGACTACGCCGAGGCGATGCGCGAGGTGTATCGCGCGCATCCCGACGAGCTCGACGTCGCGGCGCTGTACGCCGACGCGCTGATGAACCTCACGCCGTGGCTGCTGTGGGATCGCTACACGGGCCTGCCGTCCGAGGATGCGGCGACGCTCGAGGCCAAGGAGGTGCTCGAACGCGGGCTCGAGCTGCCCGGCGGCCGCACGCACCCCGGACTCGTGCACCTCTACGTGCACCTGATGGAGATGTCGCCGTTCCCCGAGCAGGCGCTGCCGGTCGCCGACGAGCTGCGCTCGCTCGTCCCCGACGCCGGCCACCTCGTGCACATGCCGACGCACATCGACGTGCTGTGCGGCGATTACAAGAGCACGCTCGAGTCGAACCTGCGCGCGATCGAGGTCAACGAGAAGTACGTCGCGCGCGAGGGCCGCGTCGGGTTCTACGCGCTCTACCACGCCCACGACCGCCATTTCGCGATCTACGGGGCGATGTTCCTCGGCCGGTCGCAGGTCGCGCTGCGCGTCGCCGACGACCTCGAGGCATCGCTGCCCGAGGAGCTGCTGCGGATCGAGCAGCCGCCGATGGCCGACTACCTCGAGGCGTTCGTCCCGATGCGCCTGCACGTGCTGATCCGCTTCGGGATGTGGGAGGAGATCCTCGCGCTGCCGCTGCCCGCCGACGCAATGCTCTACTGCACCACGACGGCGATGACGCATTACGCGCAGGGCGTCGCGTACGCGGCGACCGGGCGGATCGAGGAAGCCGAGGCGGCGCGCGACGCGTTCGTGGCCGCCGTCGCGCGCGTACCCGACTCGCGCATCCTGTTCAACAACACGTGCCAGGACATCCTCGCCGTCGCCGGCGCGATGCTCGACGGCGAGCTCGACTACCGGCGCGGCCGCTACGACGCGGCGTTCGAGCACCTGCGCCGGGCGATCGCGCTCGACGACGCGCTGCCCTACGACGAGCCGTGGGGCTGGATGCAGCCCACGCGCCACGCGTACGGTGCGCTGCTGCTCGAGCAGGATCGGGTCGAGGAGGCCGAGACCGTCTATGCCCAGGACCTGGGCTACGACCAGTCGATCCCGCGCTCGTCCTGGCATCCCGGGAACGTGTGGAGCCTGCACGGCTACCACGAGTGCCTCGTCCGTCTCGGGAAGACCGAGCCGGCGCGGATCGTCAAGCAGCAGCTCGACGTCGCCCGCGCGCGCGCCGACGTCCCGATCAGGTCGTCGTGCTTCTGCCGCATGACGCACCACGCCGCCGCCGCCTGAAGACCTGCTCGAGGATCGCTACGACCCCTTCAACGGCCGCACCTCGACGGCTCCGCCAAGCCGTGCCGCCGGAATGCGCGACGCGAGCTCGATCGCGGCGTCGAGGTCGTCCGCCTCGTAGAGCAGGTACCCGCCGAGCGCCTCCTTGACGGCGACGAACGGGCCGTCCGTCGTCAGCGTCTTGTCGCCCTCGACGCGGACCGTCGTCGCCAGCTCCGGCGGCTCCATCCAGGCGCCCGGCGTTACGCCCGGAGTCGTGCTGACCGCCTGGTAGTCGGCGGAGACCCGCTTCCGCTCGTCGTCCGAGAGGTCGTCCCACTCGAGCGGCCCGTGCTGGATCAGCAGCATGTACTTCATCGCTCCTCCTCGCGTTGATGGTCGCTGACTAGACGAACGGGCGACGAGCCAGAGGACAGGCTCGGTGCCAGGATTGGCGCCGTGATCGTTCCCGAGCGGCCATTCCTGGGCTGTCCGGTGGTAGGCGACCTCACCCAGCTCGATGCCGACGTCGCCGTGCTGGGGATCCCGCACGGCGTGTCGTACGTCGTCGACGAGGAGGAGCAACGAGGCCTGGCGACGGCGCCGGCGGCGGTTCGGGATGCGAGTCGGCGGTTCGCCGACGATCTCAGCCATCACGACTTCGATCTGGGCCGCGCGTTCGTTCGCGAGGGCGAGCCACGCATGGTCGACGTCGGAGACGTGCCGGGCGAATTGGGTGCGGGTGACGAGAACGTGCGCCGGGCTGATGAAGCGCTCGAGGGCATCGTCCGCCGGCGCGTAATGCCGCTCGTGATCGGCGGCGACGACTCGATCCCGCCGATCATCGCTCGGGCGCTGGCGAACCAGGGCAGCTTCGACGTCGTGACGATCGACGCGCACTTGGACTTCCGCGATGAGTTCGACGGGGAGCGCTTCGGACGATCGAGCCCGGCGCGCCGGATCAGCGAGCTGCCGCAGGTCAGGACGGTCACGCAAATCGGCCTGCGCGGCATCGGTAGCTCGCGAACCCGCGACTACGAGGACGCCCGCGCGGCCGGTCACCGCCTGATCACGGCGGCCGAGGTACACGAGCGCGGGCAGCGCTGGCTCTGCGATCAACTGCCGTCCGGCGGGGACGCGTTCGTCTCGATCGATTGCGACGGGCTGGATCCGAGCGTCGCCCCGGCAACCGGATGGCCGCAGCCGGGCGGGCTGACGTTCCGGCACGTCGCTGCGGTGATCGCCGAGCTCTCGCGCACGAGCCGCATCGTCGCCGGCGACCTGGTCGAGCTACTGCCGTCGCGCGACGTCAACGGCCTGACGGCGCTCACCGCGGTACGGCTGTTGATGCTGCTGGCCGCCAGCCGCGGTCAGGCCGCACGCGACGCGAGCTGAGCGGCTCGCGATCCGGGGGTAGGGTTCGGCGACGATGGGGCGCTTCGAGGAGCACGCCGACGTCGCGACCTCGCCCGAGGAGACGTTCGACTACGTCACCGATCAGGACGCGGTCGCCGAGTGGAACGACCGATCATCACCCGCGGGATGCGCAAGTCGACGGTTGCCGCCCTCGCCGCGCTGCGCACGCGCCTCGATGCGGCCGGCGAGCACGGGCGACGCGCCGACGGGTAGCGAAAGGATCCATGCAAGTCACGCGCAGCAGCATCGACACCCAGAAGGGGCCCGCCGACTGGTTCACCGGCGACGTCTACATCGACGCCGTAGCGGCGCCCGTCGGCAGCTCCACGGTCGCGTCCGCCATGGTCCACTTCACGCCGGGCGCGCGGACCGCCTGGCACACCCACCCGCACGGCCAGACGATCTTCATCACCGAGGGCGTCGGGCTGTGCCAGCGCGAAGGCGGCCCGGTCGAGGTCATCCGCCCCGGCGACCGCGTGTTCTTCGAGCCCGGCGAGAACCACTGGCACGGCGCCGCGCCCAACCGCTTCATGGTCCACATCGCCATGCATCAGAACGACGAGTCGGGCAGCGCCGTGACCTGGGGCGAGCACGTCACCGACGAGCAGTACGCCGCGGCGCCGACGATCGGCGACTAGCGGAGAGAGGGAGGTCATGCGCGTGCTCGGGCGCGACGCCCAGTCCCCACTCGCGATAGAGCCGTAGCGACGAGTCGATAGTGTCGGTAACCCAGTACGAAGTGGCGCGCGCGGCGGTCAGTTGTCGTCGTCGAGCACGTCTCGCAGCTTGCGCGCGAAGGCTTCGGGTTGGCCGGCATATCCGAATTCGCCGCCGAGGAAGCCGCCGTGGTGGCTCGGGAACACGGTCGCCTCCTGGCCGAGCAGCTCGGCGGTGGCCACCGCCGAGCGCCCGGTGAAGGTGTCCAGCGACTCCTCGCCCACGGCGATAACGATGCGCGTCGGCGCCGCGGCAAGCGCAGCGGCGTCGGGGCGATAGCTGCTGACCGCCCACGACCGGTCCGACAGCAGCGGGTCGTCGCGCGAGCCGTCGTCCTCGGTGGGCATCCCGAACTGCTGGGGATCGGGCGCTGGCTGGGCGAAGTACTCGTCGGTGAACTCGCCGCGCCACGACGTCATCGCGACGAAGGCCGCCATGCCGGCACCCCAGCCCTTGGCCTCGTACACGTCGCGGACGCCGGCGCGCGCGCGCTCGGCCGCCGCGGCGTCGGGGAGCACCGGGATCAGCGGCGGCTCGTGTGCCACCAGCGTGGCCACGTCGCCGGGATAGGCGGCTACAAGCGCGAGCGCCGCCACAGCGCCCCCGCTGCTCGCGAACATGTCGACCGCGCCGGCGCCGAGCGCCTCGATGATGGCGTGCACGTCGTTCGCCTGGACCGTGGGCGAGCTGTCGACGCGGCCGTCCTTCCGAGTGCTGCGACCGAGCCCGCGCGGGTCATAGGTGACCACGGTGCGGTCCGGGAAGTGCGACGCCAACGTGCCGAAGCCGCTCGCGTCCATCGGCTGACCGATCATGAACAGCGGCGGGCGTCGGTCGGCGGTGGGCAGCGGGCCGTGAACGTCGTAGGCGATGTCGACCTCGGCGGTTTCGAGCGTGTGCATGGTCGTCATGGCAGTATCGACCGCCCCCGCGTCGAGAACTCATCGGTCCATGGCCTAACCACCGTGCGGCGCAGGCCCCCAACTCGGCCAGTTCTCGAAGACGTCAGGCGTGTTGGTGGGGTTGATGATGTTCGAGCCGTCGGCGTGCAGGACGCAGATGTCCTCGTTGTGGTCCGCCGGCGGCTCGGGCAGCGTGCCCTGCCGCTCGCACATGACGAGGATGCGCGCGCCGTCGGGCGAGTACCTGGGCTCGTTGTCGAAGCCAGGCCGCCGCATCGGCAGCGGGCGCGCGTGGCGGCCGTCGGCGCGCATGGTCCATAGGCGGGTCTCGAAGTCGGGCGCGTCCGGCAGGACCGGCGAGTAGCTGAACACGATCCGGCGCCGATAGGGCGCGTAGGCGACGGGCTAGCCACGGTCGTCCGGGCGGCGGAAGTGCAGGATCGCCAGCACCGACGACATCTGCGCCGGCTCGCGGCGGAGCCGCTTGGCGCTGTCCTTCTGGATCCGCAGCGCGTCGCGCACGACAGTCTCGAGCACGCGGCTGAGCTCGCGCAGGCCCTGCTCGTCGAGCTCGAGCGGCGTGCGCGAGACGTGCACGTCGTCGGCGTTGAAACTGCCTGCCGGCGCCGCGTCGGCGACGTCGTCGACGATCGTGCCGACGATCGGCTCGACGAGCTTGCGCCGCACGGTCGGCGAGAGCGTCCGCCACTCCGCGTCGCCGACCTCGTATGGAACGGTAGCGCGGTAGTAGTGCTTGACCCCGCCACGCCCGCGCACGGCCTCGACGAGCTCGAGGCAGCCGTGCGCGAGCAGCTGCCTCGTGTGATAGCTGACGTCGCCCAGCGACTCGCCCAGCTCCGCGGCCACCTGGCTGGGGCTCATCACTCGCCCCGTGTATGCCATCAGGAGCCGCTGCCGGAGCGGGTGCGACAGCGCCTTCGCGAACCGCGTGTCGAGCCGTGAGGTCTGATTCGTCACCGCTCGGATGGTTGCAGCCCGAGCGCCGCCTCGTCCGACGGCGCCGCCGGACGAGGACGGAACGCTCGCAGGTCACGGACTCAACCGCCGCGGATGTAGCTCACGCGCTCACCTCCTTTCCGGCCTCGGGCGCGCTCGCGTGGCGCGCCGTGTAAACGGTCTTGATGTGGCGCCGCTCGTCCACGGTCGTCTCCAGGCCGCCCGGCCGGCTGCCCCAGCGCGCGACGGTCTCCAGCCCGGAAGCCGCGAGCGCGTGCTCGATCTCCGCCGCGGGGTGGTGCTTGTGGTGATGGATCGAGCGGCGGCGCTCCCAGCGGCCCTCGTCGCATGCGCTGAGGCGGTCGATCCAGACGCTCGCCGAGCCGCCGGCGCCGAGGTCGGGCGCGCCGTGCCCGTCGAGCATGATCACGTCGCGCTCGCCCGGCATGACGAGGAGCGACGAGTAGACGCGCCGGAACGTGGCGAGCGTGTTGACGTCGAACGCGACGACGCCGTCGGGCGCGAGGTTGCGCCGCATGCCGCGGAGGGCGGCTTCGAGCTCCCCGCCGTCGCGAAGGTAGTTGAGCGCGTCGCCGAGGCACCAGACCAGGTCGAACTCGCCCAGTCGCGGCAGGTCGCGCATGTCGTGCACGGAGACGGTAGCCCGATCGCCGGCCTTGGCGGCCGCGATCTTCGCCATCGCCGGCGAGACGTCGCAAGCCGTCACCCGGAACCCGCGCTCCAGCATCGCGAGGAAGCTCTGGCCGGTGCCGCACGCGACGTCGAGCAGGCGGTCGCCGTGGAGCCCGGCAGCACGCGCGGCGTCGAGCACCATGGACGTCCACTCGTCGGTGCGGTTGACGCCGCTGGCGTGCCACAGCGCCTCCTGTGTGAGCCCCGCCGCCCTGCGCGAGCGGCGCAGGTTGGCTCCGAATCGCTGCTGGGGCGTCACTTGAGCGGATGCTCAAGGCCGCGCCCGCCGAGGTCTATAGCCGATAACTCAAGTTTCGAGGGACTTCTGCGGTCACTCGAGGATACCGCGACGCATCGCCTGGGCGACGGCCGCGGCGCGCTCCGAGACGCCGAGCTTCTCGTACATGTGCAGCATGTGCGTCTTCACGGTGGCCGTGGAGACGTCGAGCCGGCTGCCCATCTCGGGCATCGTCAGCCCCGCTGCGGCAAGCTCGAGCACCTGCCGCTCGCGCGGGCTGAGTGCGGGCCGCTCCTCCGCCTCGCGGATCCGGATATCGGCGGCGAGGTCGCCCTGGAGCTCCGGCGCGATCACCGTGTCACCGTGCATCACCCGGTGGATCGCGTCCGCCAGCTGCTCCTTGCGGGCGCGCTTGGAGAGGCAGCCGGCGGCGCCGAGCGCGAGCGCCCCGTACGCGTCCCCGGCGCGTTCCGGTTCCGCGAACACGAGCACGCGCGTGGCGAGCCCGTGCCGCTCGATCAGCCGCAGCAGCCGCCGCAGGCCGAGGCGCGGCGTCGTCGGGTCGAGCACGACGACGTCGGGCCGCAGCTCGACCACGGCGCCGATCGCGCGCTCGGCCTCGTCGGCCTCGGCGACGAGCTGCATAGCGGGATCCTGGCGCACGACCCGGGCGACGCCGTCGCAGTACAGGGGGTATGGGTCGATCGCGATGACTCTGACGATGCGCACAGGGCGGAAGTCCCTCGACTGGCGAGCGACATGCTCGCACTTTTACTACTTGTACTCAAGGGTCTTTGAGCACATTTCCGCGCTCGCCTCGCTGGAACGGATGGGAACACTTCTGGGCGCTCGCCTTGACTCGTCGGTCGAGCGGTGATTGGATCACTGTGTGACCCGTGTGCACGAGCCGCTGATGCACGAACTGCTCGACGAGATCGTCGGCGGCCAATACGCACCCGGTGCGCGGCTCCCGAGCGAAGACGGGATGAGCCGCGAGCGGAATGCCAACAAGACGCGGGTACGTGCGGCGGTCGAGGATCTGAGGAAGGTGGGCATCCTGGACGTCCGTCACGGGGTCGGGCAGTTCGTGCGGCCCGTCGATGACTGGAATGTGCTCGATGCCGCCGTGGTCTCGGCGATCCTGGCCGTGCGACGGCTCGACCTGGTGCGCGAGATCATCGACTGCCAGGCGGTGCTCGAACCTCCAGCCGCCGCGCTCGCCGCGGAGCGCGCTACAGACGAGTCGGCGGCGGGGCTGGTGGATCGGCACAAGGCGGTCGTGGACGCCGCCGGTCGCACGCGACGGCGCGGCCTCGGGCTCGACGATCCGGTGGTGCAAGCCGAGATCGAGTTTCACAAGGCGCTCGCCGGCATGACCGCCAACCGCCCGCTCCAGCGGATGCTCACGCCGGTGACGACTGCGATCGCACTGACCCGACACGAGCTCGCGCCCGGCGACGACAAGGCGCTGATCCGGGCGCTGCGCCGTACGGTCAAGGCGATCGAGGCGCGCGACGGAGCGGCGGCGCGCAAGAGCGTCGAGGCGCGCGTCGCGGCCGCCCGGCGCTGGCTCAAGCGCGCCGGTTGAGCCGCGCCGCGCCGGGCGGCGGGGCCGCCGGGTGACCCCGACCGGCCGAGCCGCGCCTCCACCGCACGATCAGCCATCCGCCCGATGACGGGCGCGCGGCGGCGGCGCAACGTGCCGGGCCATGACGATCACCGCGCCCGAGCAGGGTCACCGCATCCGCGACCGCATCCCGCTCCCGTCGCCGGCGCTCCAGGTCGAAGGCCGCGCGAGCCGGAGCGACCGCTACGCCGTCCACATCACGCGCTCGCCCGAGGAGACGCTCGAGCGGCTCGCCCCGCTCGTCCATGGCCGCGGCGTCGCGATCATCACCGACGAGGTCGTCGAGTCGCTCTTCGCTCCCAGGCTGATCGGCGGGCTGCGCGCGCTCGGCTGCGACGTGCTCGTCCACGCCGTCCCGGCCGGCGAGGCGAGCAAGAGCCTGGAGCAGGCCATCCGGCTCTGGGGCCGGTTGGCGCGCAGCACGCTCGCCCGGCGCGACGTCGTCGTCGCGCTCGGCGGCGGCGTGATCGCCGACCTCGGCGGCTGGGTCGCGAGCGCCTACATGCGCGGCATCCCGTACGTCAACCTGCCGACGACGCTGCTGGCGCAGGTCGACGGCGCGCTCGGCGGCAAGGTCGCCGTCAACCACCCGGTCGCGAAAAACCTGCTCGGCGCGTTCCACCAGCCCGTCGCGGTCATCTCCGACGTCTCCTGCCTGCGCTCGCTGGAGCGCCGCCACGTCGCCGCCGGTCTTGCCGAGTGCATCAAGAAGGCCGTCATCGCCTCACCGGACTACTGGTGCCTGATCCGGCGCGACGCCGCGCCCATCCTCGCCGGCGACGAGGGCGCGCGCGAGCGCCTCGTCCGCGGCGCGTCGGCGATCAAGACCGTGCTGATCGAGCGCGACCCGTACGAGGCCGACCTGCGTCGCCCCCTCAACTTCGGCCACACGATCGGCCACCCGCTGGAGACCGTCACGGGATACGGCCCGATGCTGCACGGCGAGGCGGTCGCCTTCGGCATGGTCGCCGAGAGCCGCGTCGCCGCCGGGCGCGGGCTGTTGCCCGCCGCGCTGCTCGAGGAGCTGATCGAGCTCCTGCGCGGCTGCGGGCTGCCGACCTGCGGCGCCGATCTGCCGGTGCCGGTCGCGGCCGACGACATCGTCGCCGCGATGGAGAAGATCCGCCTGATCCGCGCCGGCAGCCTGCGATACGTGCTGCCGGCGGCGATCGGCGAGACCGTCATCGCCGACGACGTCGGCGAGGAGGAGACCCGACGCGCACTCGCCGCATGCGGACTGTAGAGTGATTCGATCACTGGTTCACTGAACACCACGCGATCCGCGCAGCTGCTGACGGAGGCCGCCGCGGTGATCCCCGGCGGCGTCAACACGTGCCGCCGCAGGAGTAACCCGCCGCTCTGCTTCGTGCGCGGCAGCGGCGCGCACCTCGAGGACGCCGACGGCCGCCGCTACATCGACTACCACGCCGCCTACGGCGCGATCTTCCTCGGCCACGCCGACGAGTACGTCGACCAGCGCGTCGCCGCCGCGATGCGCAACGGCGTGCTGTTCGGCGTCGGCGTGACCGAGGACGAGGTGGCGCTCGCCCGCCTGATCGCCCGCCACGCGCCGTCGGTCGAGCAGGTGGTCGTCTGCAACAGCGGCTCCGAGGCGACCTACCACGCGATCCGTCTCGCGCGCGGCGTCACGGGGCGCCAGCGGATCGTCAAGTTCCAGGGCTGCTACGACGGCTTCCACGATTACGTGCTGCGCAACGTGCTCAGCCCGCCGGAGCTGGTTGGCCGCCGCGACCCGCAGTCGAAGGGCATGCTCGAAGCCGCGGTCGACGCCACGCTCGTCTGCCGCTTCAACGACCTCGACGACGTGCGCGCGACGTTCGAGCGCGACGGCGAGGAGATCGCGGCCGTGATCGTCGAGCCGATCGCGCACAACTCCCCCGGCCTCCTCCCCCGCCCCGGCTTCCTCGAGGGCCTGCGTGAGATCTGCTCCGACCACGGCTCGATCCTCATCTACGACGAGGTGATCACGGGCTTCCGCCACCACATCGGCGGCCACCAGGCGATCAGCGGCGTGCTGCCCGACCTGACGACGTTCGGCAAGGCGATCGCGAACGGCTACCCGCTCGCGGCCGTCGGCGGACGCCGCGAGCTGATGGAGCGCTACACGACGACCGCGACCGGGGACGTCCACTACGGCGGCACCTACAACGGCAACGCGGTCGCCGTGGCCGCGGGCATCGCGACGATCGAGCGGCTCGAGGACGGGCGTGTGCACGACCACGTCTTCCGGCTCGGCCGGCGGATGCGCGACGGCCTCGCGGAGATCGGCGCCCGCGCCGGGATCGCGGTGACGGTCGGCGGCTTCGGCTCGCTGTTCGTCCTCTGCTTCATGGAGGGTCCGCTCGAGACGTACGAGGACGTGCTGCGCAACGACACGGAGCTGTTCATGCGCTACCGGCGCGAGCTGGTCGCGCGCGGCATCTTCGAGATGCCCGAGAGCCTCGGCCGCAGCCACATCGGCGCCGCCCACACCGACGACGACGTCGACCGCAGCCTCGAGGCCGCGGAGGACGCGCTGCGCGCGGCGCTCGGCTGAAAGCTCAGGGGGCCGGAGCGCCGAGCAGCTCCCTGGCCCGCGCGGCGTGCTCGTCGCTCACGAGCAGGTCGTACGTCTTGGCGACGAGGCCGCGGAGCGACGAGAAGTCCCGCATCCCGCCGGTCGCCAGGTGGGCGAGGAAGCCGAACACGGCGCCCCAGAAGGCGCCGATCAGGACGCCGCCGAGCACCAGTCCCAGCCATTCGGGGCCGGTCGTGAAGAGGCCCACGAGCAGGCCGATGAAGAGGCCGAACCAGGCGCCGGTCGCCGCGCCGGCGAGTGCCGCGCGCCCCTTGGTCAGCCGCCCGGTGACGGTCTCCACGAGCTCGAGGTCGCGGCCGACGATCTGGACATGCTGGACCGGGAACTTGGCGTCCGAGAGCCGGTCCACCGCCCGCTGGGCCTCGCCGTAGGTCGGGTAGCTGGCGACCACGGCGCCCCTGGGCGCAAGCGTTGTCATGGCTGTGCCGGTATCCATGTCGTTGAAGTTACGCCGCGCCGGCCGTGCGTCAAGCGATCGATCGGCGCAGCGCATCGCGCGCCGCGCGCAGCGACTCGCCGGCCAGTTCGAGCGTCCGGTCGACGTCGGCCTCGCTGTGGCGCCACGTGGTAGGTCGCCTCGCTGCCGGTGTTGCACAGCAGCACCTGCTCGACCGACGGGACGTGCTCGACGATCTTCTCCGCCAGCCGCACCTCGTCCCCGGTCACACCGACGCCGTAGAGCGTGCCGGCGTCCAGCGCGCCCGCGACGGCGCGGTTCACGCCCGGCTCCGCGTGGCCGAGCAGGATCGCGCTGTAAGCGCAGTGGTAGTCGAGGTAGCGCGCGCCGTCGAGGTCCTCGAACCAGCCGCCCGACGCGCGGCTCATGCACAACGGCGGATCGATCTTGCGCTTCGCCGTGTTGATGCCGCCCGGGATGACGTCGGCGGCGCGGTCGAGCATGAGGCGGGAGCGGTCGTGCGTGGCGACGGTCATGCGTTCTCCAGGAACTCGGGCGAGGTCTCGAGCGACAGCGGCCCGGAGTTGAGGGCGAGGCCGCCGTCGACGAGGAGCCGTGCGCCGGTCGTGTAAGCGGCGTCGTCGGACAGGAAGTAGGCGACGGCCGCGGCGATCTCGTGCGCCGTCGCCGGCCGGCCGGCCGGGATGGCGGAGCGGGTCGTCGAGTGCGCGTCGACCTCGCGATCGCCGAAGTTCATCGGCGTCGCCGTGTGCCCGGGCGCAACGCAGTTGACCGTGATCCCACGCTCGGCCAGCTCGAGCGCGAGCACCTTGGAGGCGAGGGCGAGGCCCGCTTTCGAGGCGCAATAGGCCGCGGCGCCGTGCAGCGGCTCGCGGTCGAGGATCGACGTGATGTTGACGATCCGCCCGCCGACCGGCATGTGGCCCACCGCCGCCTGCGCCGCGAGCAGCGGCGCGACCAGGTTCACGTTCAAGAGCTCGACGAGCCCGGCGCGGTCGATGTCGGCCAGCAGGGCGCGCCGGTTGACGCCGGCGTTGTTGACCAGCCCGTAGATGGCGCCGCCGAAGCGGGCGGCCAGCTCGTGCACCGCGGCCGCCGCCGCCTCCGGGGCCGCGAAGTCGGCGTGTACAGCCTCCACGCGCGTGCCGGCTCGGTTGCAGATCCGGCGCGCCTCGCGCTCGCGCGCGCGGTACGTGAAGCCGACGTCGTAGCCGCGCTCGACCAGCGCCTCCACGACCGCGCTGCCGATGCCCGCGCTCCCGCCGGTGACGAGGACGACGTTCGTCATGCCGGGAGCAGCGGTCGCAGGAACTCGACCGCCTTCGTCAGGCCGTCGGACGGGCTCATGTGAAGGTCCTCGTGCTCGATCGAGACGACGTCGTCGTAGCCGACCTCGCGCAGGACCGAGACGAACGTGCGCCAGTACAGGTCGTCGTGGCCATAACCCACGGTGCGGAACAACCACGAGCGCGTCCCGAGCGCTTCGAACGAGCCGCTGTCGACGACGCCGTTCAGGCCGACGGCCGGGCCGACGGCGTCGCGCAGCCGCAGGAACGCGCGCGGTTTGTGGACGACGTCGTTCGGGTGCATCTCAAAGCACAGCCGGCAGCCATGGTCGGACGCGATCCGGGCGTGCTCGCGCCAGTACGGCAGGACGCGCCGCTCCCACTGCCACTCGAGGACGGTTGCCGGGCGGGAACGCGCTCGCGATCCAGCACGGCGTCACGTCGCCGGCCGCGCCCTCGGGGATGCCGGCCAGCAGCGTGATCCGCGCGACCCCGATGCGCTCGGCAAGCCGGAATGCATCCCGGAACTCCGCGTCGTAGCGCTCCGCCACGGCGCGGTCCGGCGAGAGCGGCGCGCCGTGCAGCGCCAGCGCGCTCACCTCGAGGCCGCGCCGCGCGATCGCGTCGGTCCAGCGATCGAGCTCGCCGGCATGCTCGAGCAGCCGCGCCGGATCGCCGAAGCGGCGATCGGTGTGATAGCCGCCGCAGCCGATCTCGATCGCGTCGAGCCCGAGCGCGTGCAAACGGTGCAGGCCGCCTTCGAAGTCGCACTCGGTGAGCGCCGACGAGACCACGCCGAGCTTCATCCGGTCACCACTCGACGCTCGAGACGCTGACCGTCTCGCCGTGCGCGAACGACCTGACGGCGGCCTCGCACAGGCGCATCGCCGCGAGGCCGTCGGCGCCGTCGACGCGCGGCGGTCTGCGCTCCGCGACGGCTTGCGCGAAGCCGTGCAGCTCGCGGGGGTAGGCCGGCTCGAAGCGCTCGAGGAAGTCGCGCTTGTGGCGGGCGGCGATCGTGCCGTCGCGATAGAGCTCGACGGCGCCGGCGCGGCCGCCGTCGACCCGGCAGGCGCCGTGCGATCCCAGCACCTCGACGCCGGACTCGAAGCCGTAGCCGGCGACCCGGCTGGTCTCGAGCAGGCCGAGCGCGCCCGACTCGGCGCGCAGCACGATCATCGCGTTGTCGACGTCGCCGAGCTCCTCGAACATCGGATCCGAGAGCGCCGAGCCGAAGGCCGACACCTCCGCGATGTCGCCGATGAGCCAGCGCGCGAGGTCGAGCAGGTGGATCGCCCCGTCCCAGAAGTAGCCGCCGGATGCCGCGAGGTACGCGCGCGGTGGCGGGGCGGCGTCGCGCAGCGAGGCGCGCAGCTGGTAGATGCGGCCGAGCTCGCCGCTCGCGACGTGCGCGGCGAGCTCGCTCAAGTCCGCGTCGAAGCGCATCTGGAACCCGAGCTGGAGCGCGATGCCGGCTGCCTCGGCGGCCGCGACCGCGCGTGCGGCGGCGGGACCGTCGAACGCGAGCGGCTTCTCGCACAGCACGTCGACCGACCGTTCCGCGGCGAGCTCGATGAGCGCGACGTGCGTCGCCGGCGGCGTCGCTATCACGAGCCCCTGCGGGCCGGTCTCGTCGAGCATCCGAGCGACGTCGGAGTGGCCCGGGACGCCGAGCTCGGCGCTGATCGCCGCCGCGCGCACGCCGTCGGCATCCGCGACGGCGACGAGCTCGATGCCCGCGGCGGCCGCCGCGTTGCGGGCGTGGCGCGATCCCATGCGCCCCAGTCCGGCCACGGCGACGCGAACGCTGGGACGGCTCTCCATGAGAGAGATTCAATCACCGGATCTCTACTCGCGTCAAACTCCGCCTATGAGCGGACGATCGAGCGGTTCGTCGCCGCCGTCCGCGGCGACGGGCGGCCGTACGCGACCGGCGCCGACGGCCTCCGTTCGCTGGCGGTCGCGCTCGCCCTCAGCACCGCGGTCGCCGAGCGCCGGACGGTTCCCGTCGGCCGGTAGAATGTGCCTGCAAATGGGCCGAACCTGGGTACTCGACCTCGATCCGAGCGGGACGGGCGCGGAGATGCGCCCGCTCGACGTCGTGGAGCGCCGGCCGGAGCGCAAGCCGGAGCTCGCGCGCGTCAAGCGCAAGCCCCGCCCGCGTCCCGAGCAGCAGCCCGAGCCGGCCAAGGCGCCGCGGCGGTTCAAGGTCGTCGACGTGATGACCGGCGCGGTGACGGCCGAGCACGCGAGCACGCGCGCGACCGTCGACCTCCTGGCCGGCGTGCGCAGCCTCGGCGACGTGCGCGTCTACGTCTGGAGCGACGACGCCGACCGCTGGCGGCTGCTCACGCTCGGCGAGCAGCGCAAGCTCTGGGATCTGCGGCACTCGAGTGGAAGGCCGAGCCGAGCGCGTGCTCAGTCGTAGTTCTCGATCACGCGAACGCTGAGCGCCAGCATCACGGCGCCCATCACGGCGACGACCGCGAAGCCCGGCAGGATCTCGCTCCAAGCCAGGTCGTCGAGGATCAGCGAGCGCAGCGCCTCCATCAGGTAGGTGACGGGGTTCAGCGTCGCGGCCACCTCCATCGGCTCGGTGAGCAGGTCGCGCGGGACGAAGTTCGGCGTCAGGAACAACAGCGGGAAGAAGATCAGGCTGCCGGAGTTCGTCGCCGCCGCGCTGCGCGTCTTGAGCGCGATCAACTGCATGAACCCCGTGAACACGACGCCCCACATCGCTGTCAGCCCGATCAGCAGCACGAAGCCCAGCGCCCCGCTCGCGATCTCGATGCCGAACGGGAGCGAGAGCAGCACGATCACCGACGCGATCAGCAGCCCCTTGACGACCTCCGCCACGAGCCGGCCCATCACGATCGCCGAGCGCGGGATCGGCGTGGCGCGCAGCTTGTCGAAGTAGCCGCCCTCGATCTCCTCGACCAGGAACAGCGCAGCCGTGCCGAACGACGCCGCGAGCAGGAGCGTCGTTGGCAGCTGGAAGGCGCCGTAGCCCTGGCCCTTGAGGAAGTCCGTCGAGGCCGACGGGAAGATGTCGGCGGCCTGGCCGGTGTTCACGACCAGGAAGAAGATCGGGATGAACAGCGTCGGGATCATCGCGTCGGGCGAGCGAGCCGCCTCGCGCAAGGCCCTCCCGCCGAGCGCCAGCGCGGCGCTCATGCCCCCACCTCCTGAACCTCGCCGGCGGCGCGGTCGCGGGTGCGGCCCGTCGCGTCGAGGAAGACGTCGTCGAGCGTCGGCTCCTCGCCGCCGCGACGCGCGCGCAGCTCGGCCTTGAGCTCGGCCGGCGTGCCCTCCCGCACGATCCGTCCCTCGTCGATGATCGCGAGCCGGTCGCACAGCTCGTCGGCCTCCTCGAGGTACTGCGTCGTGAGGAAGACGGTCGTGCCGCGGGCGTTGATCCTGCGCACCTCGTCCCAGACCGTCAGCCGGCTCGCGGGATCGAGGCCGGTAGTGGGCTCGTCGAGGAACAGGACCTCGGGCTCGTGCACCCAGCGCCGACGCGAGGTCGAGCCGGCGCTTCATCCCGCCCGAGTAGCCGCGGATGCGGCGGTCGGCGGCGTCCTCCAGCTCGACCAGCGCGAGCAGCTGACGCGCGCGCTCGCCGGCCTCGTCGACGCCGATCCCGAACAGCCTCCCCTGCAGCACGAGCAGCTCGCGGCCCGTCTGGCGCGGGTCGAGGCCTGCCTCCTGCAGGGCCACGCCGATCCTCTCGCGCGCGGCGTCGGGGTCGCGCGCGACGTCGACGCCGGCGACTTCCGCGCGCCCGGCCGTTATAGACAGCAGCGTCGTGAGCATCCGCACGCACGTCGACTTCCCGGCGCCATTCGGACCCAGGAAGCCGAAGATCTCGCCGCCGCGGACGTCGAGGTCGACGCCGCGGACGGCTTCCACGGTGCCCTCGCGGCTCGTGTAGTGCTTGACGAGCGCTTCCGCCCGGACGGCCGGGCCATCCGTCCCGGTCAACGTCGCCTCCCCGTTCGATCGCGGAGTATCAATGCGTGCATCCTGAACCGGTCACCGCAAGCAACCACGAGAGGCGGCGGAGAGATGGAGATGAGGCCGTTCGGCAGGCTCGGCCGGGTGAGCGCGCTGACGCTCGGCGGCGGCGGCATCGGCAACGTGTGGGGCGACGTCGACCGGGCGGAGGCGATCGCGACCGTGCGCGCCGCGCTCGATGCCGGCATCACGATGCTCGACCTCGCGCCCACCTACGGCCCAGGCGAGGCCGAGCTGGTCGTCGGCGAGGCGCTCGGCGGCAACGTGCCGGAAGGCGTGCTGATCACGACCAAGATCGAGCTCCCCGACGACGAGGCCGGCGGCGCCGACACGCTGGTCGAACGCATTGCCGAGGGCCTGCGTGGCAGCCTCGAGCGCCTGCGCGTCGATCGGATCGACCTCTACCTGCTGCACTCGCAGGTGAAGCCGCGCCAGGGTCCGCCCGTGCCGCGGCTGCTGGGCATCGACGCGTTCCGCGACATCGTGCGGCCGGAGCTCGAGCGCCTGCGCGACGCCGGGGCGATCGGCGCCTGGGGCCTGACGGCCGTCGGGCATCCCGACGCGCTCGTCGAGCTGTTCGAGGACGCGCCGAAGCCCGACGCCGTGCAATGCGTCGTCAACGCGCTCGACCTCAGCGGCGACATGTGGATCTGGGGATCCGATACGCGGCCCGACAACCCAAGCGTGCGCGCGGCGGCGATCACCGCGGGCATACCGATCGTGGCGATCCGCGCCGTCGCGGCCGGCTCGCTCACCGACGGGCTCGACCGCCAGGTCGACGACGACCACCCGGCCGCGCGCGACCACAGGGCGGCCGCCGGCTTCCGGCGGCTGGCCGCCGAGCGCGGTGAGGCGGCCGCCGTGCTCGCGCACCGCTACGCCCTGAGCGTCCCCGGCGTGGCCCCGGGCGTGCTCGGCGTCCAGAACCGCGAGGCCGCGGTCAGGATCTGTCCGGCGGTGGGCCTGCTGGAGGACGCCGCCGCGCGGCAGTTCCATCTGGAATACCGGGCGGCGGATGCAGCGGCCTGCCCGCATCTCTGCCTCGGCGCGATCGTCCGGGCGGGGCTCGCTGGCATCTGCGAGAAGCTGCCGGCGCCGCCTGTATTCGAGCGCGACCCCATCGAGGTGGCGGCGGACGAGCGCGAGCGCCTCGGCGCGCATCGCCTGCCGGAGACCCTCGAGGCGGCCCTCGAGGCGCTCGAGGCCGACGGCGAGGTCCGCTCCTGGTTCCCCGATGACATGTGGCAGTGCTACCTGGCGCACAAGCGCTACGAGATTGAGCAGCTCGAAGGCCTCGACCTCGACGAGCAGTGCGCCCGGTATCGAACAGTCTATTGACCACCCGGTCGGGGGGCCCGTAAGCGCCTGTCTGTGCTCAAGAGGATCAGGGAGTGCGGACCGTGGCTCAGACGCTCGAGGACCGCGAACCCAGTGTCATCGCCGAGATCCAGAAGATCCGCTTCTTCCCCGTGTCGAGGGTCGGCGGCTTCCCCGTGTCGAGGGTCGGCGGCGAAGGCTCGTATCTGATCGACGAGAGCGGGCAGCGGATTCACCCGCGGTCGCAGAGGCAGTGGCCCGGGTGATGGCGACCTGCCTCAACGAATTCAGAGACCAGGGCGCTCTCTCAATCGGTGAATGCTCCTGTGGGCGAGGGAGGGCCGTGAGGGATGAGATGCAGGGGGATCCTCGACTTCTGGTTCGACGAGGACACCAGATCCTTTTGGTTCGCGCCGACGCT
>Ga0081538_10001374_pt1 | contig 24991 bp, 27 predicted proteins | sample TabmetS5T2R1_FD_71022 | JGI IMG/M metagenome (GOLD analysis project Ga0081538, IMG submission 71022) | Tabebuia heterophylla rhizosphere microbial communities from the University of Puerto Rico - S5T2R1 | ecosystem: Host-associated > Plants > Roots > Rhizosphere ... | reverse complement strand
TCGACTGGGCGCTGCGCTGACCTGCGTTTTCGCAGGTCGGTCGCGAGCGTCCCGCCGAAGTTATCGGAACATCACTCGGCTAGGGCCGCCTGGACTGCCGTCATGAGGTCGGCCTCCAGCGCAGGCGTGACCGCGATCGTGGACCGCGCTCGGGGGCACGGATGCCCTGATCTCGACGATCTTGCCCTCGACTACGGTGAAGGCCATGATCGCGAACGGCCGACCGTTGCGGGTCACCACCGCGCCGACCAGGCCGTCGACCAGCACCCGGTGGAGTTCGGCACCCCGCGGAGCCCGGGCCTTGGGAAGCCGGCATCGCATGGCCTCGGTGGGCGGCTCGGGCCGGCCACGGTCCGGCGTGCGTGTGTGTTCAGCGCTTGGTCGACTTCTTGGCCGTACCGGCGGCCTTTTCGGTCTCCTTCTGGACTGACTCGCCGATCGCGGTGGTGGCGCCAAGCACGCTGTGGGCCAGCTCGCGCTGGGCGTTCAGGAGCTGGGCGGCGAAGTCAAACACCGAGTCCACGACCTCGGCCGGGCTGGGCAGTTGGTCGGTGCGGGGCAAGGCGCTCTGGCCAGTGCCGGGCACGAGCTGCTGGATGGTCTCGGTCCAAGCGCGCATGCCGTCGATGACGGCCTCCTGGCTCTTGCGGATGCCGTCCAGCACCTGGGTCTGGAGCTCCTGGGTGGGGTCCTTGTCCGTTGGCATGGGACGGATCCTCCTCCGCCGGGTGCTGCTACTGGTGCACACAAATGCGCCAACTAGCGTTGGCATGAGGCTGCCAGGTCAAACCTTTCGGCCGTTAGGATCACTGCATGACGGGGTTCACCGACCAGCTGGTGGATGCCAACCGGGACCTCTGGGTGGCCATGGCCGGCCACCCCTTCGTGCTCGGACTGGCCGACGGCACCCTCCCGGACGGCGCCCTGCAGGCCTGGGTGCAGCAGGACCGGATCTTCGTGGTCGAGGAGCGGCGGGTGGTGGCCGCCCTCCGCGCCCACGGCCTGCCGTCGCGGCTGGACGACCTGCTCGCGGACCTGGACCGCGGCCTGGTGCTGGAGGCCGAGGCCTTCACCCGGACGGCCGCCGACCACGGCTTCGCGCCCGAGGTCGAACCCTGGCCGGTCTGCCTCGGCTACACGTCCTATCTGCGTTGCGCCGCTGACGACGGCGTCCTGGAGGGTCTCACCGCGCTGTATGCGGCCGAGCGCGCCTACCTGGACACCTGGACCGCCGTGGCCAAGTTGAGCCCGCGCGACTCGGCCTACCATGCCTGGATCCAGAACTGGAGCGGGGAGCCGTTCCGGGCCTTCGTCGGCGACCTCGGCCGGGGCCTGGACGAGCTCGCCGGGGCGCCGTCGCCCGCCCTGGCCCACCGCCTGGGCGTGCTGTTTGCTCGCGCCGCCCGGTTCGAGCTGGCCTTCTGGGAGATGTGCTGGAGCGGTCAGGCATGGCCGGGCTGAGCCAGCACCTGGTCGTGCTCGGGCGGCCGAACCTGGAGCGCCAGCTGGCCCATCCCACCGTGCGCGGGATCGCCGCCGGTGACCTGGAGCCGGCGCGGTTCCGTGCCTGGCTGGTGCAGGACTACCTGTTCCTGCTCGACTATGTGCGGCTGTTCGCCCTGGCCGCGGCCCGAGCGCCCGACCCCGACACCCTCGGCCGCCTGGTCGACCTGGCCCATGCCACCTTCCACCAGGAGCTGTCGCTGCACCGGGGCTATGCCGCCGAGTTCGGCCTTGGCGAGGCGGACCTGGACCGGGCCGAGAAGTCGCCGGTCTGCGCCGCCTACACCGACTTCCTGTTGCGCACCGCCGCCACCGCCGAGTTCGCCGAGGTGCTGGCCGCCCTGCTGCCTTGCATGTGGGGCTACTCCGAGCTGGGCCGGGCCCTGGCCGCGGCCGGCCTGCCGGCCGAGCCTCGCTACCGGCGGTGGATCCGGACCTACGCCGACCCGGAGTTCGCCGGGCTGGCCGCCTGGTGCGCGGCCCTGCTGGACCGGGCGGCCGACGGGCTACCACCAGCCCGCCTGGCCGCCTGCGAGCGTGCCTTCCTGACCAGCCTCCGCCACGAGCTCGCCTTCTGGGACGCGTGAGGTTAATCGCCAGGCTCGACGGCGGCAGTCGGCCTCTGGGTTATGAGTCATTTGAGCCCCGCTCTATTGGGTGCTCACCCGTTCCGGAACCAGCCAGCGATCGGGGGATCTGGCGGCGTACCCACCGGCCGCCGTCCCACCCTGTTCCTGGCCGTGTCGGCTCGTCTCGTGAGCAAACCGTGAACATTCAGGGTCCGGGCTTGGGAGATGGAGGCCGCCGACCCAAGCCGTGGCCCCTCCCAAGATCAGATCGACCAGCGCCTAGGAGAAGAACTCGTCGGCCGCGTACTGGTCGTCGGACAGCAGCCACGTCTCGACCAGCCTGCCGTTGCGGATGTGCTGCACGAGCACGCTCCTGTTCTCAAAGGTTCGCCCCTCGCGTTCGGCGCGAGCGACATAGATCGCAACCGCATGGTCATCGTTGGCCACGACGTCGTGGAGGTCGGCGCGGAAGGTGCCGCCGGTGAGCTCCGCCGTCTTGGCGAAGAAGCCAAGGATCGCGTCCACCCCACGGTGGTCACCCGAAAGCTGGTTGCGGCCCGGGTTATGCCAGACGGCGTCTCGATCCGTCAGCGTCCGGAGGGTGTCGACGTCGCCCTTGGCGAAGGCGTCGAAGGCTCGGCGGACAAGCTCCTCGTTGGGGTGGGCCATGGCTCCCCCTCCCTTCCCTCGAACGGGCAGCGATGAGCCTACGACTTGGACATCCCGCCCTCAATGACCCGCCGGTACCAGTGGCAGCGTAGCTCGCGTGTCCGGGACTGGATGAGGCCCACAGCTCCTCCTCGGGGTCGGTGGGGCCCGACCGAGGCGGCCCCTGTCGTCCAGCTCGGCAAAGGTCAGTCAATAACCTGGCCAGGTGGAGGAGGAGAGACTCGAACTCCCCTATGGTGTCTGTCTAGGCTCGCGAGCCTAATACTCCAGCCGCACGTGCGTTGAGGGTGATCAGCCGGGGAGGGACAGCCGTGCGCCATCCCTTCCAGCTCCAGCGGGTTCGTCCTGAGCTGCGCCCCTTGAACTTACCGGAGGCCGCGGAAGAAGCTGCGCACGTCGTCGACCAGCAGGTCTGGGGCTTCCATGGCGGCGAAGTGGCCGCCGCGGTCGAACTCGGTCCAGTGCACGATGTTGTGGCCGCGCTCGCCGTAGCGGCGGATGGCGTAGTCGCCGGCGAACACCGCCACCCCGACCGGGACGGTGACGGGCTGTGGGGGCACGAAGCCGGCGTGGGTGTTCTCGTAGTACAGGCGGGCGGAGGAGCCAGCGGTCCCGGTCAGCCAGTACAGCATCACGTTGGTCAGCAGCTGGTCGCGGTCGACGGCGTCCTCGGGGACGGTGGCGGCCCAGGTCCACTCCTTGAACCGCTCCAGGATCCAGGCCAGCTGTCCGGCTGGGGAGTCGGTCAGGGCGTAGGCGATCGTCTGGGGCCGGGTGGCCTGGACCTCGAAGTAGCCGTTCCCGGGACCGGCCGTGCTGACCTTGAGCTGCTCCAGCCGCTGCTTCTCGGCGTCGGTGAAGGTGGCCAGCTCGTCGGGGTCGACCGGGCCGAAGGGGATGAAGCCGAAGGTGGCCGCGTTGAGGTGCACGCCGACGACGTGGTCGGGGTCGATGCGGCCCAGCTGGGGGAAGACGAAGGCGCCCCAGTCGCCCCCTTGGGCGCCGTAGCGCTGGTAGCCGAGGCGGGCCATCAGCTCCTTCCAAGCGGCGGCGGTCCGGTCGGTGGTCCAGCCGGCCTGGTGGGTCGGGCCGGAGAAGCCGTGGCCGGGGATGGAGGGGATGACCAGGTGGAAGGCGTCGGCGGGGTCGCCGCCGTGGGCGGCGGGGTCGCTGAGGGGGCCGATGACGTTCAGGAACTCGGCGATCGAGCCGGGCCAGCCGTGGGTCAGGAGCAGCGGCAGGGCGTCGGGTTCGGGGGAGCGGACGTGGAGGAAGTGGACGCGTGCGCCGTCGATCACGGTGGTGAACTGGGGGAGCTCGTTGAGCCGGGCCTCCTGCTTGCGCCAGTCGTAGCCGTCGGCCCAGTAGGCGGCCAGGTCCTTGAGGTAGTCCAGCGGGACGCCGCGGGTCCAGCCGAGGCCGGGGAGCTCGTCGGGCCAGCGGGTGCGGGCCAGCCGCTGGCGCAGGTCGTCCAGGTCGGCCTGGGGGATGTCGATGCGGAACGGCCGGATCGTGGTGTCGGAGGCGTGAGTGGCGGTCATGGCTGCGGTCCCTTTCATGGTGTCCTGGTGCGGGGGTGGCGAATCCCCGGAGCCATATGACAACATGTTGTCATGGAACCCACTGTAGCAAGACGACAACATGTTGTCAATGACGGTGACCGGCTCCCGTTACGCACCCCGGCCGGGGACGCCTTCACCGCCTTCCTGGGCCAGGTCATCGGGCTCACCCGGCGCTTCACCACCGCCGGGGAGGCGCTGGCCAAGCCTGCCGGCCAGACGCTGGCGCGCTGGCTGGTCCTGGAGACCATCCAGGACCAGCCCGCCACGGTCGCCCAGATCGGGCGCAGCCTCCTGCTCGCCCGGCAGGGCGTCCAGCGCCTGGCCGACGTCCTGGTGCAGGATGGCCTGGCGGCCTACGAGGACAACCCCGCCCACCGCCGGGCCAAGCTGCTGCGGATCACGCCCCAGGGCCGCGCCACCCTGCGCACCATCCAAACGGCCCAGGCAGCCTGGGCCGATGCGCTGGGGGCCAAGATCGGGGAGGCGGAGCTGCGGCAGGCCAGCATCCTGCTGGACCGGGTGCTGCAGGCGGTCGGCCGCCACCCTCCCGATGCGCCGCCTACCAACAGCAGCTGACGCCCCGCCCTTTAGCAGGGCGTCGCGATGGTCCGGCAGGGTAACGCCGCCAGGGTCGTAGGCGCTCTTCCGTAGGTCGATGGTTAGGCGCTTTCCCTGCGCCTCCCCTGGGGTCTGGCCATCGGCCCGGAGACCGGGCTGATTCCAGAGCAGCCTGGTCCGGGTTACGACCCCGGGAGAGACCGACTCCCGGGGTCGTAACGCGCTCAGGCGTAGCTGCCGGTGAACTGTCGGCCAGCTCAGCGGCCCGGCGTCTTGACCCGTCCGGGCCTGGCCCGGGACTACCGGCCGCCCGGGGTGGGCGGTGACGCGGTCCGTCCACCGATCCGGCCGAGGGGAAGCCTGGGAGAAGCCGGCGCCGCGGCGGTCGGCTACCGTAGGCGCCATCCGGCGCCGGCACGAGAAGGAGCCCTGATGGCCGAGAACCTAGACGCGGAGCAGTATCGGCAGGCCCTTCGCCTCATCCTCAGCGAGTTGGAGGACCTCGACACCGCCCATCCGGTCGACATCGGCTACCGGATAGGCGAGCTGAAGGCGCACCTCCGGACCCTCATCGGCGAGTCCGGGCGGCCGCCGATGCTCGGCTTGCGAGGGCTGGAGGACCTGGCCCGGGTCAGGAAGGAACGGCTCGGGCCGTCCTCCCCATGACAGTCCGGCACGAGCGCTGACGGGCATGGTGAACCTGGACGACACGAGGCGCTGCCTGGTTGGGCCGGAATGTGAGGGCTGCGGCCGCCTCGAGGAGTTGGCCGTATTGACCGGGGACACGCCGGTCGGCGTGCTCTGTATGACCCTCTGCGACAGCTGCGAGCTTGCCGGCGTGCTTCCGACCTTCAGCCCAGCAGAGGAGGCCACCCGCGTACGCGAGCACGGTGCGCACCTGGGGTGAAGGTCGGCCCGACATCTGCTGGGCGGCATCTGGATTGGATCCTGCCCCGGCTGCGGGTTCCAACTCACCACGGCCCGGACCCAGCAGCGAGCGAACGGCGCACCGCCGTCCGCCGCTGCCCGGTCTGCCACCAGGACGCATCCTGATCCCTGGTCATTCGGAACTCACGCTCAATGTCACGGAGTTGCGAGGTAAGTAAATAGCGTGGTCAGTCGTAGGACCAAATAGCACCATGGTGCCGTCTGCCTGTCCCACATACAGCATCGGTCGGCCAGCAAGCTCACTGACAGCAGGAGCGACACTAGTCTTTGCGACGGGTTCAATCCGCGCTTCGCGGACCTGCACGTTCAGTAGCGTAGACCCACTCTTGGATTCAATCCCTTCGATTGGTCGGCCGTCGCCGACAGCTGAGGCAGCCGCCTTGACCCTGCTGTCTATGCTGTAAAGCTCAATCACGTAGCCTGCGAACGCGAGCGCCACGAGTACCGCCACGATGAGCCGTGCAAACGGTTTCGACCACGCTCTAGAGGCACGCACCCATTGTCTGGGGCGGCCCACGCGGATGAAGCTCTGCCGAGCGCCCAGGGTGGCGATGGTGGCCCAACCCTCGCTGGGCAGCTCAGCACCGGGCGATCGGGAGCGCCACCGCGGAGGGTGCGACGGCCGTTGCGGCTCCGGGTCGCCGGCCGTACCCAGACCGTGCCCGGCGAGCCCGACCGGCCGCGGGAGTACGGTGGAACCGCGATGCGGCTCCGACCTGGCCGTGCCCGCCCGCCTGGTGGGTTGGTCGGAGCCTGGCAACCAGGCCAAGGGCGGTGACAGCTCATGAGCGGCCGGACGACCCGCCGGCCCGGGGCGATCGCCATCCCGCCTGGCTCGGGATTCGGCAAGGGCCACACCTGTACCTGTTGGCCGAAGCCCGACGACCCCGCTCCGTGTACTCCGCAGACCTGCGATTGGCGCTGCCGGGCCTGCCGCATCCACGGCCGGCCGTTCTACAGCCGTGATGACCTGCGGTATCTGGAGCACGGCACCGGGCCGTTGGCGGCGGAGCTGGACCGGCTGTGGCGAGCCAAGGGGGCGATGAAGGGCCGCCCGGCTCGACAAGGAGCAGGCGACGAGCTTGACGGATGGCAACCCTTGCCGCGTGGCGCAGCTGGGCTGGCGTCACGCCGCCGCTCCTCCCGCACGGTGACGGATTTGTACTACCCGGGGCTGCAGGACCGCCCACCAGGTCGTGACAAGCCCAAAGACAGCAGGGGTCAGTAGCTCGGCGGTCGGCGCCTGTCGCACTGTGGGGCTACCTGCCAGACTGACAACCCAGGCTGCAGGCCGCCCTCCACACTTGCCGCAGAGTCCGCATGATAGAAAGGGGCGCCAGTGGACGACCTTTCTGACCGCTTCCTGGACGCGATTTCCAGGTTGGAGGCGGTTGCCGATGCCCTAGGCCCCCACGACGCCTACCGCCAGCTGGACGAGACCAGCATGCAGGTCTTCTGGAGGAGGTGGCCGGGCATCAGCTCGTGGGCGGGCTCGCTGTGGCGGCTGCTGAACGAAGAGCTCATGGACCCGGCCGTCTCCTCACATCACCCCGACGATGATGAGGTCGGCGGCAGCGGCTGAGCCGAGCATCCGACAGGCGCAGGGAGAGACGGTGGCCCAGCTTCGCGACATCATGACGACCAAGGTCCTCACCACCTCGGCCGAGCGGCCGGTGGCTGAGGTCACCGCCATGATGGTCAAGGCCCGGGTGGGCTCGGCCGTCGTGCTCCAGGGCTCTTGGCTCGCCGGCATCCTGACCGAGCGGGATGTGCTGCGGGCGGCCGCTTCCCGTTCGGATCTCACCATCTCACCGGTTTCTCAATGGATGACCAGGGACCCGGTGACGGCCACTCCCGAAACCACCGCCGAGGAGGCAGCCCACCTGATGCTGACGAACGGATTCCGCCACCTCCCCGTCGTGGAGGGCCGCAGCCTCACGGGCGTGGTCAGCATCCGTGACGTCTTGGCCTCCGGAATCCGCCGACGCCGAACACCGGAGTAGGTTCTCCAACAGGAGTATGGGAGACTTCCCCGAGTACGTTGACGACCTGCCCAACCTGTGCGGTTCGGAGCCGCGGATCCAGGCGGCGATCGCCGCCGGACAGGCGCGGCCGGTGTTCCTTGGACGATCCTCGGTCGACCTCGCCGGCATCGACAGCGCCTTCGCGGTCGCCCTGCACATGCACCAGCCGCTCATCCCGGCCGGCGGACCGGACCTGCGCAGCGCCACCATCCTCGGCAACCTGCAGTGGATGCTGGAGCACCCCGAGGTGGGCGACAACCACAACGCCCCGGTGTTCCACCGGTGCTACCGGCGGATGGGGGAGCTGATCCCCGAGCTGCTCGCCGAGGGCAGCCAGCCGCGGATCATGCTGGACTACTCGGGCACGCTGCTGCACGGGCTGCGTCGGGCGAGGCTGGATGACGTGGTCGACGCCCTGCGGCCGCTGACCTGCGACCCGAACCTGCGCCAGGCGGTCGAGTGGCTGGGCTGCCCCTGGGGCCACGCCGTGGCCCCCTCCACTCCGACACAGGACTACCGGCTGCACGTGCGGGCCTGGCAGCACCACTTCGCGGCCATCTTCGGCCTGGAGGCGCTGGGCCGGGTGCGTGGCTTCTCCCCGGCCGAGATGGCCCTGCCCAACCACCCCGACGTCGCCTATGCGTTCGTCAGGACCCTGAACGACTGCGGGTATGAGTGGCTGCTGGTCCAGGAGCACACCGTCGAGTTGCCCGACGGTCGGCCCCTGGAGCGTCCGCACCTGCCCCACCGGCTGGTCTGCACCAGCTCTCAAGGCGATACCGCCGAGATCGTGGCCGTGGTCAAGACCCAGGGCAGCGACACCAAGCTGGTCGGCCAGCTGCAGCCCTACGACGAGGCCAAGGGCCTGGCCCGCCTTGAGCTGGCCGGCCGCCTCGTGCCGGCGCTGGTCACCCAGATCGCCGACGGCGAGAACGGCGGGGTGATGATGAACGAGTTCCCCCCAAGTACCTCGAGGTGGTCCGCGACTGCTCCGGCACGCGGACGCCGATGCTGAACGTCACCGAGTACCTGGGGCAGTTGTTCGCCAGCGGCATCCAGCTGGCCGATCTGCCGGCGATCCAGCCGCTGGACCAGCACCGCATCTGGCAGCAGCTGGCATCCGCGTCGCGTCGCCGACATCCTCACGCACTTCTGAGATCTGACAGGCAACGATGGCCACGGTCATCTGCTGGACCAGACCAGCGGCAGCTGCGGTCGTCGGGCCCGAGAAGCCACCGGCTGGCCCGCAAGCCGCAACCCGCTCCTTGCGATCGGTGGGCGAGTTGGTCCCGCGGTGCCGCTATGGGGTGGCGAGTGGTCGCACGTTGACGGCCTGGGGGCCCTTCTGACCCTGGGTGATGTCGAACTCGACGGTTTCGCCCTCGTCCAGGGAGCCGCCGTCCTGGATGGCGCTGACGTGCACGAACACGTCGTTGCCGTCCTCGGGCTTGATGAAGCCGTAGCCCTTGTTGGCGTTGAACCACTTGACGGTTCCAACGGTCATGCTGTCCTCCCTCCGTCAGCTCGGAGGTGTCGACCACACCGGCACCAGGCGGTGCCAGCGGCAAGGGGCAAGCTCGACTGTGCCGCAGCCAAACTGCCCTGTGCTGCGTCGAAACAGTAGCACCACGTCCGGCTGATCAACCGCACCCTGGTCTATGGCCTGCTACCACGGTCCTCGGCCCGGGCTAGGCGGCCGGATTGTTGCTGTTCGTGTTGGACACCTCCTTCGGCGCCCGCCTGCCAGAGCGGTGGGCCTGGACACGCTCTTCGCCGAGCTGCTGGCCGTGGTCGACCAGACCATGGACCAACAACGATGTCGTTGTGGCGGCGACCTCAGACCGAATGCTCCGCGGGCTCGGGTCGTTGCCGCGTGCCAGCGTTGCCGAAACGTGCCGCGGTTCGTCGCCGCTGCCTGTGGGTACGCCTGGGAGGTGAATGCGGGGCGTGGTTGCGCGCAGGCCCGACAGGTGGGTGGGTTCCCAGCCAACCCGCGGCAGGTATGGGTGGACGCGGTCCGGGGGCCTAGGCAATCCCAGGTGCTGCGCGAGCGGCTCGGGCGCCTGCCGAGCAGGTCGCGGAGGTCGAGGAGCAGAGCGCGGCGATTCATGAGGCCATGGCGGCACCTGGAGGGACGCTAGTGCATGCCAGGGAGCGGGCTGCACGGGCTCGCCGGTTCGCCGCGGCGGAGCGGGCGGGGCGTGGGCCTACCGCGGTGGCGCGGCGGCGCCGCGGGTGTCTAGGAGGAGTCGCTTGGCCCGGCCGACCAGGCCTGGGTTGGGGCCTGTCGACCCGCTTTGAGGGATGCCAGTTGATCCAGCCGTGCCATCGCTGCTTGTCCAGGGGGCGCGTGCCCGGTGGACGCGCGGTCACCGCCGCCACGGCCCGTGACTGACCAGCCCGCACCCTTCCAGCAGCTCGACTTCGTGTACACGCCCAGCCGAGATGTGGCCACAGACCTTGCGTACTTCGCCGAGGTCCTGGGCGGCCGGGTGGTCTTTGCTGTCGAGGCGATGGGGACCAGGGTCGCTGCGATCCAGCTCACCGAGCGCCCGCCGCTGGTGCTGTTGGCCGAGCACCTGGAGGGGGACCGGCCGATCCTGGTGTACCGGGTGGCCAACCTTGACGCCGCCCTGGCTGCACTGGCGGCCCATGGCTGGCAGCGGCAGCCCACCTTGGAGATCCCCCAGGGGCCGTGCTGTTCGCTTCGGACCCCCGGGGGCCACCGCATCGCCCTGTACCAATTGACTCGACCGGAGGTGGCTTCCCACTTCGATGGGCGCCGCGACTTCTGACGGCCAGTCAGCACGGCCTGGCCGCCGGATCGCTGACGTGCCGCCGTCATCGCGGCACCGCTGTCGAAAGTTGCGGCTGTCGCGGTCACCAAATGGACGAGAGCACCAGCAGCACAGCACCGATCCAGAACAGCAACAGCGGGAGGCGACTGGTGCGGTGCTTGTCGGAGGTCCTGCCGGCGCGTCGATTGCGGTCTCGCAGCCAGGGGTCAAGGAGGAGCCCGGCTGCCATCAAGGCGATGCTGAGAACCTGGATGGCGCGAGGCACATGTCCTCCCTCCAGGTCGGCGCAGCCGACGACGCTCACCGATAACGCTCGGCTCCATCGTGAGACCATGATGCTGTAGGCCGGGAGTGGGGCAGGTAGGGCCTGTGATGGCGGGCACCGATGGCGGCGCTGGACGCCATCGATGAGGCGCTGGAGCAGGCCCTCATCACCCCCACCGACCGCGAGCAGCGCTGGCAGCTGAACCAGCTGCGCGGCCTGCTGACCTACGCTCGGGCGAGCTGAGTCTTGACGACTGCCTGCGGCGCCTGATCAGGCTCCTGCGGACGCCAATGATTGATCGGTAGCCGTCCTGGCCGGGCAGGTGGCCTACTTCGGTTGGCGGGGCCAAGGGTCGCTCAACCGTACCCAGGCGTGACCTGGGTCAGCCCCCCGGCTCGGCGCTGCTCACCACTTGGCGGTCAATGACCGACCGGGTACGGCGAGTTCTCCTAACCGGTGAAGTCCTCGGGGCCGATGCGCAGCATCTCCACCGGTTCGCCGCCGATCAGGTGCTGCTCGACGATGGCGGGCACATCGGCGTCGGTGACCCCGCCGTACCAGACGTTGTCGGGGACCACCAGCAGGGCCGGGCCGGCCAGGCAGGCCTCCATGCAGCCGGCGGCGACCACCTTGACGTTGGTCAGCAGCCGCCGGCCCTGCTCCTCGCGCAGCTCGTTGAACACATCCGCCGCGCCCCGGTCCAGGCACGACCCCTTGGGGTGGCCCTCGGGGCGCTGGTTGAGGCAGACGAACACGTACTTCTCGGGCATGGCCATCGGGGGATCTCCGTCACGCTCGCGTCTTGACCAGGCCAGACGGTACCGTCCGCGGTGCCGTCTGGCCACACCAGCCTCGGCCGGCGGCAGGAGCGGGGACATGGCGGTGGCGGTGGCCGACGAGCTGGCCGAGCGGGCGATGCGGTCCGGGCGTCGCGTCGGCCTGGTGGTGGGATACCTGCACGGCGGCCAGGAACACGTGGCTGGCTATGGCCGCGTCGGCCCCGGCGCCTCCGATGCCCCCGGCGGCGGGACGATCTTCGAGATCGGCTCCGTCACCAAGGTGTTCACCGGGCTGCTGCTGGCCGACCTGGCCGAGCGGGGGATCGTCCGCCTCGACGACCCGCTGGCCGGCTACCTGCCGGCATCGGTCGCGGTCCCGACCTTCAAGGGCCTGGAGCTCACCCTCGGCGACCTGGCCAGCCACACCGGCGGGCTGCGGCGCAACCCCAGAGGGACGCTGGGACGGTGGCTGCGCGACCGCCGCAACCCGTACGCGGGGCTGTCGATCGAGGAGCTCTACCAGGGCCTGGCCCGGACCAGGCTGCGTCGGCGGCCCGGCCAGCGGGTCAGATACTCCAATCTCGGCGCCGGGCTGCTGGGCCAGGCCCTGGCGCGGGCGGCCGGCCAACCGTACGAGCAGCTGGTCCGCGAGCGGATCTGCCTGCCCCTCGGCATGGTCGATACGCTCGTCAGCCCCTCCCTGGAGCAGGCGGCCCGGCTGACCGTGGGCCACACCCGCCGGGGCCGGCCGGTGCCGCGGTTCGAGATCCCGGCGCTGGCCGGCGCCGGGGCGTTGCGCTCCACGGCCGCCGACATGCTGCGGTTCCTGCGGGCCAACCTCGACCCGGCCAGCACGCCCCTGGCGGCCCAGCTCGAAGCGATCCAGCGGCCCCGGCACCGGATGGGCAGGCGAATGGAGGTGGGGCTCGGCTGGCTGATCTTCCGCCCACCCGACCAGTCCGGCCCGGTGCTGTGGCACAACGGCGGGACCAGCGGCTTCCGCAGCTTCGTGGCCGCCGTGCCGGGGGCCGGCACCGCCGTGGTCGTGCTCAGCAACACCGCCCGGACGGTCGACCGGCTCGGCCTGCGGCTCGTCAAGGAACTGTCGACCCCGACGGCGAGGAGCACGTGATGAAGGCGATCGTCCAGGACAGGTTCGGCCCTCCGGAGGTGCTGGAGTTCCGGGAGGTCGACGAGCCGAAGGTCGGCGACACCGACGTCCTGGTGCGGGTCCGCGCCGCGTCGGTGAACCCGGCGGACTGGTACCTCATGATGGGGGTCCCCTGGGTGGCGCGCCCCCAGATGGGGCTGCGCAGGCCAAGGACCACCAGGCTGGGGGTCGACCTGGCGGGCGTGGTCGAGGTGGTCGGCGGCAACGTCACCCGCTTCAAGGCAGGCGACGAGGTGTTCGGCACGGGCGACGGGACCTTGGCCGAGTACGTGGCGGTGGCCGAGGACACGCTGGCGCCCAAGCCGGCCAGGCTGTCGTTCGAGCAGGCCGCGGCCGTCCCGGTGGCCGGGCTCACCGCCCTTCAGGGGCTTCGCGACAAGGGCCGGCTCCAGCCGGGGCAGCAGGTGCTGATCAACGGGGCCTCGGGCGGCGTCGGCACCTTCGCCGTCCAGCTCGCCAAGGCGCTGGGGGCGGAGGTGACCGGCGTGTGCAGCACCAGGAACCTGGACCTGGCCGGCTCGCTCGGCGGCGACCGGGTCATCGACTACACCCAAGAAGACTTCACCCGGACCGACCGGCGCCATGACCTGCTGCTGGACGTCGCCGGGAGCAGGCCGTGGTCGGCGTGCCGGCGGGTCCTCACCCCGCAGGGGAGGCTGGTCCTGGTCGGAGCGCCCAAGGGCAGCCGGCTGCTCGGGCCGCTGGGCCACATCGTCAAGGTCCGCCTGGCCTCGCTGCGCGCCAGCCAGACGGTCGTCTTCTTCATCTCCAAGGCGCGCCACCAGGATCTGGTGGCCCTGGCCGAGCTGCTCGAGGCCGGCAAGGTCACGCCGGTCGTGGAACGCAGCTATGCGCTGAGCGAGGCCGCGGACGCGCTCCGCCACCTGGGAGCCGGGCACGCCCAAGGCAAGCTCGTGGCCGTCGCGTAGGTGCCAGACGCGGGGGTTCGAGCCAAGGACAGCCGGGCGCGAACGGGCCGGCTGCTGGTCGCTGCGGTCACCCGCTCCGGGTCAGCCGATGCGGCATGTCACGGCTCACCACGCGGAGCCAGAGGTTCGTCACCTGGGGCGATTCGGTCAGGCTGATCCGTTCAAGCTTGATGTTGGTGCCGCCCGGATGCTCGTGGAGCCGAACGCCGTCACCAAGCAGGACGGGCGCGATGTGCACCAGGATCTCGTCGATCACCCCGGCGTTGAGGCATGACCGGGCGGTGTCGGCACCGAGGACGACGACGTACTTGTCCCCGGCGGCCGCCTTGGCCGTGGCCACGGCCTCTTCGATGTCGCCGCTGAGCACGGTGAAGCCGGCTGGGAGGTCCTTGGGAGGGTGGTGGCTGAGCAGGAACTGCGGACCGGTCCATGCCCCACCGTACGGCCTGCCTTCCTCGGTCTTGGCGACCTGGTAGGTGCGATCACCGATGAGCAGGGCACCGACTCGGGCCAGCACCTCGTCCGCAGTCTGGTTTGGGCCGAGGTAGTCGGCCAGCCAAGTCATGTCGTCGCGAGGGCCGGCGATGAAGCCGTCCAGCGACATGGTGACATGCCAGAGGACTTGTCCCATTGGACCCCCCATCAAGGTAGCTGTCGTGCATTAGACCGCATGACGTCCCCGTGGTCATCACTGACCGTTGCTTCCCTCACTAGCCGGCGTGGGTGGGTCCGACGTGGTCGATGGCCACTCGGATGAGGACGCGCCGCTGGTCGACCATGGCGCGCCGGTAGTCGTCCCAGTCGGGGTGCTCGCCCGAGATGCGGCGGTAGTAGTCGATCAGCCCGTCCATGGCTTCGGGGAGCGGCACGATCTCGGTGGTGCCGTCGATGTGGATCCAGGGGCCGAAGAAGTTGTCGGTGAAGACGCACAGGGTGGCGGTGGGGTGGCGGCGGAGGTTGCGGACCTTGTAGGCGGTCTCCCGGCTGCTGATGACCACCCTGCCCTCGCCGTCGACGCCCACGGTGACCGGAGAGGTCTGCAGCCCGCCCGCGGATCGGCGGGTGACCATGACCGCCCGGTGGTTGGCGGCGACAAACCTGCGGGCCTGGTCCGGGGTCACCGGATTGCCCCGGCTTGGACCTCGTTGGTCAGGACGTCGAGCGCCTCGGCCAGGACCTCGTCCACGTCGACGTCGGCGACCAGCGAGGCGTCGTGGCCGCAGCGGCCGCCGAGCGCGTCCGCGCCACAGGCCGGGCAGTCCGGCCGCCAGGACGTCGGCGCCCGGTGCCGGGCCCGGGTGAGCGGCCCGACGTTGAGCAGGTTGGGGGCCCAGTAGACGGCGACGGTGGCGGTGCCGACGGCGGCGGCCAGGTGGCGGGGCCCGGAGTCGTTGCCGACCAGCAGGGTGGCCCGTTCCAGCAGCCCGGCCAGGCCACCGAGGGAGAGCCGTCCGGTCAGGTCGGCGGCGTCACCCTCCAGCGACTCGATCAGGCGGGCGGCCAGGGGGGCTTCGGCGGCGGTGCCGACCACGGCCAGCCGGGCGCCCTTGCGGGCCAGCTCGGCCCCGACCGTGGCCAGCCGCTCGATCGGCCAGCGGCGGCGCGGGTCGGTGGCCCCCGGATGCAGCACCAGGAGGGGCCGACCGTCCTCGGGCAGGACGCGGCCGGCCTCGGCGCGGTCGGCGGCGGTCACCCGCAGCCGCGGTTCCAGGGTCACCGGGGTGGCGCCGACCAGCCCGACGACCTCCAGGAACCGCAGCACCTCGGGCTGGTACAGGGTGTAGCAGACGTTGCGGTCAAGGGCCGGGGCGTCGGCTGCCTGTGATCCGGCCGTCACCTTGGCGCCCAGCCGGCGCAGGAACGGGTTGGAGTGGCGGCCGCCGCCCTGGAGCTGCACGGCCAGGTCGAACCGTTCGCGCTGCATTGCCGCGAAGAACGCCTCCAGCTGGCCGGGCGGGGCCGGGGGCAGGTCGTCGCGGATCCCCGTGGTCGGCGGGATGGCGAGGCAGCGGTCGACGGGGCCGGGCCGGCCGGTGAGGAACGCCGGATGCCAGCCGCTGCCCAGCAGCACCAGCTCGGCGGTGGGGTAGGCGGCCCGGAGCGCCTCCAGGGCCGGCAGGGTGACGATCAGGTCGCCGAGGGCGTTGGCCCGGAGCACGGCCAGCCGGCGGACGCCCGGGACCAGGGCCCCACCGAGGGGGGCGGTCCCTGTCGGGTCTGCGCGCTGCGCTGGATGCGTCATCCGGTCCGGATCCGCTGGATCATGGCGGTGGTGGACTGGTCGGGGAGATAGGGCAGGATCTCCACCCGTCCGCCGAGCGCCTCCACCAGTGGCCCCTCGGGCACGCCGTCGCGCCGGTAGTCGCCCCCCTTGACCAGCAGGTCCGGGCGGATGAGGCGGAGCAGCTCGACCGGGCTGTCGTCCTGGAACGCCACCAGGTGGTCGATGCAGGACAGGGCGGACAGGACCGCCATGCGGTCCTCGAGGGTGGTGACCGGGCGGCCGGGGCCCTTGAGCCGGCGCACGCTGGCGTCGGCGTTGACGGCCACCACCAGCACGTCCCCGAGCGCCTTGGCCTGGTTCAGGTAGGCGACGTGGCCGCGGTGCAGCAGGTCGAAGCAGCCGTTGGTGAACACGATCCGGCGCCGCTCCTGCCGGTACCGGGCGACCGTGGCCCCCAGCTCCTCCAGGTCCATGACCCGCCGCCTGTCACCGGCGACGACGGTCCGCAGCGCGGCCCTGGAGCAGACCGCGGTGCCCGCCTGGTCGGCCGCGACCGCGACCGTGGCGGCGGCCGAGGCGAGCTCGCCGGCGGCGGGCACGTCACATCCGGCGGCCAGGGCCAGGGCGAGCACGGCGGCGAAGGTGTCCCCGGCGCCGGTGGCCCTGGATGCCGACACCGGGTGGGCGTAGGTGCGGTAGGGCGGCGCGCCCGGCTCGAACAGCAGGGCCCCGTCGGTGTCCAGGGTGACCGCGGCCATCCGGGCGTCCAGCAGCGACAGGATCCGCTGCCCCTCCCGCTGGAGCTGGTCGACCCGGCGGCCGGTGGTGGCCGCCTGGCCGAGCCCGAGCAGCCGGGTGGTCTCCTGGTAGTTCGGCTTGACCGCGGTCGCGCCCACGCCTCGGTAGGCGGCCGGGTCCTTGGCATCGACGACCAGGACCCGGGGAGCGGCCGCCTGGAGGCGGCCCAGGGCGGCGACCAGGCCGGGCCCGACCGTGCCGGCGGCGTAGTCGGAGACCAGCACCGCGTCGTGGGCGGCGAACGACTCGGCCAGGTGGTCGGCCAGGCGCCGGGCGGCGCGGCCCCGCAGGGGCGCCTCGTCGCCCTCGTCGAGGCGGACCAGCAGCTGGCCGTCGGCCACCACCCGTCGCTTCAGCAGCGTGCCCCGGGTCGGCTGGACCACCAGCCGGTTGGCGTCCACGCCGGCGGCGCCCAGGCGTGTGCGCAGCATCGCACCGGCCTGGTCGCCGCCGACCGCCGAGAGCAGGGTCACCTGGGCGCCGAGGCTGGCCCCGTTGACGGCGGCGTTCGCGGCCCCGCCTGGCACCTCCTGACAGTCATCGAGCGCGACCACCGGCACGGGCGCCTCCCGGCAGAGCCGGCTGGCCCGCCCCGACATCCAGACGTCGAGGATGGCGTCGCCGACGACCAGCAGCTTGAGGTCGCCGAAGCGTTCCACCACTGACGACAGCGACTCCGCTGGCGCAGGCACCGGGTTGCTCCTGGCTCGGGGGCGGGGGAGGTGATTCTACGGTGCCGCGCGGGCTACCCGTGCACTGGGCCCCGAAAACCGCTGGGAGTGGAGGCCGATGGCGCTCGGTGGGCATCGGCCGCTGGAGGCCCGAGGAGCGGCTCGCCAGGCGCGAGCCGTGGGCTGACCTGACGTAACGGCGACCGTCGCACAAACGCTCTATCTGGCAACCGGTCCACCAGTGCGGGCGGCTCCCGTATGGTGCCCCCCGCGGGAGCCGCCCGCTCTAACTTGCAGGCGGCCGCGCGCGTGACCTGGACTAGCGGCCAGGAGGCCGTGCTTGCGCGTGGCCACAGAGGGGGTCAAGGGGCCCAACGGGGGAGGCCTCTTGGCCCTCGTTGGCCGTTTGCGTCTTCGCCACCCTTCAGCAGACGTAACGCCGGCCGCGCCGCCGGCGTTCTCTGATAGGTCGGTGGTCAGGTGCTGCTCACCCGCGCACCTCCTTGTTGGCCATCGGCCCCGTGGACCGGGTTGTTGTCTCCACCTCCAGCCCGGTCCGGGTGCGGCCCCGGGGAAGAAGGCGCCCCGGGGCCGCTTGCCTCCGTGACCGCCCATCACGGGTCGGTGCCGGCTCGCGGTGTAACGCCAGCAGCGTCGGGGGCGTTTCCCGATGAGGTCGGTGGTGGGATGCGCGACCACACGCGCCTTCCCCGGACGCCATCGGCTCTCCGGAGACCGGGCTGGTTCGACGGCCTGGGCCCGGTCTGCGCTACGACCCCGGGGCTGGGACGCCTCCGGGGTCGTCGCGTGCTCGGCGGGTAGATCCCGTCTGGGATGGCGCAGATGATGATTGAAGAAGTCAGCAGGTCGCCTGTGGCGGTCGGCTTCATCGTGAGGTCATGCTGTCAGCAGGATTGGGCGCGTCGACGTCGGGCTTGGGTCGGCTCTCACGCTGCCATCGGCCCCGCACCGACGTCGGCGTCACGCGCTACAGTGGGACGGACGAGCAGGAACCTGCATATCTGCTGTAACGGCTGAACCTGCTGATCCGCTTCTTCCTGTGAAGGCGGTATGGCGCAGGCGTGAGCGGCCCTGGGGCGGCCCCCCCTCCCGGGGCCGCTCACCATTTGCCGGTCACCTTGGCGATCAACGCTAGGGTCGCCTTGCGGCGATTGCGGCTATTCAGCGCCATGACCCGCTGCCTATCTTCCTTCCTACCCGAAAAGGTCGTGCCTGAGGTCGCCTCCGGGCCACAGCGACCAGCCGAAACGCGGAGGCACCCAGGACTTCCACCCGAGCGACCCCATCTCAGAGGGACATACTAGTTAAATTGGGCTAGACTCCGACCTCACGGTCATTCCGGCAGCGGAGCCGGGGCCAGGAGCGCAGGAGGTCCGGACGTTGAGACGACTACTCGTCGCGCTCATCGCAGCGGCATTGGCGGTCATGATGGCGTCGCCGGCCAAGGCGATCACCAACGGTGAGCCGGACAACGGCCGCCACCCCTATGTCGGGCTGGCGGTGTTCGAGGCACCCGCCGGGCAGCCGTCCCACCGGTGCAGCGCCAGCCTGCTGTCGCCGACCGTGGTCCTGACCGCCGGGCACTGTACCGACGGCACAGCCGTCGCCCGCGTGTGGTTCGCCGAGAACGTCCAGAACAACCGCGAGTACCCCTTCGGCGGGGCGACCTCCTATGAGGGCATCCCCTACACCAACCCGGACTTCTGCATCGGGTGCGGGAACGGGCTCCCCGGATTCGCCCAGCGCGACGTCGGCATCATCGTGCTCACCGAGCCGGTCCCGACCAGCGTGGTCAGCGAGTACGCCCAGCTCCCGTCGGCCGGCCTGGTCGACGAGCTGTCCAGCAAGGCACCGGTCACCCTGGTCGGCTACGGGGTGCAGGAGCGGATCGTCGGCGGCGGCCCGCCGGTGTGGGCGGGACTCAGGGTCCGGCTGATGGCCCCGGCCCGGCTGGTCTCGGGCTCGTTCACCCACAGCGAGGAGTTCGTCCGGGTGACCGCCAGCCCCGGGCAGGGTGGCGGCACCTGCTTCGGCGACTCGGGCGGCCCGATCCTGAACGACAACACCGACACGGTGCTGGCGGTCAACTCCTATGTGACCAACGGCAACTGCGCCGGGGTGACCTACTCCCAGCGGATCGACATCCCCGAGGTGCTGGCCTGGATCGAGTCGTTCCTCGACTAGCAGCTGCACCAGCGGCGGCCGAGGAGGCGAGGACCTCCGCCCCGGGATGGGTGGAGGTCCTCGTGACTCGTCAGTCGGTCGTTGGTGGTCCGCCCTGACCGTGCCCTTGACCGGGGCTCTCGGGCGGCCCGGTGGTCGGTGGCGACGGCTTTGCGGGCGGGGCGGCAGGGCGCCGCCCCTGCGTCGCCGAGGTGTCGGCATCGGCCTGGCAGTAGGCGGGGACCTGGTCGGCTCCGCCGGCCGCGGCGGCCAGCGCCTGGAACGCCGTCGAGTCCGCACGCTTGCCGTGCTCGTCGCCCTGCCCGGCGAGCCAGGCCTGGCACAACCCGTGCCTGGCGGCCCCAGACAGGTCCGGTCCGGTGGCGTGGTCGCTCGGCTTGCCGGAGGTCGAGCCGTTGGTGGCGGCCGCGCTGTCCGGACCGTGGATCAGGGTCGCCGCCTCACCTTGGGCGTGGCCGACCTGGCCGTCAGGGGTGCGGGGCGACGCCTGCTTCGCGGCCCGCTCGGCCGACGCCGGCGCCAGGCCGGTGGCCGCGGCGGCCACGCCGCCGATCGACAGCAGGGCCAGTCCGGCCACGGCGGCCGTCTTGACCCGCAGGAACTTGCTGGGCATGGCTGCCCTCCAGGGATCGGATGGGGGACGGGGGCATGGACCGGAGGCGCAGCACGCGCAGGGAGGCAAGCAGGCGAGCCACGTTGGCTAGGAGAGCGTTCCGGGGCTTCATTCCGTTACACCCTCGGTCCGACCAGCCGTCGTGGCGGTGCCGGGGGGGCGGGACCGGGTGATCCAGAGGGGAGGACCTCCGCTCATCCCCAGAGCGGAGGTCCTCGTGGTTGTCGCGCGCCGCGTTTCCCATCCCCATGGCTCCGCGGCGGCTGAGGCCTCCCTCCCTCTGGCCTCTTCCCAACGAAAGGAGCGTTCCCGGGACGCGGTGCGTTACACCCCGCGGGCCGACCCGGCCGTAACGCTCGCCGCGGCCGCGGCGCTCTTCCTGGCGAAGCACCTGGCAAGCGCTTCGCCAGCACGGCCGGTACCGCGCCGCCCCCAACCGGCACCGGCCGTGCCCCAGAACCCGGAGGCTGCGACATGGCCGTGTTCTTCTTCCTGCTGGCGATCATCGGCGGCGCCCTGGTCGGCGACCTGGTGTGGGAGAACACCGACGCCGGCGAGGTCACGGTGCTCGACCGGACGCTGGTCAGCTACCCCCAGGGCTGGCTGCTGGCCGGGGCGGCGGCGCTCGGCTTTGTGATCGCGTTGCTGCTGGTGGCCTCGGTGAGCTCGACCAAGCGGCGCGGCGACCGCCGCCGGCAGCTGCGTTCCCTGAAACATCAGCCGCAGCGCGAAGGCATCCAGCCCGAACAGGAGTACGCCAACTGGCTGGACGAGTCCTTCGGCCGGGACGAGACGGCCGCGGACGCCGGTGAGCCGCTGGGCCCCCCGTCCGAACCGCTGTACGAGCGGACAAGACGGACCGTCCGCGAGCGCGACGACCCTGACCAGTATCGACCGCCCGCGCGCTGAGCATGGTGGTGTGCCCGGCAAGCGCCGACGGCGTCGACTGTGGCCTATCCGAAGTCCGATGCCGACGCGCTGCTCGCTGGACTGACCGTCGCGGCCACCGCACTCCGGCGCGGGCCTACCATGGCCGGGTCCGCCGCCGATGCAGGGGAACCGCTCGTGACCGATGAAGAGCTCCGCCGGCTGCTGCTCGACACCAAGGTGATCGCCGTCGTCGGCCTCTCCGCCAACCCCGACCGCCCCTCCAACCAGGTCGCCTGGTACCTCCACCACCAGGGCTACCGCCTGTTCGGGGTCAATCCCAGGTGCCCGGAGCCGGAGGTCTTCGGGGTGCCCATGCTGCCCTCCCTCGACCAGGTCCCCGAGCCGATTGACCTGGTCGACGTGTTCCGCCGTCCCGAGCACACCCCCGACGTGGCCAGGGCCGCGGTCGCCGTCGGCGCCGGCGCCCTGTGGCTCCAGCTCGGCATCGCCAACCCCGAGGCCCGTGCCATCGCCCAGGAGGCCGGCCTGCGCTATGTCGAGGACCGCTGCCTCAAGGTCGAGCACGGTCGGCTGCTGGGCCGGTCACCGGCCAGGTAGCCGCCAGGAACATCCCGGCCCTGTCGGCCACCCGTCCCGCGAACGCCTGCAGCAGCCAGGTCTTCCCGATCCCGCCCTCCGGCCACCAGCACGGTCGTCCCCCTGCCTCCGCCGGGCCCGCTCCAACGCCGCCTGGAGCTGCCCAAGCTGCGCCTCCCGCTCCAGCAGCCTCATCGCCTATCTCCCAGCCGGGTCGGCCGGGATGCGAGATCAGGCGCCTCAGCGGACGTGGTCGACCTGGTTGACGGCATCGTCGGCGCCGGCCAGATATTCCTCGACCGTGTCCTCCCGCAGCGCCCGGTACAGCCGCTTGCCCCTCGTCCGGTCCAGGTAGAGGACGCTCTGGCGGCCCTCGGTCCCCGCCCCGGCCACCGGGGCGGTCACAAAGACCACGTCGCCTGGACGCACCGAGCGAAACTGCAGGGCCAGGGAGCGGAGCCTGGAGATGGTGAGCGACTCATCCACGCTCACGGCCTTGGTCAAGGCCTCCAGCAAGGCATTGAGCTTCAAGGGGTTGGCCAGCGTGCCCCGCTCCACCACCTGCCCGGCCAGCGCCTTGAGGAAGGCCTGCTGGCGCTTGATGCGGCCCAGGTCACCACCCGGGAGGTTGTGGCGTTGGCGGACGAAGTCCAGCGCCCGCGCACCGTCCAGATGGTGGGTCCCCGCCGGCCAGAGCACCTTCTGCGCCGGCGCCCAGACGGTCCGGGTCACATGCACATCCACCCCACCGAGCGCATCGGTCATGGACCTGAAGCCCTCGAAGTCGAGGATCGCGAGATGGTCGACGCGCACCCCGGTCAGCCGCTCCATGGTGGCGATGAGCAGCGGCGGGCCGCCGAACGAGAAGGCGGCATTCAGCTTGGCCTTTCCCCGGCCCTGGATCGGCACCCAGGCATCCCGTGGAAACGAGATCAGGTAGATGCGTCCCCGCTCGGCGGGCAGATGGACCAGCATGAGGGTGTCTGCGCGCTGGGCGCCATAGCGCCACAGCGGCTCGTTCCCGTCCAGGCCGGTCGTGGCCTGGTCGGCCCGGCGGTCGGAGCCGACCAGCAGCCAGTTCTGGGCGCGGCCCGGCGTCCGTGCCGGGCGGTCCGACTCGGCCGGGAAGACGCCAGGGACCCGCTGGATGTTTCGGTCGTAGGCCCGCTGCCGCTCCAACAGCAGCCCGGTGGCGCCCAAGGCCGCCAGCACGACCACGGCGACGGTGACGATCAGCACCCGAGTCAGCAACCGGCGGCGCGGGGCTGGTGGGTCCTCCGGCTCGAGGCTCCCATCGTGGGGCGGCGGTCTCATAGGCGTATCGTCCCACATTCGCCCTGCTGCCCGAGTGTGACCCAATCGTCAGGAAACAGGCTGTTCCCTCGGCCACTGCGCCGGCGCTCGGCCACTTCGATAAGGCGAAGTTGCCCACGCTCCCGAATTTGACCTAATGTTCCGGTTCGCAAAGGTCGGCAGCCGCTGGCGCGTTGGTGAGCTCTGCCGAGCTTGGCCGGGAGAACCGTTGTAGGGAGGAGCTCACCGCGAGCAGGCGCGACCATCTCCGCAGGCTGGCATTGGCACCATGCGCGAGACGATCCGCATGACCGTGCACCGATTACCGGTCAACGCGTGGTACGGCGATCAAACGGTCGACGTCCACTTCCCAGACGACTGGAACGTGATCGCACATTGGCCCCGGACTCCCCGCCCTCTGGACGACGACGATGTCCTTCAGGCACTGCGACGACCGTGTGGACAGCTTCCCATTCGGGAGCTGGCGCGTGGCCGGAGCCGACCAGTGATCATCGTCGACGACTGCACAAGGCCGACTCCGGCGGCTCGGGTTCTGCCGCACCTCCTCGAGGAGTTGCAAGCTGCGGGGATCCCTGCCAACGCGGTCGGCATCGTTGTCGCCACAGGAACCCACGGTCCCCCCGGCGCCTCGGCGCTGCGGCAGAAACTGGGTGACGTCGCCTGGTCGCATTGCCGGGTTCACCTGCACCACGACCAACAGGGGCTCGTCTACCTCGGTCGTGACTCCCGCGGTACCCCGGTGCTGGTCAACCAGCATGTTGCCGCGGCCGACTACGTCATCGGGATCGGCGGCGTCTACCCGCAGAACAGCACCGGGTTCGGCGGTGGCGCGAAGCTCGCCCTCGGCGTGCTTGGCCGACGGAGCATCATCAACCTCCACTACGGCAATTCGAGCGAACAGGGCTCCTACAACATCGACAACGACTTCCGCCGGGAACTGGAAGAGATCGCGGACATGCTCCGGCTGGAGACCAGCGTCTGTCTGCATGTCGACGCCCATCGGGAGGCCGTACGCATCACCACGGGAGACCACCGCGCGTTTTACCGCGACGCGGTCGCCTTCGCCAAAGGACCCTACCGCGCCGCTCCGCCCCAAGATGCCGACCTGGTGGTGGCGAACGCCTATCCCATGGACCTGTCGTTGACCTTCCTGCGGAGCAAAGCGATCACACCGCTGTTGCGAGCGGCCCCTAGTTCGTCGCGAGTCCTCATCGCCGGCTGTCCGGAGGGAGTCGGACGGCATGGACTGTACCCGTTCCTGGATCGCGGCCCGGCTGCTCGGCTGAGGCATCTGTACCGGCATCTGCTCGTGCATCCACGCCAGGTTCCTAAGGCGGCAGTGAGCAAGACCGCTCGACTCCTTCAGCCGACGTCTGCTCGGCCCCTGTCCAGGCCGGTCTGGCTCTACACCCAGAATGGCGCGCTGTCCACGCGGTCGAGTCGTCCCTTCCGGGCCACGGACTCGTGGGACGTGATCCTCGGCCGGATCCGAATGGAACAGGCGGGGCGACGGCTCCGGGTGGCCCTCTATCCTTGCTCCCCGCTCCAGGTCCTTGGTGACCATGGATCCGACAGCCGGCTCCACGTCTGAGGAAGCGTCCCGGATGGAAGCACCGACGCCCACCGGCCAGCCGCTGACGAGCAGGTACCTTCGGAGGATCGGCGTCGGTGAACTACCAGCCAGGACGAGTCCATTCGACCCAGGCTATGACCCGGCGACGCTGGAGGGCCATCTCGAACAGAGCGCCCACCTCATGTCGATCCTCAAGCTGTCCATGGCCTGCTGGATGATCGCCGAGGAGGGTGCCACCCGTCGCAAGATCGCGGCCGCAGCCGGGCACGGCGTGCCGGTCGTGACCGGCGGAGGCCCGTTCGAGATCGCTGTCGCCCGAGGGGAGCTGGCGGCATACCTGGACCTGTGTGC
>Ga0081538_10001373_pt1 | contig 24999 bp, 16 predicted proteins | sample TabmetS5T2R1_FD_71022 | JGI IMG/M metagenome (GOLD analysis project Ga0081538, IMG submission 71022) | Tabebuia heterophylla rhizosphere microbial communities from the University of Puerto Rico - S5T2R1 | ecosystem: Host-associated > Plants > Roots > Rhizosphere ... | reverse complement strand
CCGACCGCGGCGCCGCCCCCAGGCTCAAGGGGTCGTCGCAACGCTGCTGTTTCAGGCGGAGTGTAGAAGAAGGTCGTCGAGGGCCTCGGCGGGTGTCCTCCAGCCGAGGGTCTTGCGGGGCCGTGTGTTGAGCGCCAGGGCGACGGCGTCGAGGTCACCGCGGGAGTGTCGGGAGAGGTCGGTGCCCTTCGGGAAGTACTGGCGCAAGAGCCCGTTGGTGTTCTCGTTCGTGCCGCGCTGCCATGGGCTCTGCGGGTCGCAGAAGAAGATGTCGAGCCCGGTGTCGATGCGGAGCTGAGCGTGCTGGGCCATCTCGGCGCCCTGGTCCCAGGTCAACGATCGCCGGAGCTGCGCGGGCAGCGTCATGATCGTCTCGGCGATGGCGTCGCGGACAGCCTCGGCGCCGTGGCCGGCGAGTGCCGGACCGTTCTTGACGCGCGGCTCGACGCCGTGACCATCCATGGGTGGTAGGCGTAGCAGCATCACGAACCGGGTTGTGCGCTCAACCAGGGTGCCGATCGCTGATCGGTTGAGCCCGAGGATGAGGTCGCCTTCCCAGTGGCCAGGGACAGCGCGATCGGCGGCTTCGGCCGGCCGTTCGCTGATCATGATCTCCGGGGTCACGAACCTCTTGCCGCGTCCGCGGGTGCGGGCCCTTGGGACACGCAGCGCCCGGCCCGTGCGCAGACAGGCAACGAGCTCCCGCTTCAGCGCCCCGCGACCCTGGATGTAGAGGGCCTGGTAGATCGCCTCGTGCGAGATCCGCATGGACTCATCATCGGGGAAGTCGACCCGGAGCCGGTTCGAGATCTGCTCGGGGCTCCACGACTTCGCCCACCGCCGATCCTGGCGACGGCCGTGTCGGCGGCCGATGAACCGCACCGTCGGGCCGGGGACGAGCTCACCGTCGGGCCGAGCCACCGCGCCTGCGAGACGATCCTGCACATAGTCCCGCAGCCGGTCGTTGGCCGCGAGCTTGGCGACCTTGGGACATCGGGCACGCCGGTCGGCATGCCACTGCGCGTTGGCCGCCCGATACTCGAGGCGGCCGCCCCTCGTCGCAGCGTTACGGCGCAGCTCTCGGGAGATCGTCGACGGTGAGCGCCTCAGGCGACCGGCGATCACGCGGACACCATGCCCTTGCGCCTTCAGGATCGCGATCTCCTCGCGCTCCTCGAAACTGAGGTAGCGGCCCGACAGCGGATGACGGGTGACCGTTCGCATCCCGCCACCCTCACGGAACCAACGGTTGCCAACCGCGGATGACAGCCCGACCGCCAACGCGGCGTCCTCACTGGAGACACCCGCCCCGATCGCGTCCCAGAAGCCTTGTCGATGTTCACGTCGCCAGCCCGGCGGCCGTCCCGGTGAACGCATCGCCCGTCGCCCTGTCGCCGACGCTGCCCAACCTCGCGGTCGTCCCACGCACCCACCTCCATGTCAAGGTGTTGCGACGACCCCTTGATTCCGCCGCCTACACATCCCTGGCGTTCTCCCAGCGCGTCGTCGAGCTCGAGGTCGACCAGTCCCTCGGCTCCACCGGCGACTGCTACGACTGCGAGGATCCTTGGGCGGTGGTCGAGCCCTCTCTGGCAGGATCGCCGATGTCGTTGCTGCTGGTGGCCTGACCCTTGTTATGACCGACTTCGTGTCCTTGCGTTGACGTGTCGGTCACCCGCAGCAGCGATGTAGTGCACCGCCAACCGGACGGGCAGTGACCTCATAGGAGCCTGATCGAACCAGGTCCCATCGCAGTCCTGTCCTTCCCGCCCGGCCGGCGGCTCGACCATCGAACCTGCGAGGGGATCAACAGTCATGGCCAGCATCGCGCTCGATCGCGGCGACGTCATTGTCGGCGTCGACACCCACAAGGACCAGCACGTCGCCGTCGCCATCGACGGCGTCGGTGGGCTCATCGACGAACCGAAGTTCCTCGACGCGAACAATGATGGCTACGCCGAGCTCCTTGCCTGGGCGCGTTCGCTCGGCAAGGTCCATGTCTTCGCGGTCGAGGGCTGCGGCTCCTATGGCATTGGTCTGGCCCGGTTCCTGCGCCGCCACGGCCACCTGCCGGTTGAGGTCTCGCGTCCACCTCGGGCCGGCGCCCGGCGCATGTCCGGCAAGAGCGACGCAATCGACGCTGAGCACGCCGCACGAACCGCGCTCGCCGGTGTCGGTGTGGTCGCCCCGAAGCTCGCCGACGGCCAGGTCGAAGCGATCCGGCTCGTCAAGATCGCCCGCGACACCGCTGTGAAGGCTCACACCACAGCGATGGTCACCCTCAAGGCCGTCCTTGTCACTGCAGACCAAGACCTACGCGACCAGCTCGAGGCACTGAGCGACTTCAAGTTGGTCGCCGCGTGTTCGGAACTCGACGCGAGCGCCGATCTCACCGACCCAGCAGTCGCGATGCGTCACACGCTGGCGTCGCTGGCTCGGCGCTGGTTCGATCTCCACGCCGAGATCAAGACTCACTCCAAGCACCTCAAGGCTCTCACCCGGGCGGCAGCACCCCAGCTGCTGGACGCGTTCGGGGTCGGTGTCGACATCGCTGCACAGATGCTGATTACCGCCGGCGACAACCCTGACCGAGTCCGCAGCGAGACAGCATTCGCCAAGATGTGCGGCGTCGCGCCGATCCCCACGGGATCAGGCAAGACGAGCGGTCGACACCGACTCAACCGGGGTGGAAACCGCCAAGCCAACGCTGCGCTCTACCGGGCCGTCATCGTCAGACTGCGCTGGCACGCGCCGACCATCGCTTACCTCGAGCGACGCACCACTGACGGGCTCTCGAAGAAGGAGATCATCCGATGCCTCAAGCGCTACCTCGCCCGAGAACTGTTCCAGCTGCTCCCTGATGTCAGCGCTGAGCAAGCACCGGCCCCAGCCGCGCGAGCCGCGTAGATCGACTTGACGATCTATAGGAGCATCAACGCCGCCGTCGAATCGTTCTTCGCCACCCTCAAACGAGAACTGGCATGGATCCACGCCACCAAAACCTGGACCACCCGAGCTGCGCTGCGCACCGCCCTGTTCGACTACATCGAAGGGTTCTACAACCCCGAACGCATCCAACAACGCCTCGGCCAGCGCAGTCCCGTCACCTACGAACAAGACTCAGCCGCATAACACCCCGTGACCACCAAACCGGGTCAACTCCATGACCCTCGTCGCACACCGACGCGCCGATCTGTGCGTAGGCCTTGACAGCCGGCAGACGGCCGTTCTGTCGCCGCGTTCTGTGTGGCCGTTGACCGCGGATCGACGCCAGTTCTGCGCTGTTTGGCCCCAATGGGTCGGGGCCGGAATTTGGAAGCACTCGGATCGCGCAGATGCCTGGCGGGACGTGACGGTCGCGCCCCGTCCGGGGCAGCCGTCTTGGAGGAGACGAATGGGCCATTTCGCCAGTGATTGATCCGGGTCACCCCGTGCTCGCTCCCGTCTGACCTCGCCACTGCCGAGGTAACCCGCTGCGAACGGATTGCTCAGGCTCTTCGCGAGCAGCGCCACGACGCCGAGATTACCGAGCGGCTGATGCTCTCGGTTCGCATGGTCGACTCACACTCCTAGCTGGCGGTGCGAAAGCTTGGCCTCGGCACATGTCAGGAGCTCTCGGTCGACTGACCGCTCGCTGGGGTGGAGGAGCCGCCCCCACCTCGCGCGATCCGTTCCGCCTTGGCCGACGCGAGCGCGAGGAGGGGGCCGACGGTCTCGGGCTTGATCGCGAGTGCGACGGCGATCAGGGCGTCGTCGGCGCCCGCGTCGTGCATGCGGAGCGCGATCGCGTGCGCGAGCGGGAGGTGTCGGAGCTGCTCGGCGCGGTCCATGCTCGGTTGATGATCGGCACAGCGCCGGCGGCTGTCGTCCGTAGCGCGGTACTGAATCGAGGCGCCCCGACTACCTAACCCGGCATGCGAGGTTCGCGCGTCGGTGCAGTAGCGGCGAGTGGAAATGCAGTAGCGGACTACGGACGACGGATCCCGGCCCGAGGGACATCCTCGGGCAATGACCGCTGCCCGAGACACCAGCAGTCCGGCCATGAGCCTCCCATGCAGCGGTCGAAACGACTCGGCTCGATCAGGGTGGCTCAGCGCGGGCTCCCTCCGCCGAGCGGTGACGGTCGCCGGCGTGGTCGGCTTCGTGCTCGCGACGGTGGTGCAGTTCGCATCGTACGGAGCCGGCAATTTGGAGCGCCGTATGCTCGAGAACGCCCTGCTGTGGCTGGTCGGTGTGCAGGGGCTGCTGATCGGCAGCGGCCACCTCTTCTCGCCCGACCGGTCGCCGACTCGATCGGTTGGCCGCGGGGCAACCCCCTCCAGTCCGAGTTGGGGTTGGCGAGCATCTCTTACGGGACGCTGGGCGTCCTTGCCGCGGGCCGCGGCCACGAATGGTGGCTCGCCACGATCGTGGCCTTCTCGATCTTCTACCTGGGCGCCGCTGCCGGTCACGGCCGGGGAGATGGTCATCAGGGGCAACCGGTCCCCCGGCAACTCGGCCGCGGTGCTCGTCTTCGACGTCGCCGTTCCAATCCTTCTGATCGTGTTCTACGCGCTGTCTCGTGCCATCTGAGGAGGCCCCGGATGTTTGAGAAGCGGACACTGCCCGGAGCGCGTGGTGAAACCACGCAGGCTCCGCAGAGCCATCGGCGGGCACACGACGGCGTTCGCCGGGTGCGACGACGGCGCCGTCTGCGGCTTGCGCTGCTGGTGGGGATCGTGGCCCTGATCGCCACCACCGTCACGCCAGTTAGTACGTCGGCTGCCCGAGGCGTCCAGAGCCCTACGGAACGACGCGCCTCGGCTGACCACTCCACGGAGAACCGTGCTGACGGTCGCGGTCCGAAGGATCACGGGAGAGGCAAGGACAAGAAGTCGATCACGGTCCGGATCCGCCTCGGGCAGACGGTGTCGATGACGGCGACGCCCGAGCCGCTCGAAGCGGGGGCCGGCACGGCGGCGGGAAGGGCACGGCAGCGCGGCCAGCAAGGTGAGTCGTGGGCGCTGGTGGCGTCCCCGGCGAACGCGGAGGTCACCCATCAGCCGGGTGCGGCGGCATTCACGCCCGACGTCCACGGGACGTACATCTTCGAGCGCAAGCCGGGCAAGGCGCAGGGTGCCGGCGCCACGCGCACGCTGGTCCTGGAGGTCGAGCCGGCCGAGCAGCTGGTGTGTGTGAACACCAGGGTGCGGCCGGCCGGATCCCCGGATCCCGGGGTCCCCGGTATGAAGGTGGGAGACACCGAGTTCCTCCGCACCAGCACGGACCCGGCCGGTCTCCAGGTGGTGGTGCTGGACCGCGCCACCGCCGGACAGCCGCATGACCGCACTCCTGTGAACTCCACGTTCCCTGCAACCGCCGGCGGCTATGGCGACTACGCGGCGTTCCTCTCCAACTCGAAGCTGGACAATTCGCACCTGGTGTTGGTGAGCGGCTTCGTGTCGCCTTCGACCAAAGCTCAGGTGTGGGCGCCGCTGGGTCGGCTCGGCGCCGTCGACATAGCGGTTCCGCAACAGGGTTTCGAGTTCTCGTTCATCGGGGCGCCCGGTATGTCGAAGGGTTCGGCCTGGCAGGCAGCCGACCCGTTCGCCGCCGCCCGCCCGACCACGTGCGACACCGACATGGCCGGTGACCCCAGAACTAACCTGAGTGGTTGGCTGACCCGGGACACGACAGGCGAGCGCTACGCCTACGTCTCGGCGGACTTCGTCGATTTCGACACCGAGCCGAGCGCGCCGAGCGGAGTGCACGCGATCAAAGTTGGCAACCGGACCTACACCGTGCCGACCGGTCAGTGGAATGGGTTCCACGCCTTGGTCCTCGATCGGAGGACCCTGTGCTCTGAAGAGAGAGCGACGACCGAGTGCGACCCGGGACCACCGCTGCTGAACCAGGGGTTCGGACCGGATAGCGGCGGCCTGGACGCGATGAACGTGGCGCTGAAGCCGTGGTCGACCAACCCTGACGTCCTGCTCATCGTCGCACCGTTCGCAGGGACAGACGGAGCGAGGTCCGGCGTCGTGCCGAGCATCGATCTGATCACGACGCTCCGAGCGTTCGGCGCGAGTCCGCTGGCACCCGGACGGTCGCTCGGCACCGGCGTGAAGTACGCCCTCGTGGGTGGCGGCTGCTTGAGCACATCCCGGAGCGACACGAACCCCTGCTTGAATGTCGGCCTTCCCGAGGGCAGCGCCAAACCGATCGTTGCAGAGTCATTCACCGGGTTCGGACAGCCCGGCCACATCGCCGGCACGCTGGTCCGGGACCGCCAGAACCGCTTCCACCCCCGTGAGGCCTCACTGGCCGGGAAACAGCTCCTCGCACTGGGCGAGATCGTGTACGGACCGACGTCGCCTTGGCCGGAAGAAGGCGACCCGGACCTGGAGGCGGCCTTCGCCTACCTCAGCGGCAAACTCGGCTTCCCCGTCGACGAGCAGCATCCGCACGGGGTTCGCGAACAGTACCTGGTGTGGAACACAGAGGCCAGCGTGCCCGATCCGAACACCCGGCTGCCGTCGACCTTGTGCACAGATCTGCCAGCGACCGTTGATCCCACGGCCTGCGCGACGGTCCTCGCCGAGCTCCGCACCGAGTTCCTGGAGGTGAAGTACATCGACCACTTCCTCGAGCTGCTGAAGACGGCGTACATCGAGGTCGAAGGCGAGCACGCGAACGAAGAGATCATCAAGGTTGTCACGGACGACATCACAGCTCTCCTGACGCCGCCGCAGGCCGAGAGCAGCCTCGCCCTGCCCATCGTGCACCTCGTGCTCTCGATCGCCTCGTTGATCCCCGAGGTCGGGGAGGCTTTCGCGCTGGCGGGTGAGGTCCTCGATTTTGCCGAGTCCCTGTTGGCGGACGACAAGGGAAGCTCGGCTGACCCGATGCAGGCGGTCTATGACACCGGCGACAAACTGTTGGAGGCCACCAATGACGCGTTCGGCCAGGCGGTCGCCCAGATCGACGCCTACCAACCCCTCATCGTGAGCGACTACGCCAAGCTCCACCTGGTGGGGCAGCGCGCAAACACCGACGTGCCGGATGCACCGTGGGCATTCACGAACACCGACCTCGCACAGGCGCGGACTGGGATCGAGGCGGCGTTGAAGCAATGGCTCTACCCGGCGCTGGTCGACGCGGGATTCCCCGTTTGGTGGATCAAGATCCCATCGAGCGACATCAACTTCGGCGACTTGGTCCCCTTCAACGACACCGATCGCACACCGAATATCTACCGGTGCAGGAACTCCGAGACCGGCGTCGACACCCACCCGTTCGACGCCGAGCCGGCCGACGGCTGGATCAAGCTCGGCAACGGGCACAGTGACGACAACCGGTTCCCGTTCGTGTGGTACGACTTCTACCTGGCGCTCGGCGGAACCAGGTTCGCTCCCCATGAGCTCAGGGATCATTCCCACCACGCGCCGGTGCCCAGCGCCACCTTGCTGGCGGAGATGTTCGGGTCGCTGGGTGACGGCGACGTCGGCATCGACCGGACGTGGTACTTCGAGCACATGTTCAAGCGGATGCTCGACGACGGCGGAACGCTGGTCCTCGATTGCACCGACTAGGGACGGCTGACCGAAGGACGATCCGCGCGGGCCGGTGGCCTTCCGCCGTCCCGCGGGTCGTTCTATGCTCCGGCCATGGCGGCGGGCCAGCGTCGCAGTCAGAGTTCAGGCCAACTGTCGTGGCCGTTCGTGGGACGCGAGGACGAGCTCGAGTTCATTCTGGGGGCGTTTGACGGCTCCCGCAGCGGTGTGGTCGTAAGCGGCGCTGCGGGGGTCGGAAAGACACGTCTGGCACGCGAGGTGCTCGCGGCAGCACGCGACTACGGCAGCGAGACGGAGTGGGTGCAGGCGACGAGCGCCGCCGCGTCGATTCCGCTGGGCGCGTTCGCCGGGCTGATGCCCGCTGGAGTGCACACGGACGACCGCTTGCAGCTATTTCAGCTCTGCGCCAACGAGCTGCGCGACCGCGCGCGGCCAGACCGGATTTTCCTGGGCGTTGACGACGCGCACCTGCTCGATCCGGTGTCGGCGGCGCTGGTCCTGCACCTCGCCACCACCGAGACAGCGTTCGTGATCGCCACTGTGCGAGCCGGGGAACGCTGCCCCGACTCGATCATCGCCCTGTGGAAGGATCTGGAGGCGCCGCGCCTGGAGCTGCAGCAGCTGTCCGCAGACGAGACCGCCCGCCTGCTCGAGGGTGCCCTGGGAGGCGAGGTCGCGGGCAGCGTGTTGCGGTGGGCGTTCGGCGCCAGCGAGGGTCACGTCTTGTACCTACGCGAGCTCGTGAAGGGCGCCCTCGAGAGCGGGGCGCTGGTGAAGGAGGGCGGGCGCTGGCGGCTAAGCGCGCGACCGGAGGCAACCCCGGGGCTAGTCGAACTCGTGTCGGGCGCGCTCGAAAGCCTGGGCGATGACGAGCTCGGCGCTGCTCGCCTGCTGGCGCTCGCCGAGCCGCTGGAGCTGGACGTCGTGTCAAGCATTTCCGGGACGGCGCCGCTGTCCCGGCTGGAGGAGAAAGGGCTGGCCGTGGTAGCGGCGCCCGGGCTGGCCGGCACGCCGAGCATGGTTCGGCTGGCACATCCGCTCTATGGCGAGGTGGTGCGCAGCACCCTGCCCACTCTGCGCGGCATCGAACTCCGACTGCGGCTGGCCGAGGTCGCGCTGGCACGTGGGCTCGACCGCCCTGGGCAAGCGCTCCGCGTGGCGATCTGGCTGGATGACGCCGGCGCCGAGCTCGACGAACCGCTCCTGCTCGCCGCGGCGCGCGACGCGCTCACAGCCGGCGACGCCGACCTCGCCGAGCGGCTCGCGCTCCGAGTACAGCGCGGCCCAGAGGCAGCGCTGGCCCTGGCGTCCGCCCATGTCCGACGGGGGCGCTTCGGCGACGCAGAGGCGACCCTTGCGTCGTGGGAAGGCAAGCTGCCGACGACGGACCTGGCGCTCGCCTACTTGGAGGAACGGGCGATCCGCGTACTCCATCTGGGCCTGCTCCGCTCCGACCAGGCGCTGGACCTGTTAGCTCGCTCGGAGGACTGGTTCGGTGACCCAAGCTGGAGGGAGCGCGTGAACCTGCTCCGCAGTCAGGTGCTGCTGACCAGCCCTGGAACCGGCCCGGCAGAAGCCATCGATACCCTCGACATTCTGCTCCGGGAGGACGATCTGCTCCCCGAGATGCACAAGAGGGCGTCCGTCCTCCGCGCGCTCGCGCTCTACGAAGTCGGACGCACCGACGAAGCGCGCGCCCTCTCGGCGTCCCTTCGGCCGAGCGTGCCGCTCGATGACGCAGACGACGCCTACGCGCTGATGGCCTGGTGGGCCGCTCGCCACGTAGCTGGCTACGAGTGGGATGAAACGGAGCGGTGGCTCCTCGAGTCCGAGCGCGCAGGAGCGTGCGAGAGCGATCTGTTGACGCGCGGCGAGATCACGACCTTGCTCGCATGCTCCGCGAATCACCGTGGCAAGCCGGCTACCGCGACCAGATGGGCACGCGAGGCCATCGACGTCCTCGAGCGATCCGATACCGCCCGGCGCTTGCCGATTGCCTGGTTGAGCCTCGTCATCAGCACGGCGCGGCTCCGCGACGTCGAGCCCGCACGCAGGGCCCTCGCGGGCTACTGGAAGGCCGTGGGCAACAAGCCGCTTCCCTACCTGATGGGCCTCGAGGCCACCGCGCTCGCCGCGCTGGCGGTCGCAGAGGGCGAGCAGTCCCGCGCGGTCCAGACACTCCTCGATGCGGCCGCAAGTTGCAAAGACGATCCCGTCGACCGCGGCCACCTGCTCCACGAAGCGCTCCGCGCCGGGGCGACGCCACGGACCGTCGGCAACGAGCTAGAGGCTGCCGCCACAGCATGCGACGCCCCGCTGGTCGCGATCTTCGCCCGGGTGGCACGCGCTGTGGCCGCCGACGACGGCAAAGCGCTCGTCGCGGAGGCCGAGGCCCTCGCCGAGATCGGCGCCTGGTTGTGGGCGGCGGAGACCGCCGCTCGTGCGGCCGTCGCCTACCACCAGACTGGTCGAGAGGACGCCGCCCGCAGGTCGCTCGGGCTCAGCAGCCGCTTTCTGAGCGAATGTGAGGACGTCTGGTCACCGGTGCTCGCCGCCGTAGAAGTCGCCCCTGCCGAGCTGACCCGACGGGAGCTGGAAGTCACAACCCTCGCCGCACGCGGCGCCTCAAACGCCGAAATCGCCGAACGGCTCGTGCTCTCGGTCCGCACCGTCGAGTCGCACCTCTATCGCGCAATGCGGAAACTCGGCGTCAACACGCGTGAGCAGCTTCCCACACCCTAAGTTTCGGGGCTGACACGGATGAGCGGGCGGCGGGCCATGGTGTATCGCAGCATGGTGCACCGCTGCACTCCGAAGGACCGGCGTCAGTCTCGCTAAGTCCGAACTGACACCGGTCCGTTGCCCGCCCAGGGACGATTCGGCACCAATCACGCGCGGTAAGGCGTCCAGCCCAAGCACCGGTCGTGCGTGATAACGCAGCAGAAGAGGCCTGTAGCCGAGGACGCGGACCGAGGCGATCCGGGTGGCTTGTCGGGTGTCGTCAATGACCTGGAGTCCAGCGGGCTGGCTATACTCCTCGCCCCACTGCACCAGAAGACCAACACCTTCCCCGCTGAGTCCTGCTCGAGCTGGCGGCCGACGCCATCGAAAATGGCGGTGCGAGCCGGCAGCGGCCACTCGAGTTCAAAGGATCCGCAAGCCGCCATCTAAGCCTGGACGCGCTGACGCAGAAGGTCCGCGAGGGCGGCCGCATCGTTAACGTCGCCGTGGTGATCGCGGTCGGTGTGAACGCCGAGGGCCACCGCGATGTGCTGGGCTTCGACATCATCACCACGGAAGACGGCGCCGGCCGGCTCGCGTTTCTGCGGGGCCTGGTTGCCCGCGGTCTATCGGGCACCACCCTGGTGATCTCCGATGCCCATGTCGGCCTGGTCGACGCGGTGCGCTCCACGCTCACCGGCGCCACCTGGCAGCGGTGCCGCACCCATTTCATGCGCAACTTGCTGACTCGGGTACCGAAGTCCGCGCAGGCGATGGTGGCCACCCTGGTGCGCACGATCTTCGCTCAGCCCGTCGCCGCCTCGGTGTGGGAGCAACACACCCGGGTCGTGGAGCAGCTCACCAAACGGTTCCCGGCCGCGGCCGAGCTCCCTCGCCGAGGCGGCACCACACGTGCTCGCGTTCACCGCTTCCCCAAGGAGCACTGGCGCCAGATCTGGTCGAACAACCCGCAGGAGCGTCTCAACAAGGAGTTCCGCCGGCGCACCGACCTCGTGGGGATCTTCCCCAATCGCGACGCCATCGTCCGCCTCGTCGGCTCCGTGCTCGCCGAACAGCACGACGAATGGGCCGTCGTGCGCCGCTACATGAGCGCCGAAAGCCTCGCCAAAGCGAGGCTCCACGTCATCGACTGCGAGGCCGAGGAGGTGACCGAGCACGACCTGCGAGCAGCTGTTGCTCGCCGCCCAGAACTACACCTGTCTGGCCTGTCATGGAGGTCGGGGGCTGGGCGTGGGCTAGGCCCGGGTGGGGTCGTTGAGTGCGGTGGCGAGTTGCGAGCGTGACCTGATTCCGAGCTTGCGGTAGGCGTTTGTGAGGTGGACCTCGACCGTCCTGGGGGTCACGAAGAGCGCCTGGGCAATCTCGCGGTTGGTGGGGCCGTGGGCTGCCAGTTCGGCGACGCGCCGCTCGCTGGGAGTGAGCGATTCGAGGCCGCGCAGGGCGATGCGTCGTGGCCGTGCGCCGGTGGCGCGTAGCTCGAGGTCGGCCCGTGTGGCGAGCGGCGCCGCGCCGCAGCGCGTCGCGAGCTCGAGTGCCCACCGGAGGTGCTCGCGGGCCTGCGTTCGCCGGTTGGCGCGGTGGAGCGCAGCTCCCAGTTCGGTCCGCGCTCTGGCGTGTTCGAGCTTTGCCGGCGAACTCGCGACGACATCAACGGCCTCCTCGAGCGACTTGAGGCCCTTGCGGCCGCCCTCGACGAGGCCGATCGTGCGCAGGGCGGCGCTGAGCGCTCGGGGAGCGCCCCAGGCCTGCGCGAGCGCGAGCTCCTCGGCGGCCAGCCGCCGGGCCTCGGCGTGCTCGCCCAGCTGCAGGAGCGCGAGCGCAGCGTGCGAGCGCCACGCGACCAGGGCGGGGTTGCGGCCTCCCACCGCTTCGAAAAGGCGACCCACCTCGAGCAGCTCGCGGAGGCCGCCGGCCAGGTCGCCTCGCAGGATTCGCAGGCGCGCCCGGCTGTCGCTCAGAAAGACAAGCGACCCGCTGTCGGGCTTCCGTTCGGACCCGGCCCGAGCGAGCACGGCGGTGGCGTCCTCGAGCTTGCCCTGCGCCATTAGGGAGTCGGCAAGGAACGCCGCGGGGTAGGACCAGGAGGTGCCCCAGGTGGTGCAGGCGTCGACGGCCTGGCGACCTTCTGCTTCTGCTTCCGCCAAGTCCCCCCGGAACAGGAAGGCGTGCAGGTGCGTGCCCTTCGCTTCGGCGAGGGCGAGGATCGAGCCGCTGCGGTGGGCCGCGACGACGGCGTCGTGGTAGGGGAGGAGCGCCTCGTCGAGATCTGCCAGGGCGAGGACGGCGGTGGCGAGGACGACCGGCCGCAGGTCCAGGCCTGGGCGCGTCAGCACGGTCGCAGGGAGGTTGTCCCGCGCGAGCAGCGCGCCACCGGCCAGTGCCCGGCGTGCCAGGTCGACCGCGGCGGGCTCGGCCGCCAGCGCGTCGTGGTAGGCGACCATGGCGAGCAGCTTCTTCTCGCCGCTGGTTTCGCCTTCGGAACGGCGGCGGACGCGCTTCAGGTGGTCGGTCACGCGGTGGATGAGGTGCGGCTCGGGGAGCGCGTTGACGATCCGGCTGACCTCGAGGAGGCGTTCGATCTCGGGGTCGGCGCCGGCGAGCTCGTCGAGCGCCCCGGTGAAGACGCAGTCGGCTTCGTCGGGATCGGAGTGGAGGAACGAGCGTCCGAGCATGAGCGCGGTCTGAGCCCTGCGGGTCGGGTCGGCGAGCAGCGCGTGCGCTTCTCGTAGGTGCTCGACGGCGCCGTCGCCGCTCTGGAGGGCCTCCGCGCAGCCCAGCTCGAACAGGAGCTCGGCGCGATCCTCGTCGGGGGGTGGCTCGGCGAGGCTGCGGCGAAGGTAGGCGATGGCGCTCTCTGCTGCGCCGCGCGCGCTCACCCGGCGGGCGGCCTGGCGCAGGGTGTCGACGACCCGCTGGTCGCCGACCGGTGCGGTGCGCAAGAGATGCGCGGCGACGCGCTCCGGGCCGGCGCCGGCGGCGTCGAGCAGCTGCGCGGCACTGGCGTGGCCCCTGTCGCGCTCGGCCGGGGTGAGGGAGTCGTAGAGGGCCGCTCGGATGAGGGGGTGGACGAACGCCAACGGCGGGTGCGCCCGGAGGATGTCCGCCTGGGCCAACGCTACCGCCGCTGTGGAAGCCTGCTCGTCGTCGAGGCCAGCCAGCTCGGCGGCCTGGTGTGGCTCTGCGTCGTCGCCGATGATCGCGACCGCCCGTGCCAGCCGGGTGGCCTCGAACGGCAGGCGGCCGAGTCGAATCGCCACCGTGCGTGACCCGGCACGCGCCTCGATCCCACCGAGCCGGCGCAGATTGTTCTGCGTCGGGGCGAGCCCGTCAGCCACGATCGCGCGGGCGAGCTCCCGGAGGAGCAGCGGGTTCCCACCCGTCTGCTCATAGCAGGTGGCGCAGAACCCGTCGTCGGCCTCGGGGAGGGTCTCCCGCAGGAGCCCAGCGGTGCCGTCCGCAGTTAGGGGAGCCGGGCGGACGACAGTGGCCAGAGGGTCCGAGACGATGTGGCCCAACAGGGCGGCGTCCGTCCCCGGCTCCGTCGGCCGCAGTGCGACCACGACCGACAGGGCGACACCCTCGATCCGGGGCAGGAGATAGGTCAGCCAGCGCAGCGAGAGCAGATCGGACCAGTGCAGGTCGTCGAGCACGAGGAGGAGGGGGCCGCGCGCGGCGAGGTTCGCTGCTAGCCAGTAGACGCCGTGCAGCGTCGGCAGGGAGGCGTCCGCGTCGGCGGCGAGCTGGACGGGATCGAACAACGGCGCTGCCAGACCCGCGGCGCCGGTGAGCAGTTCCGCTCGCTCGCCTGCGGGCAGCGCGGCCAGGAAGGGCTCGAACAGCTGGCGCACGACCCCGTAGGAGTAGGAGCGCTCGAGCTCGGACCCGCGGGCGGCGAGCACCTCCATCCCGGCAGCCCGACCCCGTGCCTTCGTCTCGGCCAGCAACGCCGTCTTGCCGATCCCCGCCGGCCCCTCGATCGCCAGGAGGCGCCCGCTCTGGATGGCGCCAATCACGCCCTCGACCGCGGCCAGCTCGGCGTCGCGCTCGACCAGCCGGGAGTGCGAGCGGCCCGCTACGTCGGCCGTCACCGGATCACCCTACGCGCCCGGGCCTGCGGGTGCCCGCGAAAACCTTCGGTGGGCGTTGGGGGGTGCCCACGATGCGAGGACCCGCCGCGGCTGGGCACGATCTCCGGCACACCCAAGGAGGTTCTCATGATCTACCACTGTGTTCGAGGCTCGTTCCGGCCGGAGGTGCCTGTGGCCGAGCGTGAGGCCGCGCTCGAACGGCTGCGGCGGTATCCCCAGGAGATCGACGTGATCCAGGCCTCGTGCGTGGGTCGTGACATCGGCGGGGAGTTCGAGTTCGGCGCCATGTACGCGCTGGCCGACGTCGCGGCCTACGAGACCTACATGAACGCGCCGTGGCACCTCGAGACCGACGCCGCGGGCCTGCCGCTGGTGTCCAACTTCGTCGCATTCGATCTCACCGACGACGAGGATTCCGCGATCGGCGACAAGATCGCCGAGGTCCACCGCCGCCGGTTCGAGGCCCGGCCCGAGATCCTCGGGCTGGTCGAGGACCTGGACTCCTACACGGGCAGCGGCGTCCCCGACGACGGCACCGCGACCCCGTAGCGCTCGCGGCGACCGGGGAGCCGACATCATGCTGAGTGCCGACCGCACGTTCGACTTCAACCTCCTGCGCTGGCACGGCCTGGCGCCTTACCGCGGCACCGACATCGCCGAGATGCTCGATGTCGCGGCCAGGATCTTTCCCGGCGACTTCGAGAGCTGGCACCGCGAGTTCTTCGCCCTCGCCCAGCGCGTCGAGCACGAGGGTTGGGCCGACTGGATCGCGGCCTCGCCGGTCACGCAGCGCGACCGGGCCTTCCGGGCCGCCTCGTATTACCGGGCCGCCGACTTCTTCATGCATGGCACGCCGGGCGACCCCCGGATCATGCGGACCTGGGCCCTGGCCACCGAGCAGTTCGACCGGGCCATCTCCCTGATGGACCCCGCCGGCGAGCGGGTCGCCATAGCGGCGGACGGTTTCACGGTCCCGGCGATCATCTTCCGGGCGGGCCGGGACCGTGCGCCGCGGAGGACCGTGTTGATGTTCAACGGCTTCGACGGCAGCCAGGAGGAGATGCTGCACCTCTGCGGCATCGCCGCGCTCGAGCGCGGCTTCAACGTCCTGACCTTCGAGGGACCAGGCCAGCCGACGGTGGTCCGGGAGCAGCGGCTCGGCTTCCGGCACGACTGGGAACGGGTCGTCACACCCGTCGTCGACCATTGCACGGCCGTACCGGAGATCGACGCCTCACGACTGGGCCTGATCGGCGTGTCCTTCGGCGGCTACCTGGCCCCCCGGGCGGCGGCCTTCGAACCACGCATCGGCGCGGTCGTGACCATCGACGGCCTCTTCGACGCCCACCAGTCGGTCCTCAACCTCCTCACGCCCGAACTCGAAACCCTGCTCGACCAGGAGGACACGGACGGCTTCAACGCCGCCATCCACGCCGCGATGGACCAGAACAGCGGGCTGCGCTGGTACATCCAGCACGGCCTCTGGTGCTTCCGGGTGCCCACCCCCTACGACTTCTTCCTCGCCGCCCGCCCCTACACCCTGGACGGGGTCGCCCAGCGGATCGCCTGCCCTGTCCTGGTGTGCGCAGCCGCAGACGATCACCTGAACCCCGGCCAAGCAGAAAACCTCGCAGCCGCGCTGGGCGACCGGGCGACCCTGCGCACCTTCACGGCCGAGGAATCCGCCGGCACGCACTCCCATCCCGGTGCCTCGATGCTGCTCAACGGCGTCGTCTTCGACTGGCTGACCGAAAAAATCGACGCCCGACAGGCCGCTGGGGCGCGCCACGGCCATGCAGACGGCGCGCCCGATGACGCCCGAGCGGACCACCGATGAGCGGGAGACTTCCCCAACTCAAGCCCGAGGACCTGAACGACGCCCAGCGCACGCTCTACGACGCCCTGGTCGCGAGCTTCGGCGCCTGGGCGGACACGTCCGGCTTCCAGGTCATCGCACCGGACCGCAGCCTCCTCGGCCCGCTGAACCCCCTTCTGTTCAGCCCCGCCCTCGGAGCCGCCCAGGTCGACGTGTTCCACGCCGACAGGGCCAGCACGTCCCTGCCGCCCCGAGTCCACGAAGTCGTCATCCTTACCGTCGGCGCCGCTTGGGACTCGGACTACGAGCTCTACGCCCACAGCGCCACCGGCAAGCTGGCAGGGCTCTCCGACGACGTCGTCGACGCTCTACTGGCGGGTCGACCGCCCGACTTCCGCAACGACCAGGAAGCGATCGCCCACGCCTTCACACGCCTACTCGTCGGCGAGCACCAAGTCGATGCAGGGACCTACGCCCGGGCCCAACAGGCATTCGGCCACAAGGGAGTGGTCGACATGGTCCTGCTCATCGGGCTCTACCTGGCGACCTGCTCACTGATAAACGCATTCGAGGTTCCAGCTCCCGACCCGATCCAATCAAGCGCGTAGATCAGCGCCTTTGAGGCCATCGATCCTCTCGCTGTCGCGCTCACACGGCGTCAGGTTCGGGGCGCGTAACGACGGAAGCATCGGCGTCCCAGAACGCGCGGTTGACTCGAACCCTTGCCCGTCCCCAACGTGCCGGTTCCTGACACTTCGAGTGGGTGTCGGGCCGCCCGACGCCCGCACGCTGCGTGACGAGATGGCGGTGTCCGGGCAGTCGCCGTTGGCCGCCGGTGGGCAGATCCTGCTGGCCGCCCACATAGACGTCTGACGGGCGATATTGCCGCGGGGTCGGAGCAGGAGATCACGCCGCTGCGGCGCGGTACTCGCCGTCCATGGCGGCGCGTGGGGTTAGCGTTCGTGTCGCCCCTCGGACACAAACGCATGTTCGATCGAGCGTGAACGAGACGACGGTACATAGAGGCGTTCGCCTGTGCCGTCTACACGGACGAGCCCGGTCATTCGGCGGCCCGGAGGGTGGTCCACGAGCGTCGGTCTTCCACATAGGCGCCGAGACGCGCAGGACGCTGGCCCGTGTGGTCAACCTCATGCCAGCGCCCTCAGTGGGTCGAGGACCGCCCCGAGTCACCGAGCTCGCCCGGGATGGGATGGTTCGCGACGATGACGCCATCTGGATCGACCTCGGCGCGAAGGCGCTGCAACCGTGCGTAGGCATCGTCGCGGTAGAACCGTGTGGCGTCGGCTGGAGATTCGGCGAAGTTGTAGTACAGCTTGCCGTTGGCATAGGGGGCTACGGCGTCGTCGAAGTGAGCGAGCGCTGCGACGAGGTCCTGTCGGTTCCGATCGGTCACGATGCCGCCCCCTAAGGCCAGGTATTGGCCCTGGAACGATTCGAGACATCCCGCTCCGGCGGGCACCCGTGCCAGCGCACCACCGATGTGACGGATCTCCCCGGCTGTCAGAGGTGGCTGCGCGGCTGCGGCAAGGGCCTCGAGGCAGGCGGGTTCGAGATCGTCGAGAAGCGCCGACGTGCTCAGAACCGGAATCGGCGGTTCGGGATCCAGGTGAAGACGGCCAAGTGCGACCGGCGACATCATCGACCACGAGTCGACATCCGGCGCCAACGCCCGAAGCCCTGTAACCGCCGCGCTGCCCTCGTCCGCATCGCCCGCGAACGCGCCGTCGATCATGACCACTGACCGGCCCGACAAGAACGGGGGCAGTTCCGGCTCCACGGGAAAGTGCACGATGCGGAACGACGTCGTGATGCCTTCGCCCGCCGTGCGGGTCCATGCCTGCCAGGCCTCGAAGACCTCGAGGTGGCTCTCGTAGGGCCAGACGAACATGCCGGCGTACACCTCGCCGTAGGGGAAGAGAGCAAACTCCACCGCGGTCACCACGCCGAAGTTCCCGCCCCCACCACGCAACGCCCAGAACAAACTCGTGTGCTCGGACGGCGTGACCCGCCGGAACCAGCCGTCGGCGGTGACGACCTCGATCGCGGTCACGTTGTTGGTTGCCAGCCCGTGCTTGCGCCCCAACCAGCTCAGCCCCCCGCCGAGGGTGTACCCGATCACCCCGACGTTGGGAGACGACCCGGCAAGCGGGAAAAGGCCGTACGGTGTCGTTGCCTGGGTGACCTCGCTCCAGACGACACCCGCTTCGGCACGTGCCGTCCTTCGAGCGGCGTCGACCTCCACACCCCGCATATGTCGGGTGGACAGCAGGATCGTGTCGTCGAGCGGGCCGAGCGGCGCCGCGTTGTGACCGGTTGCCTGTGGTGTGACGTGCATACCGTGACGGCGGGCAAACAACACGGTGGCGCGCACGTCCCCGACATCGAGCGGCAGCACAACAAGCGCGGGGCGTTGATCGACGAGGTCCCACGGCTGGCGGGCGAAGTCCCATCCTGGGTGCGCGGGCGTGACGATCTCGCCGCGGATGGCCGCAGCCAATTCGCGGACCGCGTCCGACGAGATCGTGCCATCGGTGCCACCCGACGCAAGGCCCGACGACGCAGAAGTCTCGGCGACGTCCTGTTGGGTGCGTGCCACGGCGCCTCCTCGGGCTCAGGGTCGGCCAGCCGGTGGTCTCGGTGGCCGGGCCGCTGGCCGTCATCGTCCTATCGCGCGGGCGGTCTCGCATCGGGGTGTCTCCCTGGCCGACTGCCCGGTCGCACCCGGGGGAATGGCGCCCCGGGACCGTCTGGCATCCAGCCGCGCGCTCAGGCGATGGCGTCGGCCGATTCGCTGAGCGATCGGGGATCGAGCTGGTTCCGGGAGGTGACGCCCAGCTTCGGGTAGATCCTGTGGAGGTGGAACCCGACGGTGCGGTGCGAGATGTAGAGCTTGGCGCCGATCTCGCGGTTCGTGAGTCCCTGGGCCGCCAGCTGGGCGATGGTCAGTTCTTGCGGCGTGAGTCGGTCCCACGGTTGACCGGAGCGCCGTCCGCTGGTCTCTCCGGAGGCCCGGAGCTCTTGGCGGGCCGTGTCCGCGAGCGCGGGGAAGGCGAGTATGTCGAACATCTGCCGCGCGGCACGTAGTGGGGTCCTGGACTCCGCGACCCGGCGTTGGCGTCGTAGCCAGCGGCCGTAGGAGAGCAACATGCGGCCGCGGTAGCACGGCCAACGGGCCAGGTCTTGTTCGACGGCGTGCACGAACAGGTCCTCGGCGTCCTCGTCCGCGGCGACGAACGGGCGGGCGTAGCCGGCGGTGGCGCGCAGGAGCGTTCCCGAGGTCGCGACGGCCAGCGCTTCGAGCTCCGCCAGATACCGCGACGCAGCGGCCGGTGCGCCGGTCCGACTGCACGCTTCGACGAGGTCCGAGAGGCCCCAGGCGCCGATGTGCGGTTGGTATATCGGGTCGCAGGCGTCCAGAAGAGGACGAAGGTGGTCGATTCCCGCTTCGTATTGCTGGTGAGCGACCGCTCCCCTTCCTCGCACGAACGCGGCGAGCGGCGGCACCAACGTGACATCACGGGAGACCGGCAGTCGCTCGGCGACGCTGATGAGCTCCTCCGTGGCGGCGATGTCGCCGCGTTCCGCGGCGATCGCCGCCTGCGCGAGGCGCGCGTGAGCCGCCCATTCCGGCTGACCGGTCTCCAAGGCGAAGCGCTCGGCCTCCCCGGCAGCCGCGATCGCGATTGGCTCCTTCCCGACGTGCATCGCAGCCCAGGCCTGACCAGAGAGGGTCTGGGCGAGAAGCCCGAGTCGTCCTTGGTGCCGAAGGCCGTTGACGGCGGCGGTCAGGAACGGGAGCGCCAGGTCCGGAGCCCACAGGGCGCTGGCTGCCAGGCCGAGGTGGCGCAGCTCTCGGGGATCGGATTCCTCTGTCACCATCGTGGCCAGTCGCGCGACGGCGTGTGCTCCACGCTCCACCGGTTGGGCGTGGGCGAGGATGTCGAGCAACGCCGGCTCGTCGTCCGGGCCAGCGATCTGCTCTGCGGCTGAGGCGACGGCGGACCCAACCTGCGCATCGTTCCGCTGCCAGAAGCACGACATTGCGATTCCGAGTAGGAGTTGCCACGCCAGGTCGGTGTGTCCGTTGCGTCGCATGTCCTCGGCGATGCCGGCGATGGCGGACGCTGGGATGGCGGCACGGCGGCCGGCGCCGTGCACGTCGGCGAGCCAGCGGAGCCGGCTCCGATCACCGACTGCGAGATCGTCGCTGTCGGCGTCGGTGATCAAGCGAAGTCCCAGGTCGGACCGCCCGAGGTCGAAGGCGGCGTCGGCGGCGGCGAGGATCCGCGCACCTCGGCGCCCGGGGTCGGCGCTCAAGTCGGCGGCCCGCTCGAAGGCGGCGGCGGTGACGGCGAGGGCGCCTCGGCGCCGGGCGTCGTTGGCGACGTCATCGAGGTCGGCAGCGGCCGCTTCGTCGGGACCAAACGTCGCTGCTGCTCGATGCCACGCTCGCCGATGTGGCTGATCCGCAAGCGTGACCGCCAGCGCGCTATGTGCCGCGTGTCGCTGCACCACCGTCGCGGATTGGTAGATGGCCGAGCGGATCAGCGGATGACGGAAGCGCACGACTTCACCGACGACGGCTACGAGGCCAGCGTCCACCGAGACCTCCAGCGCTGCGGGTGACGGTTCGGCGCCGAGCATGGTCTCCGTTGCGCTCAACACCTCGGCGACCAATCCCCGGTCGTCAGCGGCGGCGATGAGCAAGAGCGCGCGCGCCTCCGGATCCAGCCCGGTCGCTCTTGCCGCGAAGGCTCGTTCGAGCCGAGTCGTCAGGGGTACGGGGCCGGCAGGGAACGGCTCGTGGCGCAGCTGGTCGGTCGACAGCGAGGTCGGCAGCTCGGTCAGCGCCAGCGGGTTCCCACCCGCTTCGTCGAGGATCCGCCGCCTCACGCTGGCGTCGAGCTCGGGTGATCGATCATCCAGTACCGCAGTGGCGGCGACCTCGTCCAGCGGCCCGACGTGGAGGTGGGCCAGACCGACGTCGTCGAAGCCGGTGGCGTGCGCCGACCGCGCCGTGATCAGGAGCAGCGCTGGCGTCGTTTCGATGCGCCGGGCGACGAAGCTCAACGCCGCACAGGTCGGCTGGTCGAGCCATTGCGCGTCGTCGATCGTGAGCAGCACCGGACCTTCGGCACAGACGTCTCCGATCAGCTCCAGGGTCGCCAGGCCGGTCAGGAACAGGTCCGGCGCGGCTCCCTGCACGAGCCCGAAGGCGCCGAGCAACGTATCGCGGAGTCGCGGCGGGAGACCGGCTGCGCGGTCGAGCTCCGGTTCCAGCAGCTGGTGGAGGCCAGCGAAGGAAAGCTGTGCCTCTGACTGCACGCCTGTTGCCGACAGCACGCGAAGCGAACGCTGACGGGCCCCTTCGATGGCGACGTCGAGCAACGCCGACTTCCCGATCCCCGGCTCGCCGTGCAGCATCGTCGCGCTGCCCACTCCTTCGGCGAGCCGATCCAGCGCGTGAGCCAGCTGGCCGACCTCGTGCGATCGGCCATGGAGCATCTTCCGCTCACGTGGGTCCGCGCCGTGACGTCTCAACGCCATTCCGGGTCTTCTTCTCGGTGCCTCCCGGTCCGGCTGATCCTACCGCTCACCGACAGAACGCTCCGAGGGCCGATCAGCGAGCCGGCGTGCGACATGAACGCCGAGAGATCAGGTCATCCGACAGATGCCGAACCATCCGGGGTGCCTTACCGTCGTCTGAGGTGGCGAACGCAGGATCGTACCCCCCGCACTGGTTTGTCGTTGAGGCCGATGGAGGCCAAGTTGACGGGAGACGGGCGCCGATGGACGCCAGCACAGGCGCCGAGGCGCGTCCTGCCGGAGGTCCCGTGTCCTCGCCGCCCACCTGGACCGAGCCGCCCTCTGGGCTCCCGCACGTGGGCGTTGGGTCGACACGGCCCGGTCGTCCCGACGGGTCCCGTCCGCGGTTGCGGGGCCGCCATCGCGAGTGCAACGTGCTCGAGGACCTTGTCGCCAGCGTCCGCGCCGGTCAGAGCCGCGCCCTCGTGCTGCGGGGAGAAGCAGGCGTCGGGAAGACGGCGCTACTCGACCATCTGGCTCAGCACGCAGTGGGCTGTGACGTGATGAGAGGCGTCGGCGTCGAGTCCGAGATGGAGTTGGCGTTCGCCGGCCTCCAGCAGCTGTGCGCCCCCTTCATCGGTCGACTGGCCGGCCTCCCTGCTCCACAACGCGACGCCCTGGCCAGCGCCTTCGGGCTGCGTGAGGCCGCGCCGCCGGATCGGTTCCTCATCGGCCTCGCGGTGTTGAGCTTGCTCTCCGACGCCGCCGAGGATCGACCGGTCGTGTGCGTGGTCGACGACGCCCAGTGGCTCGATCGGGCGTCCCAGGACGTGCTGTTGTTCGCGGCCCGCCGTCTCGGGGCGGAGTCGGTCGCGTTCGTGTTCGCTGCCCGCGAGTCGGGGGACGAGCCGGAGTTTGTCGGACTTCCGGAGCTGGTGGTTCGCGGGCTCGGCGAGACGGACGCGCGGGCGGTCCTCATGTCGGCGGTCCTCGGCCCGTTGGACGAGCACGTAGGGGATCGGATCATCGCCGAGACCCGTGGGAATCCGCTCGCGCTGTTGGAGCTCCCGAGCGGGTTGACGCCAGACGAGCTGGCCGGAGGGTTCGGCCTGCTCGATGCGCCGGCGTTGTCCAGCCGGATCGAGGAGAGCTTCCGTCGCCGCCTGGAGTCGCTTCCATCGGCGACCCGCTGGTTGTTGCTGGTTGCAGCAGCCGAGCCCGTGGGGGACCCCGTGCTCGTCTCACGGGCCGCCGCCCAGCTCGAGGTCGGCGCCGAGGCCGCCCAACCGGCGATCTCGGCCGGGCTGCTGGCCATTGGCGGTCACGTCCGGTTCCGCCATCCGCTCGTTCGGTCCGCGGTGTACCAGACGGCGTCACTCGACGAGCGGGCGCGGGTGCACTGGGCGCTGGCCGATGCGACGGATCCGGCTGTCGATCCGGATCGCCGGGCGTGGCACCGCGCCCAGGCCGCCCCCGGGCTCGACGAAGCCGTCGCCGATGAGCTCGAGCGATCGGCGGACCGGGCCAGGGCGCGCGGTGGCATGGCGGCGGCCGCCGCCTTCCAGGAGCGTGCCGCGCTCCTCACTCCGGAACCCGCCACGCGGGCCGAACGGGCGCTTGCGGCGGCGCAGAGCAAGTACGTCGCCGGCGCCGCGGACGCGTCGCTGCGCTTGCTGGCCATGGCGCAGGCGGGGCCGCTCGGCGAGCTCGATCGCGCCCGCGCCGAGCTGATCCGAGCCCAGGTTGCCGCGACTGCGGGTCGCGGCCGCGACGCGCCGACCCTGCTGCTCGACGCGGCGCGACGACTCGAACCGCTCCACGCGGGTCTCGCCCGGGAGACGTACCGTGACGCGTTCTACGCTGCGCTGACCGCTGGCCGGCTGGCGACCACGCCGCTGTCCGAGATAGCCCGAACGGTCCTCGGGGGCGGTCGTCGCCAGGGGCCCGAGTCGACGCCGAGCCCTGAACGCTTGCTGCTCGAGGGCCTCGCCCTGCTGACCGTCGAGGGCTACGCCGCGGGAGCGCCGATGCTCAAGGACGGGCTGCGGGCCTTCCGGGAGCAGGAGGTCCGCGACGAGGACGGCCTCCACTGGCTCCCGCTCGCCTGCCGCATGGCCCACGACCTGTGGGATGACGAGAAGTGGTACGCGCTGTCGAGCCTGCTCGTCGCGCGCGCGCGAGAGGTCGGCGCGCTGACCGTGCTGCCGACCGGACTCAATGAGAGCCTGGCCCTGCAACTGTTCTCGGGCGAGATAGCCACAGCAGAGGCGGTGGGTGAGGAAGCCGAAGCCGTCGCGCTGGCGACGGGCAACCCTCTCGGCCCCTATGGCCGCCTGGTGCTGGCAGCGTGGCGCGGCGACGAGGCCGAGACCTCTCGACTCATCACGACGACGACGCCCGCAATGATGACGCGTGGGGAGGGCCAGTGGATGACCGCCGTCCACTGGGCCACCGCTGTGCTCGACAACGGATTGGGCCGCTACGACGCCGCGCTCGCTGCGGCCGAGCAGGGCAGCGAATATCCAGACGAGCTCGGGCTGGCCACCTGGTCGATGGTGGAGCTGATCGAAGCCGTCGCCCGCACCGGCGGGCCCGGACGCGCCGAGACCGCGCTCCAACGCCTCTCGGAGACGACAGCGGCGAGTGGGACCGAGTGGGCGCTCGGCATCGCAGCTCGGTCGCAGGCGCTGGTGAGCGACGGCGAGGTCGCCGAGCACTTCTACCAGGAGGCGATCGACCGACTGGGCCGGACCCGCATGCGACTCGTGCTGGCGCGTGCCCACCTGGTTTACGGCGAGTGGCTGCGGCGCGAGAACCGCCGCATCGACGCCCGTCAGCAACTGCGCCTCGCCTACGAGATGCTGCAGGCGATGGGGATCGACGCGTTTGCCGAGCGGGCCCGGCGCGAGCTCCTGGCCGCGGGTGACAAGGTACGGAAGCGAACCGTCGACACCGTGGACCAGCTCACTGCGCAGGAGCTGCAGATCGCCCGGCTGGCCGGTGATGGACGTACGAACCCGGAGATCGCGACGCAGTTGTTTATCAGCGCCCGGACGGTGGAGTGGCACCTCGGCAACGTGTTCGTGAAGCTCGGCATCGGCTCCCGGCGGGAGCTCGGCGACGTCCTGCCCACGCTCGGACGCTCAGCCGTGCCGACGGTTGGCCGCGGCCGGTGACCGGAGTCCGAACCCCGGGCAGCGACCCGGGGTGCCCACCGGGGCGTTGAATGGCCGGCGGCGCGACCGTGGACGGC
>Ga0081538_10001372_pt1 | contig 25077 bp, 25 predicted proteins | sample TabmetS5T2R1_FD_71022 | JGI IMG/M metagenome (GOLD analysis project Ga0081538, IMG submission 71022) | Tabebuia heterophylla rhizosphere microbial communities from the University of Puerto Rico - S5T2R1 | ecosystem: Host-associated > Plants > Roots > Rhizosphere ... | reverse complement strand
CTCGAGACGCTGAGCCCCCCCGAGCGGCTCGCGTTCGTGCTCCACGACATCTTCGCCGTGCCCTTCGACGAGATCGCGCCGATCGTCGAGCGCTCCCCCGAGGCGGCGCGCCAGCTCGCGAGCCGCGCCCGCCGCCGCGTGCGGGCCGAGAACACCGTCCCCGACGCCGACCTGGACGCTCAGCGCGAGGTCGTCGACGCCTTCCTCGCGGCCGCGCGCGACGGCGACTTCGATCGCTTGGTCGCGGTCCTCGACCCCGATGTCGTCCTCAGAGCTGACCTCGGCGCAGCTGGATCGCGAGAGCTCCGGGGGACGGACGCGGTCATCGGCCAGGCAGTGACCTATGCGCAGCTTGGGCTCGTCATCAAGCCGGCGCTCGTCAACGGCGCGGTGGGAGTGGTCACGACGCGGGACGGCCGGCCCTTCTCGGTCGGAGCGTTCACAGTGCGACGCGGAAGAATCGTCGAGATGGACTGGCTCGCCGACGCCGCGCGCCTCCGCGAGCTCGACCTGACGATCCTCGACGACTGATCGTCGCCACATCCTCGATCGCACCTCAAAGGCTGAGACCGCGGGTCCTATGGACCAGATGCAATACATCTCACCCGCATCGGGCGATGCCGGCTCACCCCGCGCGACGCCAGCCTTCTCACATGACCGCGCCGAGATCGATGGCAGGACGGCCTCGACCAGTTTCCCCGGGAGCATCCGCGTCCCCGCCCGAGAAGTGAAGAAAGGAAGGCCTATATGGTTGCGGTCGACGGTGGCTTGCTGGGGTGGTCGCCGGAGCGAACACAACCTCCAAGGAGGGCAAGATGAGCAGCACCGACGTCAGCGGTGAATCGACGAGCCCGACGCAGAGCGCTCAGGGTGTGGACATGGGGCTCGAGGTCGTGACGTTGCCCGTCTCCGACGTCGATCGGGCCAAGAGCTTCTATCAGGGCCTGGGATGGCGGCTGGACGTCGACCTGGTCGTCAGCGACGACGTCCGCACGGTGCAGTTCACGCCGCCCCACTCGGGGTGCTCGATCCAGGTTGGCAAGGGCGGCACCACGGCTGAGCCGGGGTCCGCTCAGGGGCTGTTTCTCGTGGTCGTGGACATCGACGCCGCCCGGGACGACCTCATCGGCCGCGGCGTCGACGTCAGCGAGGTGCACGAGGCGCGGCCCCCGGGCTTCGAGCAAGAGGGGCGCTCGTATTTCGCGCGGGCGACGTTCAGCGACCCCGATGGCAACGGTTGGGTGCTCCAGGAGATCACGACCCGGCTCCCCGGCCGGGAATGGGAGGACTGACATGGACGTCGCCTCCCTCGCCGATCTGCTGCACGAGACGGCCGAGCGTCACGGCTCATTCGAGGCGGTCGCCCCACCGCACGATTGGTGGGACTGGTACGCGGCCTACATGGAGGCTCGCCAGGCCGGCTCCACGCCCGACGAGGCCTCCGCGGCCGCGCGGCGCTACATGGCGGACGTCAAGAACGTCGTCGTGCCGTCCGAGTGAGCGGCGACTACGACGTCATCGTCGTCGGTGGCGGAGCGTGCAGCTGTCGAGCTTTCGAGGGAGATCCGGAGCGAGTTCGGGATGACGGAGATCCCGGCGGCGGTGCAGCGCCTTGTCTACCCGGTTCTGGGTGGGCCTGGGACGATTGCTCGGCAAGCACGGGAAGTACGCTGACACGCCTCAGCCCGTTCAGGCGCTGAGTGCTCATCGAAGCTCCCATAAGGTCGGGTTATCGATCGCCGGGCCGGGCTTGTCGCGCCGGGACTGGCGCGGGGGTGCGGATGCTCCTCGGGCGCCTGTCGCACAAACCGCCGGTTCAGGCGGAGTGCTGGGCGCGGGTACGATCGGGCGGTGCACCACATGCGGATCCTTCGCCCTGCCGCAGGCATCTTCGCTTTCTACGACGGGCGCATCGACGGATACCGCCACGCCGACGGTCCGAACTGGGTCGACGACGGAGCGCTGTCGCTCGGCATAAGCAGCTACGCCGTCGTCGATGACGGCGAGGCAATCGTCTATGACACCCATGTCTCGGTTGAGCATGCGCGGTTCATCCGCGATGCACTCGAAGAGCAAGGGGTGCAGGCATTCACGGTCGTTCTCAGCCACTGGCACCTCGATCACGTCGCCGGCACCGCTGCGTTCCCGGGCGCCGAGGTGGTTGCGAGCGGGCGCACGGCCGAGCTTCTTCGGCGTCACAAGGCGGCGATCGAGGACGGTTCACACGAGGGACCGCCGGGCATCGATCCGCTGATTCTGCCGACCCGGGTGTTCTCAGAGCAGGAATCGCTCGACGTCGGCCGCCTCCGCGTCGAGCTGATTCAGGTCAATATCCACAGTGGCGATGCGACGGTGATCTGGTTGCCCCAGCAGAGTGTTCTCCTCTGCGGAGACACGATGGAGGACACGATCACCTACGTCGGTGAACCGGAGCACTTCGAGGCGCACCTCGACGATCTCGACAGGCTTCGGCGGCTCGACCCGGTTCGCATCATGCCCAGCCATGGCGACCCGGACGTCATTGCCGCGGGCGGGTACTCGAGCGATCTGATCAGCGCGACGGAGCAGTACATCGGCGTGCTCAAGCGGTGCCGAAGCGAGCCGCGGTTACGCAGTGCCAATCTTCGGGAGCTGATCGCCGGGCCGCTCGATGCTGGGTGGATCCACTACTTCCCGGCGTATGAGGCCGTTCACCAGGAGAATCTCAAGAGCGTGATGGCCGCGCCGTAGGCCAACTCTCGCTTTCGCATTCCCATGAGAGCGACAGGGCGGACGCGACAAAGATCGAGCCGGCTCTGCGGGCGAGCGCGCGTTGCGCCCGCGCTCGCCCGCAGTTTGCAAGTCAAGTGCGCGTGCCCGCTTCGAGGCGGACCCGCTCCGGGTCGTTTGGCTCCTCGTCCCGCTCGTGCTCGACCACCGGCACCGGGCGCTCGGGGCGGCGACGCTCATCGTCGACCAGACGCCGGAACTCCTCATCGAATCGCTCGTCGCGCCACTTCTTGCGGCGCAGCCATCGCTCATGACACATCTTCGACCACCTCCCGTTGGGTCGTGGCTCCCTCGATGATCGCACCTGTCGGAACCGGACGAGAGATAGCTACTCGGCCTCCGCTCCGAGTCTCTCCGGGACATGCCGCTCGCCCTGACCGGCATCTCGGACGCGCTCGTAGGTTAGGATGGCGACACCGTCACCGACGGTCTGGGTGTCGACGAGGCGCATGGGTTTCTTGTCGCTCGTCTCGCCGAAGAGGCGCTCTCCGGCCCCGAGCACGACCGGGAAGATCTTCAGCCGCAGCTCGTCGACAAGGTCTTGCTCCATCAGCGTGCGCGCGAGCTGGAAGCTGGCGGGGACATTGATTTCCCCGTCTAGCTCCTGTTTCAGCTTCGAGACCTCGTTCACCACGTCGCCGTTCAGCACCGTCGTGTTGTTCCAGTCGGGATCCTCGAGAGTCGAGGACACGACGTACTTGGGCAGGCTGTTCAACCTGTCCGCCAACTCGCCACTCCGGGATGGCCACCGCGCGGCGAACCACTCGTAGCTCCGCCGGCCCAGCAGCAGAGCCTCGGTGCCCAGCGCCTCGTCGAGGGTGACCTTGGCCACCTCTGGGAGGGCCGCGATCCGACCGACCCAGCCTCCGCGCGTGAAGCCCTCGTCACCGGCCGGGTCTTGGATGACTCCGTCGAGCGAGACGTTGTCGCTGATGACGATCGTTCCCATCTCTCCTTCTCCTTCGCTTGGTGTTCGTGGCCATGAACCGCACCATGACTCGTCGCAACCTCCGCTCCTCAGTCCACGGTGCCGGTCGCCGGGACGGTGCGGACGATTTCATCATTACTCTCCTAGGTAGTCGCGTTGCATACGCGTCTTCGGGTCCATGTCCGTTCAGACACCGGCGGCGGCGAGAACGGAACGGCCGATCCATTCCTGGACGAGCTGGTGTCACTACTGCTGATGACCGCGACGGGACAAGCCGATGAGGGGCGCCCGTGCCGGGCGACGCCCTAGGCGAGGCCACGCTCGCGCGGGCGCGCGCGGGCGACGAGGAGGCGTTTCGCGAGCTCGCCGAACCCCACCGGCGCGAGTTGCAGTTGCACTGCTATCGCATCCTCGGCTCGGTGCAGGACGCCGAGGACATGGTGCAGGAGACGCTCCTGGCCGCGTGGCGGAGCCTCGAGGCGTTCGAGGGCAGATCCTCGGTGCGCGCCTGGCTCTACCGGATCGCGACCAACCGCTGCCTGAACGCGCTGCGGACCCGGTCGCGCCGCCCCCGACAGGTACCAGCCATGGCTCAGCCGCCTGAGCCCACACGCCGGAGCGAGCCGATCTGGCTCGAGCCCTACCCCGACGTCCTGCTCGAGGACATCCCGGATCGCTCCCCTGGTCCGGCGGCGCGCTACGAGGCCAGGGAGTCGATCGAGCTTTCGTTCATCGCCGCCCTCCAGCACCTGCCGCCCGGCCAGCGCGCGGCGCTCGTGCTCCGCGACGTCCTCGGCTTCCGCACCGCCGAGGTCGCCGAGATGCTCGACATCGGCGAGGCCTCGGTCAAGGGCGCCCTGCAGCGCGCCCGCGCGGCCCTGAGAGAGCGGCTTCCGGCCGCCGACCGCGACCGCGCGCCGCGGCCGAACTCCGCCCGCGAGCGCCAGCTGGTCGGGCGCTTCGCCGACGCATTCGCGAGCGGCGACGTCGCCGAGGTCGTCGCCCTGCTCACCGACGACGCGCTGCTCACGATGCCGCCCCAGCCGCTCGAGTACCAGGGGCGCGAGGCGATCGGCGCCTACCTCAGCTACCGGGCGAAGCTGCGCGGCACGCTGCATATCGTGCCCACCCGGGCAAACACCCAGCCGGCGTTGGGCTGCTACCTGCCCGACCCGCAAGCGGCGATCGCCCGGCCCTACTCACTGATCGTGCTGACGCTCGAGGGGGATAGGATCGCGGCGATCACCAGGTTCGGCGACACCGCGGTCTTCGGACGCTTCGGGCTGCCTCGAACGCTGCCGCGCCGCTGAGCGCTAGCCGACGCACCACCTGGTGCCGGGGCTGCTGGCGGGCAAGAGAGATTGAGGCACCGCTGGTATCGCGGCCACCTCACCCGCACCGCGGTCGCGACCGCATCGTTCGCGCTCACTGCTATCGCGGTCTCCACCGCACTCTGATCCCAGTTGACCTGCACGCATGGGCGCGATCAGTTTCCCGGCGCGCGGAGTCCTTACGTTAGAGACGTCGCGACCGCGAAAAACCAAAGGAGACAAGCATGGATAGAGCGATGAAGACGCAATTTGCCTTTCGGAGCGAAGGCGAGACACTGGCCGGCAACCTCTTCCTGCCGGAGGGTGGAAAGCCAGTCGGCGTGGCCGTTGCGGTCGGGCCGCTCACCTCAGTGAAGGAGCAAGCGGCCGGCACCTACGCTCAGGCTATGGCCGAACGCGGGTATGCGGCGCTGGCGTTCGACTACCGCTACTTTGGCGAGAGTGACGGCGAGCCGCGCCAGTTCGAGAACCCGCAGGCCAACATCGAGGACATCAGGAACGCGGCCAGCGCGCTTCTGGCTGACGACCGGCTGACTGGCCTGCCCCTGTTCGGCCTTGGCGTCTGCTTTGGCGCCGGACCGATGGTCCGGTCGGTAGCAGAGGACTCGCGCTTCCGCGCCTTTGCCGGTGTGGCCGGCGTCTATACCGACAACGCCAAAACCAAGACAACGATGGCAGACGCGTATCAAGCCGCGATCGAAAACGGTCGTGCGGCCGAACGGAAGTGGCGCGAGAGCGGCGAAGCCGAAACGATACGAGCGGTCGCGCCCGACGGCGGCGACGTCGCGATGCCGCTACGGGAGGCGTATGAGTTCTACGGCACGCCGCGCGGCCGGGTGCCTAACTACGTCAACCGCTACGCGGTGCAGTCATCCGCCTACACGCTGCCGTTCGACGCGCGCGGCGCCGCGGACACGATCGAAGTGCCGGTCCTCATCGTCCACTCGGAGGAGGCGTTGACTCCCGATCTCGCTCACGCTTTTTATGCCGCTGTGAGATCGCCTAAGCACGAGCTTTGGCTTCGGTCGCAGGGCCAGATCGACTTCTACGATGACCCGAAGCTCATCACTCCGGCAATCGATGCTGTGGCCGCATTCTTGCGAAGGAGTTAGCTCGGGAACCACTGCGTGGCGATCCCGGACGTGACCTCCGGTTCGCCGCCGCCGTGTTCCCTCCAGCCAACGGGGATCCGCGTGAACAAATAGTGCTGGGCGACGGCAGAGTAGCCTGGTTCAGCGATTCCGACGGCAATACCTTCGCGATCGAAGAAGGGAGCGCGCGATGAGCCTCACATTTCCGGGAGAGTCGGCGGAGTACAGGGAGGCGCGCGATCGGCTGCTGGAGCGGGAGATCGAGCTGCGTCGCGAGATGGAGGCGGTGGCCGCCGCCAGGCGCGAACTGCCGCCCGGCGGGGTCGTCCCCGAGGACTACGTCTTCCAGGGCGAGGCCGCGGACGGCAGCCCCGCCGACGTGCGGATGTCGGAGCTGTTCGCGCCTGGCAAGGACTCGCTGGTGATCTACAACTTCATGTTCCCGCGGTCCTACGGAGGCGACCGCCCCGGGCCGACGAGCGGGGAGACGGCGCTCCTGCCACTCGAGGAAGGCCCCTGCCCGTCCTGCGTGGCCCTCCTCGATCAGCTCGACGGCGCCGCGGAACACGCCACCCAGCACATCAACTTCGCGGTGGTGGCGAAGACGTCGTTGTCGCGGCTCCTCACCTGGGGCGAGGAGCGGGGCTGGCGGAAGCTGCGGCTCCTCTCATCGGCCGCGAACACCTACAACCGTGACTACTTCGGGGAAGCGGCCGACGGATCCCAGTTTCCGATGCTCAACGTGTTCCACCGCGACGGCGGAACCATCCGCCACTTCTGGGGCGCAGAGCTCACCTTCGCGCCGACCGACCCGGGGCAGGATCACCGCAGCGTCGGCACCCTCGAGCCGCTTTGGAACCTATTCGACCTCACGCGCGAGGGGCGCCCGGACTGGGATGAGCGGCTGAGCTACTGATGACTGGCCACCGGGCCATGACTCCACGCGGAACGCGCATCGAAGAGTCCACTGGACGCCGCGACCATGAGCCGCCGCCGACCCGTCAACGACGTGAAAGGGAGAGCACCAATGCCCGAACGCGACGGATACATCCCCGGCGTTCCTTGCTGGGTGGACGCGAGCGAACCCGACCCGGAGGCGGCAGTCGACTTCTACGGCGGCCTCTTCGGCTGGGAGTTCGAGGACGTTATGCCGCCGGGCTCGGAGGGCAAGTACTTCATCGCCCGGGGCGCGGCAACAAGCTCGTCGATTTTTGACACGTCGGGCGACCTGCGCAGCGGCGATGTTGCCGCCGTCCGATCGATCCCCGAGGCAGCGCCGCCGACGGCGATGTGGAACACCTACTTCTGGGTCGATAGCGCCGACGAGGCCGCGTCCCAGGTCCGCGATGCCGGCGGACGCGTGGTGGAGGAGCCCTTCGACTTCATGGACGTCTGCCGGACGGCCGTCTTCACCGATCCAGAGGGAGCGGCGTTTTGCGTCTGGGAGGCCAAGGAGCACAGGGGCGCGCGGCTGGTCAACGACCCGGGCTCGCTGGTCCTCAACGGCCTCAACACCCCTGACGTCGAAGGGGCGAGGTCGTTCTACGGATCGGTGTTCGGGTGGCAGACGCTCGCCATCGGCGGCGGTGCTCAGATGTGGACGCTACCGGGCTACGGCGAATACCTCGAGCGCTACCACCCACAGCTCCGCAAGCGGATGGCGGAGGCAAGGGCGCCAGAGGGGTTCGAGGACGTCGTTGCGAGCATCACTCCGATCGCGGACGACCAGCCAGATACGCCGGCACATTGGAGCGTGACCTTCGCAACCGCCGACGCCGATGCCACGGCCGCGAAGGCCACCGAGCTCGGTGGAAAGGTGATCGTCGCGCCGTTCGACGCACCCTGGTCCACACCTACCTACACCATCCGGATAAGCGTCATCGGCGACCCGCAGGGCGCGACGTTCATCGCGAGCAGGTTCGTGCCGGAGACCAAGGATCTCGGGAGCTAGGCGGACACCACAACTTACAGCGGCCGGCGGTCCGGGATGCCCTTGAGCTCGTGCTGGCCGCGCTCCGCAAATCGCAGACCAGAGCCAGCAACTAGGTCTCGATCGCCAGCCACGTAGCACGGGGCGTATCGTCGGCGGGGCCACGACGAAAGGAGCGATCCCGATGCGGGCCGACATTGTTCCCGGCGCCAAGTTCCCCGACTACGAGCTCACCGACACCAACAAGGAGCGCCACAAGCTGAGCGAGCTGCAGGGCATCGACCCGATGATCCTCATGCTTTCTCGCGGGCACTTCTGTCCCAGGGACCACCAGCAGCATCTCGAGGTGGCGGCGTTCTATCCGAGGATCGCCGTCGCATACACCAAGGTCGTGACCATCAGCACCGACAACATCCTCGAGGGACGCGAGTTCAAGGACTCGGTGGGTGCGCAGTGGCCGTTCCTTTGCGATCCCGGCCGCAAGGTGCAGCAGGACCTGGGGATCCAGGAATACACCGACCCCCACCACGACCCGATGATCCCGCACACGCTGGTACTCGATCCGGGCCTGGTAATCCACAAGGTCTATAACGGCTACTGGTTCTGGGGCCGTCCCTCGCCAGAGGAGCTGCGCGAGGATCTGCGCGAGGTCACTCGGAAGATTCGCCCGGATTGGGATCTAGGCGCGGCGGGGCTGCGCGAGGCCTGGGACGCGGGCGACAAGTCGGGGTTCTGGCCGTACGACGACGAGGCGTTCCAGGAGATCGAGGCGATCGTCAGCGCCAGCCACCGCTGAGCCCCGCTCGGGCAGCAGCCGATGTTAGGGTGCCCGGCGATGGCGGACGTCGCCGAGCTCTCGATCACCGGCCGGGTCGCGACCGCGAGCGACGCCGACTGGGACGGCGCTCGCCAGGCTTGGAACCTGGCCGCCGATCAGCGGCCCGCGGCGGTCGCGTTCATCGAGGGCCCCGGCGACGTGTCCGCGGTCGTTCGGTATGCGGCCGAAAACGGGCTGAGGGTCACTGCCCAGGGCACCGGGCACGGAGCGGCCCCGCTCGGGTCGCTCGAGGACACGATCCTGATCCGGACCACCCAGATGAAGGGCATCGAGGTCGACGGCACGGCGGGCAATGCTCGGGTCGAGGGCGGCGTGGTAGGGGAAGAGCTCGCCGCCGCCGCACAGGCGCATGGGAGGTGCTCTCAACCCGGCAGCTCGCCCAACGTCGGCACGATCGGCTACACGCTCGGCGGCGGCCTGGGATGGCTCGGGCGCCGGCTCGGCTTCGCGTGCAACCTGGTGCGCGCGATCGAGCTCGTGACGGCCGACGGCGAGCAGCGGCGGGTCGACGCCGATCACGAGCCGGACCTGTTCTGGGCGCTGCGGGGTGGCGGCGGGGCTATGCGATCGTCACCGCGCTCGAGGTCGACCTGCTGCCGGTCTCGGAGGTCTACGCCGGCGCGCTGATCTTCCCCGCCGAGCTCGGCGCGGACGCGGTGCGCGCCTACCGCGACTGGGCCGCAGCGCTGCCCGACGAGGTCACCTCCAGGGGCCGGTTCCTCCGACCACCGCCGATGCCCGACGTTCCCGAGTCGCTCCGCGACCGGCCGCTGTGGACCGTCACCGCCGCCTACATCGGCTCGCGCGAAGACGGCGAGCGCCTGGTCGCGCCGTTGCGCGAGCTCGGCGAGCCGATCATGGATACCTTCGACGTGATCCCCCCGCCGGGCTGAGCCGGATCAACATGGATCCGGAGCCGCCGATCCCGGCCCTCGGCCACCACCGGCTGCTGCGGGAGTTGCCCGACGAGGCGATCGACGCGCTCGTCGGGGTCGTCGGTCCCGACGCGGGCTCGCCGTTGTTGCTCACCGAGTTTTGCCACGCCGGCGGCGCGCTGGGTCGCCCCGCCGAGGGCGGCGGGGCACTATCGAAGCTCGACGCCGAGTTCGTGATGATCGGCATCGGCGTTCCGATGACGCCCGAGCTCGGCGAGGCGCTGCCCGGCGCGCTCGACCGACTGCACGACGCGATCGAGCCGTGGTCGGCCGAGGGCGGCTACTTCAATTTCGCCGAGCGCCCCGCCGACATCGACGTGCTGCTTCCGCCCGAGACCTGCGAGCGGCTCGCGGAGGTCAAGCGCCGCTGGGACCCCGACGGGGTGATTCGCGCCAACCACGCCGTCTCGCTGACCCCCGCCTGATACCACCATCCCTCCCTAGGAGGGCTTTCGTGTCTGCAGGACCAAGCGGCGCGCCCGCTCAAACCGGGCGAGCGGCGCTCGCCGCCAAGCGTGTCTCGACCACCGCCTCCGCCTCGGCCGCGCTCTCGCTGTAGCCGCTCACGGTGGGTACGAAGTGGCGGTGATCGAGCGCGTAGAGCGCCAGCCGCGTGCGCGCTCGAACCGTCATGGTGCGCGGGACCTCGCGCAGCAACGCGATCTCGCCGAAGGAGTCGCCGTCCGAGAGAACGCGGAGCAAGCGGCCGTTCTCCCTCACCTCGGCCTCTCCGGCGACGATCACGTAGAACCTGTCGCCCGCCTGCCCCTGCTCGATCACGGTCTCGCCGGGCTCGACCGACTCCTCACGCACGTTGCGGGCGAGATGCTCGATAGTGGAAACCGGCAGGGGCCGTAGCATCGCCACCTGGCGCAGGCGCTCGATGATGTCCGCCCGTGCACCCAGCCCCTCGTCTAACTTGACGAGGCGCGACCAGGCAAGGGCCACGACTGCCGGAGCGATCAGCCCAATCGCCACCAGCGCGCCCCTGATACCGAAGAGGTGGATGAGAAGCGGCGTGATGATGGACCCGAGTCCAACCGCCAGCGCCACCAGGCTCTCCAGCGCCCCGAACACCCGCGCCAGCACCTCATCGGGCATGAGGCGAGGGAACAGCGTGAAGTAGCCGAGGTCAACGAGAGCGTTCCCGGCGCCGACGATCGCGAGCATGACCAGCGCAAGGAGCTCGGCGGGGAACACCCCTATAACGGCCAGAGGCGCCCCCCACAGGGCAATGCCGACCCCGGTGTAGGCGGCGAGGCGCCGGCTCCCGACCAGGACCGAGGCTCCGAGCGACCCGACCAGCGCGCCAACGCCGACGGCCGCCGTCAGGACGCCCACCCCCGGCTCCCCGGTCTCGAGTAGCTCGATGGCGACCACGACGGTGAACACGCTGAGCGCTCCCCGGCTCAGCGCCTGGACCGCGGCCAGGCCGAGCAGCATGGTCACGTCGCTGTGTGCCGCGATCGTGCGGAGGCCATCCGCCGTATCAGCCGCAATCCGAATCGGTGCAGGTGGCGTCTCGCGCGGTGCCGGCTCGTAATCGATCAGGCTCACCAAGAGAGCCGACCAAAGCGACAGCCCCGCAATGAGCACGAAGACCGCCTCGGGATCGCTGATATCGAGCAGCAGCGCGGCGAGCAGAGGGCCGACGAGAATGCTTGCGGAGTCGAGCAACCCCCGCGAAGCATTCGCGGCGGTGAGCTCCGTTGGCGTTTCGCACAGCGCCGGCAGCAGCGCCGAGTGCGCGGGACGAAAGGCCGTAAAGGGGATTGTCGCGATGACCGCGAGCACGTAGACGAAGACGGCGGACATATCCACGGCGATCACCACCGCGGCGGCGCCCAGCGCGGCAGCGCGTATAACCCCGATCCAGATCAACACCCGATCGCGGCGAACACGGTCGGCCACCGCGGTCGCGAACGGGGCGATCAGTGCCGAGGGGAGCATCCGAATCAGCGCGACGATGCCGACCGCGGTGGCGCCCCCGTCCCGGAAGGCCACCACCCCCAGCGCGACGGTCAAACACCACTCGGACGCGTAGGTGGACCCGAAAGCCAGCTGTGCGCGGCGAAGGTCCGGGCGGCGGAAGTTCGACGCAAGCGCCGCGCCGCCCTCCGCCAGATGCCTTCCGACGGCCCCGATCACGGCCACAGCACATCTGCCGGGCGCCAGCCGTCGGCGACGGTCACCACATCGAGTACTCCAAAGACGGCGCCTCGCTCGCGTCCCTTCCAGGCGGGTCCGGAAGCCCGGGCAACGGGACCGGGCCACGGCAGAGATACGGCTCGCCCTGGCGTGCGCCGATCATCGCTCCGAACCAGCGTGCCCTCACCTCCAACAGCTCCAGGAAATCGCCGTCGAAGAGCGCGGTCGCCGGTCCGCCGCCATCCGGGCAGAACTGGCTTCGGTAACACGCCACCGCCGCTTTCTTCTTGTCCCAGACCTCTGAGATGTCGACCACGAAGGACGGATCGAACGGCGAGTGCGCCATGTAGGAGAACTGGTGCGCGGGACGGTGCAAGGCACCGCTGCCTATGCTGCCCACGCCCGCCTCGAAACAGCCCTGCCTCACCAGCCTCGCCGCCGCCTCGTGATCGGGGTGACGATCGACGCCGTTGGGAGCGAGGACGGTGCGTGGCCGGGTGTCGCGGATCACCTCGACCACCATGGCGACCGCCTCGCGCGACCGTCCGATTTCACCATCCGGCAAGCCGAGCGCGATCCGCTCGCTGAGCTGGAGGGTCCGCGTCGCCGCTCCCCTCTCCGTGGCGCGGCTGGCTGGGGTACCCCGAGATGCCCGCTCCCCCTCGGTCAGGTCGGCTACACCGACTCGCAGTCCCCGCCGCGCCGCAATCGCCAGGGCGCCACCACAGCCGATCTCCGCGTCGTCGGGGTGGGCGGAAAAAGCCAGGACCTCGAGCGGCTCCACCTCAGCGCCCCATCAGATAGCTCACCATCAGGCTGTCCGCCGCCAGTCGGGTGCCGTCCGGGTCGCGGGAGGTAAGGCCCTCGGGGACGAGCATTGGGATCGGCTCCTTGTCGAGGGCTTCGCGCAGGACCCTGTTCAGCACCATGCCGTAGATCGCACTGCTCTTGCCCGCAACCACTCCACTCGCCAGGTCATTGACGAGCGTCGGTAACAGTACGTCGGGACTCCACCGGTGAGTCTGGGCGATCTCGTCAAACGACAGCTCTCGGCGACCGAGCCGAAACCGGTATGTGGCCCCACATCGGCACGTCGCGACCGCATAGGCTCCGCCGGGTCCGTCCCGGCGTCGGAGCGGGAGACGGGTGGCGTCGGATGCGCACGACATTCGCAGCGGAAGGTAGTCGTCGGCGAGCGGATGGAGCAGTGGGTCGATCCCGCGTTCGCTGAGGTCGAAAATGGCGCGATTGAAAACCTCGATCACGCGCGGCAGCGCGTTGAGGCAGGCCTCTACCTGCACCGTCAGCTCTCTCTCCTCCAGCAGGCTGGAAAGGCGTACCGGCGCCAACTCGATCCCGTACTCGGCAAGGAGGAGATCGGTGACCTCGGAGCTCAGGTCCGCGAGGGTGTCCGCATCGCTACGTGAGAGGACGTCGCGAAGGTGCGCATAGCGGTCCAGTCCCCGGCGACCGACCCCGGCCTCGCCGAGATATGTCCGGAGCCGATCCAGCGCCCTCATGAGCTCTCGCTTCTCGATCGGGATGAACCGAGGCTCGCGATCCTTGCTGCCCGGTGGGGCCAAGGAGACGCCGACTCGCCCGCCGCGCCGCGGCCACGAGATCACGGTCATCCGCTTGTCGGAGCCGGTGCGGTCGACATCGACCCAAAGCCCGCACCCTCGTACGTCGTTGGCTGCCTCCAACTCGCCGAGGAGGGCGAGCTTGGCGAATACCGAGGCGCCGTAGTCAACGGACAACTGCTGACCCATGTAGACGATAGGGCGGGCGTGGTCATCGTCGCGGCCGGTGGGCTGGGATAAGCGAGCGAGCGCGTCCCTCGCCGGCGGGGAGATGGCCCCCACGAAGGAGTTCCGGTCGAGGAAGACACCCTCCTCGCGCAGAAGTGCGGTGCCCGGTTCGGATGCAGCGAGTTCTGCCAGGGCGCTCACGAGCGTGCCTCGGCGACGGCGCTGACGGGCCGATCGTCCCTTTCACCTCGATCGACCAGGTCGAGATACAGGCTCTCGTACCGCGGCACGATCCTTTCGCACGCGAAGCGGGCAGCCTGCCGCCGGGCGGCGCTGCCGACTCTGCGGCGCAGCCGTGGGCGAGCGAGCAATTCGGTGACGGCGTCGGCGGCGGAGGCGTGGGCGCCAACCGGAAACAGGTGGCCGGTCGTTCCATTATCGACCACCTCGGCGAGACCGCCCACCCGGGTAGCCACCACCGGGATGCCGCACGCCATCGCTTCCGCGGCAGCCACACAGAAGCTCTCGACGACGCTGGTCATCAGCAGGAGATCGGCCTCACGCAGGATCGGCGCGACGTCGGCTGTGGCGCCGAAGAACCGCACGGCGTCTTCTGCGAGGGGCGCGGAAAGCATCTCCCTAAGCGCGAGCAGACTCGGCCCATCTCCCACGAGCCACAGCTCGGCATCGATGCGTTCGCGGACGGCGAGGAAGACATGGGCGAGGCTGCGAGGATCCTTTACGCCCCTGAAGTTCGAGACGTGAACAATGCGAGGCCGGTCGCGATGGGGGGACTGCGTCGGCTTGAACCGGGTGATATCGATGAAGTTCGGGATCACCAAGGGCGTCTCGCGCAGGGCGAAGAGATGGCTGGCGAGGCGAGCGTGGTGTTCAGACACCGTGGTGACCGCGCCGAGCGCGCCGAGGCTCTCAGTCAGCAGCCGACGCTGGACCGGCTGGCGGCCGTGAATGCTGACGTCGGTCCCGTGAAGCGTCGCGACCGTCACCGGACCCGACTCTCCATGCTCCCGGGCTAGCGACGCCGCGACGTGCGCGAACGGCACCGCGTAGTGCGCGTGCAGAACGTGAAGGCGCTCGCTGCGCGCAACGTCCGCCACCAAAGATCGGAACTCGGCTTGCTGATCGGCCCTCCAGTCGACTTTCAGGCCGACTGGGCCGTCATCGGTAGGTGGAAGGAGCGTATGCAGGAACACCCCGCTGTCTTTCAGCCAGTCTGCCACCGGCGGCCTGTGCGCCATGACGTGAACCCTGTGTCCACGCCGTGCGAGCTCGCTCGCAAGCGTGCAGGCAATCCGGACGCTGCCCCCGATTCCGCTGTGGCAGAGGAGGCCGACCTTCATCTGAGCGGGCCGCCTTGGGTGGCCATCCTCTGTGCGAGAAGCGTGAGAAGCGCCCGCGACATCTCGGGCTGGGCTTCCAGAAGGCGCTCGAGTTGCTCCTCTTCGAGCACGATCAGCCGCGTCGGGCGGCGAGCCACAATCGAAGCGCTTCGTGTCACCTTTCCCAGGACCGCCACTTCGCCGATGCACGTCCCCTTTCCGCACACCCTCAGCTCCTCCTCGGCCCCGTCGCGACTCTGGAGGATCGAGACTTCTCCCTCGCGGATCACATATACCTCGCGTGCTGGATCGCCCTGGGACGAGATCACGGCCCCCTCCTCGACAAGACGCTCCGATGTGATCTTGGCCAGGGTCGCCAACTGCGAATCGGGCAGCGAAGCGAAGAGCTCCGTCCCTTTCATGAAATCCATCCTCTCTGCGAGGCGAACCGCTGGGAGCGCGAGGAGGTTCGCGAACAGCCGGAAGGCGCCCTGCACCCCGGCGGGCAGCTGGCGATGGAGCGAGTAACCGCAGTAGACATAGGTGCCACGCCCATAGTCGGCGACGAGCAGGCCGCCGTGCTTCGGGTCCTCGCCCGGATCAGCGCAAGCGAGGAGCGGACGGTAGCGCCGATCCCAGTCGCCAAAGAAGTACCGACCCCGCTCTGCTACCCAGCCGTCGAAGTCCTCGTCCCCGATCTGGTTGGGCACCTGGAAGAGCGAGTGCTGGGGCGCTAGGAAGCGGACGCGGGCCCCCTCGTCTGTGACGCGGTCGTGGGGCTCGTTGTAGCGGAAAGGGTAAGGAGCCATGCCCGGCGCCTGATACCGGTATGGCTGGTACTGGACGATCAGCGTCCCGCCACCGTCCACGTAGTCCAGCAGCCGGGGGGCGGCTGCGCGGAGCTCGGCACGCGCCGAGTAGGCGCCAGGGCCAATCACGATCGCGTCGAAGCGAGACAAGTCAAGGCGCTGAAGCGCCTCGTCGTCGACCATCTGGAACCCGACTCCAAAGGGTTCTAACCGGCGTACGACGTCTTCCTCGACGCCGGGGACGTAGGCGTAGCGCAACGATCGGGCGAAGCGAGCCTGGACGACGTGGAGGTCGACCTCGGAGGGGGTGAGCAGGAAGGTCTCGCGGATGCAGCTCGCTGCATCGGCCTCGCCGGCGGAGCTCGAGGTTCCCATGCGCACAGGCGTGAGGCCTGTTGCGTAGGAACGCCCCTCCACATCGATCCGAAACCGGAGCGCATGTGTGCCGGTCGGGGCTGAGGTGGCGGTGAGGGTGAATGCGTAGGGCTGACTGCCGCCCGCGCCGAGCGAGACGTCGATCTCGGGCGGATCGATCACTATCCAGGGAGGAGCCTCGAGCTCGAGCCTGCCGGTCAGGGTCTGCTCGGTGTGGTTGCGCGCCAGCACATCGAGCTGGATCCGAGCCTCGCCAGCGCTCGGGTCGGGTTCGAATGGCTCGGGTAGGGCCCGGCGACTCTCCGCCGCCCGTTCACCGCCGGCCTGCATGCACATCACCCTCGAGCCGGCGCGGAGGGAGACGGGCGGGATGACGGCGGGATAGAGGTCGCGGACACCGCCGGGGAAGGCGGTCCGCGCGATGGCCGGGGCCCGGATCACGAGGCGCTGTCCTTCCACCCGAATTTCGCACTCGGCCTCGAACCGAGGGGGGCGGAACGGACTCGAGCAGTATCGCTCCGGCGGCCAGCGGTAGGCGTACTGTCCGCGTGGCTCGGCCAGCCAGTAGGGAGAGCTGAGCGCAGCCTGCTGCGGAACGCTGACCGTGAAGCCCGTTTCGGTGACCGCGCCGGGCGTCGCAGCGGAGCCAGGCTCGCCCTCGCTATCTGGTTGCGCTTGATAGTCGGGCGGGATACGCAACGTCGTGGCCTCGATATCGACTGCGATTGGGCGGAAGTTCCACAGGCGAGCCTGGACTTCGAAAGACTGTCCCGGGATCACATGCGCGGCGCCGGTGCGGCACTCCAGTCGTAAACCGAGGCATGCCGCGGCTACCTCCTCGAGATCACGAAGCTTGCGTTCGAGATACGTGGACAAGGCGACCCGCCTTCCTCCCGCGAGTCGTGAGCTGAGCTGTGAGATCACCTCGCGCATCGCCGATTGCGCCGAGACCAGTTGGTGTCCCGCCGAGGACGCGTCCGAGATTCGGTAGGCGGCGAGCGCTTCCTCTGTGTGCCGCTTGACGCGCTGAAGTTGCTCGCGTAGCCACCCGGAATCTTCCCCCGCGTGATGGGCGAGCCCCGTGAGTGTGGGATCAAGCCCGTTGAATAGCCCGCCCTCCGGGCTCGCGTCCACGACTTCATCGCGACCCGAGCCCTCTATCAGGCGGTAGTAGTAGACGAAGCGACCGGGCCCGGGGAGCAACGCCATCCCTTGCGATCGGTGCTGGTTTAGGGCCGACAAGCCCTGCTCCTGAAAGGTCTGACCCCCGATCGGATCCAGCGCTCCGGCGTCTATGCGGACGAGCCCATTCCGCTCGAGCTCCTCCCGGGGGGCTCCCAGCGACGCAACGTCCTGTCCGGGCGTCCAGTCGCCGCCGACCGACCGATAGAGCCGACGGGGCACCCAGGCCTCCAGGCCCAGCTGGCGGAGCTCCAACAACAGGTCGGGATCGCCGGCCGCCCGAAACGCCTCGGCCGTGAGCTTCCCTATGGCCTGGTGATGGCCGTGCTCATCGGCGGGCTGTCCGGTCCAGCGAGAAATGACGATCTCCGGCTGAACCAGCCGTATGGCCCGGGCGATCTCGCGAACCACAGCATCTCTTCCCCACTTCGCGAGCGTGTCGGCGCCGCTCTTGCTGTAGCCAAAGTCGTAGAAGGGGCCGAATAGGGCCTCCGCACCGTCCATGGTGCGCGCGTCCTCGCTCTCCCAGGTGCGGAACACTCCCAGCGCCTCCCCTCGGTACGAGTTGAGCCGATTCTCTCCGGCCTCTCCCCGCGTGGCCGACCAGTACACGGTGCGCACGCCGAGGCCGTGCGCGAGATAGGCGAGGAGACCGCTGTCCTCGTCGTCGGGGTGCGCGCCCACCTGTAACACTGCGCCGGCCATCGGCAGCGACCGGAGTCGATAGCTCAAGCCTGCTGCACCAAGGGCTCCGCCATCCTGGCTCACCCGCCACCCCACCCTACGCTCCTCCAGGTAAGTGCACGGGTATATGTGTATCGGGATGACCAGCCACGCGTCTTGCTTGAAGATTACGAGCCGTCTCCTTGCCGTCCAAGCCGGGGAAGTGACGATCAGGCGGCGAGGCGAGCGGAGCGCCCGACAGAGCCGCTTGGACGATCTCATAACCCGGAGGTCGCGGGTCAATCCCGCCGCCCACTAATGGAAAGCCGCGTGGGAGGCAGCCCGAGGTGGTTCGTCGGTGGACGTTGGCGGGTTGCCCAAGCAGCCATCGGGAGCGCACTTGATGGATACTGAACTCGGATGATCTCCACCGTGGCCGTCGGAACCGACGGATCGGCAACGGCAAACGAGGCTGTCAGCGAAGCAGCCGAGATTGCCCGACGGTTCGGGGCCAAGCTCGTACTCCTGAGCGCCTTCCAGGATTCGAGAGGCTCGCCCTCAGGCCAGGGTCAGGACATCGAGCTGCAGTGGGCCTCGAGCTCGTCGGCTCGGGTGAAATCGATCCTCGAGCGCAGCGAGGACGACCTTAGCCGATCCGGAGTCGAATGCGAGACGCGCGCCGACGAGGGCGACCCCGCCGAGGTGCTGGTCCGGCTCGCGGCGGAGTGCGGCGCCGATCTGCTGGTGATCGGCAACAGGGGGATGCGGCGCCGTGTGCTCGGCAGCGTCCCGAACACCGTGACGCACAAGGCGGACTGCTCAGTGCTGGTCGTAAAGACCACGTGAGCTAGCGTCGACTGCGCGGTGGTACCGGGCGTGGCCCTCTGCCCGCCACCGGATGCGGCCCCCAGTCCGAGAAAGTCTCGAAAACCCGCGTGTCCGTGATCTGAACCAGGTGCGTGCCGTCGGATCTCGCGGTGTAGATGTCGACCCGCCCGCCCGGCCGAAAGCGGAGGGAGAAGACGATGCGCCTGCCGTCGGGTGACCAACCCGGGTCAAAGCCGATACCGGTCGCCCTCCTGTTCGCCTGCTTGGCGGCCTTCTTCCTGCACTTCTTGCCGCTTCTCTTCCTGCACCGCTTCAGAAGCTTCCTCTCGAGCTTCTTGATCCCCTCCTTTCCGAGCGTGCGAGGCGTGATCTCCCTCACACCGGTACCGTCTGGATGCACGGCGACCAGCTTCTCGGTGGCGGACCCGAAGAGGATTTCCGTCCCGTCCGGGGACCACTTCGGGACCTCGTCAGGGTCCGGCACGCCAAACGGCGTAATCTGCCGCAGCCCTGTGCCGTCGGAATTCGCCACGAACAGGGCTCCCTTCGGATCTCCGTGCCTTAGCCTCTGCCGGGTGAACACGATCCGTGTGCCGTCGGGCGAGTAGTCGCCGGCGGTCTCGGCCTCGTCGAAGGGGTTGTCGGTCAACCTCGTGAGGCCGCCTCCGTCGGTGGCTCTCGCGGTGTAAATCCCGTTGAGGTCCGGATGTTGCTCGCTGTGGCCCTGGCAAAGCAGTCGGGTGCCGTCCGGCGACCACGCGCTGCAAGCGATGTCCATCGGTGCGGGGTTGTCGAGCAGCGTGAAGCCGGAACCATCCGGATTGAGCGTGGCGGGGCGGAGCGGCGCGTCGGCTCTCGACAGGGTGACGAGGACCCTGCTCCCATCGGGTGACCAGAATGGACTCTCGGCATCGCCGGGCAGGAGCCGCCTTTCGTCCGTCCCGTCGGGGTCTGCGGTGAAGACGTGGTGGCCGTCGATCGCTCGATCTAACCTGCCGAACGCGATCTGCCCATTCGGGCCCGGATACTCCGCGCGGGCGTCGCCGTTGCCGGCGAGCAGGCTGAGCAGGAGCGAGCCCAAGAACGTCAACGCGATTGCCAACGACCTCCAGCGGGCGGGGACAACCCACCTCCTCACGGGAGCAGAGAGTGAGGCAGAGGGTGTCGCTTTCCTCGAAGAAATTGAGACCCGCAGTGAGATGGTAGGCGCGCGCAGGTCGCGGCGGAACCAGACGATCGCGGTCACGTTGCGATCGGGCGGAGGTGCTTCGCCACGGCGCGCTCGCGGTAATCGAAGATCCGTTCGAGGTCGCGTCTGATGAACGCCGCGTGCGCGATCCGCCCCAAGGGGCCGAGCGGGAGCGCGTACCGGACGCGGTCGCGAGTCACGACCGCGCGCTCGCCGTCCGGCTCGAACATATGAGTGTGTTCCCAGAATGCGTAGGGACCCTGCAGCTGGACGTCGACGAATCGATGCGGCGGCTCCCAGGCCTCGATCCGGGTTCGCCAACGGACGGGCACGCCGCGCAGCTTCAGCCGGTACTCGATCAGCGCGTCGGGGCGCATCTCGATCGGCCCCGGTGTCAGCACCTTGAAGTCCAGCCACGGGGGTGTGATCGCCTCGAGGTTATGCGCGTCGGTGAAGAACTGGAACGCCTGCTCCGCCGGCAGCCCGAGGCGCTGGCTGCGCTCGAGCACATGGATGCCGCCGCCGAGAGATCTCGCCGCTCCGATCGTCAGCGCCCTCATTTATGGCGAAAGGAAACCACGCCTGCCCGTAGTCACGCGGGAAGACGCGTCGTCCCTTCAGCCGCGCCGGCGCTCGAAGGCGCGAATTCCCGCCTCGTGCATGAGCCCCCGCGCGCGAAGCCGCTCCACGCGCTCGATGTTGATAGCGGACCAGTTGCTGCCCGGCCTTCGTGGCGTGATGCGGAGCATGTAGCTCTCGTCATCGATCCGCCGGCCGAGGCTGTCGATCCACCCGAAGCAGACGGCCTGTTCCTGTGCCTCCTCGACCGTCACGCTGCGCTTGCCCGAGCCCTTCTTGTAGATCCCGACCCAGAGCTCGGTCGCGGTTTCGTGGTTCGCCTCGAGCCAACCGCGTAGCTCCTCGCTGGAGGTGAAGAACACCGGCTTCACCGCGAGCCTCGCGCCACGACTCCGTTTACGAATCCGCTCCCGAGCGTTTCGACCAGGTATTCCTCGACGCTGAAGCCCGCTCGTCCGAGAGTCCCACCCAGCTCTGCGCCGAACCGCTCGGCGTCGCCCGGCCGTTTCCATCCCGGCGCCTGGCTGAACAGGTAGAGCCGGCCACCTGGCGCAAGACGTTCACGAACGACTTCCAGGGGCCTCCCGGATGCATGGAGGGCGGAGACGTGGACCGCGAAGACCCTGTCGTAGGTCTCATCCCCGGGGTCTGCGTCCTCGATCCGAGCGGTGACGAAGCGCGCCCTACCCGCACACGCGCGGTTTCGCTTCCGGGCCATCTCGATCATCTTCGGCGAGCGGTCGACCGCGGTGATGCGGCCGCGATCGAGGCGCTCGCACACAAGCGAGACGGCCACACCGTGCCCACACCCGACCTCGAGAATGCGGTCGTCCGGCCCGGCGTCGAGAACCTCGACTGCCCACGCGATTCGGTCGGACGCCTTCTCCGCCACCGCCTCATCATGCCGTCCGGGGGTGGAAGGCATTCAGCCGACCATCACGCGGGCGCCGACTCCGGCAGGTCCGCGACGGTGACGTCCCGGACCCCGCAGCACGTGACTACCACTGCGGCGTTGCCGGCATCGCTGCGCCCCGCCCGGGAGGCGCGCTGCGCACTGGTGGGCGACGGCGGGCCGCCGCACCAGAGAGTGGAGGTCGGCGCCCTCGAGGACGGCTCGGCCGGGTAGCGAGGAACCGGGCACCCAGGGAGCGAGGCGCCCGGTCGTCGACTCGCTACTCGGTCTCATACGCCGCGTCGGGGGCGGCGGTCCGTTCGCGGTCCTTGCGGCCCGCGAGATGGGCGAGCGCCGAGGGCCACCAGACCTGGTCGCCGATTTCGAGCACCAGCGCCGGCACCAGCAGCGACCGGACCAGGAAGGTGTCGATAAGGACGCCGACCGCGATCACGAACCCGATCTCGGTCAGGAACACCAACGGGAGGACCGCCAGGGTGGAGAAGGTGCCGGCCAGCACCAGGCCGGCCGAGGTGATCACCGCTCCGGTCACCGCCAAGCCTCGAATCGTCCCCTGACGGGTGCCCTGCTCGAGCGTCTCCTCGCGCACGCGGGCCATGAGGAAGATGTTGTAGTCGATGCCCAAGGCGACCAGGAAGATGAACGCGAACAACGGCAGGTCCGGGCCGATGCCGGGGAAGTCGAAGACGTTCTCGAAGAAGAACGCCCCGATCCCCAGCGCCGCAAAGAACGACAGGATCACCGTCGCAATCAACACCAGTGGGGCGACGATCGCTCGCAGCAGCGCGGCCAGGATCAAGAACACGACGAGCAACGCGATCGGGACGATGACGACGTTGTCGCGTGCCGTCGACTCGCGCAGATCGTGCTCCTCGGCCGTCGGACCGCCGACCAGGACGTCGTCCCCGGCGACCCCTCGCGCTGCGTCGCGAACGCCCGGGATCAGGTCGAACGCGGCAGTGCTGTAGGGATCCTCCTCGAGGGTTGCCTCGAGTTTGCTCCCGGTCGGCCCTCGCTCCACCTCAGTCGAGACCTCGGCGACGCCCGGGGCGCCGGCGACCGCGTCCCGGACCGCCTCCACCTTCGAGTCGTCGGTGACGAGGATGTTGGTGGGCGCGTTCGCCCCCGCGGGGAAGCCAGCCTCGAGCAGCTCCTGCCCCTGAACCGAGTCTACGTCGTTGCGGAACATGTTCCCGGACGTCAGGTCGCTGTTCAGGAAGGCAAGCCCGAGGATCAAAACGCCAAGGATCGCTGTCGTCCCTATCCAGACGCGCCGCGGTCCCCGCGCCACCCACTCCGCGATCTGGCGCCAGCGCCCGTGGGTCTCGTCGGCACCCTCGCTTCCGACCCGCGGGATGAAGGGCCAGAACGCCCTGCGCCCGAACACCGCCAGAAGGGCGGGGAGGATTGTGAGCATCGAGAGCATCGCCATCGCGATGCCCATCGCGCCGATCGGTCCGAGCCCGGAGGTGCTGGTCACCTCGGCAAGGGTCAGGGTGAGAAGCGCGGCCATGACGGTCGCACCCGATGCGAGGATCACGGGGCTGGTGCGGCGGAGCGTGACCCTGATCGCATCGTGCTTGTCCTCGTGGCGGCGAAGCTCCTCGCGGTATCGCGAGACCATCAGCAACGCGTAGTCGGTCCCCGCGCCGAAGACGAGCACCGGGAGGATGCCGCCCGATTGGCCGGTCACGGTCACGCCCCCCTCGGCGAGAAGGTATCCGAGCCCCCGCGAGGTCACCTCGGCGAGCAGCACCGAGAAGAACGGGATCGCCCAGAAGATCGGGCTTCGGTAGATCACGATCAGCAGCACCAGCACGAGCGACGCCGTCGCGAGTAGGAGCGTGCCGTTGATGTCGTTGAAGACATCGACGGCGTCGGCGGAAAAGCCGGCCGGGCCGGTCAGCTCTGCCTCGAGGCCGCTGGGCAGCGAGCCGAGGCGCTCCTTGATGTCCTCGGGGACGTCGGTGATCACGTCCTCTTCATCGCCGGTGGCCTCCTCCGGAACGGTGATGGAAGTCGTAAGGAGGGCGGTCGCGCTGTCTTCAGAGACCACCGCGGCCCCGGTCTCCGCCACCGAGTCGGGAAACTCCCTGTTGTATGCCGGCCGAATCTCGTCGTCGATCTGGGTGCGTACTTCGTCGATTGCGGCCCCGTCCTCGGCTGTCAGTCCGCCGTCGCGGTGAAAGACCGTGATCGCGTCCGCCTGATTGTCCGAGCGGAACCCGTCCAGCTCATCGAGCGTCTTCACCGACTCCGCCTGGCCGGGCAGGTAGTCGGCGGGGTCGTTCTCCTGGGCGTCCTCGAACTTGCCGGCGAGGGGGCCGATCGCGATCAAGACGACCAGCCACACGGCGATGACCGCGAACTTGGTGCGCTTGCCGCCCGGGATCAGGGCCACGGACCATTTGCGGTGCATGGGAAGTTCTCCTTGTCACATCGGCGGGCCTTCGTGCGTCACCCCTATGACGGAACGCGACGAAGGGATGTGACAGTGGACGAGCGCGAGTACCTGACACAGCAGTTCGAGGCCCGCCGCGCCCACCTGCGGGCGGTCGGCTACCGGATGCTCGGGTCGGTGAGCGAGGCGGACGACGCCGTGCAGGAGGCGTGGCTCCGCGTCAATCGCGCCGACGCGAGCGAGATCGAGAACCTCGGCGGCTGGCTGACGACGATCGTCTCCCGGGTGTGCCTCGACATACTGCGGTCGCGAAATGCGCGCCGGGAGCAGCCGCTGGGGCCGCACGTGCCGGAGCCGATCGTGAGCCGCGAGGACGAGGTCGACCCCGAGCACGAGACGCTGCTCGCCGACTCGGTCGGGCTCGCGCTCCAGGTAGTTCTCGACACCCTGACGCCGGCGGAGCGACTCGCATTCGTCCTCCACGACATGTTCGGAGTGCCGTTCGACGACATCGCTCCGATCGTCGACCGGTCGCCCGCCGCGGCGCGACAGCTCGCGAGCCGGGCGCGGCGCAGGGTCCGGGGAAGCGCCCCGCCCCCGGATGTAGATCTCGGGCGCCAGCGGGAGGTCGCGAACGCGTTCCTGGCCGCCGCCCGCGACGGCGACTTCGACGCGCTTCTCGAGCTGCTCGACCCCGAGGTGGTGCTCCGGGTCGACCGCGGCGCGACCCAACCGGGCGTCTTGATCAAGGGTGCGGCCGCGGTCGTCAAGGAAGGCCGGCGCTACACGGGCGGCGCGCGCTTCGCGCGCCCCGCGCTGGTCAACGGGGCCGCCGGGTTCGTGGTCGTACGGGGCGGGCGCCCGGCCGCGCTCGCAGGGTTCACGGTCGCCGGCGGCAAGATCGTCGAGATAGACGTACTCGCCGATCGAGCCCGCCTACGCGAGCTCGACCTGGCCTTTCTCGACGACTGAGGCTCTTCGCTACGTGCCGCGGTGCGCGGGGGTGGCCGCCTGGTCGGCCGCCCTGGTGCGACCCACCGCCTTGCGCGTCCAGCGGCCGGCCGCGCGCGCCGCCAGAAC
>Ga0081538_10001371_pt1 | contig 25079 bp, 27 predicted proteins | sample TabmetS5T2R1_FD_71022 | JGI IMG/M metagenome (GOLD analysis project Ga0081538, IMG submission 71022) | Tabebuia heterophylla rhizosphere microbial communities from the University of Puerto Rico - S5T2R1 | ecosystem: Host-associated > Plants > Roots > Rhizosphere ... | reverse complement strand
TGTCAGAGCTACATCCGCAATATCGTTCCATTTGCTTTCGATAAACTTGCCAAGGCTTGCGTATGAATCGAACAGGGACGAAACATACTTCCGTGCCAAGCTTGCGCTCATGATAAAACCATCGCTTTCAGCAATGTCGCTCAGAAAGAAAATGATTGTTGACTATGTCAAAAGGGGGATACTACCTGCATTTGCAAGTGCAAGTCAGTTGATGCAGATGAGCACAGCTAGTATAGCAGTCAACCTTACGGGAACTAGAGAGTCCGTCTACAACATACTGGGTGAATCCTCTGGTGAGGTGCTTCAAAAAGTGTTGAGGACTGCTGTCGATGTGACCGCTGGGCAAGGGAAACTTCTAGGAGAGGAGGGGGCAGGTATTGCTATGGTTTCAGATGATAGCGGGGCAAGGTTTGCCGCTCTCGACTCTGAGAAGTATGGCAAAATCTCTCTTTTGCAATCGCAGAATACAACCAGCTATTCCCAAGGCATGACACTCCGTGGTAGAGATATCCTTAATGGTGGCGGAGCTTCAATTCAAGAATGTCTGGCAATTGACAGACTATTGAATGGAGGTTTTGCAGCTTCACTTGACCTGACAAACCTGTCTCCGGGCGAAATGAAAAGTGCGATAGATTCTGCTATACAAGAGCTGCCTTTTCTTCGGCTCAGTATTGGGTTTACTGTCTGCACAACGTGTGGTCAGCGCTCGAAAGGAGATGCAGGTATATGCGAGTACTGTAGGTCTCCTCACAAAGTGCCTCTCTATTTGTAGTTGCAGCTACTACGTCGGCTTCGCTCCTCTAATATTCTTTATTATACCAGAGCGATTTCTCATATTGTCGTGCAGAAAAACTTTTGTACACTATATTGTATAAGGATTTTTGTATGAGTTATATTATACTATGAAGTGCATATTTATTAAAAACTTAATCGTGTTTTAGTATTAAATGTCACAGTATGAAAATACCTACTCTATAAATGGTATTATACACAACCTCCTACGGATTGGGATGGTGGGATGGCAGGAGTAACTGAATTCAATAATAATTCTAAGGAAACGCTAATTGCAAAGATACGGAAACGTGACGGACGTATAGTGCATTTCGAGCAATCCAAGATTTCAAATGCAATATACAAGGCACTCATTGCAACGGGAAAGCCTGACTACCCTCTGGCTGAGCGGTTAGGCGCAAAAGTAGTACAAAAGATGGTTCAACAGAGCGAAAAGACAATTCCGAGCGTAGAAGATGCACAGGACATGGTAGAATCCATACTTATTGAAGATGGACTATCTGAGACAGCCAAGGCCTACATACTATACCGGCATGAAAGGCGTAAAGTGCGCGATGACAAGATGAAAATTCTAAACAAGAAGGATCTCGATGAAGTAGACAAGGCTTTTGACATTAATTCCTTAAGAGTGCTTGCTGCGCGGTATTTGCTGCGAGACGGCAACAATGAGATCATTGAAGGTCCCAAGCAAATGTTCGAGAGAGTTGCAACCTTGGTTGCAATTGCCGATGTTATGCATGACTCTTCTATATTCACTCCCGCTGGCGGTTATACCCAGAACATTGAAGAGGCAGATCGCTACTACAGTAAGCTAGAAGACTTTGACAACAAGTTGCACATTGGCAGTTACTATTTGAACAGATATCATTTTGAAGCAATAATCCGTCACTATATCTACTGTGCACAGCACGGCCAGATGAAAGTCAGCTTCAAGGACCTACTTAGGATGATAGCGGAGGGCAAGATTGCACACTATGAAGAGCGAGTTAGGGAATACTACAACCTGATGGTTTCCAGAGATTATCTACCAAATACACCTACTCTGATGAACTCTGGTGCAAAGCTTGGGCAACTGTCTGCATGCTTTGTGCTTGACATGCCTGATGACATGGGAGGAATTATGAAAGCTTCTACCGACGCAGCTATGATTTTCAAGTCCGGTGGCGGGGTGGGCATCAACTACTCTGACCTGAGACCGGAGGGAGATATTGTCGCATCGACATCCGGTGTTGCATCAGGGCCAACATCATTCATGCGCATCATTGATACTATCACCGACGTCGTCAAGCAAGGTGGCAAGCGCCGCGGAGCGAATATGGGTATCCTTGAAGCATGGCATCCAGACATTGAAAAGTTTGTGACGGCTAAGACAAAGCCTGGAGTATTTGAGAACTTCAATGTAAGTGTCGGTATCTGGGAGGATTTTTGGAAGGCCCTTGTCAGCAAGGATGGCAATCATAAATATCCCCTACGCAGCCCGCGAATGAAAGAACCCATGAGGTACATCGACGCACAACAGCTTGTAGATCTGATCGCATTGAGCGCGTGGAAGAGTGCTGAACCTGGAGTGATATTTTTTGATAATATCAATAAATACAATCCTCTAATTGGAGCAAGAGGTGGTCCGCTGCGTGCTACAAATCCCTGTGGCGAGCAATCACTCTACCCTTATGAATCCTGCAATCTCGGCTCGATTAACTTGGCAAACTTTGTCAAACGTAAAGCTGATGGTGCATATGAATTTGACTGGCAGCGCTATGAGCAGGCGATCAGACTTGCTACAAGATTCCTAGACAATGTCATTGACATGAACAAGTATCCTGTAGATGAAGTCAAGGTTGCCACAAAGGAGACAAGGAGAATTGGACTCGGCATCATGGGTATTGCTGATCTGTTATTCCTGCTCAAGATCCCGTATGATTCTCAAGATGGTTATGAATTCATGAACAAGCTTGCAGAGGCCGTGTCCTATTTGAGCATGGATGAGAGCGTAGCCATTGCCAAATCTCGTGGATCATTCCCATTGTTTAAAAACAGCGATTATGTCAAAGGCCGGATCCCTGTGGCAGGATACTACGAGCTGCCAAAAGAGACACATACGTACGACTGGGACACACTTATTGAAAAGATCAAAAAGCATGGAATACGTAACTCCTGGACCTCCACTATTGCCCCTACTGGCACACTGTCGATGATCGCAGATACTGCAAACGGCGTAGAACCCGTCTTTGCACTCGTATATGAAAAACGCGTGACTGTAGGGCGCTTCTTCTATGCTGACAAGGTGTTTGAAAGTATGCTGAAAGAAAACGGCCTATACTCTGACGAAATACTGACTAAAATTGCAAACAACTATGGTTCTGTCCGTGGCTTACCTGAAATTCCTGAGTGGATGCAGCGGATATTTGTGACTGCCATTGATATACACTGGACAGATCATGTGATGGCTCAGGCCATATGGCAAAAATGGATCAGTAATGCCATTGCAAAAACTATCAATATGCCTGGCGACGTGACCGCAGAAGACGTCAAATGTGCATATCTTCTATCCCATGAACTTGGTCTAAAGGGCGTTACTGTCTTTAGAGATGGTTCTCGTCACGAACAAGTACTTCACATCACTGGTCAAAACAGTGGCCAAAGAGCGTTTGCTGTAAAGCCTAGCAAGTATGTAGTAGAGTATGTCCTCAATAATATGAAGGAACCTTATGTTCTTGCGCAAATGCAAAAGATCTTCCAAGAATCCGGCATAGAAGACGAAAGGTCTACAGAAGCTGTGCCCCCTCGATCCCAAGAAGTCCAGTCCAGCGCAAAGAATTCTGCTTCACTATCTGCTATTATGCAACATACGGACACGCAAGAGGACCGGTGCCCGACGTGCAACGCAAGACTGATCATCACTGAAGGATGTAATGTGTGCATCGAATGCGGTTTTAGTGGATGTGGATCCGGCTAGGTTCCTGCTGCTACTGCTGCTACCTTTTCCCTCTCTTCTTTTTTTGTTCTGTATGTCAATAAGCGCAGGTGATGTATCTAAATAAATATAATCTCGGAGATTACTTCAGATCTAACTCTGAAGGTTCAAATTACTAGCAAAACTGCCTGGATACAGTGAGTCTTTCTATCCCAGTAGAAGACAGAGGTTGCCATCTCCCTCCCAGAATCCCTTGCAGTTGTTGTTATTGCTGTCTGACGTTTTCCACAGAGTCATAACAGCTGGGTTCCTCGTCTATCGTTAACAGTCCATAAAAAATAGAGTTTAAATTCTGCTTTGCGCATATTACTAGTGAAATGTCAAGCGTCAGAATCAATGAGAGTCCTAACCACTTTATGGTGTTGGACGCCATTGGAAGAGGAGTAAAATCTTTTGACAAAATCGCCAAAGTTACCCGTCTGGATAAGGCCGAAGTTGAGCTAATCATAAATGATCTAATTGAACAAAGGCTTGTTATTCGCACTGAAAAGAAAGGTTTCTTTAGAACTAAGGTAGAGTTGACCATCAGCCATACGGGGCTTCAACTGCTCAATTCCAAAAAGCAGGAACTAGAGAAGCAAATGCAGCAGGTCCAACAATGGCAAAGCAATGGCCAGACGCAGCAGCTTCAAAGCTACATGGACAATAATCGCATGTGGATCCCGATGATGCTGTTCTCCGGTATCATGAACGCTATGTTCTTTATGTCCATGATGTCAATGTTGGGGATGGCAATGACACCTGCCGAGAGTGGTCTTGCAGGTGGCGAAGGATCTGGAACAGCAGCTGATTCCGGTGAATCATCTGCAGGAGCCGAAGACAGCGGTGCAGCAGCAGACAGCGGTGGCGGCGACTTTGGTGGCGGCGACTTTGGTGGCGGCGACTTCAGCTTTTAGCCTCCTCCAATTTTTTGATTATATGCTTGTTCTTTGAATAATGCCTGACTGCAAGAACAATCAGAAATGCTGCAGTTGAGATAAGCACTATTGTTCCTGCAGGAGCCAGATTTGCAGCATACGAAATTGAGATACCTACTACTACTGAAAATATTGATATTAACACAGATATAAGCGCTGTTTTCTTGAATCCTTTGTTAAACAAAAGCGCCGTAACGTTTGGAATCACCAAAAGCGACGAGACGAGTAGAATCCCCACAAGCCTCATAGACACAATGACTGCAACACTTGCAAGAATTATGAAAAGATAGTTTAGTTTTGAAATCGGTAAGCCGCTGACCCGTGCCTGCTCTTCATCAAATGTGATGTACATCAGTTGTCGATAAAGCAGAATAATTATGGACAGAATTATGCCAGTCATTGCCAGTATCGTAAGTGTGTCCTCTACACTGACAAGCATGATGCTTCCAAACAAAAAGCTGAACAGATCAAGCGTGAATCCTCCTGATAGGCTAATAAGTAATATGCCAAGCGCAAGGCCTGACGAAAGTAATATGGCGACAGTTGCATCTGCTGGTATTTTGGCAGACTGTCGTAACTTCGTAATGCCCAATGCTCCTAGTATAGATAGTGTCAGACCCGTCCAAAGAGGATAAATGTTAGTGGCAAGCCCTATTGCTATCCCCCCAAATGCGGCGTGAGAAAGTGCATCTCCAAACAGAGAGTTGCGTCTTAGTACAAGAAACAACCCGATCACTGACGAGGTTATAGCCACTGAAACACCCGCAATGAGAGCGCGCTGCAGAAATCCGAATTCTAAAACTTCAAGAACCACTTATATCACATCATCCTCTGTGAGTGTGGCTGTGTAGATGCATGTGAGCCTGCATGCTCGATTCTGAATAGGCCTTGAGGAGATCGGGATTTTCAAAGAATTCGTATGCCTTGCCGTGGAAGAACATTGAGCGATTGATACATGCCACGCTTGTGGCAAGCCTGTTAACTGCATCAAGATCATGCGATGACCATATTATAGTGATCTTGTTCTCCTGATTTAGCTTTTTCAAAAGAGAATAAAACTTGTTTTGCATTTCAAGATCGATACCTGTAGCTGGCTCGTCCAGTATCAAGAGCTTAGGGTCGTTCACCATCGCCTTTGCTATCAATACGCGTTGTTGCTGGCCACCAGACAGCTCGCCGACTCTACGATCCTTTTGTGCAAGTAAACCTACAGTTTCAAGTGCTAAAGCTATTTTCTCATTAGATGTTTTACCAGTGATGTTGATTCCAAGTGATACAATTTCTTCAACTGTAGCAGGAAAGTTCTGATCAACTGTATTCTTTTGTGGTATGTACCCAATACTTTTGAAGACTTTGCTCTTCTTCTTTTTTTTGATCTCCTCTCCAAGAATTCTTATTGTACCTGTGTAGTCCTCACGCAGGCCTAACATACAGCTGAAAAGCGTAGTCTTACCCGCGCCATTTGGACCTATTATTCCAAGTATATCTCCCTCCTCAATTGTAAATGAGATGTTACTCAAAACCAAGGTACCAGAATATGCATATGAGAGTCTGTTGACCTCGATTATCTGCATTCTAGACCCTCCTTCAGATTTTCAATATTTTGCTTCATCTTGTCAAGATATCCGATACCTGCTGCTTGTTCTTCTTCACTAACACCTTCAATTGGGCTCAGAACTAGCACCTTGCCGTCTGGAATCTCGTTGGCAATTGTATCTGCAAGTCGGCTGTCAACCAAATCTTCTGAATAAATTACATTGATGTCTAAGCCATTTGCAAGCTCAATTATTCTCTGAATTGTTTGCGGTAATATTTCACCTTCTGGTGAAACCCCTTGAATGCTGTGTTGCCTCAGGCCGTATCTTTCTGAAAAGTGGATAAATGCATCGTGAAATGCTATAAAATCTAATTTGTCACAGCTGGCAAGCTCTGATCTGATAAAGGCATCAAGTGAATCAAGCTCTGCGATAAATCTATCTGCGTTTTGATTGTAATAATCTGCGTTGGCTGGGTCTGATCTAGCCATTGCATCGCGGATCTCGTCTATCTGATGCTTTGCAAGCATAGGGTCCAGCCATATGTGTGGATTAACTCTGTTACCTCCTTCTCCAGTGTTATCACCTTCGTGCCAGAGCTCTCCCGCAGTCCCTACTTCATTTTCTTCTTCATAATTAAATTCTATGCCTTCGCTAGTATTAACAACAAATTTGGCTCCCAAGTCATTTATCCACCTTTCAAAACCTGCACCATTAATGATTAGAATATCTGCCGTGCGTCCTCTTGAAACATCTTCTGCTGTTGGTTCCCAGTCGTGTGGTTCTACGCCCGCCGGGACAAGGCTTGACACTTCTGCCCTGTCGCCAACAACTTTGGAAGCAAATTCGTAAAGCGGGTAAAATGACGCAACAACTGTAATCTTTTCATGCTCTTGTCTATCTTGCAGAGCTGGCCTGCCTGTGTAAACTGTGGCAATCATTGCAAGTGGAATTAATGTGGCAATGGCCGCAAGAGCTGCTCTGCTTTGATTCATCCTGTTTGTTTCTCGTTATTATTAAAGATATATACCTTTGTTATTAAAAAATATGGAAGCCCTTATAAACAACTTAATAATGAAGTATTGACATTGACGATAGTCAGCGTGTCGCTCAATAATGATATCTTGACAGAGATAGACAAATTACAGAAATTACTTGGATTTTCTGGCAGATCTGAGATTGTAAGAGCTGGTATCAGAAATCTTCTGGCAGAAGAGAAGGACAGACAGGACTTGTATGGGGAGCTTTTTGCAGTCCTATTAGCAATACATGATGAAAAATCTGACGAGCAAGTAACAGAAATGCGGCACGATTATGATAAACTGATCACTACTCATATACACAATAAAATAGATCGAGACCGATGCCTTGAAATATTCTTGATAAAAGGAGAAGCTGCAGAAATAAAGAACATGACTAAAAAATTCCAGTCAAACAAAAAGATGGATCATGTAAAGTTGATAGCAATGTAATGTGTAGTAATACGATAATCCGGACACTCCCTATGATCACTTTTTTTACAAGCCCGATTGGACTTGGTCACGCAACCCGCGACATAGCCATTGCAGAGGAACTTAAAACTGACATCTTATTTGCAAGTGGTGAAGGTGCTTCAACCTTGATCGCAAGAAAAGGATTCAAAGCTCTTGACGTTTACAAGCCCGAGAAATTCAATGTGGAATCTGGGCAACTTCAACATATATTCAAATGGCTCCTACGATACTACCTGTATTACAAGAAGTGCAAGACAATTGCAAAGGAAATTTTGAAAGATCGCAATGGCTTGATAGTAAGCGATGAAGATTTTGCCTCTCTTGTGGTCGCCAAGAAATTGGGTCAAAGGAATGTATTGATCACCGATATTAGTGAAAGTCACTTTACAAATGGCGGCCTTGCGTCAGTAATAGAGAAGAAGATGAACAAATCGATGCATAATATTATGCAGACATGTGACTGCATAATCATCCCCGAGGTTGGAGACGATAGAGATAACATACGGTATGTTGGCCCTATAGTGAGGAGGGCTAGCGCGGATCGCAATACTCTACGCAAACAATTTTGCTTTGAGAAAAATACAATACTTGTTAGTAGTGGTGGAACTGACGCTGGCAAATATCTAATCCAAAAGGTAATAGATATGCATCGCAAACTCCAAAGCAAGTTAGATTCTGAGCTCGTGATTGTGTCCGGCCCTTCACTAAAACTTCCTGATTCACAAGAATATCGTAATCTTGGATTTGTTAATAATATGCACGAACTAGTCTACGCTGCGGATCTAGTAATATCGCTTGCTGGAAGATCAACAATGGACGAGTCACTCGCATACGGAACTCCTGGGATTTTTATACCCCTAAAGAATCACTTTGAGCAGGAGCAGGGTGCAGCGCGCTTTGGATTCAAGTATGAAGACGTTTTTCGACTTGAGTATCTGATCAAAGAAAAGATCGGATGCAGAAGCAATGTAGTAGATGTTAAGGGCGCCGTAAGAGCAGCCAAAATTATCTCTGCATTCATCTGACATATTTGACCCTACGCATGTATTTTTTATAATAAATAATGCTACGGCATTTTTTGCCTATGCTTCATCCTTCTCAAATTAGAAATATCAAAAATTGCCTCTATTTTTCTCTATCCTTAAATTTGCAGCTCCTTTATCTATTTGGATTTATACCTCAAAGTAGTTATATGCGTCGTACATCCATTATGTGTGCTGTTGATCGAAACTTGAACTTCGTTACTAATTATTTGGATAATAACTAAAATATCTCTCCGGTAGAGAATATTAATACTTCTACACTGCTGATTCATAGCACTGTGAAACCCGGGACGCTTGAAGAATTACTTTGCCAAGATTACAACAAAATATCAAACAAAATAGAAAAGTTCCTTTCTGCCTATACTTCGAAAAGCTCTGCAAAGGGGCTAGTGATAGGACTAAGCGGTGGCCTTGATTCATCTGTTGTTATGAAATTAAGTGTAAGTGCACTTGGGCAATCAAAAGTGCTTGGACTTGTTATGCCTAGTGACACTACTCCGAGAGAAGATACTGATCATGCAATAGATCTGGCTAGGGCTCTTCGGATAAGATACCACCTCATTGACATCTATCCAATAATTCAAAAATTCGAAGAGATTTTGCCTGCAGATAAGGAGGCAAGGGGAAATCTGATGGCAAGGATTCGCATGAGTCTTCTATATTATCATGCAGGAATTAGTGGGTATCTTGTGGCTGGCACCTCCGATAAGAGTGAAGTCCAAATTGGGTATTTTAGCAAGTTTGGTGACGGAGCCGCAGATATTATGCCTATTGCTACCTTGTATAAGACGCAGGTAAGAGCACTTGCACAATATTTGGGTATTCCTGCTGTTATAGTGCAAAAGAAGAGCAGTCCGCGGCTGTGGGAAAACCACCTTGCAGAAGATGAGATAGGAATGGATTATGCGTTGATAGACCCGATATTGCATTTGCTAGTTGACAAAAAAATAAAACCAAAATACGTAGCAAGAAAGCTAGGAGTATCTGTAAAGGATGTCAATAAGGTTCAATACATGATAGAAAAAAGCATGCACAAGCGTAGACCTGCTGCTATCGTCGCTCTGTGATATTTTGTCTATTGTTGATTATCTTTTTGTTATGTTATATTGTGTCAATCCAATCTGCATAGCGAAAGAGTCTTCAATAATATTTCGAGGCACAATAAGGAAAATTGATGTAGCTTATTTGTCTCTCGTTGGAAGTTCTGCAAATCTTATCGATAAATTTGCCCTATCTCTTATACTCTATTAGATATGCTCTGACTCTCTCACAGTATTTGTGGATGGTAGCTCATATTTGATAATTCTAGTGTGGCCTGTCAGCATTTTGTGTGCTCTAATGTGTGAATCGAAAGCAAAAACTAACTGGCAATGTTTACATACCCACATAGATTCCTTATCTTTCATCTATTCTATTCTGTCTTGACTCATTTAAAAACAGTGGCAGGTGGATTTGGAAGAACAATAGGCTTCATAAAAGCTCCATAGGTAAGGCTTGCTAAGATGCTGAATTTTTGTGTGATCGCCATAGATTCTGAGGAAGAAATTCTTTTATTATCACTGATTAAATCTACCAAACACGAACTACTGTTTTTCATCTTCTTGAAGCTACTTTTGCATATACACAGGCACGTCGGAGAGAGATATCCAAGCTATCTGAGTTGTGATATGGTGTTATTCTGAGGCTGATATCCAATTTCGCGATCATTGAACAGAGACCGAAACGGCACTAATAGCAACAACAATCAACTTCCGAGGTATTAGGCCACTGGTTCATTTAGATAAATCATAACTTTTTGATAAGATGGAATTTCAAAAAGAGCCTTCACTAATAGTAGTGTATATTCTATGTTTTCTTCTCTGCGTCAAGGAATTGGAGTGCTGCCCGGATCTGAGCGATCTGATCCTCAATGTCGCTCGTTAAATCTTCTAAGCCTGGTTGGTCATATTGTGGATCCATGTAATAAGCATCATAGAATAAGTCCACACTGTACTTTATGTAGACATAATCGAATTTACCCGGATCTAATCTGTGATTCTTAACTAAAGATTTGATAATGTCTAAATGTCTAAATATGTATTTTCTTATCTCTTCTAAGCTTTTGATTTCTGATTTGGAATATTCTTTCACACGTTCCCAATTCTCTGGTTTTGGATCTCCATTGTATTTTTCTACACGATCTTTTAATTTCACTAATTCATCTTTAACAGTGGATGTGTCATAGCTGACTACATATAAGAAGCAGTTCTTTTTTTTGGCATCTTCCTCTCTCATTTTAATAACTTCAACACATCTATCATGTTTAGTATCTATTTTATGTATATGTGTATAAGTACGACTATTCTTGAGAATTTGTGGATATCTGTCGTCATGAGAACCCGCTTGTTACACAATCAACACATCCTTGATTTGCTGATGTTGTTAGCTGCAAATCCCATGCGTTTGCATCCCCCTTCTTTTCTGTTAGCGTTTCATATCCTATTACGTTGCATGCATATACTTTAGAGCTTACTTGCTGGCAACCCATTGGCAAACAGCGAAGGATTATGCTTTGTGCTATGGCTCAAACGTCCGTAACATATTATTCATCATTAGTCAATCAGGCTGACTTTCATTCAGAATACTTATCATGGTGAAAACATGTGAAATCTCTGCAATAGTAACAAAATCCGCAGTTCGGACATATAGGTTCTGAGAGCGTTGGATTAAATTCAGAATAGCAATTAAAACAATTCATGATTCATTATGGATGAAATATAACCTGCAATTACTAAATTTATTGTCTAGCAAATCTAGGTCCTAACACTTGAGTGAGGACGACAGCGAGTTGCTGTCGTTGTTGCTACATTCGACCATTTTCCCATCCATTGAAACACTCTTCCAACCCAGCCTTCAGGAGCATTCCATCTTTATTTGTAGTCTGAAAGTATATCGCGGTAACGCGAGTCCTTATACGCTATATACTTAACGTATTCACCATAAGTCATATCAAATGAACAATTAGAGCACTTGACAAATGAAAAATCGTCTGCTAGTTCTGCAGTTTCCCTGCAATCAGGGCAATGAACCTTCATGTGCAATTTTGCACCTAGAAGGTATAATAACGTTCTCAAATTTTGATGAGTCATAATAGGTTAAAAGCCAAACAATGGTCAGATAACCACGAACAGAGCATGAGATGAATGTGAACATCAGTTTGTCAATAAGTGCGGACCTAGCCCAACGATAGCAAATAAGAGCTTGCAATTTGGCTACAATACATCCTCATATCTTTCATAGCAAGGGAGTAGCTTAGAACAACTAATACAGATTTCTCCTATCTGGCAGGAACAGCAGGATTTAGGAGTTCTCACAATCATACAACTTATAATATCCAGAGCATCACCATTTGTAGATGAATAAAACTTGCTTGAGGTGTGGTAAGACTATTGAGGAGATTATCGAGGATCCAGCTGCTGAAAAATACCCTGCATGCTCTGCATGTTGGAAGGAGTGGACCACTTATGCTGTTATGGTCATGAATGAGATGAGGTTGGATATGTCAATGCCAGAACATAGAAAAGCTCTCCGCAAGTATGAGAGGGCATTCTTTGGACTTGAAAAGGGCATTGGAGAAATAGAAAAAAAGCCAGATAACCCCGAGGCACAACACGACCACCATCATCATCACTAATCATTTTAACCCGACAGCTTTTAGTGAATGCTCTGGAATCATCTTTAGTATCCTTCTGCTGTTTGGCAGCCCAAGTAGCACTTCATGCAGAGAGTCTGTTATGCGCTCTTGTTGCACTTGATTAAGTGATACAAAAGCAATGGTCAGCGACTTAAAATCAAGATTTGCGATAGAATTAGGGTTTGCCAAAATTTGTACGCAATAGATCTGGAACATTACTCTGCGCTTTTCCGAATCAAATTCCGATAATAATTCAAGCCAGGTCTTGAAAAGGATTGACAATTTATCTGAATCTATAGTAGGCGCTGCTGCTAATGCCATGCTTATCAGTTCGCTCTTTTCTTCATCGCGCATCTCATAGAACTCTTTGAGACGGTTTTGCAGCATTTGTTTTCGTAAAAAATCCGGCAGATCTGCAAGTATTTGGATGATGTTGCCAGATACATTATTCATGACCAAGTTGCAAAATGGAGCAATTTATCTCATTTTAAGGATGAATTAAATAACTACACTGGGAAGAGAGAACCTTATGTCATGCCTTGTGGCAGTCGGCGGATTCTATGGAGATGAAGGGAAGGGCAAGATCATAGCCTACCTGGCTAAAAAGGATAATCCTGCAATTGCTGTGCGCGGAGGCGTTGGTCCAAATGCAGGTCACACTTTTACTTTCGAAGGGAAGGAATACAAGGTGCGCATGTTACCAAGCGCTGTACTCAATCCAACAACTAGGCTTTTGATCGGTCCAGGAGTGCTTGTTAATCCGCAAGTTTTACTAGATGAAATACACAAGTTTAATGCAGACGATAGGACATTTCTGGACAGCCAGTGCGGCATTATTGAGCAAATGCATATTGACCAGGATATACAAGAGGACCACTTAAAGAGCAAAGTGGGCACAACGGGCACTGGCACTGGCCCCGCCAACGCGGACAGAGCACTTAGGAGACTCAAGCTTGCAAGAGACATTCCAGAATTGTCGCTTTACATGGAAGATATCAGCAATTCAGTTAACTATGCGCTATACAACAATGAGAAGGTGATAGTGGAAGGTACACAGGGAACTTATTTGTCGCTGTTCCATGGAGGATATCCCTATGTTACCTCAAGCGACGTAACTGCTTCAGGCATTTGTTCACATATTGGCATCGGACCAAAAAGAGTCGACGAGGTACTAGTAGTATTCAAGGCATACGTTACACGTGTAGGCGGCGGGCCCCTTGAGAATGAGCTGAGCGAAGAAGAGGCAAGAAAGCGCGGATGGGTAGAACATGGAAGCGTCACAGGCAGACAGAGGAGGGCTGCGCCATTTGATATAGAGCTTGCCAAGAAGGCGATCATGCTCAACAGCGCAACGCAGCTTGCTGTCACAAAGCTGGATGTCATATTCCCACAATCGGCAGGTATGCGAGAATACACGAAATTGCCGAAGAATGCAAAGGATTTCATTGAAAATATTGAAGGTGAGACTGGCCTGAAGGTGACCCTAATTGGCACTGGAAGAGAAATTTATGACATCATAGACCGTAGGTCATAATAACTTATTACCTGCCACTATGGCCTTTACTACATCCCTGCACGAACGCAGATCACTAAGCAGTTTTTTCTTATCTTGCGATGATAGGTCAAGGTGACGAATCATCAACTTTGCAGTAGCGAGGTCTGCAGACTTGACATGCTTGGGTGGGGGGTTTCCCTCAAGACCCTGACGTAATTTCAGATCCAATATGGCACATTCAAGGGCCACATAGGCACGCCATAGCGAGACCTTGTCAGGGTTGCTGCTTTCAACAACAATCGATCTGGCCTGCCCCACAAGCCTATACAGATTCTCCAAAGATAATTACCATACCCTTAACGGATGACTTTAATACCGTAAGTATTAACAATATCGCGATTTGCAGTTGAAGGCCCCATGCTACATTGCACTTGCAAGCCTCAAGGATTTTGCCAGGCTAGTATGCGCACTGGAGCGGACTCCTTTACCTGCATTTTCACTTCAGTTAAACAGGCACGAGGTGCTTGCAGTACAGACAGACATAGTAAACGGAAGGCCTGTGATATATTATGCACAAGGAGACTCAAAAGATGGCCAGTACCTGGCCTATAGAGTAAGCAACGGCGTTGAGGAAGTCTTGCTGGCCAGCTCGGTTGATAATCCTACATATATTTACTCACCTATTCTCAACGTGGAAAAGTTCCCACGCTCGCTCACAAGATCTGCGAAGATTAACAAAGGATCTGGCTACACCGTGATAAAACTGAAGGATCTGCCAAGCCTTGCCAAGGTGGCAGCCTATAAAACGATATACGACGAGCCGCCTCTTCCGCTCTTTCTGTACAAGGAACGCGGAGGTAAGATCGTGCTAGGCACTGCAATGAGCACAAATGACAATGAGACCCTATCCTACTTTTACTATGTGATGGTGGGAGAAGAACCAAAGGAGCCATTTTTGCGTTACAGTAGCCAAAGGGCCGATCAGCCAACGTTCTTGACAAGGCTGGATGAACATGGATATGTTTATCTCAAAGTAGTAAAGCTGGCAGAGGATCATCCGCTGGTAAAGACCTATGACTAGGCCCTTTTTTGAAAGGATTGCCACCGCGGCTATAGAAAAAAAGAGCCCAATAGTTCTTGCGCTCGATATTATACCCAAAGATCATCAAAGGTTGGCAGAACTTGCAGCAAGGATCATCGATGCAGCAGAGCATCACGTCTGTGCCATAAAGATGAACTTCCATATCATCCTACCACTATCGGCGTTTGAAATTTTGCAAATAAACAAGCTAGCCCACTCTTTTGGGCTACAATCAATAGCAGACATAAAGCTGAACGATATCGAAACCACCAACGCTGTTGCAGTCGGACAGCTAATAAAGATGGGCTTTGATGCAGTTATAGCAAATCCCTTTATTGGCAGAGACACACTTGCCTCGCTAGTACAAAAAGCACACAAGGAAGATGCTGGCATTATTGCGCTTGTATATATGAGCCATCCAGAAGCAAATGAGGGTTTTGGACTTGAAATACAAGGACGCGGATTATACAAGATGTTTTTTGAAAGGGCAGCGGCTGCTGGTGTCGATGGCATTGTTGTGGGTGCGACACAAGATAAGATTTTAAAAGAGATCTCGGGGCGACTGCCAGTATATTCACCGGGAGTAGGGGCTCAGGGCGGCGACCCAGAGCAGGCAATAAGAAATGGCGCAGATTATTTAATAATTGGTAGATCAATAGTTGAATCCAAGCAGCCTGCAAAGGTTGCAAGAGAAATCCAAGACAGAATCTTACTTTCTATAAGCAAGTGAGCGTTGCTGAAGATGTCTTTTTGCAGCTGACAACAGGTTCTTAGCGTTTAGGTAAGTCAGTTGCTGCATAGCCTCATCGAATTTTTTCCATGCAAAACCAATGTGCTCGTGTGAGAGGATCACATTGCGTGTGTGCGTCCGAGCAAGATACAAGACAACCTCCTTACGCACGACCTTCTTGCCATGTCTGTATTTGTATTCAATCTTCATGCGGAAACCCTCCAAAAATTCAACATCATTAATGCAAGTCTCTTCTAGAATTTCACGAGTAGCAGTCTGTTTTTCATTTTCGCCAGCCTCAATGTTGCCCTTTGGAAAGTCCCAATGGCCGGCGGAGTAATGCAACAATAGGTATTCTGGTTCAGAATTCTCTTCCATATAAAACACCACGGCACCAGCCGACCGCTCGTCTATCAATAGTCTGTGATTAATCTGGTTGTTTGTAAGGTTTTTGTAGTATCATCCTTCGTCATTATCATCCTCTTTGGAAAATGGCTCTTTCCCTTGATTCCGCAGCATAGTAGGTGGAGAATAGTCGTGTACATCTAACCATTCTTCTTGTGACATCCAATAGCCACAAAACCATTTTTGCTGTTTTGAATCATATTCTCCGTGCTGTTTTGGCATGGTACTTTTTATTTTTAGAGTCACCTTTACATCAATGTTTGAGGACTTCGCCGCCTTTTCGGTTCCTAAAATAATAGTAAAGGACTGTGGCAGCTACAAGCGATACTGCAAGACCTATCAGCAGAGAGGAGATGAGCGTAAATGGGTTTGTCCCTTCTGTTAGCACAGATGTAAACTGAAGCAATGGGATATATAGCAGCGCCAGCACGGTAAGTCGAAGTATGTCAGACATAATCCTGCTGCTTCCCTTGAACCAATCGCTCAACAGGATACCGCCAAGGATTGTAGCAATTCCTATCCAAAGCAAAGTTATAGTACTGTCGGCAAATCTTCCCACAATAGTTCTATTTGAAACAATGTCAAGTGCACTCATTTCAGGAGTAAGTATGTTGGATGGTATGCTAGATATACCGTTTGCAATTGCTGCAAGTATGATAAGCACGCCACCTATGATTGAGAAAATTTTAATAAATGATGTCGGGGTCAGCCTGCCGAATGAGCTTAATGCTTTGTCGATATCAAACGCTCGGACGATAAATGCACCACCAAGAATCGCAAGCACGATTGCAGTTATCCATTTTGCTGCGTCGAATATGACGGCAAGCGCTCCCGCTGCTAGCAAGATGCCAGGGACGCCTAAAAAGAACTTGGAATATTGGGAATCATAAACTAACATTCTAAGATAACGGCCCAACACTGCGTAAGAATACTCGACACTTCTACTATGCCTGATAATTACGCGCCGTACTGATATTACAGGTACCCTTGATTGGATGACAGGCAGGATCGTCTCGTCATCCTCGCCATCAGAGACAATTACCGCGCCGTCAGCGCGATATTTCTCAAGTATGTTTTTCACTTCAAGGCTTATCTTCTCATCAGCCTCGACACCTCTATTGAACTTGCCAGCCACTACTGCAACCTCAGCATCGTAGCCCTTGCTCACAAGTTCTTCATACGTCTTGACTGCGCCGAAAATGGCGTTAGAGTCTGCGTCCTCTGGGTCCTCAAGGGCAAGCCTAGTACCAGCATTGATGCATGCATCACGGCCGACTATTGGTGTCTCAATGCCGCCCTTTGAACCAATGTCATTATCTCTGTCTATGCAGAGCACCAAGACCTTGCTATAAGTAGCTTCTTTGCTTGCGCTATTTACGCTGGCGTGGTTCAACGAATACGGCATTTGTTGTCGATAACCTTTGGAATCGTTTATAGATTAATTAATTTGATCCACTTTTTAATAAGCGGAATAATTGGTTTTATTAAACGACAAAGTGATTGTGTTGATTCTTATAGAAGATTCTCCTTTAAGCTTAACTTATGTTCCTTTTATAAGTAAAGATTACGTAAAATACGGTGTTTTAAATTATTCAGTCAAACATAATTTTAAGTGGTATGGTTAATCACCGTATATAATGCAAAGTTCAGAACAGCATACCGCCATTAATGTCAGTATACAATACATAATCATGCAATAATATTTTCTAAATTATAATGATGGTTGTATCAATCACCACTCTATCAAAAAACATGTGTACCGCCAAACTATCATTTTTGTATTGGAATCATCAATTACGAAGAAGGCTCTAGATTTAGTGCTTGAAGTTTAAGCAAATAATATATAGTTCACTACTTTCTTGTCGGCTTGCAGAAGGCTTGCTGAGAAATACTTTGCCAAAGCTCCCATATAATTCTGATCTGAACTCTTTTAGCATGTCTCCCTCAAACACCTTGAAGACACCACTTCCACCGATCCTTAACACGCGCTGTGTAACCTGCAAGGCAGTTGTAGAAAGAGAGATCTGCCTTGCGTGATCTATGTCCCATACCCCACTCACATTTGGAGCTAAATCTGAGAGAACAACATCAGCCTTGCTGCCTAAAATTTCCTCTATTTTGCTTAGCATATTGGGATCCTCTATACTCCCATGTAGGATTATCGCATCAACAACTGGTGTAACGGGTTTAAGATCTATCCCGATGACCTTCCCTGACGGTCTTACTTCCTTCACGGCCACTTGCAACCACCCTCCTGGTGCACATCCAAGGTCAACCACCTTATCGCCCTTTTTCATAATATTGTAAGAGCGGTTCATCTGCAATAGCTTGTATGCAGACCTTGCCCGGTATCCTTGGTCCTTTGCGAGTCGGCGATACTGATCACGCCGAGCGTCAGCAAGTCTCATTTTTTAGAAAGCTTTGCAGGGTTCAAGTTTGCATTGTCAAAAGATTTGAGGAGCCATTCTTCGATTAAATTGCAACTTGTCGGACTGTAAGAACCTTCGAGGGAGCACATATGTTCAAAAGGGCATGTCAGACAAGGGGCCTGTTCTATGCTTGTAGTGTCAACTGGCAGCTTGACTGCAAAAAGCCTATATGTCCACCGGCCATTTTCTAACATTTTTTCTCGGCGAATTAATGATCGTTTTTCAAGCCGGATCGCAACACGGGAGCCATCACGGCTTGTCAGGTCAAGCTCCTTCCAAAGCGCTGACTGTAATATGCCATCTTTGCCATTGCTAATTATAGTGCGAAAAACTTTACCGGTGAGATCCTCAATCTGAGCTTCGTTTAATTTCAATCAACACAACCCCGGAGTAATATCATAGTAGTTGTGTTGAACGGATAATTAATCCTTTTTGAGACAAATAAATTGAAAAATAAAGAAAAGTAAAGCTATGGCTGAAAAGCTGTCATAAATTAACCCATTGCTGCCTTGATATTCATTATAGAATTACTTCGCCTTATTCTTTGCACCGAAGATTCTATCAAAGTATTCTGTCGACTCTGGCACCATTTCTGCTGCCTCGCCTTCCTTGATTTGCGCGAGCCTCTTTGCAAGTTTTTTCTTGGTTTCAAGCTGCATCTGACGTGCAATCTGGATCCTTTGTGCCTGAGGTGAACCTGCACCATGCATTGACTCTGTCAGATAGCCTACTGCATTTCGTCCAAGAGTCATATTTTCAATCAGCCTCAACACTCTCATCCTGTTCTCTGTTGAGACACCTTTCCTACCCTTCAGGTATTTTTCAAGTAGCGGTCCAGTCTCAGGATTGCGGAACTCCTTCTCAGATGGCATCGTCACCATAAGTCCGCCTGCAATGTCCTGTGCAAGTCTACCTATTTCATAGGGAAACCGTGTGACGTTGTGCTTACAGACATTTGCCAGCATGTCGTCATTCTGCCAGTTGCCCGCGGATGTTTTGTGTGCTTGGTACGAAGATGCAATGCCTGCAGCAAATATTGTCTCATTAAGGTGCGTCATTTCAACCAGCTTGTCTTTGATATGTGAGGCATTTGCCACACCATTGTAGTCAGCAATGGCTGTAGCGCCTCCAATCAAGACGTCGCCAAGACCGGTCTTGCATACATAGCTTCGGCGATGATAGCAGGTAAAGCGTTCGACTAACATCGAGGCAAACTCATATTCGCCATCCATGAATATTAGGTGATTTGGAATGAAAACATCCTTGAAGATTATCATGGCCTCTTGGCCAGAATACATGGCGTTGCCAGCATCAATGTTGCCTCCCTCCATACTCCTTGTATCAGAGGACTGTCTGCCATAGATATAGGTGATACCCGGAGCATCAACAGGGATTGCTCCAATAATTGCATAGTCTTTATCTTCAGACTTCAATCTCATTGTCGGCATGACTATTACCCAGTGGGAGTTGATACAGCCAGTCTGGTGAGCCTTTGCACCGCTTATGTATATGCCTTTGCTGTCGCGTTTTGTCACGTGCACAAACATATCAGGGTCTTCCTGCTGGGAAGGCGACAATCCACGGTCACCTTTAACGTCAGTCATGGCACCAGCGATCATCAAGTTTTCCCGTTGCAACATCTTGATGAATTCCACTAGGCGATTATGATACTCAGTGCCATGTTTTTGGTCGATTTCATAAGTAGTGGAATATAATGAGTTAAGGGCATCCATGCCTACGCAACGCTGGAAGCATGTACCAGTGATCTGTCCAAGCTTCCTTTGCATCTTGTTCTGGTCAACTAGATCCTGCGCGCTTTCTGCAATGTGCAAGAACCTGTTAACTTGCATTCCCGTTAGCGAAGATTGAGGGGCAGCGAGCTCTGGCTCTTCTACCGCAAGGTCATAGGTCTCCGCCACAGCATTTATTGATGGCCGGATCATTGGATGATCAACTGGCTCTTTTACGATCTCTCCAAAAAGGTATATCTTGAGATTTCTACCTCTGAGGCTTTCAATATATTCTGCCCCGTTCTTAATCACCATGTAAGACATATAGCACATGAATGTTTATTATACTTTCTCAAGTGCAATATACTAAAGAAATAGTATCATTTGTTGCAATTTTTGCATAAATCTAAAGGCTGAAAGGTTTTGCTTGGAACCATACCCTTCACTCAGCTAATCTGGCAATAATGAGAATATATCTTCTTTACAATACCTGCTTGGATTAGCCTCTATCTAAAAAAATCCTCAGTGAATCAGTATCTAAAAAGGTTTCTTTAATCTGAATAACATCGGAGTTGAGTCTAAGTTTCTTTACGTATCGATTGAGTACGTTTTCAAATTTTAAAAGATTCTCATCTCTAGCGAGGAGTCCTAAAGCATCATTCTATCAATATCAAATATCTCGCGCATTACATCAGGATTATTGGATATAGGTCTGGTTGGTCCTATCAAAGTTTTTAACAACTTGAAAATCCCTGCCAAACTGTGATTGTATCGATGACCTTAATTCAGGATACATAGCGGAAGGGCCATTCTTTGCCATCTTAGTTGCGGTATGATCATTTCCCAACATCCACGAGCATAGATCAAAAGTCATCTGGCGCACAGCGTTCTCATCTACGATTCCAAGGCTATGGAGATATTCATGCAACAGTACCATGAATATGTAAGAGTTGTACTCTTCAGTTGATTTAACAATCCTTTTCAACAGAGTCAAGAGGTAGGTGTTGACTACTATTGCATTTGAGCCCAACATATGGTAGGCTCCGAGGCTGCTTGGCATCATTTGCAATATCAAGCTCAATCCTGCTCGGTGCAGCTTGAACTTGTGCAAGACTACGGCCTTCACTAATTCAAATGTCTCATCAAAGTCTTTCAGATTGGAGATCTTCTCTGCAAACTGCCTCTGGTCTTCTGTAAGCAATATTATTTAGTGCGTGCTAGAGATGTATAAAGTATAGTGGTAATGGCTTCGTAATCTTTTTACAACCAGAATATAGTTTTACCGATGTGGGAGCAAAAGCCAAGCAGGTCAACCTGCGTGACATAATAACCAACTATCCTGATTTTCCCAAGCAAGGGATCTTGTTCCGCGATATAAATCCTGTTTTCAAAAGGAATGATGCCTTGAACTATATCGCCGATGAGTTTTACCGCGTGTATAACAAGTCAAAAGTAGATATGGTGGCGGGCATTGAATCAAGAGGGTTTATCATAGCGACCGCGCTTGCCCTTAGATTCGGCAGAGGAATTGTGATGATTCGCAAGGCAGGCAAGCTGCCAGGTAGAACCGTCAAGAAATCTTACGATATTGAATATGGCGCTGCGATAATGGAGATTCAACAAGATGCGATAGAGAAAGGAAGCAGCATACTAATCGCTGACGATCTAATAGCAACAGGTGGCACTGCAGAAGCTGCAGCACAGATGATCAAAGAGCTTGGAGGCAAAATAGCTGGTTTTGCTTTCATAATTGAACTTTCAGACTTAAAAGGTGCCGACAAGCTGCGCAAAATGGGGTATAATGTTGAGTCATTGGTGACTTTCCATGGGGATTAGCGCGGACATCGGCATAATTGGAGGTACTGGTATGTACGATCCAGAGCTTTTCAGTGCAAAGCGCGAGATCAAGGTCCATACGCCTTATGGCGAGGCTTCAGATCTTGTAACAATAGGTGAATATTCAGGAGTCAAAGCAGCATTTGTGCCGCGCCATGGACGAGGACATAGGATACCTCCTCACAAGATAAACAATAGAGCGAATATATGGGCTTTACAGCAGTTGGGAGTCCAACGCATTATTGCCCCCTCCGCTGTAGGAAGCCTTAAAGAGTTTTTTAGACCTGGAGACATTTCAATTCCGGATCAATTCATTGACTTTACAAAGAACCGCCAGTATACTTTCTACGATGGTGGGCAGGTTTGTCATGCTTCTTTAGCTGATCCATTTTGTCCAGAGCTACGTGACATTGCGATCGATAAAATAAACAAACTAAAGTACACGCTGCGCAGCGAGGGGACATACATCTGTATTGAAGGACCCCGGTTTTCTACTAGGGCAGAATCAAGGTTCTTCCGTGATGTAATGAATGCAGATATTATTGGTATGACGCTTGTACCAGAGGTCAACCTTGCAAGAGAAGCCCAAATATGTTACTTATCTATAGCTACAATCACTGACTATGATGTTTGGGCAAATCACCCAGTGACCTCTGCAGAAATAATCGATACACTTGCCAAGAACGTGGAAAAAACAAAGAAAGTGATTGCAGAGTTGGTGGCTACAATTCCTGCAACAAGAAACAAATGTACATGCAGCAAGGCGCTTGAGGGTGCCCTAGTCTGACGGGGGCTTTGACCCTTCCGGCAAAATAATGTCACCTTCAATCAACTTGCGCTGAATCGTTATTTGTAGCTGCTCTGGGTCAACCCCCATTTTCGCTATCTTGTCTAAACTGGTCTTTGATATCTTGATACTTGCATTGTGACCTCCAATGCGACCAAATGCTATTGCAGTAAACCGGAATTCCTGACCCTTGACAACAAAATATCCAGATAACTTACTAGCTATTTCACTTCCGCTAGCGCTTTTTACAAACACAGTAACTGGAATATCATTATCGCGTATCATGTACTGGTGCATCAGTCACTTCCATATTACGGTTGACATTTTCTTCCACCAAAAAGCTCCACCACTCAGGGTCAGCGATTTTAAAGTCTCTGACATTCACTTCTACTGTACGGTCATTTGCATCAGTAAATTTCATGTTGCCTTCCTTTATTATCTTAATAAGCCGCCAGCGCAGGTGACCTTGGAGGTTTCGGTTAATCGCCACAGCCCATTTTTTGTCTTTGTCAATCTTGGGCATACCAAGGTAATCTACGATTTCTAAAATCCCTAAACGCTTTTCTTCACAGAACATTTCTTTTGTCAGAAGACTTCGCCATATATCCACAGAACCCATCGTCCTGCCATTCTCGTTGATATTTATTACACCAAAATAGACCACCTTATCACCGCCAGTTGGGTCTGAAGTCTTCATGATTAATGTCCCTTGTTCCATATTGCCACTTATTTAGTTCTTGCATTCTCATAGGGCCTTTCAAGTGCAATGCCAATGTTGTCAATCTTAAGGTTCCTTTTGAAGGGCATGTGCTCTTCCGCGCAACGCCTTCTATAACGATTTGTTATTGCAAACCTAGGATGAAGTGACTCAAATTCAGTATCTGTTATTTCAATGACCATGCCTCTGTTAACCAGTGATTTTGCCACAACAAGAGCACGCTGCTCGTCGCCCCAGCCTAGCTCAATTGAAATTTTAGCTGGATCCATTTTACCTTTTTTCACAATAGCGATGTAAACCTTGGCTTCCTCTTCACTTATCTTAAGTTCGGAAGTGATGACTTGCTCCATATTTGAGGTATTGATCGTCATATCACATTCTTTCTAATTCACTGATTTGAGTATATATCCTTCAAAATGCAGGCCATGTGTCATATGATTAGTCTTTATAGCATCTATTAATTCTCTGTTGTTCTAAACTGCTTGCTTAGAAACGATTCGACTTTGGCATAAAGAAGCCAGGTCTAAGTAAAGATCGATTTAATCATGCAGCCATGTAACTTTCTATTGGAAACAACATCATTATATCACAAAGTGGAGGAAGCCAAAGATCTGGTTTCGCTACTCTTCTTCTCCTTTCTTTATCAACTTTGAGATATGCGGTATTCTTGGCACTCCAACAGCAAATGCGGTAGCTACAGCTGCCATGAAATAGTATTCGTAGCCGATAGCCATCCCTATGGAGGCTGCAAACCATATAGCAGCTGCTGTAGTCAAATTTGTAATTTTCTTATCTCGCTCACTCTTGAGAATGATCCCAGCTCCAAGAAAGCCGATACCAGAAACTACCTGCGCCGCAATTCTAGATGTAGAGTTAGGATCTATCACCGAAGAGAGGAATGTGAATATTGCCGTACCGCCAATAACAAGGCAGTGTGTGCTAATTCCAGCAGGCTTTCCCCTTGATTCTCTTTCTGCGCCTATTGCAAAGCCGGCAGCAAGTGCAATGCCAATGTCCACCAAGAACTGCAGTTCATATCCTGTAGGCAGATCCTCAAAGACCAATTCGTGTTTCTAAGTATAGATTATGATTGCCCTCTCTATTGACCATTTTTGCCGTAGTAGAAATTTTTCCAAGCAAGCTAAATGTCATCATGATCTATCAAAAACGGGCTAAGGCTATATGAGTCAACGGTGCTATATACCTTCCAACAGAAAAAAGAAAGACATGTAATGGTCATAACTATCATACACCTATGGACCATACACCTATGGCCGGTGATGCAACCACTCTACCACTGAGTGATTGATCTTCGCTATTGCTTCTATCTAATCTTACGCTGCCGCTCTCTCTAATTCCCCCATGACTTCCAAAACCCTTATGATGATGTCCACCTTCACATCCCAGATCCTCTAAATATAATGGCATATCTTCAGAGGTA
>Ga0081538_10001370_pt1 | contig 25079 bp, 26 predicted proteins | sample TabmetS5T2R1_FD_71022 | JGI IMG/M metagenome (GOLD analysis project Ga0081538, IMG submission 71022) | Tabebuia heterophylla rhizosphere microbial communities from the University of Puerto Rico - S5T2R1 | ecosystem: Host-associated > Plants > Roots > Rhizosphere ... | reverse complement strand
CGTCGCCGGACGGGCTCTCGATCTCGCAGAGCCGCACGAAGTCGGCGACCAGCCGCTCGCGCTCCTCGCTCGACGCCTCGACGATCACGGTCGACACGCTACACGGGGGCGCTCGGAGCGGAATACTCGCCTGGTGGACCCGGATCTGCTCGCGCGCATCCGCCGGTCGTACGCCATCTACAACGACGGACCGGGTGTCTGGCGCGGCGACTACGACGACTTCTACGCCAGCCTTTTCAGCCCGGATGCGGAGCTGATCGTGCCGCAGATCTATCCGGACATGGAGCCTGTGTACATCGGCATCGAGGGCCTGAAGCGCCAGCGCGAGCGCCTGGACGAGATCTGGGAGGACCTGCACTGGGAGCCCGAGCGCTTCATCGAGGGCAACGAGGTAGTCCTCGTTCTGCTGACGCTGTCCGGCACCTCACGCCAGATGAGGGCGGACGTGAGCGCTCCGGCCGCGCACGTGTGGAGGCTGCGCGACGACCGCGTGAAGCGGCTCGAGGTCTTCCTCGACCGCGACGAGGCCTTCGCCGCCGCCGGGCTCGACCCCGAATAGGTACGAGCGGCGCCTAGGCGTGCGACTCGGCGCGCACCGCGGGCTCCACTTCGGGCGCGCGGTCGCGCGCCTTCTCGAGCGCAGCCCCGACGAACTCGCGGAACAGCGGCTGCGGTCGCAGCGGCCGCGACTTGAACTCGGGGTGGTACTGCGAGGCGACGAAGAACGGGTGCTCCGGCAGCTCGATCACCTCGACAAGCCGGTCGTCCGGCGAGGTGCCGCTGAAGATCAGGCCGGCGTGCTCGAGCCGCTTGCGCAGGTGGTTGTTGACCTCGTAGCGGTGGCGGTGGCGCTCGTAGATGACCGCCTCGCCATAGATCTCGCGCGCCCGCGTGCTGTCGTGCAGCTTCACGGGATCGGCGCCGAGGCGCATCGTGCCGCCCATGTCGCGAACCTCCTTCTGCTCCGGCAGGAGGTCGATGACCGGGTAGGGCGTCTCGGGGTCGAACTCGGTCGAGTTGGCGCCGTCCATGCCGGCCACGTGGCGGGCGAACTCCGAGACGGCGATCTGCATGCCGAGGCAGATGCCCAGGTAGGGGACGCCGCGCTCGCGCGCGAAGCGGGCCGCCTTGATCTTGCCCTCGATCCCGCGCACGCCGAAGCCGCCGGGGACGAGCACGCCGTCGCAGGTCGCAAGCTCTGCCTCGACCTCGCCGTCCGTGAGCCGCTCGCTGTCGACCCAGTGCACCTCGACGTGCCCGCCGTGGTGCGTGCCCGCGTGGTTGAGCGCCTCGATCACCGACAGGTAGGCGTCGGCGAGCTGGTTGTACTTTCCGACGAGCGCGATCCGCACGGGCTGGCGCGCCTCCTCGATGCGGTCGACGAGCCCCTTCCAGGCGGTGAGGTCGGGCGGCGGCGCCTCGAGCCCGAAGTGGGAGAGGATCGCCGTGTCGACGCCCTCGGTCGCGAACTCGAGCGGCACCTTGTAGATCGAGTCGACGTCGCGAGCCGACACGACCGAGCTCACCGGCAGGTTCGCGAACAGCGCGATCTTCTCGCGGATGTCGGTGCCGAGCGCCTCCTCGGAGCGACACATGACCATGTCCGGCTGGATACCGATGCGACGCAGCTCCTGGACCGAATGCTGGGTCGGCTTGGTCTTCAGCTCACCCGCGTGCCCGAGAAACGGGACGAGCGTGAGGTGCACGAACATGCAGCGGTCACGGCCGAGGTCCGAGGCGAACTGACGCAGCGCCTCGAGGAACGGCAGCGACTCGATGTCACCGACGGTGCCGCCGATCTCGGTGATGACGATGTCGACGTCCGTCGACTCCGCGACCAGCTTGATGCGGTTCTTGATCTCGTCCGTGATGTGCGGAATCACCTGGACGGTCCCGCCCAGGTAGTCGCCACGGCGCTCGCGCCGGATCACCGAGTTGTAGATCGCCCCGGCGGTGGCGTTCGAGGCGCGGCTCGTGTTGACGTCCGTGAAGCGCTCGTAGTGGCCGAGATCCAGGTCGGTCTCCGCGCCGTCCTCGGTGACGAACACCTCGCCGTGCTGGAACGGGCTCATCGTGCCCGGGTCGACGTTGATGTACGGGTCGAACTTCTGGATCGTCACCGACAGGCCGCGGGCGACGAGCAGCTGACCAAGCGACGCCGCGGCGATGCCCTTGCCGAGTGCGGAGACCACGCCGCCTGTGACGAAGATGAAGCGGGTGGCAGGGCGGGATTCGGGCATCAACCTCTGGGAATCCCAGTCTACTCGCCGGGGCGGGCAGATCCCCATGGCGATCTCAGTCCCGCCCGCATCATGCGGCCGCGATCAGCTCCTCGGCATGCTTGCGGGCCGCGCCGTCGCCGGCATCCGCCCCCAGCATGCGCACCAGCTCCTCGACGACGCCGTCGCCCTCGAGCGGCTCGACCGTCGTGTGCGTCGTCCGCCCGGCGGCCGACTTCTCAATCCGGAAGTGGGCGCCGGCGAGCGAGGCGATCTGCGGCAGGTGGGTGATGCAGAGCACCTGGCGCGCTTCCGCCAACACGCGCAGGCGCTCGCCCACCGCGCGCGCCGTCTGACCGCCGACGCCCGCGTCGACCTCGTCGAACACGAGGGTACGGGACTCGCCCGCGCCCGCGACCGTCATCAGCGCCAGCATTACCCGTGACAGCTCGCCGCCGGAGGCCGCCTCGCGGATCGGCGCCGCGGGGACGCCCGGGTTCGGGCCGAGCAGGAACTCGACCGCGTCCGCACCGGTCGGGCCAACGTCGCGCGGCTCCAGCGCGACCTCGAAGCTCGCCCCCTCCATGGCGAGCGCGGCGAGCTCCTCGCGCACCCGCTTGGCCAGCCGCGGCGCGGCCTTCCGGCGGGCGGCGCCGAGCTTGGCGGCGAGCTCGTCGCGCTCGCCGCTCGCCTTCCCCAGCGCGGCCTCGATGCGCTCGGTCTCGACCTCGGCCTGGGCGAGCCGGTCGCGCTCGACCCGGCAGCGCTCGGCGTGTTCGAGCACCGCCGTCACGCTGCCGCCGTGCTTGCGCTCGAGTCGGTCGTATAGCTCGAGTCGCTCCTCCACCTCCTGCAGCCGGCCGGGCTCGCCCTCGAGCGAGTCGGCGTAGCGACGCAGCTCGGCGCCCAGGTCCTCGGCCTCGAGCCGCAGTGCGGCGAGCCGCTCCGCGAGCGCATCGAGCTCGGCATCCACTCCCGCCACAGGCTGGGCGACGCGCTCCGCCTCGGCGAGCAGAGCCACCGCGCCGCCCTCTCCGGATTCGGGCGCGATCGCCTCCGCGCCGCCCGCTGCGGCGGCGAGCAGCCCGTCGAGCGCGCGTAGCCGCCCCCGCTCCGCGAGCAGGCCCTCCTTGTCGGTCTCGCTCGGGTCGAGCGCCTCGATCTCCTCGATCTCGAAGGCGAGCAGGTCGAGGTCGCGATCGCGCGTGCCGGCCCGGGCGCGCAGCTCCTCGAGCTCGCGTCGGAGGTCGCGCGCCCGCGCGTAGGCGTCGCCGAGCCGCCCCCGCAGCGCGAGCTGGTCGCGACCGCCGAAGCCGTCGAGCAGGTCGAGCTGGGCCGACGCCAGGGTCAGCTTGCGGTGCTCGTGCTGGCCGAAGAACGCGACCAGGCGCGCGCCCAGCGCCTGCAGGTCGGCCGCCGTGGCGGAACGCCCCTGCACGAACGCGCGCGTGCGGCCCTCGGCGTTCACGCGCCGCGCCAGCACGAGCTCGGGCGGCACCTCGCCGTCCAGCTCCGCCACGCGCTCGCGCAGTTCGGCCAGCTCCGGCTCGTCGAGCAGGCCGTGGGGCAGCTCGAAGACGCCTTCCACGTACGCCTCGCGAGCGCCGGGCCGAACGATCCCGGAGCGCGCCTTGCCACCGAGCAGCAGGTCGAGGGCGTGGGCGAGCACCGTCTTGCCGGCACCGGTTTCCCCCGTGATCGCGGTGAGATCGGCGCCCGGGCGGAGCTCCGCCCGCTCGATCAAGAGGAGGTTCTCTATCCGCAACTCGAGGAGCACGCCAGCAGGTCTACCAGCGGGGTCCGACGGAGCGGAGGGCCTGTTACATCGGCGTGCGCAAACTGCGCGCGTTCAGTACGAGAGTCGTCCGAACTTGTCACGCAGGCGGTGGTAGAAGGTCGCGCCGGGCGCCTGTGCGAGCAGGGCGCGGCCCGTCTCGAATCGAATCGCCACGGTCCCCTCCGGTGCCAGCGGACCGACCATCTGGCCGTCGGTCGTCATGTCGACCTCCTCCTCGCGCGAGCGGTTGCGCACCTCGAGGACGTCGCCCGGCGCCACGACGAGCGAGCGAGCGGTGAGCGTGTGCGGCGCGATGAACGAGACCACGAAGCCCTCCACGCCCCAGGCCAGCACCGGGCCGCCGTTCGCGAGGTTGTAGCCCGTCGAGCCCGCCGGGGTCGCGGCGACGAGCCCGTCACAGCGCACCTCGCCGAGCTCCTCTCCCGACACCGAGTAGGCGAGCTCGGCCACACGGCCATTCTGGCGGCGGTGGAACGATATGTCGTTGATGGCGGCGTCCCCGCCGTTGCCGGTCGAGGCGACGAGCTCGGGCAGCTCCATCACGTCGAACTCGCCGCCCAGCGCATGACGGACACCCTCCTCGAGCTCCCACGGCTCGACCGTGGCGAGGAAGCCGATCGCCCCGAAGTTGACGGCGAACACGGGGACGCGCGTGCCGCTGTAGCGGCGCAGCGTGGAGAGGATCGTGCCGTCGCCGCCGAGCACGATCGCGACGTCCGCCGTTCCCTCGAGGCCGTCGTCGATCACGAGCCCCTCGTCCGCATCGAGTCCGTGCTTGGCGGCCTCGTTGGTCGAGACGTGAACCTCGACATCCGCCTCGCGGGCGAGCTCGAGCACCCGCATGAGGGCGCCGCGCGTGTCGGCGACACGCGCGTGGGTGAAGACGGTGATCGCCTTTGCGCGGCCGCTCACGGCTCCGCAATTCTTGCCGCGAGCTCGAGATCCTGAATATCGCCCGGGCGGCCCGCCTCGGCGAGCCAGACAAAGGCCTCGCGGTTCCCCGCCGGCCCGGGCAGACCGGACGGGGTGTAGCCGAGCACGGCCACGCCGAGCTCGGAGCGCATCCGCTCCCCCACGTCGACGAGCGCTGCGCGGCGGTCGTCGTCCGAGCGCACGACACCGCCCTTCCCTACCCGCTCGCGGCCGACCTCGAATTGCGGTTTGATCATGGCGAGGCAGTCGAACACCGGCGCCGCACAGGCCAGCACCGCCGGCAGCACCTTGGTTAGCGAGATGAACGAGACGTCGGCAACGACGAGGTCCGGTGCGTAGGGGAGCTCGTCAGGCGCGAGCGAGCGAGCGTTGAGGCGCTCCAGTACGGTCACGCGCGGGTCATTGCGCAGCCGCCAGTGGAACTCGCCGTAGGCCACGTCAAGCGCGATCACCGAGCTCGCGCCGCGCTGAAGCATGCAGTCTGTGAAGCCGCCGGTCGAGGCCCCCACGTCGAGCGCCCGACGGCCGCTGGGATCGATGCCGAACGCATCCAGAGCGTTGGCGAGCTTGATGCCGCCGCGGGACACGAACGGCGGCTCCGCGGCGACGGCCACGTCGCTGTCGTCAGCGACGAGCTCGCCCGGTTTGCGGGCCGGACGACCCGCCACGGTGACGTCGCCCGCGAGCACCGCGGCGGCCGCGCGCGAGCGCGATTCGAACAGGCCGCGATCGGCCAGCAGGCTGTCGAGCCGCCGCTTCGGCACCGCTGGAGCGTACCCGCGCCGCCGCGGCCGGCCGGCGTCAACTGTGTGGGTCGGCCACCGCCCGCCGAGGCCCCGCTCGTAGCAGCCGCCGGGCGGTGCCTTGCACCGTGCCGACGGCGTACTCGTGGGACGGCTGCCCGTCCGTCAAGACCGCAATCGCGATGCGGCGACCGCCGCGCCGCAGCAGCGCCGCCTGGTGCACCAGCTTGCCGACCCCGGTGGCGCGCCACCCTCCCTTGAAGAACACCCTCCAGCGCGGCTCGGCGACCTCCGGGATGCCCCAGCGCTGTTCCTCCACCACGCCTGCCAGCATGCCGAGCCCCGCCCGGCGGAAGCGCCGCGGAAGGAGTCGCGGCATGCGCGCGAAGAGCCGTGCCATGTCCGCCGCGGTGATCTCGGAGCTCGCCCAGTAGCCCTGCGCGCCGAAGCGCCGCATACGCGCGCGGCGGGCGACTTCGAGCAGCCCGGCATCGCCGACGCGGAGATAGATCGCGTCGGCGGCGTCGTTGTCGCTGAAGGTGATCATCGCCTCCAGCAGGCCGGCGGTGTCGGGGTCGAGCGGCTCGCTTGAAGCCCGCAGGCGGCGGAGCTCCGCCGCCAGGAGCATCGCCTTGACGACGCTCGCCGAGACATAGCGTTTGCCGGCGCGCCTCCCCCGCAGCCGCCCCGCGCTGTCGACGACCGCGATCGACACGTCTCCCCCGCGGGCGCGGGCAAAACGCCACGCGCGTGCGAGCGACCTAGCCCGGGGAACCGGAGCCTTTTTCGCCTCGTCGACGACGAGGGCAGTTCCTACGGAGGGCGGTGCGATCGAGAACCTGGCGATCGGGGCAGCTCGGGGCTTGCGGCCTTGCAGCGGCAGCACCACGAGGAACGCGGCCATAGCCAGTGCGGCGACAGGCCAGAGCCTGAGTCCGCGCCTGCGTGACGCCGTCTGCCGGCGCTCGCGAGAGCGCGCACCGCTTTGCTCCCAGCGCCCGAATAGTTCGCCGAGCTCGTCCTCCCCCTCATGCGGCACGGGTCGCCACCGTAATCGCCGTCAACCTCGCGATGCTACCGCGCTGTGAACACGAGGAACCTGTGTGACCCACGTCACACAGCGCCTACCTACCGAGCGTAACCTCGCTCTTGATGACGCTTCTGAGGCTCATCTCACCCGCCGCACGATCCGGCCTCCTGGTGGCCGCCGGCGTCGGGTTGATCGCCGCGCCGGCCCTGGTCGGGGCAGGCACCGCGGCGCTCATCACCGGGCTAGTGCTCGGCGCTCTGGCGATCGAGCTCGGGGTCGCCGGCACCGCCTCGGAGGGTCGTGGCACGCTGCCGATCTCTGCGCACGCCGTCTACGACCGCGGGCTCGCAATCGGGCTGTTCGTGGCCGCGGCGATCTTCGGGCTCTCCGGCGAGACCGACGCGGCGCCTGTGTTCGCGGCCGCGGGTGCGCTCGCGCTGCTGGTGACCTCGATCACGCGCTACAGCGCGACCCCGGCCTAACAAGACTTCCCCCCAGAGACGCATCACACATATCGCATCACTCCTCCCTCAGGAACGGCCTCGCGAAAGCGGGGTCGTTTCTTTTGGCCTGGTTTCCACGGAGAACGTGCGGCGTGGGGGCCGCCCCACAGGCAGGCGTGCCACCTCGACGCGCCCGGCGGAGCGGCGGATACTGACAGCAGTGGGACAGGAGAACGTGGACATGGTCCGCCGCCTGCTGCAGGCCTTCAACGACAGCGACATAGAGGCCATCGTGGCGGAGTGCGACCCCGCCGTTGAGTGGGAGGAGCAGTCCATACCTGGGTTTGAGTCCCTCTACCGCGGCCACGATGGAGTGAGGCAGTGGGCGGCAGCCATCCTAGGGGTGAGGGAAGAGTTGGGCCCCCTCGAGGGGCACTTGGAGGGAGTCAAGGAGGCCGACGACATGGTGATCGCCTCTGTTCGCTTCGAGGGCGTGGGAAGGAGCAGCGGGGCCAGGGTCCCGATGCACGTCCACATGGTTGGCACCTTGCGGGACGGCAGGATCGCCCGACGGCAGGTTTTCCTGACGCTTGCTGAGGCTCTTGAGGCCGTGGGGCTGCGGGAGTAGGCCGTGCGGCTAGTCTTCGGCGCCCCCGGTCGATCGCGTCCGGGCGACGCTAGTCCGCCCTGCGCCGCTCGTCGTCAGCGGCGGCCTCGTGCCGCCGTGCATTGTCGCGATGCGCCTCGGGTTCCCCAGCTTCACCGAACAGCTCCGCCGCGTCGGCTGACTCGCGATCGGTCCGGGCGGCACGCTCGTGCCTGGTGGCCGCACGCAGATGCTGGCGGCGACGCTTCGTGCGCTCGTCATCGCGGTCCTGGTCGTCCGGCATCCAATAGAGCCTAGCTCTCGCGTTCTTCGGGGAAGCCCTATACGCCGAACTCGTCCGCGAGCGCCTTTGAGAGCTCGCCGCCGGGGCGCACGCGGCGCTCGCCATCCACAACCACGTCGACCTGCTCGTCCCAGAAGGCGACGAGACCCTTGATCGACACGGCGTCGGGAAGCGGCTCCGCGTAGGTCCATCCGAGGTCCTCGAGCACGCGCCCGCCGACCTCGAGCGACCAGTAGGACGCCTCTCCCTTGTAGGGGCAGTAGCTGCGCGCCTCGCTGGGCTGCAGCTCCACCCGGATGTCCTCGCGCGGCAGGTAGAAGCGCGTCGGCAGCTGGGTCTCGTACAGCAGCCGTGCATCCGTGGTCTCCGCCACCAGCTCGCCGTCGATCTCGATCCGGATAGGTCGAGAGCTGCGGCGGACGTCGACACGGTGGTACGGGTCGCGGGGGTGACCGCTGACGGGCTCGGCCTCTTCGAACCAGTCGAAGGCCGTGAAGTCGAGCACCACGTAGCCGGCGAGGTCCTCGTCCGCCAGCCGGAAGCCGGCGCCGGGACGCCCGCCGACAGTGACGGGCTCGCCCTCGGCCGTGTGCACCTCGAACGGGATCCCCGGGTGGAGAACGCCGTCGACGTGGCCGTTGGTCGCCTGCGCCGGGGTCAGCTCGGCCGCGATGTCCTCCTCCGGGACCGCGTAGGAGGGGCACACGCGGCGGGGCTCCCAGAGGAGCATCGCATTGGTGCTGTCGACGATCGTGTCGGCGCCCAGTTTCGCCCGCACCCGCCGCTCGATCGGCTCATGCCGGAGCAGGCTGCGGGCCTCGCTGATCAGGTGTTGCATCCGCTTGCTCATCGGAGGACAGACGTTACGCACCCGGGCTGTATTCCCCGAGGTGCTCCGTAGACTCAGCGGGCTCATGGATGCGCACCGCTACGAGGCACGACTTCGCTGGACCGGATCGACCGGTCTCGGCTGGGACCACTACGACCGCGCGCACACCGCGACGGCCCCTCCGGCCGAGCAGGAGGTGCGCCTGACGACGGGCGAGTCACACGGCGACCCGGCGGTGCTCAACCCGGAGCAGCTCGTGGTCATGGCGGCGTCCTCGTGCCAGATGCTCTTCTTCCTCCACCTCGCCAGCAAGGCGCGCATCGACGTGGTCGAGTACGAGGACGACGCCAGCGGCGTGATGCCGCAGGACGACGAGCCGGTGCGGCTGACGCGGATCACGCTGCGGCCGCGGATCGTGATCGCCGGCGAGGCGAGCGAGGAGCGGGTCACGAAGCTCGTGGAGCGGGCACACGGGTACTGCTACATCGCGAATAGCCTGAACGGCGAGGTCGTGCTGGAGCCGCGCGTCGAGTTCGCGCAGGTGAGCCGGTGAGCGCTGCCCCAGCGGTCCTCGAGCGACTGCTCACGACGCCCGGCGCGCCCGGACAGGAGGGCGCCGCTGTCGCCGTCTGGCGCGAGGCCGCGGAGGAGTTCGCCTCGTCGGTGACGGTCGACGCGATGGGCACGCCCGTGGCGCGGGTGGACGGACGTGGCGAGCACCCGCTGCTCGCCGTCGTCGGCCACATCGATGAGATCGCCGTGCTCGTGAGCCACGTGACCAAGGAGGGGCAGCTCAAGGTCGTCTCGTCCGGCGGCTGGGATCCGCAGATCCTGGTGGGCCAGCGAGTGGAGGTGCTGACCGCGAACGGCCCCGTGCCCGGCGTGTGCGGCCGCAAGCCGATCCACCTGCTCGAGAGCGACGAGCGCAAGAAGGCGGTCGAGCTCAAGGGGCTCCACATCGACATCGGCGCGAAGGACCGCGACGAGGCGCTCGGCCTGGTCCGCCTCGGTGACCCCGTCCTGATCGCCACGCAGCCCGTCGACCTGCTCCGCGGGCGGCTCGCCTCGCGGGCGCTCGACAACCGCCTCGGCGTGTACGTCGCGCTGGAGGTGGCGCGGCGCGTCTCCGAGGCGGGCGGCGGAGCGGGCCCGGTGGCGGGCGTGGCGGCGGTCCAGGAGGAGATCGGCGCACACGGGGCGCGCGCGATGGCCTACGGGCTCGAGCCGGATGTCGCGATCGTCGTCGACGTGACGCATGCCACCGACGTCCCGGGCGTCGAGGCGGGCCAGCTCGGCGAGCACGGCCTCGGCGAGGGCCCCGTGCTCACCCGAGGTGCGATCGTGAGCGCGCCTGTCAACCAGCTGCTCGACGAAGCGGCCGAGGCCGAGGGGATCGCCATCACCACCGAGGTCGCAGGGCGCGCCACCCACACCGACGCGGATTCGATTCACCTGAGCCGCGTCGGCGTGCCGACGGCGATCCTGTCGATCCCGTTGCGCTACATGCACTCACCCGTGGAGGTCGTCGAGCTCGCCGACGTCGAGGCGGCGATCGCGCTGATCACCGCATTCGCGCTCAGGCTCGAGCCGGATACGGGCCTGGCGCGCTGGTAGTCACGCGAGGCTCGGCTCGAGCACGACCTGCGCGACGCGGTCGGCGACGGCCTCGGGCGTCAAGCCCACCTCGGCGCGCAGCAGCGCCGGCTTTCCGTGGGTCACGTAGGCGTCGGGGAGCCCGACGCGGAGCACGCGTGCGCCGCCCAGCTGGTCGCGGTCGGCGAGGTGCTCGACGACCGCGGAGCCAAAGCCGCCCGAGAGCACGTTCTCCTCGACGGTCACCAGCAGGTCGTGCTCGGCCGCGAGTCGCTCCACGAGCTCGCCGTCGAGGGGCTTCGCGAAGCGGGCATCTGCGACGGTCGCATCAACGCCGTTGCCCTCAGCGAGCAGGTCCGCCGCGCCGAGCGCGACGCTCACGCCGTAGCCGTAGCCGAGGAACGCAACCCGCTCGCCCTCGCGCAGGAGCTCGCCCCGGCCGATCTCGATGCGCGTTGGCCTGAGCGGCAGCGGCACGCCCTCTGCCTCGCCGCGCGGGTAGCGCAGCGCCACCGGGCCGTCGTCATGGCGCAGCGCCGTGTGCAGCATGTGGACGAGCAGCGCCTCGTCGCGCGGCGCCATCAGCACGATGTTCGGCAGGCAGCGAAGCCACGAGATGTCGAAGGCGCCGTGATGGGTCGGGCCGTCGTCGCCGACGAGACCGGCGCGGTCCATCGCGAACACCACGTTGAGGCTCTGCAGGCAGACGTCGTGGACGATCTGGTCGTAGCCGCGCTGCAGGAAGGTCGAGTAGATCGCCGCGACCGGCTTGGCGCCCTCGAGCGCGAGCCCGGCCGCGAACAGGACGGCGTGCTGCTCGGCGATGCCGACGTCGTAGTAGCGCTCGGGCAGCGCGTCCTGCAGCAGGTTGAGTCCCGTCCCCGAGTTCATCGCCGCAGTGATGCCGAGCACGCGCTCGTCGCGACCGGCTTCCTTCACGAGCGCCTCGCCGAACACCTGCGTGTATTGCGGCTTCGGCGCGGCCGACGACTTGCCGTTCGGCTTCTTCTTGGGCGCGGCAAGACCGTTGACGATCGAACCGGGCTTGGCGGCGTGCCATTTCTCCATGCCCTCGAGCCCGCCCTCCTCGGCGGGGACGAAGCCCTTGCCCTTCACGGTCTTGCAGTGGACGACCACGGGCCGGTCCGCCTGGAGCGCCTCGCCGATCGCCTGGCGCAGCGCCTTGACGTCGTGGCCGTCAACGACCCCAACGTAGGCGAGGTCGAGCTCCTCGAAGAAGAGGCCCGGGGCCCAGTAGGCCTTGAGCGACTCCTTCAGCATCGGGCCGAAGCGCTCGATCTTGCTGCCGATGCCAGCGGGCAGCCGGGTGAGCGTCTCCTCGGCGTCCTCGCGGGCGTGGTACAGCTTCGGGTTGAGGCGCATGCGGTTGAAGAGCCGCGACAGCGCGCCGACGTTGGGCGCGATCGACATGCCGTTGTCGTTGACGACGATCACGATCGGCATGTCCATGCCGCCGGCGTTGAGGAGCGCCTCGAAGGACACGCCGCCGGTGAGCGCACCGTCGCCGATCACCGCGACGACCTTGCCGTCGGTCCCGATACCGCGCCGCATCGCCTCCTTGATCCCTACCGCGTAGGACACGGAAGTCGACGCGTGCCCCGCGCCCATGATGTCGTGCTCGGATTCGTGGATCGCGCAGAACGGCGCCAGGCCCTCGTACTTGCGGATCGTGCCGAGCTGGTCGCGACGGCCGGTCAGCACCTTGTGTGGATAGGCCTGGTGGCCGACGTCCCAGAGGATCTTGTCGCGCGGCGAGTCGAGTAGCGAGTGCAGGGCGACCGCTATCTCGCAGGCGCCGAGGTTTGCGCCGAAGTGGCCACCGATCTCGCCGATCGTCTCGATGATCAGGTCACGGACCTCCTGGGCGACCTGTTGGAGCTGCTCGTCCGAGAGGCCCTTCAGGTCGGCCGGACCGTCGATCTTGTCGAGAAGCGTGGTCATGTCGTGCGGGTGAGGATGTAGTCGGCGATGCCGGCGAGGCGCCGGGTGGCGCCCGTTGCCTCCGCCAGCGCCGCCTGTGCCTTCGCATGCGACTCGCGGGCGAGCTGACGGGCCCGCTCCAGTCCGAAGACGCTCACGTAGGTGGCCTTCCCATGGCGCTCATCGGAGCCTTGCGGCTTTCCGATCTCGGCCTCGTCCCCGGTCACGTCGAGGATGTCGTCGACGATTTGGAAGACGACGCCGAGCTCAGCCGCAAAGCGCCGGTACGGGATTGTGGCAGGTCCATCCATCCCCTCCAGTGCAAGTACCGAACTCACCGAGGCGGCAATCAGAGCACCGGTCTTCAGCTCGTGCAGGTGCCGCAGCTCGACGGCCTCGTCGCCGGCGACGTCGAGGTACTGCCCTCCGACCATGCCTCCGACCCCCGCCGCCGACACGAGCTCGCGGAGCGCTGCCAGCACGTTCGCGGGATCGCCGGTTTGCTCGGTAAGCGCCAGCCTCAGTGCCTCCGCGAACAGCCCGTCCCCCGCCAGGATCGCGACGTCCTCGCCGAAAGCGACGTGGCAGGTCGGCTTGCCGCGGCGCAGCTCGTCGTCGTCCATCGCCGGCAGGTCGTCGTGGATGAGCGAGTAGGTGTGGATCATCTCGATGGCGGCCGCGAACGGCAGCACCTCCGCCGGGTCGCGCCCCAGCGCCTCGGCGGTCGCGAGCGCCAGTACGGGTCGGATGCGCTTGCCGCCGGCGAGCAGCGAGTAACGCATCGCCTCCTCGAGGCGGGCCGTGCCGGGCTCCTGCGCGAAGCGCAAGCCCTCGAGATAGCCGTCTACGCGGTGCTGCAGGTCGAGCGGGTAGGCCGGCGCCCCGACCGAGCTCAAAGAAGGCGCTCCTGGCCCTCCGCCTCGCCGGCGACACGTGCGCGCGTGTCGATCTCGGCGCCCAGCCGGCCGGCGAGCTCGGCGCAGCGCTCGACGAGCGTGGCCGCCTCGTCCTGCTCGAGCGCGCCGGAGCGTAGCCGGTCGGCGACCGTCTCGAGCTCCTCGGCCAGGGCCGTGACCGAGTCGGGCCCGGCCATCAGCGCGCCGCCTCCTGACGGGCGACCGTGCCGAGGATCCCGTTCACGAAGCCGGGTGCCTCCGCGGAGCAGAGCTCCTTAGCGGCCTCCACGGCCTCGTCGATCGCGACCTCGACCGGCACGTCCGGGCGGCTGCGGAGCTCGTGCAGCGCGACGCGCAGGATGTTGCGCTCGACGGGCGCGATGCGGTCGAGCGTCCAGCCCGACGCGTGAGTCGCGATCAGCTCGTCGAGCGCGACCTGGTCGGCGAGCACGCCCTCTACGAGCTCCCGGGTGAAGGGCCTCGCATCGCGATCGAGCAGGTCGAGCGCGGGCCTGCCGGTCACGTCCGCCTGGTAGAGAGCCACGACCGCCGCTCTCCGCTGCTCGCTCCGGCGCGCCACGCCTAGGCGCGCGAGACGTACTCGCCCGAGCGGGTGTCCACCCGGACCCGGTCGCCGACGTTGACGAAAAGGGGCACCCGAACGACGACGCCGGACTCGAGTGTGGCGGGCTTGTCGCCACCGCCGGAGGCCGTGTCGCCGCGGAGGCCCGGATCGGTCTCGGCGACTGCGAGCTCGACCGCGCTCGGCACTTGGACGTCGGTCGGCTGCTCGTCGACGTAGAGGACGTCCACCTCCTCGTTCGGCACCACCCATTGGAGCGACTCCTTGACCGACTCCTCCGGCACCGCCATCTGCTCGTAGCTTTGGACGTCCATGAAGTGGGCGTCGGTGCCGTCCGAGTAGAGGAAGGTCATCTTGCGCGACTCGGTCCGCACCGGGCGGAACTTCTCGCCGGCGCGAAAGGTCTTGTCGATCACGGCGCCGTCGTCGACGCGCTTCAGCTTCGTGCGTACGAACGCGCCGCCCTTGCCGGGCTTCACGTGCTGGAACTCGACGATGCGGAAGACCCTGCCGTCGACCTCGACGTGCATGCCGTTCTTGAATTGGTTGGTGCCGACCACAGCCCGGCAAGCGTAGTGGCTCCCGCGAGCGGAGAGGGCGGCCCGTGGGCCGCCCTCTCGATCAGCGTCCGTGTGAGCGTTTGGGCTCTTAGCGGTCGCGTTTGCTGCTCTTCGCCTCGATCGAGAACTCCTGGGTCTGCGGGTTCAGGCGCCCGAGCTTGATCGCGTTCCTGACCCTCCTGTCATTGAGCTTCCAAATGATCAGGCCACGCAGGATGTCGCTCTCGTAGATCTCGCCGTCATACCAGTAGGTCGACCAGTCGCCACCGAGCTCGATAGCTGCGGGGTCGTTCGGGTTGACCAGCGGCGCCGGGTCGGCGTAGGCGATCTCCTCCGGCTCGGTCGGGTCGCTGAAATCAACGACAGAGATGCCCGACTGGTAGTTGCCGGAGACCAGCACATTCCCGCGCTTTAGCGGCACGGTGTTGAGGTTGTGCCACGTGCAGTTCTCGAGGGCCGTCTGCGGCCTCGGGTGGATGAGCTCGCTCAGCGTCTCTCCGGTCTCAGCGTCGAGGAAGAAGAGCGTGCGTTCCAGCGTGGTGCTAGTGGCCTGGCACCGCGCCTGGGAGCCACCGCCCGGCTCGTGGCCGAAGATCAGCACCTCGCCGTCCCAGCTGAACGCAGCCGTGTGACCGATCTGCGTGCCGAGGTCGCGGTGGAACATGAACTCCGGGTTCTCCTTCGACCCGCCCTCGTCCGGATCGATCGTCCAAACCGTCGGCCCGCTGCCGCCGGCGCAGCCCACCAGGTTCACGTCGCCGAGGATCACACCGGTGTCATGGCACGGGTGCAGTGTCTCGGGCGGATCGTCCTCGTGGCCCGTCTGCTCGAAGCGCACGTACGAGGCCTCCGATGGGTCGTCCAGGGGCACCTCGATGACGTCGAAGCCGCGGCAGTGGACAGGCTCCGAGCCAGGTGCCGGTGAACCGAAGACGGTGCCGGACGACGGGTTGCTGTAGATCAGCAGGCGGCCGTTCCTGAGGTCGGGCACCAGCGTCTCGGTGTGCGATCCGCACGGGGTGTCCACGAACGCCACGACCTCAGGCTCCTCCGGGTCGCTGACGTCGATGATGTGCACGCCCTCCTGGCCGCGGTCGGTGGGCTGCGGTTGGCCCGGCGGTGCCGGGGGAACCGGGTGCGTCGGCGTCCCGGCCACGCGGAACATCGGCCAATCGCCGCAGAACGCGCCCGGCTGCGTCAGACGACGTGGATCGCCCGCGGGGATCTCCGGAGACGCTGGGTTGTTGAAGTTTTCCCTTGGGGCGGGAGTGGGCGAGTTCCACGAGCGGAAGATCAGCTCCGGCCGGTCACGGCCGCGCCGGCCCCAAGCGATCACATCGCCCTGGTTCCCCACGGTGTTGGTCGGACTTGCGCAGTCCTCCCAGTCGACGATCTCCCTCGGCTTGTCCGGATCGTCTATGTCGATCATCCGGAACCCGCCGTAGCTCCCCTGGATCGCCGTGTCGCCCCAGAACGCGAGGTCCGAGTTGAAGTTCCCGGCCCTCGGCCTGAAGTTGTCGAGCGGCACGGGTCGCGCCGAGAACCCGATTGGGTCCAGGTTGTCGGTGAAGTCGAACGTGGCCGTCGCCCTATCCACCTTGCTCTGCGCGGACGCGAGCTGTGGAACGACGAGAACCCCGATCGCAACGAGTGCAATCACTACGGTGCGGCGCAATGCGCGCATAGCTACCTCCCGGGTGGGGAGGGCGCGGTGCGGTGAGGGCATTGGGACCTCGTCGCAGAGGCCCTCCACAGTCTCTCGAGACCGCCGAACCCGCCGAATCGTGCGTTCATGACCAAGCGAGCCCGGCGGGTCTCGCTGGTTATAGGCGGCGGAAGTCTTCTGCGTCAGGGCGTCAGTGTCAAGCGCGCCCCCGCACGTGCAGCAGAAACGCGCCGCAACTGATGCGGAGCGGGTACGAATGTGACAACTGGCAAGCGCTGAGAGACTTTCCGCATGTCGGCATACCGCCAGCACGCCCACCTCGAGGCTCCGCTCGAATCGGTGTGGAGCCTGATCGGCTCGCCGAGCCGCTACCCGGAGTGGTGGCCCCGGGTTGTCGAGGTGCAAGGGGAGCGCTTCGAGGAGGGCGACGAGTACGTGCAGGTGACGAAGAACCCGGTCGGGACGACTGAGACGAGCTTCCTGGTCGATCGCCGCGACGACCTCCGCGAGATCCGGATGAGCTGCCAGCTCACCGGCATGTACGCCCACTGGTTCCTCACACCGGCTCAAGGCGGCACGTTCGTCGAGCTTGAGATGGGCATGCAGGCCCGGCGCTTCGGCGATCGAGTGTTCGACCTGGCGGCGGGCGGCATCTACTTCCGCCGCTGGGCGAGTCAGTCCCTCGACTCCCTCCGCGAAGCGGCTAGGCCGGCTTCTGCGCGGACCCCAACTTGACCGAACAGGGGATGTCCCAACCCTCGTCCGTCCGGTATGGCTCGAGCAGCTCGCCGTAGCGGCGCCTGATCTCCGCCTGGGTCTCAGGCGCCTGGCTCGTGACCATCACCGTCGTTCGCACGGTCCCCCCGAGCACGTCCGCCCAGAAGTCGTCGAGGTCGTCGACGTGGTGGCTGAAGGAGATCCTCTCGACGATCGGCTCGCTGAGTCCGGCGTCGAGGAGGAGCTTCATGAACTCGCGGTCGGGCGAGTACTGGAAGATCGAGGGGCCCGCGGGTAGGTCGTCGGGCATGCTCGCCCCCGCGCCCGCCAGGGCGTCGATCACGGCGCCTACGAAGCGCGTGCGCTGCGGCGCGTCCCAGGTCGTGAGGCCGACCCGGCCCCCCGCCCGCGTGACCCGGGCGGCCTCGCGAACGGCGCCCGGGAGGTCGGAGAGGTGAGGCATGAGGAAGTTGGCGACCACCACGTCGAAGCTCTCGTCCTCGAACGGGAGCGCGTTCGCGTCGCCCTCGCGAAACTCCAGCTCGGGGTGAAGGCGCCCGGCGAGCTCGAGCATCTCGGGCGAGAAGTCGATCCCGACCGGCTCGGCGCCGCGCTCGGCCGCGCGCGCGGCCACGTAGCCCGGGCCGGTTGCGATGTCGAGCACGCGCATCCCGGTGGCGACTCCCGCGGCGTCCAGGAGCGGGTCGATCGCACGTGTCGTGATCGCGGCGATGCCGTGGTGGTAGGGCTCGGCGCGTCCCTCGTTCCAACCTGCCTTCTCGAACTCGCCGAACTCGTCGGCCATCATCGGCCCCGGTTGTATCACCCGACGTCCGGCGGAAGGCGGCCCTCGTCGCGGAGCTTCTCGAGGTGTGCCGCGAGTGTCAGCGCGGCTGCGGGGCGGAGCTCCGGCGGGGCGTCCGACCACACGGCGTCGAGCAGCTCGTCGCGGTTTCGCAGGCCCGCGTCGATCGCCTCGACGAGGCGCCGCTCGCGGTCGAGGCGGTGCGACAGATACTCGTCGAGCTTCGCCTGCGGATCCCACACGTAGGGACCGTGGCCGGGGCACAGGACTTCGAGGTCGAGCTCCTTCAGGCGCCGCAGCGAGTCGAGGTACGCGGCCAACGAGCCCTCCCCGGGTGGGATGAAGACGCTGCCGGTGCCGAGCACGGTGTCTCCGGTGAAGCAGGCTCGCCCGGCGAGCAGGCAGACGCTGTCGGCCGAGTGGCCCGGCGTCGCCACGGCGCGGAAGGGACCGACCTCCTCGCCGTCCGCCGGCAGGGTCACAGGCACGCCGAACTCCTCGGCACTCTCGGAGTGGTCGGCGTGCGAGTGGGTCAGGACGACACCCTCGATGCGGCCGCCCGAGGCCTCGCGAATCGCGTCGACGTGAGCGGGATCGGACGGGCCCGGATCGACGATCCAGCCCTCCAGCAGGTAGCTGTTCGTGCCGTCGAGCGTGAGCGGAGACACGTTGTCGGCGCGCACCCGGACGACGCCCTGCGGTTCGCGTTCGGCGGCATCCATGCGCCGGGGTTGTACCGGAGTATGCTCGCGCCAGTTGGGCTCGCGACGACAAGTGGAGGGACTGCGCCTCGACCGGGTGACCGTCGGCATCGCGCTCGCGGCGCTGCTCGTCGTGGCGCTTGTCGCGATCCCCCTGGACAGCCCGGGACCGCTGCTCGTGCTGCTCGCGGCGGGGCCGCTGATCGCTTCGACCAGGTGCGGCGTCGTCGTCACGGCGATCGTCGGGCTGCTCGCCCTGACGCTGGCGATCGCGCTCGGATCGGGCGGTGAGCCGGAGCACCTGACCGCGGCGCTCGCCGTCGCCGGCGGCGGCGCCGTCGCCGTCATCGCTGCCTATCTGCGGACCACTCGTGAGCCAAGCCCGGGCCGCCCCCAGCCGACCGCGGCCAGCAACGGCGACGGCCGCGCGACCCGCGCCCAGCTCGAGGCGATGCTGCGCGGCGTCGCCGACGCCGTCACGGCTCAGGCGCCGGACGGCCGCCTCATCTACGCGAACGAGGCGGCGGTGAAGACGCTCGGGTTCGAGTCGCGCGAGGCGCTCCAGGCGGCGCCCTCGGCGGATGTCCTGGGCCGCTTCGACATCTTCGACGAGGCCGGCCGGCCGTTCCCAATCGGAGATCTGCCCGGCAGGCGGGCGCTCGAGGGCGAGGCGGCGCCCGAGGCGATCGTGCGCTTCCGTGTGCGCGCAACCGGCGAAGAGCGCTGGGCAGCGATCAAGGCAAATCCGATTCGCGACGGCGGCGGCCAGGTGAGCATGGCCATCAACGTCATCGAGGACATCACGGCTCACAAGCGCGCGGAGCTCTCGCAGGGCTTCTTGTCCCGCAGCAGCCACGTGCTGAGCGGCTGGCTCGACTCGGACGAGCTGCTGAGTAGGGTCGCGCGGCTCGCGATTCCCGAGATGGCCGACTGGTGCGCCGTCGACCTGTTGAAGGCCGACGGCCGGCTCGAGCGAGTGGAGCTCGCGCACGCCGATCCGGCCCTACGCGAGCAGGCGCTCGAGCTGAGCCGGCGCTACCCACCGACAGCCGGCACGCCCGGGGGCGCTCACGAGGTCATGCAGAGCGGCGAGCCGAGGCTGTTCGCCGAAGTGTCCGACGAGTTGCTGCACAGCGTGACCCGGTCGCAGGAGCACTACGACCTTCTGCGCGCGCTCGGTGTGCGCTCCGTGATCCTCGTGCCGATGAGGACCCGTGACCGCACGCTCGGCGTTCTCACCTTTGCCACGGGCCCCTCGGGTCGTCGCTACGACGAGTACGACGTCGAGGTGGCCCACGAACTGGCCCGCCGCTGCGCGACGGCGCTCGACAACAACCGCCTGTACAGCGAGCGCTCCTACATCGCGCGCACGCTCCAGGAGGGCCTGCTGCCGCTCGAGCTCGCGGAAGTTCCGGGCATCGAGGCGGCCGTCCGCTTCCGCCATAGCGGCGACGGCGGCGAGGTCGGGGGCGACTTCTACGACCTGTTCGAGACCGGCAGTCGCGGCTGGACCGTCGTGATCGGCGACGTCTGCGGCAAGGGCCCGGACGCAGCCGCCGTGACGGCCCTGGCGCGCTACACGCTGCGTACCGCAGCCCTGCGCCACCGGCTGCCGAGCCGCAGCCTGTCGATACTGAACGAGGCGCTCCTGCGCCAGCGCAGCGACCGGCGCTTCTGCACCGTCGCCTACGCCTACCTCGAGAAGCTCGACGGCGGCGCACGCGTGGGATTCGCATCCGGCGGCCATCCGCTACCGCTGATGCTCCACTCGGACGGCACGGTCGAACCGGTCGGGACTCCCGGCACGTTGCTCGGCCTGGTGCCCGACCCCGACCTCGAGGACCACTCGCTGACGCTCTCGAGGGGCGATTCGCTCGTCTTCTTCACCGACGGCGTGATCGAGCCCCGAGGCGCCGGCGAGGCGCTCGACGAGGTCCGCCTCGCCGAGCTCGTGGCGGGCTGCGCCGGCCGCGAGGCCGACGCGATCGCCGCCGAGATCGAGCAGGCGGCGGTGCGATCCCACCGTGGCAGTCCACGCGACGACATCGCGGTGCTCGTACTCCGAGTGGCGCCCTAGATCCCCGCGCCGGGTCCCCACTTGCGGTACCCAGGTTGTGCGTTCGGGCCAGATGGGTAGAACCAAAGCGTCGTCCCCAATAGCGAAGGACACCCCCCGTATCGCCTCTCAACCCGCCAGGGCCTCAACGACCGGCTCAGTGCAACCTCATTTCTGGGCTGGCAACGGCATTCCACGACAACAGGTCGCGGTGCAGGACGGTCTGACCATGCATATCGCGGGCGGACCTGAGGCCGCGGCTCGCGCGCGCCGGGCAATCGCGGGGCTGCGCGCGGACCTCGACCCCTCGCTGCTGGAGACGCTACGCCTGCTCGTGACCGAGCTGGTTGCCAATAGCGTCCGGCACGCCGAAGCGGACGCCGTGACGCTGCGGGTTGTAGTGGGCCCGAGCGCCGTCCGCACCGAGGTCACCGATCCCGGGCCCGGCTTCGACCCCGCGGAAACCGGCTCGCCGCGCGCCGATCACAGCGGCTGGGGGCTCTTCCTCGTCGAGCGCCTGGCCGAGCGCTGGGGCGTGGCCAAAGCCGGAAGCGCCACGCGCGTCTGGTTCGAGCTTCCGCGCGCCTGATCCCTACAGCGTGAGCTGCTGCTCGCCCGGTGGCACCTGACCGAGCAGCGCCCGCATGCGCTGCGCCGCGGTGGGCGCGTCGTCGCCGCGGTTGTTGTTGAACGCGACGTGGACCTCGCCGGCCCGCTCGGCCATCTGCAGCACGCGCCCCTCGACCTCCTCGAGTTCCTCGTCCGTGTAGCGCCAGCCGAAGCGCTCCGCCACCGAGCGGCCGTTCAGGTAGCCCTCGGTGTTGCGGCCGTGGAGGCGCATGTAGGCGAGGTCGTCGCGGGTGACGGCGTCGAGATCCGACGGCATGATCGGGATCTGGTCGCCCGGCGGCGCGTCCACGCAGACGAAGGCCACGCCGCGATCCGAGAACCATCCGAGCGTTTCGTCGCGGCGCTTCTCGCGCACCCAGCCGCGGTGGCGGAGCTCGATCGCGAGCCGGTGCGGCGCGAACGCCTCGACGAGGCCGTCGAGCTCGTCGAGCCGATGCCGGCCGGGGCCGAACGCGGGTGTCAGCTGCAGCAGGTAGGCCCCGAGCTTGCTCGCGTCGGCGAGCGGTGCGGTCTCTTCCACGACACGCGCGGCCAGCGCCAGCTCGAGCTCGGGCGTCAGGCGGACGCGTCCGCGCCCGTCGGCCTCGACGTCGTCGCGCATGTCCGGCGGAAGCGACTCGACCTGCGCAGCGTGGCGCGACAGCGCCCGGTGGACCTTGACGTCGAAGACGAACTCGTCGGGCGTCACCTCGACCCAGCCGTGCACCGTGTTGCGATCCGGGATCGCGTAGAAGCTCGAATTGAGCTCGACCGTCTCGAAGCGCTGCGCGTACCACGGCAGCCGCTCGCCCGGAGTCATGCGCGGCGGGTACCACTCCTTGACGAAGCCGGGGTCCGCCCAGCTCGACGTGCCGACGAGGATCCTGCCTGCCATTGCCCCACATCCTGACGGGTCGATCTACGCTTAGCCGCGATGTCCGAACAGATCGAAGCGGCCTGGAAGCTCGAGCGGATCTCGCCGCGGGCATACCAGCATCCGGCCGACCGCGCCGCCACCGCCGCGCTCGCCAAGGTTCCCTATCTCGACCAGGTCGTCCGCCGGCTCGTCGCGCTGGGCTACGAGCGAGCGCTGCGGGCGGCCTCGCTCGGATCCGCCGTCCGGCTCGGCGATAAGCAGCTGCCGCGCATCTGGGTCCTGCACCGGCAGGTCTTCAACGCGCTCGACATGGACTCCGTGCCGGACCTCTATCTGACCCAGTTCCCGCTCGCCAACGCCGCCGCGATCGGGACGGACAAGCCGATCGTCGTGCTCAACTCGGAGCTCGTCCGGATCCTCGACGACGACGGCCGCCGCGTGGTCCTCGCCCACGAGGCGGCTCACGTCCACTCCGACCACGTGCTCTACCAGACCGCGCTGCTGATCCTGCTGCGGCTCGGGTCGTCGGCGAGGTTGCCGGTGCTCGCCGGACTGCCCCTGCTCGCCATCCAACTCGCTCTGCTCGAGTGGTGGCGAGCGGCCGAGCTGTCGTGCGACCGCGCCGCCGCGCTAGTGACCCGCGATCCGCAGGCCGTCTGCAGGTCGTTGATGACGATCGCCGCCGGCGAGGAGGTCGAGAACCTCAACCTCGACGCGTTCATCGCGCAGGGCATGGAATACAGCGAGGGAGGGAGCGGCCTCGAGCGGATGACCAAGCTGATGCAGGACCTCAGCCTGACCCACCCGATGCCCGTGCGCCGGGTCAAGATGCTGCTCGACTGGGTGCGCGAAGGCGACTACGACCGCATGGCCCGCGGCGACTACATGCGCATCGGCGAGGAGCCGAGCGCCAGCGAGGAGGCCGGCGAGGCGGGCGCCTTCTACGGCGAGCGCGTCAGCAGCGCCTTCGCCCAGGCGGGGTCCTCGCTCGCGGACGTCGGTGAGCAGCTCGGCGAGTGGCTCAAGCGCACGCGCGAGCGCGGCGGTGGGGATCGCGACGGCGGCGGCGCCGAGGGCGGCGCCGCCGGCGGCGCGGATTGACGCCTCGAGGCGTCTAGTACGTCACACAGTCGAGGTAGTCGAACCCCTTCTGGGCGGCCTCGAACGGATCGAAGGTCGGGTCGCCGAAGCGCGGGTCGTGCTCGACGACGTAGTACCTGACCGGCCCCTGGGACGCGGCGAAGACCTCCGGGAAGTCGATGATCCCCTCGCCGACGATCTCGATCCGGCCAGGGAACGGACCCGCCGCCATGTCCTTGACATGGAAGAGCTGGATCCGGTTTCCGTAGCGCTCGAGCACGTCGACGGGCTTGTCCAGCCCGCCGCCGTTGGTGGCCCAGTAGATGTCGAGCTGGAAGGCGACGTTCTTCGGGTCGGTGTTCGCCATCAGGATGTCGAACACCGTCTGATCGCCGAAGGCCACCTCGAACTCAATGTCGTGGTTGTGCACCATCAGCGTCTGCCCGGCCTGGCGCGCGCGCTCGCCGAGCTCGTTCAGATACTCGGCGTAAGCGACCCACTCTGCCTCCGTGGTGTAGACCAGCGGGAATATCGGGGTGGAGCCCGACCCGAAGTACTTGATCCCCAGTGTCTTGTTGTCGGCGAGGATCTGGTCGAAGTCGACGGGGCTCTCTGGCGTCCCGACGTTCACGTGGCGGGCGGAGGCGGACAGCCCATACTTGTCGAGCAGCGCGCGGTACTCCTCGGCGCTGAGGCCGCTCAGCGTGAACGGCTCCACGTTGCGATAGCCCATCTCGCTCAGCCGCCGGAACACCTCCTCCGTGCGGGCGATCGTGGCGGCGTCGGTGCCAAAGCCGATGTACTCGGCGAAGGTCCACAGCTGGATCGAGATCTTGCTGTTGGGCACCCCGCGGCCCTCGCAGTCGGGGCTCTGCGCGCTCGCCGCCGATACCGATGCCAGGCAAATGCACGTGGCAAGTGCAGCGACAACCAGGCCCCGAATGATCCGCCGGCTACTCCGTCCGCTCCTCATGCTCCCCTCCTTGGCGACCGTCCCGTTAGGGCCGCTCTACCCGAAATAGGAACTGCGATAACGGGCAGATACCCCAAGCCTCACCTCCCTCGCCGGCCGAAGCTGTGGCCGGTCGGCGCCACTGCCCGAAGGTCGGCCTCGGCTCCCGCGGCCAGGGCTTCGTCGGCGCCGAGGATGCCCTCGCCCGCCTCGCTGCTCCAGACGCGGCGCGGCTCGATGTGCCTGATCTCGGCCTTCGGGAGATCGGGACGCTCGAGGCGCTCGATGCGGTCGACCAGCACATTGGTGGTGCCCTCGCGCCGCTCTAGGCGGCCGGTGGCGAGCACGAGCGGCTCGGTGCGCACCGCCAGCCGAAAGCGCTCGTGCACCGGCGGCGGCACGATCAGGTTGATCGTCCCGTGCTCGTCCTCGAGCAGCATGAAGGTGACGCCCTTCGCGGTCGCGGGCCGCTGGCGCGCCACGACGAGCCCCGCAACCCGCACCCTCCGCCCGTCCGGATGACGCTCGAGCTGCTCGCTCGTGCGCAGATCCCCGGGCAGGTTCGGCCGCATCAGCTCGAGCGGGTGCTCCCGCAACGTCACCCCCGTCGACCCGTAGTCAGCCAGCATCCGCTCCCACGCCGTCAACGCCCGCAGCTCTGGCCCCTCGTGCGGATCTAGCGGCAGCGACAACTGCGTCCCCTCCGGCACGGACACCCCGGGAACCGCAACCCCAAGCGTCCACAACGCCCGCCGCCGCTTCTCCTCATCGAGCCCCTCAACGAGCGCATCACCCGCCCCCGCCCAAGCCAGCCGACCCAACGTCTCAGCCGACGCCCCGGACCGCCCCGCCAGATCACCAAGCGAACGCCACGGCCCGCCACCCTCGCGCTCGGAGACCATCGCTCGAATCTCACCCTCCTTGACGCCGCCGACATACCCGAGCCCGAGCCGAACGGCCAAAGAAGGCGCCCCTTCCGCGGGTGGCCGAGGGAAGGCAAACTTTCGCGGCCCCGAGCGAAGCGAAGGGGTCCGAAAGGAAACTTCCCCGGACAGGACCCGCGGCCTGGGCAGCACGGACTCAACCGAGCACAAGGCACTACTACGCACAACGCACGGCGGCAAGACCTCCACCCCACAACGTTGCGCCTCATGCACC
>Ga0081538_10001369_pt1 | contig 25084 bp, 24 predicted proteins | sample TabmetS5T2R1_FD_71022 | JGI IMG/M metagenome (GOLD analysis project Ga0081538, IMG submission 71022) | Tabebuia heterophylla rhizosphere microbial communities from the University of Puerto Rico - S5T2R1 | ecosystem: Host-associated > Plants > Roots > Rhizosphere ... | reverse complement strand
GGGGGCTCCGTGAAGTGGCATCGCCCCGGGTGCTGATCGCCGCGGGGCGGCTCGTCGCCGAGGGCCTTCCGCCCCGGGCGGCCGCGCGGGCCGCCGTTGCCGGCCCACTCAGCGACGACGCCCTCGTGACCGCCGGCCTGTCCGAGATGATCGACGCCTACCTGCCGGTCGATGGCTGACGGACGGCAGTGGAGCAGATGTCTGGTCGCATGACGACACGGCCGACGCACGGGGAGCGAAGGGGGAAGACGTGACGTACGAGAGCGGTGCCGAACCGATCAAGCTCGGCTACCTGTTCGACTTCGTGTTGCCGGAGGGCTATCCGCAGGAGATGCGGGACGACCTGACCCGGTCGTTCGAGCTCGTCTTCGACGAAGGCCTGAAGCAGGGGATCATCGATCGCCCGGTGGAGATCGTGTTCCGCGAGGTCGAGGGCTTGCCGAAGGGGACCGTCAAGGCCGTGATCGACGCCTACGGTGAGCTCGTCGACGAGGGCTGCCTCGCCGTGTTCGGCCCGGCGATCACCGACAACTGCGTGCCGACCAGAGAGGCGATCGAGCGGCGGTTCCGGGTGCCGGCGATCAGCGTGACCGGCACGGAGGACTGGCTGGGAGAGTGGACGTTCTCCCTCTCGATGGGCTCGATGACCGACGAGCCGATCTTCTGGGCGGACCTGCTGGCGAAGGGTGGGCACACCGAGGTCGGGTTGCTCGTGGAGCGGTCGCTGGTCGGCCAGAGCTACGCCACGAACTTCCGGCGTGCCTGCCGCCGGAGGGGCATTCGCATCGTCGCCGAGGAGGTGGTTCCTCAGACCGCGCAGGACATCGGCAACGCGGTGCGCACGCTGCACGAGGCGAAGGCCCGGGCGCTCGTCCACTGCGGCTTCGGCTTCGGCATCGTCTTCGTCAACCCGGTCCTCCAGGAGCTCGGCTGGGATCCACCTCGCCTGTTGGGGACGGCGTTCCAGAACGCCTGGATCAACCCGGTGATGTGGAACGCCATCCTGGGCTGGACGGGCATCGACCAGTACGACGAGTCCAACCTCGTCGGCCAGCGGTTCCTCGACCTGTACGAGGCGCGGTACGGGCGGCGGCCGGAGTACTGCGTGCCGGTGGTGAACCGGGACCTCGCCACCGTGCTGCTCCATGCCTTCGCCGATGCCCACCCGTTGTCGCCCCGGGGCGTGAAGGATGCGCTCGAGCGGGTGAAGATGCTTCCCGCCGCCTCGGGCGCTCCGGGGACCCGCATCTCCTTCGGGAAGTGGACGCGCCGGGGCTGGATGGGCGCCGGCTATCTGGTCGCTCGCAGGCTCGTTGCGGACGGCAAGACGTCCTGCCTCGTCGATCGCTTCGGGCAGGAATGAGGTCGTGACCGCCGAGTTGACCGAGCCTGCGCCGCCCGTCGCCCGGACATCGGGCCACAGACCCTCGCGGGCGCTCTCGATCGCCGTCGTCGCCGTCGCCGGTGTCGCCGCCGTGATCGTGGTCGCCGTCGAAGCCCGCCGCGGTGGCGTGGCGGACCGGATCGCGAACCCCGACGTCACGGGTGCACCTCGTCCCGTCGAGCCGCTCTGGGGGAGGTCGAACTGGCTGACCCTCCATCAGGTGGGGACGATCGTCATGATGATCGTCCTCGTGACGGTCGTGGTGCTGGCGTGGCGACGGCATCCCCGCCACCCGATCCTGCTCATGGTCATCACGACCACCGTGCTCGTCTGGCAGGACCCGATCATGAACTGGGCGCCCTACGCGGTGTACAACCCCCAGCTCTGGCACTGGCCCGAGACGTGGCCGCTGGTCTCCCTGTCGCCGACCGTCGAGCCGTTCATCGTGATCGGTTACGCCACCTTCTACATGGCCCCCTTCTTCCCGGCCATCTGGATCCTGCGGCGCACCCAGGCCCGTCGGCCACCCGAAGCGTTCGTGTCGCGGCACCCCCTGTTCGCCCTGGGGGCCCTGATCCTCACCATCGGCTTCGTGTTCGACGCGTGCCTGGAGCTCTTCCTGGTTCGCACGCAGCTGTACGTCTACTCGCAGGTGATCCCGTTCGGCTCGGTCGCCGCCGGCGAGTGGCACCAGTTCCCGTTGATCTGGGAGTCGTCCCTCGTCACCCTGGTGATGATCGCGGCGGGAGTCCTGCTCTACCGCGACGACACCGGCCGCACCCTGGCCGAGAAGCTGGCCCTGCGCGTCCGGGCCTTGCGGCCGCACCCCGCCCTCGGCACCTTCCTGGTCATGTTCGCCTTCGTCAACGCTGCCTACTTCGCCTACGGCGCTGGTTTCGCCGCCATCCGGGCCACCAAGGCCGCGACGTCGGTCGCGTGCCCATGGCCGTACCCCGAGGCGAAGGTCTACGACCCCAACGGCTTCTACGAGCAGGCCGGCCAGCCCGGCCCGTACTTCCCCGGCATCTGGGCCGGGTGGCCGAGTGGCCAGTCCGGCAGGCCGGACGTGGACCCGCCAGCGGACGGCGGCCGCTGCCGAGGCCGTGGTGGCTGAGCGCGGGAGCGTGGTCATCACGGGCGCGTCGCGCGGCCTCGGCCTGGCCTCGGCCGCGCACCTCTACGGCAAGGGTTGGACGGTCGTCGCCGCCGTGCGCTCGCCTGACGTGGGGCTGGAACGCCTCCGGGCCGCGACCGGCGCCGCCGCCGGCGATCCGCGACTCGTGGCGGTCCGGCTCGACCTCGACGACCCGCCCTCGATCGTGGCCGCCGTCGGGGCGATCGGCGAGGCCGTGGGCCCCCCGGACGCACTGGTCCACAACGCCGGCATCGCCGCCGTGGGGTGTGTGGAGGAGATGCCGGCGGACGTCTGGGCGCACATCTTCTCGACCAACTTCTTCGGACCCGTGGTGCTCACCCAGCACCTGTTGCCGGCGATGCGAGCGGCCGGGCGGGGGCGGATCGTGGTCGTCTCGAGCCAGGGTGGCGTGCGGGGCATGCCCGCCATCGGCGCCTACTCGGCCGCCAAGGGGGCGGTCGAACGCTGGGCCGAGTCGCTGTCCCACGAGGTGGCGCCGTTCGGCATCGGGGTCACGATCCTCGTGGCCGGAACCTTCAAGACCGACATTCTCGAGCTCACGCAGACCTACGCCGACCCGGACGGGCCGTACGCCGCGCACCACGCCGGGCTGATCCGCACCAGCCGCTGGATCCTGCGCGCGGCCAGGCCGCCCGCACGCTTCGCGCCTGCGCTCGAGCGGGCCCTGACGGATCGGACCCCGTTTGCCCGCCACGCCGTCGGGCCCGACGCGAGGATCCTGCTGCTCGCCAGCCGCCTCCTGCCGGCCCGGCTCTTCCAGCGGTTGGTCGGTCGGGCGCTTCGCCTACCGCCACCGGGGACGCTCCGCACGGACCCGGTGCGGCTGGCCACCGTGGCCCCTCGGGTCGAAGGGAGGGAAGCGCTCCACTGACCGATGCTGGGTCAGAGGCGGTGGGCGGCGCCACGGAGGACGGTCTCGCGCCCGAGCGTGAGTGCGGCCCGGGCGCCGACCTTGCGAACGATGTTCTCGTGCATCCACATGGGATCGAACAACGACCACGCCCGGATGTCGGCGGTGGGGGCCTCGATGCGGACCTCGCCAGATCGGCCACCCTGGGCGAGCAGTCCCTTCAGGTCACGCATGAGTGTCGGGAAGTTCTGCCCGAGGTCGGAGGTGCTCGGCGGTGACTCGCGCAGCCAAGCCAGCTGGATGTTGTACTCGTCGCTGAAGCGGACGACGACGTTGATGTTGATCCAAATCAACGCATCGAGCTTCGCGACACTGCTGGCGTCGGACCCGAGGACGCTCCTCCACCCGGATCGGACCGCGGCGGGGAACGCCCCCATGATCGATGTCAGGAGCTCTTCCTTCGAGCCGATGGTGCGATAGACGCTGCCGGTGCTGAGGTTGGCGGCCGCGGCGATGTCCCTGATGGTCGTGGCCTCGTAGCCCCTCCGGCCGAACTCCGCCCGGGCGACGGCTCGCAGCCGTGTGACCCGGTCGTCCTCGCCTTCGTCGACCTCGTCCCAGGAGTCGATGACCTGCTGAGCGGCGTGGAACGCACTCGACCGATCGAGCTCGCGGTCCTCGGGCGGATGCACGGCGACGCCCTCGAGCATGATGCGACACCTGATCGCCGGCAGCTCCTCCGCGCCCCGGACGTCGCGGAACACGCCGAGGCTGATGTAGAGCATGGTCTCGCAGAGCCGCTCGGCGAGCGTGTCCAGGTCGAGCCCCGCCCGGATGTAGCCGTTCGCCCGGCCGGCGCGGAGCGTCTCGAGCATCGCCGCCTCGATCGCGGTGGGCGTGAGTCGTGCGACCCGCACAAGCTGGTCGCCGGCACCCGACGGCGGCTCGTAGAAGCTCTGGAGCACGGCGGCGCGATGTCTGGCGCCGCAGGCGGCGATGGCGGCGCAGAGCGCCATGATCCTCTCCGCGTCCGGCTCGGGCCCCTCGAGGTCGTCGAGGGCCCGCTTGGCGATGTCGTCGAGGTCGGCGCGGTAGCGCTCGATGAGCTCGACGATGATCGCTTCCTTGGACTCGAAGTGGTGATACAGGCTGCCGGGCAGGATCCCGCAGGCGTCGGCGATCTGCTGGACGGACGTCCGCAGTCCGGAGGAAGCGAACAGCCTCGCCGCTGTCTCGAGGATCTCCGTTCTCCGCGCACCGTCTACCGACACGACGTCCACTCCCAAGCGTGTCGACCTGTCGGGACGACGGTACCGAACGGTGAACCGATGTCGGCTCCATCCATCGGCGCGCGGCGCGAGGTCGGGCAGCCCACGTGAGGGGGGCTGACGTCGGCACGGCTGGGTAGCGGCAACCCTGTGCTAAGCAGTTGCTCAGCCCCATGTCCGACCCGATCCCCGGCGCCACGAGGTATGCGGGCAGCCGCGTGCGCCGCGTAGAAGACCCCCGGCTGCTGGCCGGGCGGGGGACGTTCGTCGACGACGTCGTGCGGCCGAGGACGCTCCACGCCTGCTTCGTCCGTAGCACGCTCGCCCGGGCCCGCGTCCTGGGCGTCGACACGTCCGAGGCCGTGGCGCTGCCCGGCGTCCATGCCGCCTTCGTGGCTGCCGATCTCAATCCCGGCGTGCACGACGTCTGGTTCACCGGGGACGGGGAGCAGTCGCCCCGGACGCCCCTGCCGCCGCTGGCCGACGAAGAGGTGCGCTTCGTCGGCGATCCCGTGGCGTTGGTGGTCGCGGAGAGCCGGTACGTCGCCGAGGACGCCGCGGAGCTGGTCGTTGTCGACTACGAACCACTGGCGGCGGTTGTGGACTATGTCGGCGCTCCCGAGCAGCACGAGCTGGTCCACGCTGGGTTCGCTCGGAACATCGCGGGCGAGTTGCGGGGTGGCGCCGGCGAGCAGGTCGACGCGGTGCTGGCGTCGGCGCCCCACACGGTGGAGCACACGATCTTCCAGCGGGCGTACGTCGCCGCACCGATCGAGACGCGGGGCATGGTCGTCGAGTGGGACCCGGCGACCGGGGAGCTGACGATCTGGGCGGCCACCCAGTCCCCCCACGAGGTGCGGTCGGTCTGCTCCCGCGCCCTGGGCCTGCCCGAACACCGCGTCCGGGTCATCATGCGCGACACGGGAGGTGGCTTCGGTCAGAAGGTCGTGCCGCAGCGCGAGGAGCTGTGCCTCGTGCTGGCCGCGTCCAAGGTGCCCGGCGCCCTCAAGTGGATCGAGGACCGCCGGGAGAACCTGCTGGCTGCGGGGCAGGCTCGGCACGAGCACGCCACGGTGCGCATGGCATTCGACAACGACGGCACGATCCTCGCCGCCGCGATCGACCACAGCCAGGATGTCGGCGCCTACCCGGTGCCGTGGCCAGTCGTCACCGGTGCCGCCGTGGGGATGATCTTCCCCGGGCCCTATCGCATCCCGGCCACGGCCTTCTCGCACCGCTCGGTGTTCTCCAACACCGTGGGCCGCACGGCGTACCGCGGGCCGTGGATGTTCGAGTCGGTCGCCCGAGAGGTGGTCCTCGACGTCGCCGCCCGCCGGCTCGGCATCGACCCCGTCGAGCTGCGCCGGCGGAACGTCCTGCGCGCCGACGAGCTGCCCTACCAGAACGGCAACGGCCTGCCGTACGCGGCCATCTCGCCAGCCCAGACCCTGGAGCAGGCCCTCGAGCTCCTCGGCTACGAGGAGTTCCGGCGGGAACAGGCGGCGGCCAGGGCCGAGGGCCGGTACCTGGGCGTGGGCACGTGCAGCTACGTCGAGCCCACCACACCGGGCCAGAACCACTACGCGAGCGAGGGCGCAACTATCCGCATCGAGCCGTCGGGAACGGTCACCGTCTACGTCGCGGGCGGGTCGACGGGCAACAGCCTCGAGACCGCCGCCGTCCAGCTGACGGCCGACGCGCTCGGCGTGCCGATCGACCACGTCCACGCCGTCCAGGGCGACACCGCGTTGACGCCGTACGGCGCCGGCACCGGCGGCAGTCGCAGCGGATCGATGATCGCCGGGGCGGTCGCCGCGACGGCGTCGGTGCTGCGCGACAGGCTGGCGGCGATCGCCGCCCACCGGCTCGAGGCGGCGCCCGACGACATCGACCTGGCCGGCGGCCGGGCCTTCGTGCGCGGCACGCCGACGGTCGGAGTGACCCTGGCCGAACTCGCCGCGATCGCCTACCACCAGACGCACCTGCTGCCCCCGGGCATCCCGGCCGGCCTCGAGGCGAGCGAGCGCTACACGACATCCCCCATGCCGAACTGGGCGAATGCCACGCACGTGTGCACCTGCGAGGTCGACGTCGCCACCGGCACCGTACGGTTGCTGCGCTACGTCGTCAGCGAGGACTGCGGGCCGATGATCAACCCCGCCGTCGTCGAGGGCCAGATCGCCGGCGGCACGGTGCAGGGCATCGGTGGCGCCCTGCTGGAGGAGCTGGCCTACGACGACATCGGGAACCCGATCACCACGACGCTCATGGACTACCTGCTGCCCACGGCGGCCGAGGTCCCCGTGATCGAGTACGGCCACGTCGTCACGCCGGGGCCGGGCCCCGGCGGCTACAAGGGCGTCGGCGAGGGCGGTGCCATCGGCGCACCGCCGGCGGTGATCAACGCCGTCGCCGACGCCCTGTCACCGTTCGGCGTGACCGTCGACCGGCTGCCGCTCAGCCCGGAGGCGGTGATGCGCCTCGTCGAGCGGGCGGCCGCAGGCTGACGTCCCTTAGGCTGACGTCCCCCACTCGCCGCTGGTGCCCGCCGCCTGGCGGGTAGCTGCCGCTTGGCGGGTGGCCGCGAGGATGCCCTGGTAGCCGGTGCACCGGCACAGGTTCCCGGCCAGGCCGTGGCGGATCTCCTCATCCGTCGGGTCGGGGTTGTCGCGCAGGAAGGCGGTCACCGACACCACGAAGCCGGGCGTGCAGAACCCGCACTGCAGCCCGTGACAGTCGCGGAACGCCTGCTGCACCGCCGAAAGGCCGCCGTCCGCCGGTCCCAGACCCTCGATGGTGGTGACCTCGGCGCCGTCGGCCTGCACGGCGAACACCAGGCACGCCCGCACCGCGGCGCCATCGAGCAGCACCGTGCAGGCGCCGCACACACCGTGCTCGCACCCGAGGTGGGTGCCGGTCAGTTGGCAGCGTTCCCGGAGGAAGTCCGCGAGGGTGAGCCGCGGCTCGACCGAGGCCTCCCGGAGCTGGCGGTTCACGGTCACCCGGATGCCGACGTCAGGCATCGAGCGCCTCCCTCCCCGCGGCGGCCCAGGCGCGCGCCACCATGACGGCGCCGATCCTGGTCCGGTAGGCGGAGGAGCCGTGCAGGTCGGACGGGACGGCGTCGAGGTCGGCGACCGCCAGCCGGCCGACCTCGTCGGGATCCAGGTCGGCCACCGCAGCACCGGCCGCCGCCGCCTCGGCCTGGGCCGCCCGGGCCGGCGTGGGCCCGAGGCCGATCAGCCCGATGCCGCAGCGGCTGACGTTGTCGTCACCATCGAGCACGACGGCCACGGCGGCGCCGGCGATGGCGAAGTCCCCGTGGCGGCGGGCGAGCTCTTCGACCGCGAAGCCGCAGCGCCCCGACCACACCGGGAACGTCACGCCGGTCAGCAGCTCGTCGGGTTCGAGCGCCGTGCCCCACAGGCCGGTGAAGAACGCGCCGGCCGGGATCCGGCGCGCGCCGCGCGGAGAGAGCGCCTCCAGCTCGGCGTCGAGCGCAACGGCCACGGCCGGGAACTCGGCCGCCGGATCGGCGTGGGCCAGCGACCCGCCGATCGTGCCCCGGTTGCGGATCTGGAAGTGCCCGACGAACGGCGTCGCCCGGGCGAGCAGGGGGACGCCGGCGGCCACGTCGGCGCTGTGCTCGACTGCGGCGGCGGTGGTGCCGGCGCCGATCCAGACCTCACCGGTGCGGCACTCGACGCCGTGCAACCCGTCGATGCGGCCGACGTCGACCAGGTGCCCGAACGCCGCGAGGCGCAGCGCCAGCATCGGGATGAGGCTCTGACCCCCAGCGAGGACCTTGGCCTCGTCGCCGAGCTCGGCGAGCAGGCGGACCGCCTCGGTCGCCGTCTCGGGCCGGTGGTAGTCGAACGGGGCGGGCTTCATAGCGAGTGCGGCGGCACGGTACCAGGCATGCTAAGCACTCGCCCAGCACAGGGAGCGGGAGGCAGATCGATGGGAGAGCTCGGGGGCAAGGTGGCGGTCGTCACCGGCGCCGGGTCGGGGATGGCGCGAGCGGCAACCGGCGTGTTCGTGCGGGAGGGTGCGAGGGTCCTCGCCGCTGACATCAGCGGGCGGGAGGACGAGACGGCCGCCGCGCTGGGCGACGCGGTCGTGCCCTTCCACGTCGACGTCGTCGACGAGGTCCAGGTCGAGGGCATGTTCGCCGCCGCCTTGGAGGCCTTCGGGCGGGTCGACGCAGTGCTGAACGTGGCCGGGATCGCCGGGGTGCAGCCCGTTGCGGATGTGACCCTCGACGACTACGAGCGCATCATGGCCGTCGACCTGCGCGGCGTCATGCTCGGTACCAAGCACGGCATCAGGACGATGGTTCCCACCGGCGGCGGCGTGATCCTGAACTGGTCGTCGATCGGCGGCATGAATGGCTCGCGCCTCCCGACCAGCGTCTACTCGGCCGCCAAGGCGGGTGTCATCGCCTTCACGAAGGCCGCCGCCATCGAGTACGGCGAGCAGGGCATCCGGGCCAACGCCATCTGCCCGGGCTTCATCGAGACCGAAATGTCCGGCGGCAAGGGCGCAGCGGCGCGGTTCCCCGCCCTGGTGGCCGGCTCGGCGCTGAGGCGCGCCGGCCAGCCCGAGGAGGTGGCCGAGCTGGCGTCGTTCCTGGCCTCGGACCGGGCGGCCTACATCACCGGGGCCGTCATCCCCATCGACGGCGGCACCACCGCCAGCCTTCCGAGCTGACCCGGAACGGCGGCGGTAACCAGCGGGCGCCACGCAGGCAGGGTGCGGATCCGCGAATACCCACGGCTTGGAGGCGGCCCCCTCGGTCGCCAGCTGCAGCTCGACGCCGCCCGATGACGACGCCATCAGCGCGCTCAGTCGCAGCGTCGGGCCGACTCGGTGATCGCTGACAGGCGCCGTAGCCTGCCCCAGAAACCGTTTGCCCGCCGGCGACCGCAGCGGCGGTCCCAGGCTCGGCACCGCCCGTTCGCTCTGCGCGCCGGCGCGCGTCCTCGAAGGATGTCATTGTCCACAGATCAGGTCAGCCTGTTCCTCGCGCTGCTCGCCTTGCTGGCGGAGATCGCCACCGTGGTGCTCGTCGCGGCGCTGGTGGTCCGCGCCGCGAGGCCGGGGACCGGCTGGGTCGCCGGCCTCCTCGACGGGGTGCGGCCGGTCGCCCTCGGGGTGGCGGCCGTGGTGGCGATCGTGTCGATGCTGGGCAGCCTCTACTACTCGGAAGTCGCCAACTTCCCACCCTGTCGCCTGTGTTGGTTCCAGCGCATCGGTATGTACCCGCTGGCGGTGATCCTGCCGCTCGCAGCCTGGCGTCGCGACCGGGCCGTCCGGTGGTACGCGTTGCCGCTGGCCGTCGGCGGGGGCCTGGTGTCGCTCTACCACCTGCTGATCGAGCGCTATCCGTCGCTCGAGTCGGGCTCGTGCGATCCCACCAACCCGTGCTCGATCATCTGGGTCGAGCGGTTCGGGTACCTCACCATTCCGACGATGGCGCTGTCGGGGTTTGCCCTGATCGCCGTCCTACTCTTGCTTCCCGAGGAGATTCCATGAGCCGCTCATCCGCCTCCGTCACGCGCCGGCGGGCCGCCAAGCAGCGTCGCACGCCGTACCTCGTGATCGCCGCCATCGCGGCCGCCGTGCTCGTCGCCCTCGTGGTGGCCCTGGCGGCCGGTGGGGGCGACGGCGACGACGCCGCCACCGATGGCGGCGGTGCCGACCCGGCGACGACCGGCACCGTCACCGTGTCGGGGAGCCCGCTCCCGCAGCTCACCGATCCAGCCGACGACCCCGCCGTGGGCATGACGTTGCCGACCCTCGAGGGCCACGACCAGAGCGGGGCCCCGATGACGATCGGGGCCGACGGACGCCCGACGATGATCGTGTTCGTCGCCCACTGGTGCCCGCACTGCCAGCGGGAGGTGCCGGTCGTGCAGCAGTGGGTCGACGATGGTGGCCTGCCCGAGGGGGTCGACCTGGTGTCGGTGTCCACTGCCATCGACGCCAGCCGCCCCAACTACCCACCCGACGCCTGGCTGGCGGACGAGGGCTGGACGGCGCCCGTGCTCGTCGACAGCGACAACACCGCGGCTCAGGCGGTCGGGCTGCCGGCCTATCCGTTCTTCGTCGCCATCGACGCCGATGGGACGGTCGTCCTGCGGACCAGCGGCGAGCTCACGACCGACCAGCTCGACGCCATCGCGTCGACCCTCGTACAGCCGGCAACGGGCGGGTGACCCGGTTCGATGCCGGCCCGCACCTCGGCCGGCCATCGGCGGCCCGAGATCAGGTGGGTGACGACCTCCGGGACCGCAGGTACGCGAAGCCACCGCCGGCAACGGCGAGGATCACCACCGCTGCGACCACCCAGGGCACGGCGTTGCCGTCGGAGTCGTCGTCGTCGGCCGCTGCCAGCTCGGCCTCCGTAGTCGTCGTCGACGCGGCCGTCGTCGTCGTCGTGGCGGCCGTGGTGGACGGCGCTGCGGTCGTGGCCGGGATGCTGCCCGGCCCTCCCGGCACGAGGTCGAGCACCGGGCCGGGGGCAGGTGGCTCGGGCGCACCCTCGGGCCACTCGTCGATCCACCGGTCGACCTCGCCGTTGTCATAGGTCTGCACCGTCTTGAACTGGAGGCGGCCGGGCTCGCTCGGGAGCGGCCCCAGCCGGATCGGCAGCTCGACGTCGCCCGGCGTCGGGCCCCCCGTCCAGGTCACGCCGCTGGCGGGCCCGCCAACTTGGCCGTCCATCAGCGTCGTCGTCCAGCCTGGCACCGCCGGCAGGGCCGCGACCGTGATCGGTGCGGGGAAGAACAGCTCGACGGTGGTGGTGCCCGCGTCCGGCTGTTCGCCCGCGACGAACAGCGTGAGGTCCACCACGCTGCCCGGTGCCGCGGTTGAGGGCTCCCACTCGTTGTGTGCAGCCGCGGGTGCTGCCGCCGCCACCAGCGCGGCGGCGGCAGCCACTCCCGAAGCGATCACTCGTCTCATCCGGTGCTCCCATCCCAGCCTTCGGGGCCAACGGTCCGCGATCCATCCGTTCTCAAAGTCGCCGCACGGCGGCACGCGGTTCCCGCCGCCTGCCTCTGGGGTCCGCCGCCACTCAGGTATCGCTGGCGCGCATCGGCCTCGGCTCGAGCGAAAGTAGGCGCCCGCTACCGTGGCGGCGTGGCGGCGCTGACCCTACCGGCGTCCTGGTACGTCGATCCTTCGGTGTGGGAGCGGGAGCGGCGGGCCGTGTTCGGACGCGAGTGGCTGTTCGTCGGCCACCGGCAGGGGCTGACGGAGCCGGGCGACTACCTGGCGTGTGACATCGCCGGGTGGCCTCTGGTGGTCGTCGTCGACGACGACCGGAAGCTCCGTGCCCACCACAACGTGTGCCGGCACCGTGCGGGACCGCTCGTCCACGACGGCGGCGGTCGGGTTCCCGGCCTGGTGTGCCGGTATCACGGCTGGGCCTACGGCCTCGACGGCCGGCTCCGGTCGGCGCGTGACTTCGGGCCGACCGACGGCTTCGACCTCGCCCAGGTGTCGCTGACGAGTGCCTCGGTCGAGGAGTGGCGTGGCCTGGTGTTCGTCAACCTCGATCTGGAACGCAGCGCGCCGCCCCTGCTGGAGGCGTTGGGGACGTTCGTCGACGAGTGCGCGCCGTACCCGATCGAGGAGCTGGTGCTGGCGCACGAGGCGGAGCACGACCTCGCCTGCAACTGGAAGACGTACGCAGACAACTACCTCGAGGGCTACCACATCCCGCTCGTGCATCCGGGCCTCAACAAGGAGATCGACGCCAAGCGCTACGTCGTCGACGTCGACGAGCGCCACCGCTGGGTGCGGCACTCGGCCCCGCCCCGCGACGGCGCGGTGAGCAGCGGCCGCTGGCTCTGGCGCTGGCCCAACCTCGCGTTGAACCTCTATCCCGACGCCATGAACGTCGAGCGTTACGACCCGGTGGCGCCAGACCGGACCCGGCTCCGCTACTCCTACTCGTTCCGCCGGCCGGGGGACCGCGAGGCCTGCGACGCGGTGATCCGCTCGTCGTCCCAGGTCACGGCCGAGGACGTCGCCATCTGTGAGTCGGTGCAGCGCAACCTCGAGGGCGGCGCGTACGACACGGGCTGGCTCAGCCCCAAGCACGAAGGCGGCGTGGCGGCCTTCCAACGCTGGATCCGAGAGACCATCGACACCTGACCCCCCGGGCCAGCGAGGGGCCGACCTCGCCCGGCGACCGATCAGCCCACAGCTGGCCTTCCAATGGGCCCCACCTCCGGTCACGCTGGCCGAGGCCCGAGTATCGGCGGCCGACTCGGGTTGGCGAAGTTGACGATGTAGGCGCGTCGGGGACGATCGGCCGATCGGTTTGGCCCGGCGAAGTGGGGCGTCCCGTAGCTGTGCATCGTCGCGCCGCCTGCGGGCAGCGGTACTGCCACGGCCCGCTCGAGGTCCACTTGGCCATCCAGGTCGGTGAGCTCCAGCAACCGGCTCGCATCGCCGGGATTGCCGGCAACGACGTGGTGCTCCAGGAGTGGCGCCCGGTGGTGGCCCGGCAGGAAGTGCATGCAGCCGTTCTCCTCGTCGACCTCGTCGAGGGCCACCCAGAACCGAATCGTCCACGATGGGATGTCGGCGCCCGCCGGCGCGAACGGCTGGCTCGAATAGGCCATGTCCTGGTGCCACGGCGTGATCTCGGGGTCGCCAGACGGCTTGTAGATCAGCATGTCGAACGTCGGGGACGCCTCGCCGAGGACCTGCTCGGCGAGCTCACGCATGACCGCCAGTGCAGGGTTGTCGGCGAAGGACGCATGGGCCACCGCAGGCCATGTGATCACCCGGATCCGTCCACCGAGCATCTGACCGGCCGGAGCGTCCACGTGTCGGTCCAGAACGTCGCCGTACGCCTCTCGCAGGTCGGCCACCGCGTCGTCATCGATCAGACGATCGACGACCAGGAACCCGTCTTCGTCGTAGCGCCGTAGCTGCCCGTCGCTCAAACGCATCGCGTCACCAGATGGGTGAGACACTACGGGCGCCAACGACCGAGCACCGCTTGCCCCGGGGGTACGGCATCCCGGCGAACCGGCGATCGGTCGCGCATTCCGACACGCACCGATGAGTCTGCGGGCGGCGTTGAGTCTCAAGGGGCATCAAGTGGTGTGGCGTCAGCCGACGATTGCAATCGCGAGAAGGAGGAGGTCACGCAGTGGATACACCGCCCATCGTTTCGCCCGAGGAGTGGCAGGCCGCCTGGGAGAACTTGCTCGTCAAGGAGAAGGAGCTGACCCGCGCTCGCGACGCCTTGGCCGCCGAGCGCCGGCGCATGCCCTGGATGGCCGTCGAGAAGGCCTACCGCTTCGAGGGCCCCGACGGCCCGGCGAGCCTGGTCGACTTGTTCGAGGGCCGGCGCCAGCTGGTCGTCTACCGTGCCTTCTACGCGCCGGATGTCACCACGTACCCAGAGGGGAGTGCCGGGTACCCGGAGCGGGCCTGCGTGGGCTGCTCCTTCCTCGCAGACCAGGTTGCACACCCCGCCCACCTGAACGCCCGGGACACGACGCTCGCGTTCGTCTCGCGCGCCCCCCAGGCCGAGATTCGGGGCCTGAAGGAGCGAATGGGTTGGCAGACGATCCCGTGGTACACGATCACCGACGACTTCGACGCCGACTTCGGCGTGGACGAGTGGCACGGCACCAATGCCTTCATCCGTGACGGCGAGAGGGTCTTCCGCACCTACCTCATCAACAGCCGCGGCGACGAGGCGATGGGAAGCACCTGGGCGTACCTCGACATCACCGCCCTCGGCCGCCAGGAGGAGTGGGAGGACTCGCCGGAGGGCTACCCGCAGACCCCGCCGTACGGCTGGTGGAACTACCACGACGCCTACGCCAAGAAGGCGTGATCGCCCATGTCATGAAGATCGGCGATCCGTCACCGCCGGGCGGCCGACCCACAGGCCTCCCGGGTCGATGGCGCCGGATCCTCCGATCCGCACGCCGACTCGAAGGCGAGCTCGCTGACCCGGTGTCACGGACGGACGCAAGCGGTGACGATTCGTCGCTTCGGGGCATCTACGCCACACCGAGCTCTCGCATCCGAGCGTGAACGAGCTTCTTGACGAGGCGCTTGGGGAGTGGCTTGTCGAGGGCGAACTTGAGCGAACCCTTCGAGGTCTCGTAGGACTCGACGTCGTCCGCCAGCGTCGCCAGCACCGATCCGCTGTGGGGCAGGTAACTCAGGTGGTTCTTGAATGCCGCGAACCCAGCGACCGTCTTGCCCTGCACCTTGAACGCGGGCATGGCATACGAGAGGCACTGCTCCGCTCCCGGTACGACCTCCATGATCGATCTCCGCAGCGCTTCGAGCGTGCTTCGCTGTGGCTCGTCCAACGTCGCCAGGTACCGGTCGATCTCGTTCGGCGCCATGAGCCGAGTTTCGCACGGGGACGGTCCGCTCAAGCGGTCGTGGACGGGGCCTGCGAGCCCGGCGGCTCGAGCGCGGCACGGTCCCAGCTGGCAAGCTCGGCGGCGGCTTCGTAGGTGGTCTGGAGGAACGCCAACAGCGCCGCGTCCGGATCCGGCGACGTGCGCACGGCTGCGTACGGCAGCAGGAACTCGCCGAGATCGTGGTCGTAGGACGCAGCGTCCGGTTCGACCGGCCACTCGTCGAACCCGTCGGGTTCCGGATAGGCATAGGCGTAGAAGGAGCCCTCCTCGCCCCCCGGCCAGTAGCCGCAGCTGGAGACCTCGTGGCTGTAGGCCAGCTCCTGGACCCAGTCCGGGCAGTTGGGCACCCCGCCCGGGTGCTTGGGAGCGGGTCGGCCGGAGAAGCGCGTGGTGCAGAGGTCGGCTCCGCCCCAGAAGAAGTGAACGGGGCTGGCCTTGCCGATGAATCGGGCCCGGAACTCGACCAGCACCCGGTGCACCTGGACGAGGGCGAGCCAGAAGCGGTGCGCGGCGTCGGCGTCGTAGGACCCGTGGACGTCGTCTTGGTCGAACGGGATCGCCTCTGCGACCTCGGATGGGCGGGGGAGCACATGGACGCGCACCCCCAGCTCGTCGAGCGCTGCCATCGTGGCCGCGTAGAAGCTCGCCACCGACCGCGGCTCGAGGGCGACCTGTCGCCGCTCGCCATCGGTCGCTCGCAGGTCGAGCACGTGGTCGACGAAGTCGAACTCGATCTCCAGTCCGCGGTCCCCGGCGGGCATGAGCGAGGTCGTGAGCCCCCGCGCCGAGACATAGAGCGGGACCTGCCACCAATGGTTGATCATCGGCATCAGACCGAGGCGGACCTTGCCGACGATCTGGGTCCACATGTGCAACGTGTCGCGGGTGTCCTCCCAGGGTGACACCGTCAGGTCCGGCCAGTCACCGGGCGCGGGATTCGTGGCGGCGGTCATTGCCGGATCCCTCCTTCAGGCGATCGGGGTGGCGGCTGCGGTCAGGTCTACAGCGGCTGAGGCCACGACCGACAGCGCATGTGGTCTCGCCACGAGCAGATGCGCCGCAGCGCCACGTACCCGTCGACCACCCCTGGCTCGCAACGCGGCGCTGACGTAGGTTGGGCCAAGCCCATCGCCGGGGCCTTGCGAGAGGTTCTCGGCATCAATGTCCTCGGTGTCCCCGCTGACTGGCCGGGAGGTGCGTCCAGGGGGCACCCGTGAGGTTCAAGCGCGCTCTGCCTGACCCGGGGGGCGTCGGTTGTTGCTCGCCGGTCGATGCTGGTGCGCGCAGCGGCCCGGAGGGGGAGCGCGACCAGCCGTGCGAAGCGCGACACCACGACGGCGGTCAGGGGCCGGTGGCGCCTGGACGGCCCACGCGTCAGAAGCCGAGCAGGGGCGCCTCCGACCTCGCGGAAGTCCCGTCCTCGCTGTGCTCCTCGCAGTGGTGCTCGCCGGGTGCGGCGGTGACACCCCGTCCATGCTCGACCCCCGATCCGACGACGCCAGGCGGGTGGAGGGCCTGTGGTGGGTCCTGTTCTGGATCTCGTGCGTCGTGGTGGCGGTGGTGACCGGCTTTCTCCTGGCGGCGGCGCGCCGCCGACGGGCTGAGCTGCACGTCGACGACGACATCGACCGACGGCCGGTGCCGTGGGGCGACCGGTTCGTGGTGATCGCCGGGGCGGCCATCCCGGGTGGGATCCTGGCCGGGTCCTTCGCGTTCTCGCTCACGGTGCTGAACGACATGGGGTCGGCCGACGATCAACCCCTCGAGGTCGAGGTCGTGGGCCATACCTGGTGGTGGGAGGTCCGCTACCCGAACGGGGCGGTCACCGCCAACGAGATCCGCATCCCGGTGGGGGAGACTGTGGAGCTCGCGCTGCCCACGGCAGACGTCATCCACAGCTTCTGGGTGCCGGAGCTGCAGGTGAAGAAGGATCACATCCCCGGTGCCGACAACCGGCTGTCGGTGGTCGCCGATCACGCCGGTCGCTTCCGCGGGCAGTGCGCGGAGTTCTGCGGCCTCCAGCACGCCCACATGGAGATCATCGTCGAGGCCCTGCCGGCCGGTGAGTTCGACGACTGGGTCGAGCGCGAGGCCGAACCCGCGTCCGAGCCGGAGGCAGCCGAAGCCGAGGACGGTCGGCGGATCTTCGAGCGCGCGTCGTGCGCCGGGTGCCACACGATCAAAGGGACCTCGGCGGAGGGCACGCTCGGGCCCGATCTCACCCACCTCGCGAACCGTGAGACGCTCGGGGCTGGCGTCGCGCCGTTCACCCCCGGCGCCCTCGACGACTTCATCACGGACCCGCAGGACGACAAGCCGGGGGTGAGCATGCCCCCGACCGAGCTCACCCCGGACCAGGTCGACGCCGTCGTCGCCTACCTGACGGAGCTGGAGTGAGTTCCGCATGACGACGACCGCGGCTCCCGAAGCGACGGCGACGACGATCTCGCCGGCCGAGCGCCTGGAGGCCGTGTGGGCGGAGCCGCCGGGCCTGGGATCGTGGCTGGGAACCGTCGATCACAAGCGAATCGGGCTTAGGTACTTCTACACGGGGATGGCTTTCTTCGTCGCCGGTGGCATCGAGTCCCTGCTCATCCGCATGCAGCTGGCGGGGCCGGACCTCGACGTGATCGGCCCCGAGGGGTTCAACCAGCTGTTCTCGATGCACGGCGTCACGATGATGTTCCTGTTCGCCATGCCGGTGCTCTCGGGTTTCGGCAACTACTTCGTCCCGTTGATGATTGGCGCGCGGGACATGGCGTTCCCCCGTCTCAACGCGTTCGGGTACTGGGTCCTGCTGGCCTCGGGCTTCTTCCTGTACTCGTCGTTCTTGGTGGGGCGGGCCCCGAACGACGGCTGGTTCAACTACGTGCCCCTGTCGGGGGAGGCCTTCACGCCGGCGATCAACATCGACTACTACGCCGTGGGGCTGATCCTCCTCGGCGTCTCCAGCACCGGCGGCGCCATCAACTTCATCGTCACGATCCTGAAGCTCCGGGCGCCGGGGATGATCGTCAATCGCATTCCCATCTTCGTGTGGGGCGAGCTGGCCATGGCGCTCCAGATCGTGTTCGCGCTGCCGGCGCTCACGCTCGCCTCGGTGCTGCTGCTCCTCGACCGGAAGTTCGACTTCCACTTCTACGACGCCGACGGCGGTGGCGATCCATTGCTGTGGCAGCACCTGTTCTGGGTGTTCGGCCATCCCGAGGTGTACATCGTGGCCCTGCCGGGGTTCGGCATCGCCTCGGCGATCATCCCCACCTGGGTGCGCCGGCCCATCGTGGGATACACCTACATCGTCATCGGCGAGCTGAGCGTGGCGCTGATCGGCTTCGGGGTCTGGGTCCACCACATGTTCGCGGTGGGCCTGCCGAACATCACCCTGAGCTTCATCTCGCTGGCGAGCTTCATGGTGGCGATCCCGAGCGCCATCCAGGTGTTCGCCTGGTTGGCCACTCTCGTCGCCGGGAGGCCCGTGCTGCGCACGCCGCTCCTGTTCGTGCTCGGCTTCATCTTCATCTTCGTCATCGGCGGCGTGACCGGCGTGATGTTCGCCGCCATCCCGTTCGACCAGGCGGTCCACGACTCGTACTTCGTGGTCGCCCACCTGCACTACGTGTTGGTCGGCAGCGCGGTGTTCCCGATCTTCGCCGCCATCTACCACTGGGGACCGAAGATGACCGGCCGGCTGCTCGATGAGCGCTGGGGCAAGGTCAGCTTCTGGCTGATGTTCGTCGGGTTCAACCTGGCGTTCTTCCCCCAGCACCTGCTCGGCCTCTTCGGCATGCCCCGCCGGATCTACACGTACGACAGCGACCTCGGCTGGGGCGGCTACAACATGGCGTCGACGATCGGCGCGTTCATGCTGGCGGTGGGGATCCTGGTCACGATCGTCAACTGGTTCCACAGCCGTACCCGAGGCGCGCCGGCCGGCAACGACCCGTGGCGGGGGGAGACGCTCGAGTGGTACGCGTCGTCGCCGCCGGCGCACTACAACTTCGTCACCATCCCGACCGTGCGCGGCCGCGAGCCCATGTGGGATCAGCCGGAGCTGGCCGACGGCGTCCAGTCGACCGAGGACGGCGGGCGACCTCTCACCGACGGCCACGTCACGCTGTCGACGAGCATGCTCGATGCCCGGCCGCAGGCGATCGTCCACATGCCGCACGCGTCGGTGTGGCCGTTCCTGCTTACCGTCGCGCTCCTCGTCCTGTCCTTCGCCGTGTTGCTGGACAACTGGGCGCTTTCCGTCGCTGCGGTGGTCGCGAGCGTTGGCGGGCTCATCGGGTGGTACCGGCCGCGCGGGCAGACCCAGGAGACGTAGTGGCCGCTCGCGGAAGTTCCGTGCACGTATCGCCGTGGCAGATCCGTCGCTGGCGAGGATGCAGGAGGAAGGCGCAGCCAGCGGCTGCGGCGACGACGAGGACGATGTCCAGCGGCGGATCTGGGCGGCGAGACGCCACGATGACTTCCGCGAGGGTCCACTCATGACGACGACGACCCACGAGGCGCTGCTCGGCGAGACCGGCATCCCCGGTGAGGTCCTGCCGCAGCGGTACGACGGGCCGCGGGCCTTCGGCTGGTGGGGCATGGTGTGGCTCATCGGCACCGAGGCGACCCTGTTCGCCCTGCTGATCGCCAGCTACTTCTACCTGCGGTTCCGCAACGGCCCGATCTGGCCGCCCGACGGCATCGCCACGCCGGAGCTGGCCTTGCCGCTGATCATGACCGCGATCCTGTGGTCGTCGAGCATCCCGGTCCACATGGCCCACACGGGCATCAGGGCCGGCAACGTCACGCGCCTGAAGGTCGGGCTGGCGGCGGGGTTCGTGCTCGGGGCCACCTTCCTGGTGATGACCCTCGGTGTCGAGTGGCCCGAGAAGCTCGACGAGTTCGGGCCCACCACCAACGCCTACGGGTCGCTCTTCTACACGCTCACGGGTTTCCACGGAGCCCACGTGCTGGCCGGGCTGATGCTGAGCCTGTGGACGCAGGTCCGGGCCTGGCAGGGTGCCTTCGACGAGTCCCGCCACCTGACCGTCCAGAACTTCACGATGTACTGGCACTTCGTCGACGTGGTGTGGGCGTTCGTTCTCGCAACCATCTACCTCACGCCGCATCTTTGATGAGCATCGATAAGGACGTCCGCGACATCACCCGGCGGGAGAGCCGCGGGTCTGCGGCTCTCTGGTTCGGGGTCCTGGGCAGCCCCCTGGCGTGGCTCGGGCATCTGGGCCTCAACTACTCCCTCGAGGAGTGGTTCGCGTGCTCCCCCGCCACCACCGACAGGGGCGAGATCCTGGGGTTCACCGTCGACCAGGTCTCGTGGACGCTCAACTCCCTGATGGCCCTGACGGCGGCGGCCGCGGGCCTGACCGCGCTGGCGAGCTGGCGGAGGTTGCGGGGGGCCTCCGACGGCGACGTGCTCGACCGTGAACGGTGGATGGCGTTCGCTGGGATGGTCGAAGGGGTGATCTTCCTCGGCGCGATCCTCCTCGGCTACCTCCCGCCGTTGCTGCTCGACACCTGTGCGACGTCGCCATGACCGTGCTCGGCCCCATGACGCTCGCTCACGCTCCGGTCGCCCGATCCGACCTGTGGAGCTCGTGGCGCCCGGACCCGTTGATCCTGGGGATCCTGGCCCTGACCGCCCTCCTCTACGGCTCAGGGCTCGCACACCTCGGCGCCCGCCGACGGCAGCTGGTCCGCCCCGTGCACGTTGCCGCCTTCGCCGGCGCCTTGCTGGCGCTCGGCATCGCCGTGGCGTCGCCGCTGGAGCTGGCGGCGTCGTCAGTGTTCTCCGCCCACATGGTCCAGCACCTGCTGCTCATGCTTGTGGTCGCGCCGCTCCTGGTCTGTGGCCGTCCGGTGATGGTGCTCGGCCGGGCCATGCCCATCCGCGGTCGCCGACTGTTCGTTCGCGTCCGAGCGCGCCCATCGGTCAGGTCCGCCAGGGATGCGTTGTTCCATCCAGTGTCTGCCTGGCTGATCGGTGTGGTCGTGCTGTGGGCCTGGCACCTCCCGACCCTGTACGAGGCCGCCCTGCGCCACGACGCCCTCCACGCGTGGGAGCACGCGGGCCTCATCGCGACGGCGGCGCTGGTCTGGGCGTTGGCGCTGGGCCGGGCCCGGCGCCGGCTCGCCATCCCCGCGGCGTCCGCCCTACTGCTGGCGACGGCACTGCAGAGCGGTGCCCTGGGAGCCGTCCTCGCCCTGGCGCAGCGACCGCTGTACCCGATCCACGCATCGGTCGCGCCGAGCTGGGGACTGACCCCCATCGAGGACCAGCAGCTTGCCGGGGGCCTGATGTGGGTGCCGCCCGGCATCGTCTACACGGTCGTCATCGCCGCGCTCCTGGCCCACTGGCTCGGATCCTTCGAGGTCCCCGAGGGGGAGCGGGCGGCGACGGTGAGGGGGCCATCGTGAGAGCCGGCCGGGTAGCCCTCCTGGTGACGGTCGTTCCCGCCCTGGCGGCGGGAGCCTGCTCGTACTTCGAGCAACCCGAGCCCTATCGGCCGCCCGCGTCCTATGCGCCCGCGGACGCCGAGGCCCTCGCCCTCGGCGAGCACCTCTACCAACGCGACTGCTCGTTCTGTCACGGCGACGCGGGCGGCGGCACCTCGAACGGCCCGGACCTGGTGACCGGCGAGAACGGGCCGGCGTTGACCGATTTCATGCTGCGGACCGGGCGGATGCCGATCGGGGACCGGGACGAACGGGTGCGGCCCCGCGACACCCCCTACGACGACGACGAGATCGCTGCGCTGGTCGGCTACATCGACGAAACGTTCGACCAGCCGGGTCCCGGCATCCCCGAGGTCGACGCCGCGGCCGGGGCCCTCCCCGAGGGCCGGGACCTGTACCAGGAGCACTGCTCCGCCTGCCACGCCACCACGGGCATCGGAGGGGCCATGCTCGCCCAGCGCGGCGGCGAGACGGCCGGCATCGTCATCCCCAGCCTGGACTCCGCCACCCCGACCGTGGTCGGGGAGGCGGTGCGTACGGGCCCCGGCGCCATGCCCGCGTTCGGCCCCGGCGTCGTGAACGCCGACGGGCTCGATGCGATCGCCGAGTACGTCGAGTACCTGAAGAGCCCGGACGACCGCGGTGGCGCGCCGATCGGCAGGATCGGGCCGGTGGCCGAGGGCGCCGTCGGCTGGGTCCTGGGGCTCGGAAGCCTGGTCATCTTCATTCGGTGGGTCGGAACCAAGCGGGGGGAGCAGACGTGAACGAGGCGCGCGTCCGCATCCTGGCCGCCATCGGTGCCAGCATGCTGGCGTCGATCGGGCTCACCATCGTCTACGCGCTCGGCGGCGACCCCCAGATCGAGGGCGCACTGCTGGGGGTCTCCCTCGGCGGCATCGCCATCGGCCTCGTGCTCTTCGGCCACCACATGCTGCCCGGCGACAAGTTCGTGGAGCCGCGCGACGTCGTGCCGCACGCCACGGCCGAGCGGCCGGGCGTGGAGGCGGCGTTCGAGGCGGGGGCCGAGCCCATCGAGCGGCGTCGCACCATCGCCATCGCGTTCGCGGCGTCGCTTGGGCTCCTCGGCATCGCCGCCTTGTTCCCCGTCCGCTCGCTGGGCACCCGCCCCGGCCGCACGCTATTCCGCACCGAGTGGCGTCGGGGCCGGCGCGCCGTCACCGACGCCGGTGTCCCCCTCCAGGTCAACGACCTCGACCTCAACAGCGTGGTGACCGTGTTCCCGGAGGGCCACGAGGACGCCGCCGATTCCCAGACGCTCCTGATCCGCCTTCCCGACGACGTGAGGCCCCCGGGTCCGAGCGACTGGTCGGTGAGCGGCGTCGTGGCGTTCTCCAAGGTCTGCACCCACGCCGGCTGCCCCGTCGGCCTGTACCAGGCCGAGACGCAGGAGCTGTTCTGCCCCTGCCACCAGTCCACCTTCTCGGTCCCGGAGGGCGCCAAGCCCACGTTCGGACCCGCCACCCGCCCCTTGCCCCAGCTCCCGATCGGCGTCAACGAGGCCGGCTTCATCGTCTCGCTGTCCGACTACACCGAACCCGTCGGCCCCGGGTTCTGGAACCGGCCCGATGATTAGGCGCCTGGCCCGCTGGATCGATGACAGGATCGGCGGCTCGGCCTTCGCCGAGTCGGCGCTGTCCAAGATCTTCCCCGACCACTGGTCGTTCATGTTGGGCGAGATCGCGCTCTACTCGTTCGTCGTCCTCGTCATCACCGGCATCTTCCTGACGTTCTTCTTCGATCCCAGCGTGGCCGAGACCACCTACACGGGGTCGTACGAGCCCTTGCAGGGCACCACGATGTCGGAGGCGTACCGGTCGACCGTCGAGCTGAGCTACGACGTCCGGGCCGGGCTGGTCATGCGGCAGGCGCACCACTGGGCCGCCATCGTCTTCATCGCCGCCGTCGTGGTCCACCTGCTGCGCGTGTTCTTCACCGGGGCGTTCCGCCGCCCGCGCGAGATCAACTGGATCGTGGGCGTGACGCTGCTGATCCTGGCCTTCTTCAACGGGTTCACCGGTTACTCGCTGCCGGACGACCTGTTGTCCGGGACCGGGCTGCGCATCGCGTACTCGGTCGCCCTGTCCGTGCCGGTGATCGGCACCTGGATGGCGTTCCTCATCTTCGGGGGCGAGTTTCCGGCCGAGGCGATCATTCCCCGGCTCTTCGTGACCCACATCCTGCTCGTGCCCGGCGCCATCGTCGCCCTCCTCGCCGTGCACCTGGCGCTGATCTGGCGCCAGAAGCACAGCGACTTCGCGGTCCGGGGCCGCCGGGAGAGCAATGTCGTGGGCCCCAAGCTGTGGCCCACGTACGCCGCCTTCTCGACGGGCCTGTTCTTCGCCGTCTCCGCGGTGATCATGACCATGGGCGGGCTCGTCCAGGTCAACCCGGTATGGGTCTACGGGCCGTTCCGGGTCTCGGAGGTGCCGTCACCGGCGCAGCCCGACTGGTGGCTGGGGTGGTTGGAGGGCGCGCTGCGGATCTTCCCGCCGTGGGAGATCCGTGCGTTCTCCTACGAGATCCCCAACCCCTTCTATCCCGGGGTGCTCGTGCCGACCGTGACGTTCGGCGCTCTATTCCTGTGGCCCTTCCTGGAGGCGCGGTTCACGGGTGATCGCGGGCCCCATCACCTGCTGGACCGGGCGCGCGACCATCCCGTGCGGACGGCGTTCGGTGTGACCGCACTCAGCTTCTTCGTCCTGCTGCAGCTCGCGGCCAGCAACGACCTGCTGGCGCACAGGCTCTCCGCCTCGGTCGCGACGATCAGCTGGACGTTCCGCATCCTGGTCCCGGTGGTCCCGCCCGTGCTCGGCTACGCGACCTACCGGCTCATGACGGCGCTCAAGGCCAGTGGCGTCGAACGATTCGGCGAACTGCCGCTGCGCGCCGTGCTCCAGCCCAGCGGTGACGGAGCGGAGCGTCCCGAAGCGGAACCCGAGTACGCGCCCGGCGTCGAGGGCGCCCAGATCGCCATCTTTGCGGATCCCGACGGGCGATGGCGCTGGTCGTACCGCCTCACCGAGAACGGGCTCGAGCTCCGCAGCAACAAGAGCTTTGTCTCGCCCGAGGTGGCCGAGCACGCCGCCGTCCAGGCCTATCCCGACGTTCCCGTCGTCCGGTCCACGGATCCGGTCGCGCCGACGTCGCCGTCGTAGGTCGGCTGGGTCGGCGTGCCGCGCCCAGCGAGCGGCGGGGGCGTCGTGTCACCGGGTGTGTGCGGTGATGATCCAGGCACGCGAGTCGAACTGCACGCCGCCGCCGATGGTGTGTGCTGCGAGCAGGGCTCGCAGCCGATCGAGCGCGTGCGCGGCCGTTGACGCGTCGAGGCTGTCGAGTAGGCCGCGGGCATGTCGCAGGCCGAGAACCGCGTCGCTCGCTGCCTCGACGTCCGGGCCGTAGTGCACCGGCTCGTGGACGTCGGCGAAGGCGACCTCGGCGAAGCCGGCCACTGTGAGCACGCTCCGGGTGGCGGTGGGGTCGGCGAGGGAGAACGGTTCCAGGTCGCTCGCCGACGCCGTGGGCATGGTC
>Ga0081538_10001368_pt1 | contig 25106 bp, 26 predicted proteins | sample TabmetS5T2R1_FD_71022 | JGI IMG/M metagenome (GOLD analysis project Ga0081538, IMG submission 71022) | Tabebuia heterophylla rhizosphere microbial communities from the University of Puerto Rico - S5T2R1 | ecosystem: Host-associated > Plants > Roots > Rhizosphere ... | reverse complement strand
CGGCGTAGCGGACCGGGGTGGGGGCGTGCCCGGCGCCCATGATGTCGTCCTCGTACTCGAACCCCGAGCAGACCGGCGGGAGGCCGCCGTACTGGCGGATCGTCTCGAGTCGGTCGCGTCGGCCGGTCAGGACCTTGTGGGGGTAGGCCTGGTGCCCAACGTCCCAGAGGATCTTGTCCGTGGGCGAGTCGAGCAGGCTGTGCAGGACCGTTGCCAGCTCGCACGTCCCGAGGTTGGCGCCGAAGTGTCCGCCGATCTCTCCGATCGTGTCGATGATCAGCTCGCGCACCTCCTGCGCGATCTGAGCCAGCTCGGCGTCCGTGCGGCCGCGCAGATCGTCCGGGCCCTCGATGGATTCGAGCAGGCGAGCGGCGCCCTCTGCCTCGTTGTTCTCGGTCTCGTCGCTCATTCGGGCGAACCCGGAATTGTCGCAGGGACCGGATGGCATCACTCATCTAGATTCGAGGGTGATGCTGGCGCTGCTCTACGACGTGCACGGCAACCTTCCGGCGCTGGAGGCGGTGTTGGGGGACGCGGGCGAGGCGGACGCCGACCGCTTTGTGCTGGGCGGCGACTACGCGATGTTCGGCGCCTGGCCGGTGGAAACGGTCGAGCGGTTGCGTGAGCTCGACGCAACCTGGATCCGTGGCAACGTGGAACGCTGGGCCGCCGACCCCGACGCCGAGGACGTCCCCGATGTGATGAGGCCGGCCGTCGTTCGAGGGCGAGAGTTGCTTGGCGATGAGCGCGCGGGCGAGCTCGGCGGCCTGCCGGAGCAGCTGGTCCTCGACGACGTTCGGTACTGCCACGCCTCGCCGGTGTCCGACATGCGCGGGTTCGCGGCGGAAGCCGACGACTCCGACCGGGAGCTGCTCGCAGGTGTGGCCGAGCAGCGCGTCGTCTTCGGCCACACGCACCTGCAGTTCGTGCGCACCACCGACGCGGGGATCGAGCTCGTCAACCCGGGCAGCGTCGGGATGCCGCTCGACGGAGACCACCGCGCCGCGTACGCGCTCGTCGCCGACGACGGGAAGCTCGACATGCGGCGCGTCGACTACGACTTTCAGGCCAGCGCCGACGCTGTGCGTGAGCGTCTCGGCGACGCCGGGGAGATCCCGGCGCGGCGAATCGAGCAGGCGCGGTTCGACGTCTGAGCGCGCCGGCGGCCGCGCGGCCACGCTCGCCGCTCAGCGCTGGCGGGTGTGGATGAAGTCGGTGATCAGCTCGAGATCGTCGGTGCGGCCGCCAACCTCTGCCAGGGCCTCGCGGGCCTTGGAGTGTGATTGGGCCGCCAGCTCACGCGCACGTCCGAGGCCGTAGAGGCTGACGTAGGTCAGCTTTCCGAGGCGCTCGTCGGAACCGCGCGGCTTTCCCAGCTCCTCTTCGGAGCCGGTGACGTCGAGGATGTCGTCGACGATCTGAAACAGAACTCCAAGCTCGTCGGCGAAGCGCCCGTACGGCGCCGTGGCGGCCTCGTCGAGGCCGGCGAGGCGAAGGGGCACCATCACGCTGGCGGCGATCAGGCGACCCGTCTTCAGTGCGTGCAGTTCGCGGAGATCGTGCTCGTCGACGTCGTCGGAGACGGTGACGTCCCAGTACTGCCCGCCGACCATGCCGGCGACGCCGGTGGAGCGCACGAGCTCGGTCAGGGCGGCGAGGACGTTGGCCGGTTCGCCGGTTTGGAGGTCGGAGAAGAGCCGGATCGCCTCGGCGAACAGGCCGTCCCCAGCCAGGATCGCGACGTCTTCGCCGAACTTGACATGAGAGGTCGGGCGCCCGCGCCGCAGGTCGTCGTCGTCCATCGCCGGAAGGTCGTCGTGGATGAGCGAGTAGGTGTGGATGAGCTCGATTGCGGCCGCCGCAGGGAGCACGCGCTGCGGCTCGACGTCGGCTGAGCGCGCGGTCGCAAGCACCAGCACCGGGCGGATGCGCTTGCCGCCCGCGAGCAGCGAGTAGCGCATCGCCTCGTCGAGGCCCGTGGTCGCGGCGCGGTCGGAGAAACACAGCCCGCGTAGGTACTCCTCGACCAGCTCGCGCAGGTCGTCGGGATAGTCCGGCATCTCAGCTCTGTCCGGACTCGCCCTCGCGCAGAGTTCGGTCGATCTCGTTGCCCGCCCAGCTCACGAGCTCCGCTGCTTCGCGGGCGAGCTCCGCGGCGCGCTCGTCGGCCAGCTCCGGGTCGCGCAGCTGCTCGGCGAGGCCGCGCAGGCGCTCCGCGAGGCCCCGGACGGAATCAGCGCCTGCCGCGTCCTGTGCTCCGCGTCCGGGGACGGCGGGGTCCGTCATTGACGCGCCTCCTCGAGCTCCCGAGCCGCCGAGCCGAGGATCCCGTTCACGAACCCCGGCGCGTCGGCGCCGCAGTACTCCTTCGCAAGGCCGACCGCCTCGTCGATGGCAACCTCGAGCGGGATGTCGTCGCGGTGGCGCATCTCGTACAGGGCCACGCGCATGATGCTCCGCTCCAGCGGGGCGATCCGCTCGAGGTCCCAGCCTCGCGCGAGTCGGGAGATCTCTGCGTCGAGCTCCTCGATGTGCTCGTCCACGCCGTCGGCGAGCTCGCGGGTGAACGGCTTCGCGTGCTCCACGAGTTCGCCGAGCTCGCGCCCGGTGACCTCGCGCTGATAGAGCGCGAAAACTGCGTTGCGACGTTGATCCGCCCGTCTCACGCCTCGCAGGCTACCCGTGCCACCGCCGCGCTCGGGCGCCGCCTACGCGCGCCCCTCCGACCGTGCGACCGCCGCGCTCGGGCGCCGCCTACGCGCGCCCCTCCGATGACCGTCGACTTACCGACCCATGCGGTCGGTTTCTCGACGGTCGCCGCGACGGGACGCAGTCATTGCCCCCGGGGCGCGCCAGCGGCCCGCAACCGCGCCAGTGTCTGGGTGCGGTGGACTATCGCCTGCTCCCACGTGACTCGGAGCACCCTCTCGTCCTGTGCCTCGAGCAGCGCTTGGCGCTGGGCATCGTCCTCTCGCGCGACCTTGTTCTCGTGCCAGGCGGCACTGTCCGCTTCGACGATCAGCCGCTGCTGGGGCCAGCGGAAGTCCGGGACGATCCGTCGGCCATAGATGTGGATTGGCTTGTTGACGTCCGGTCGCGCGAAGCCGCCGGCCAGGATCAGGTCGAGCACGACGTCTTCGAGTACGGAGCGGGTCGGCGCCGGGCCGTCGGCGACGATCTCCGCAAGCCGCCGCGATCCTTTGCGGGGGCCGAGTCGCGTGAGAACCTCGCAGATCTCGCGCACGTTGACGCTGTGCGTGCCTTGGGCACGCCGCACCAGTGATCGAAGCGGCGCTCCGTCCAAGCGCGCCGCGAGGTCCAGCAGCGTCCGGGCTGGGCTGGTTACGGGGATGCCGCGAACGTGTCGCCAATCCCGATCGACGAGCTCAGCCGTGCGATGCACACGGATGCCCGGATGCGATCGCGTACTGCCTCCAACGATGGTCACCTCCGGCACGCGCCACTCGTCGGACTCGTAATAGCCGCACAGCTCCGCGCTCGAGAAGCCGCTCAGCCTCGCCGTCGCGCCGCACGCCCGGACGGCCGCGAGCCACAGCCCCTCCTTCGATACGTTCGGATGCCCGACGGCATAGACCTGGTGGTGGAGCCGATGAAGGAGCCCGCGGCGTACGCGGCCGAGGACGGCCCGCTCGGTGAGCCCACAGGCACGTAGCTCGGCAAGTGAAGCGACTCCCCACTGCTTCGCTGCCAGCTCTGCAACCCGGGCGTCGAGCCCGCTCTGATCGCAATGAGTGTCGGCTGAGCGACCTATACGGTCGGTTTCTCGACGGTCGCGCATTGGGGGCCGAGCGTCGCGCAGCAATACGCATGGGAGGGGCGGCCTCCCTACCTGATCCGTTGCTCGTTCGTGCCGTAAGGCGCGCGCGAGGCCGGGCAAGCCGGCTGGCACTACGCGCGCGAGGCCCGGCGAGTGCGCGGAGCTACGCGCGGGAGACGTACTCGCGCGTGCGGGTGTCGACGCGGACGCGGTCGCCCTCGTTGACGAAGAGGGGCACCTGGACGGTCACGCCGGACTCCAACGTCGCGGGCTTGTAGCCGCCGCCGGAAGCGGTGTCGCCCTTCAAGCCCGGGTCTGTTTGCGTCACGGCCATGTCGACCGCGCTCGGCACCTGGATGCCGGCGACGCGCTCGTCGACGAACAGAACGTCGACGTTGTCGTTGGGAGTCACCCAGCGGATGTCGTCGCCCGCGACGTCGCGCGGGATCTCCATCTGGTCGTAGGAGGAGGTGTCCATCAGCACGATCGCGTCGCCCGAGTCGTAGAGGTACTGCATCTTGCGCGTCTCCGTGCGGACCGGCCGGAACTTCTCCCCCGCCCTGAAGGTCTTGTCCTGGACGCTGCCGTCGTCGACCTTGCGCAGCTTGGTGCGCACGAACGCGCCGCCCTTGCCGGGCTTGACGTGCTGGAACTCGAGGATCTTGTAGATCGCCCCGTCGACCTCGACGTGGGTGCCGTTCTTGAACTGGTTGGTCGAAATCACGGACGCTGAGGGTAGCGGCGCCTCCGCACCGCTCGTCGACCCCGCAGCGCGTCAGAGCTTGTCCGCGCTCAGCGTGTAGACGCCGACGATCTCGCCCTGGTCGAGGACGTGGCCCTCGATGGCCGAGCGGAAGTCCTCGAGCTTGAAGTCACCACTGAGCCCGAGGCTTGGGACGTCCAGCGCGTAGACCGTAAAGTGGTAGCGGTGCATCCGCTCGTCGTTGAAGGGCGGGAACGGTCCGTCGTAGCCGCCGTAGGTGCCGTCGCCCTGCGCTTCCGCATAGCTGTTTGAGCCTGTGACGCCGTGCTCGGTCTCGCCGTGCGGCTTGCCCCCGGCGACGATCCCTTCGCCGCCGGCCCCTTCGGGCAGCTCAGCTAGCTCAGGCGATATGTCGACCAACAGCCAGTGCGTGAAGTCCTGCCGCGGCATGTCCTCGGGCAGCGTCTTGCCCTCCTGGTTGGCGTCGGTGAAGTCGGCCGGGACGTCAGGGTCGACGCAGATGACCGCGAAGGACTGCGTCCCCTCGGGGGCACCGGACCACCGCAGGTGCGGGCTGCGGTTTCCGCCCCCCGCCTCCGCCTTGCCCTGACCGTCGGGAACGCCAAATGCGTGCTCGTCGGGAACGCGGTCGCCGTGCTCGAAGCTGTCGCTCTCCACCTGAAGGGCCATGTCTCCTCCTCGATCTGAATCGGCGAGACTCTATTTACCCAGGCCGGGCCGGCTCTAGCGTTGCACGCCCGGACCCGAGCCTAGGAGACGACGCGCAGCTCCTTCGGCAGCGAGCTCAGGTTGCGGTAGCCGTCGGCCGTGACCACGACGAGGTCCTCGATCCGGATCCCGAAGCGCCCGGGTAGGTAGACCCCGGGCTCGACTGTCACCACGTCGCCTTCTGCGAGGATGTCCTCCGAGCGCTGGCCCAGACGCGGCGCCTCGTGGACCTCGATGCCAACGCCGTGGCCGAGCCCGTGGCCGAAGTGGTCGGCGTGCCCGGCGGCGCCGATCAGGTCACGCGCGACCGAGTCGGCGTCCGGCCCCGACACGCCCGCGCGAATCCCCTCGAGCGCCTTCGCCTGCGCCTGTCGAACGAGCTCGTAGGCCTCGGCCGCCTCGCCATCGGGCTCACGGCCCGCGGCGAACGTGCGCGTGCAGTCCGAGCAGTAGCCGTCGACGATCGCCCCCATGTCGAAGACGACGAGCTCGCCGCGCTCGATCGAGCGGTCCGACGACTCGGCGTGAGGTAACGCCCCATTCGGCCCACCGGCGACGATGGTGGGAAACGAGGGCTCGGCGCCGAGCTCGCGCATTCGCGCCTCGGCGCGGCGTGTGACTTCGCGCTCCGTATTGCCTTCCAGACCCTGCTCGAGCGTCCAGTCATACACCTCGTCCGCGAGAGTCGCAGCGGCCGCAATCGCGCGCTGCTCGTCGGCGTCCTTCTGCCGGCGCAGCCGCTCAACCAGGCCGGCTGCCGGAAGGAGGTCGACCCCCTCCCCCACACCGTCCTCGAGCTTGCGCAGGTTCTGAACGCTGGTGTGCGCATCGTCAAAGCCGATTTTGCCCTTGAGCACCTTCACAAGATCGGTCAGGAGGCGCTGCTCGACGACGCGGAGCTCAAACGCGTCGCCGACCTCCCGCTCGGCGCGTTCCACGTATCGGAAGTCGGTGAGGAACAACCGCTGCTGTGCGCCGACGACCGCAAGACCGCTGGTGCCGGTGAACGCGGTCAGCCAGCGCAGGTTGGCGGTCGCGCCCGGCCCGATCGAGTCGCCCGGGGTCACCAGGTCGCCGACGATCAGCGCGTCGAGACCCTCGTCGGCGGCCACCGAGGCGAGCCGTTCAGCTCGTTCGGCGCTCATGCCTCGATCTTCCCCTTGAGCATCGCCAGAGCCTCACGGTAACCCTCGGGCCCCTTGCCGGAGATTGATCCGATCACCAGCCCGTCGAGCACCGAGTGGCGCCGCCACTCCTCCCGCTGCGAGAGATCGGAGAGGTGGACCTCGACGGCCGGCAGGCCCGTGATCTCCAGCGCATCGCGGATCGCCCAGCTGTAGTGGGTCCACGCACCCGGGTTCAGCAGCACGCCGTCGGTGAGCCCGCGCACGCGATGCAGGCGCTCGACGAACTCGCCCTCGTGGTTGGTGTGAAAGAACCGGACCTCGAGGTCGAGTTCGCGCGCAAAGCGGCGGATCGCGACCGTCAGGTTGTCGAAGCTCAGGTCGCCGTAGATCTCGGAGGGCCGCTGGCCGAGCATCTCCAGGTTGACGCCGTGCAGGACCTCGACCCGGTTGTGGGTGGTCCGGCTCCGCTCGTTCATTGCAGCTCGTCCACGGCCGCCCTGACCCTATCCGGCTCGACGAGCTGGCCGACCAGCGGCTGGCCCGGCTCCTCAAGCAGGACGAAGCCGACGCCCTCGGCGGTGCGCTTCTTGTCGCGCTCGACCGCCGCCAGCACCGCATCGGTCTCCGCCTCGGGGCCGAGCGACGTGGGCAGGCCCCACGCCTCAAGGAACGCAAGGACCTCTTCGTGGAGAGCGTCCGCGCCCGACAGCCGAAGCGCGGCGAGCAAACCCAGTCCGACGGCCTCCCCATGGCGATAGCGCGCATAGCCCGTCGCGGCCTCGATGGCGTGGCCGATGGTGTGGCCCAGGTTCAGCGTCGCGCGGGCGCCGGCGTCGCGCTCGTCGGAGGCGACGATGTCGAGCTTCGTAAGGGCGCACGCCAAGATCACCTCGGCGGAAACTGGCTCGCCCGGCGCCAGGGCCTTCACGCGCTCCCACAGCGATCCGCCCGCCAGCAGGCCCGTCTTGAGCACCTCGGCGAAGCCCGCCGCCAGCTCCTCCGGGGGCAGCGTCTTCAGCGTGTCGGGATCCACGAGCACCGCGCGCGGCAGGTGGTAGGCGCCAACGTAGTTCTTGGCCTCCGGCAGGTCGACGCCGGTCTTGCCGCCGTAGGCGGAGTCGACCTGCGCGACCAGCGTCGTCGGGACGTGGATGAGGTCGACTCCGCGCTGATAGGTCGCCGCGCAGAACCCCGCCAGGTCGCCGACCACCCCTCCGCCGAGCGCCAACAGGTGATCCGAACGAGTCATGCCCTGCTCGGCAAGCGCTCGCAGGACGCGCTCCGCCTCCGCCAGCGTCTTCGCCTGCTCTCCCACCGGGATCTCCACGCGGCCCGCGAGGTCCCGGAGGCGATCCGCATACAGCGCCCCTACCGTCGCGTCGGTGACCAGGAAAGCTCGGTCGTTTCGCAGCCCGATATCGCCGTGGCGGGCGGCAAGGCCAAGCGGTGACGCGTCGAGCAGCCCGGAGCCGACGAACACCGGGTACTCGCCCGAGGCGCTGCGAGCCCAGGCCAGCCGGACGCCCGCCAGCTCCCGCACCGCGGCGAGGAACGGCGCCGCTCGCGCGCCCAACTCGGGGTCGCCCTCGGGCAGCACCGCCGTCGCGAGCTCATCGTAGATCGGCTGGCGCCGGGCGAAACGCCGGGCAAACGCGTCGCGGTCGGAGGCGAGCGGTCGCCACGCGGCCGGGTCGCGAGCGACCCGGTCCCAAGCTTCGTCGAGGCCCACTCGGCACCAGGCCACGACGTGGCCGCGCAGCGCTTCGCGCACAGCAGGCGTCTCGATCGCCCCGCCGCCAAGCGCGATCACCCGGGGTCCGCGCTCGAGCAGACCGAGGACCAGCTCCTCCTCGGCGAGGCGAAAAGCCTCCTCGCCATGCTCGTCGATGTAGGCGGCCGGAAGCTCGCCGCGCGCCTCGGCAAACGCCTCGTCGGCGTCGACGTGCGGCTCGCCGAGGGCGTTCGCTACGGCCGCGGCGGCGGCGGTCTTGCCCGCCCCCATGAAGCCGATGAAGACGAGCGCGGGGTTGTCGCTCAACGGCGCCAATCGATGCGCTCCCGGTACGCCTCGAGGGCGGCGAGAACGTCGTCGATGTGGTCGCCGCCGAACTTCTCGCGGTAGCAACGCGCCAGCACGAGCGCAACCATCGCCTCGGCCACGACTCCGGCGGCCGGGACGACGGTGGAGTCGGTGCGCTCGCGCATGGCCTGAGCCGGCTCCTTGGTCTCGGTGTCGACCGAGCGCAGAGGCTTTGTCAGCGTCGAGATCGGCTTCAGCGCCCCGCGTACGACCAGCGGTTCGCCGTTGGACATGCCGCCTTCAACGCCGCCGGCGCGGTTGGTCTCGCGGTAGTAGCCGCGCTCCTGCGACCAGAAGATCTCATCGTGCGACTCGGAGCCCGGCAGCCCGGCGACGTCCCACGCCTCGCCGACGGCGGCGCCCTTGACCGCCTGAATCGAGACCACCGCCTGCGCCAGGCGCCCATCCAGGCGCCCGTCCCAGCTGGTGTGGGAACCGAGACCCGGCACCAGGCCGAACGCCCGTACCTCGAACACACCGCCCAGGCTCTCGTTGGCCTTCCGCAGGCGGTCGATCTCGGCGACCATCTCCTCGCTCGCCTCAGCGTCGAGGCACCGCACCGGCGAGTTGTCGACGACGTCGAAGTCCTCCGCGGCGAGGTCGTCGCGCTCCGGCGCAACCACGGAGCCGATCCGCAGGACGTGGCTGTGGACGCTCGCGCCCACCGCGCGCAGGAACTCCTTGGCCAAGGCTCCAGAGGCCACACGCGCGGCCGTCTCGCGGGCGCTTGCGCGCTCGAGCACGTTCCGCGCGTCGCGGTGTCCGAACTTGAGCATCCCGACCAGGTCCGCGTGACCGGGTCGCGGCAGGTGCGACTCCTCCACTTCCGCCTCGACGGGCCAGGGATTCATCCGCTCCTCCCAGTTCGCGTAGTCGCGATTGGCCACGAGCACCGCAACCGGGCTTCCGAGGGTGCGCCCGTGGCGCACCCCCGCGCGGATCTCGACTGCGTCCTGCTCGATCTTCATCCGGCCGCCGCGGCCATGGCCGAGCTGACGGCGCGCCATCTCGCGGTCGAGGCGCTCGCGATCGAGCTCGAGGCCCGCGGGCAGGCCCTCGACGATCGCCACGAGCCCCGGCCCGTGCGATTCGCCTGCAGTTGTGAAACGCAGATCCACTGGGCGCCAGAGGCTAGATGGCGCGCAGCGGGCGGGTCGTCGCTACAGCTCCTGGCGGGAGCCCTTGACCACCTTCTCCTCGATCTTGCGCAGCTTGAAACGGTAGATGACCTCTTCCGTGGCGTCCTCCGGCCGGTAATGGAGGTAGCGCTGGTCGCCGGGCTTCATGACCAGGTAGTAACAGCTCTCCGGCGACGGAGCGCAGGTTCCGTCGCCGTCACTGGAGACGACGCCCGCCGAGAGCAGGAAGGCGGCGCGCTTGGAGTTCGGGCTGGCCGAGAAGTAGGCGACGATCGGGACCTCGTTCGAGGGCAGCAGTTCCGTGTAGCGGACGCTGTCGTACTCCTTCGTCTCGCCCAGCGGCCCGAGAGTGACGTCGACGACGCGGGTGACCAGCCGCCGCGTGTGCTTGACCGTCCCGTGGTTGGGCTGTGAGACCGGCGGGCTCGGCACGGTGCTCGGAGTCTCGGGACTGACCGATCCGGCCGCTGCCGAGGTCGCGGGCGAGGACACCCCGGAGGCGGCCGACGTGTCCGGAGCCTCGGTCGGATTCTGGAGCGCCACCGACTGAGGCGTTGGCAGCGCGAACTGCTGCTTGAAGGGGTTCTTACTCTTCAGCGCCTCGAGACGCTTGCGATAGTCGCGAATCCCGACGTTTTCCGCGAGCACGGCCGGCTGCGCCGCCGTCGCGTGGGCGGGCGGCGGGGGCGCCGGGGGCGGCGCCGAAGGTGAGTCCGTCGAAAGCACCACCGGCACCGCGACCAAGGCGACAGCGAGCGCCACCGCTGGGAGGAGCAGCTTGCGGTCGCGCAGATCCCGGTAGAGATCATTGAAGAAATCTGAGGACTTGATCCGCTTCATGGCGCCGGGTTCGAGGTCGTCGTTGACGCCGGCGTCGGGGTGCCCGACGTCGGCACGTCAGCGGGAGGACCCGCGGGCGTCGCGCCCGCGGTCAGCCCCTGGTCGGCTGGTGTGACGAAGGTCGTCACAACGAGGCTGCCGGTCAGTGTCTTGAACCCGTCCTCGGGGTCACCCGTAATGCCGAAGCCGTTGATTGTGACCAACCGGCCGTCGACGACGTCGCGGCCGTGGCGCATGTGCACGAGCCGGTCGACGCCGGCCAGGAAATCGGCCAGCTCAAAGAACGAGCCCCGGATGCCGATCGTGTAGGGCATCACCGGGAGCCCAGCGGGACCCACCGTTGCGCCGATCGGCAGCGCAGCGGCGGCTGCCTCGGTCGGCTCGGCGGACACCGGTGCAGGGGTCGGCTCGAAGCCCTCTGACGCGCCGGCGGCGGGCTGAGCGCTGTCGGCGGTCGTCTCGCTTGCCGCTGACGGCTGGACAGCCTCACCGGTCCCGTCGGGGTTGAGCACGATCGTGTCGAAGTCGACCCCGGAGTCGGCGGCGAGCTTGTCGAGCTGGACGAACAGGCTCGAGGTGTCCTCGTCCTCCGGCACAGCCTTCCCGAGCACGACCAAACGACGGTAGTTGGTGTCGAAGTCTTCTCGCGCTGCCTCCGCGGCGGCGACAAGCTGCTCCTGCTCGGACACAGACTGCTGAAGCGCCGCGACGTCGTCCTCAAGCTTCGCCGCTTCATCGCGCTTGGGCGACAGCACCATGAACCAGAACACGGCGATCAGGCCGGCGATGATCAGGCCCGCCAGAATCGAGCGGCTGCTGGCAGTCATCGCGCAACTCCCGGAACCAGGTTCGCAGCCTCGCGCGCCTCGTCGGTCTGCTCGGCAGTCGAGTCGCGCGCCTCTTGCTCCTGCGCCTCTGCCTCGACCACACCCGACCCGTCGTCTGCAGCCGGTGTCGACTCCGCGGCCGGCGCCGGCGGCGCAGGCGCCGTGCCGGCGTCGAGTGGCGGAACCGAGACCTCGTCAAACGCGGCGACGATCTCGAAGCGGGTGATGAAGGCGCGCGTTCGACAGTCTTCCCCGCTCGCGCCGGAATCTTCCCCGCTCGCGCCGCCGCTCTCGGACAAGGGACGCTCCGACTTGCCCAGCCCGACCCGCGTGACGCCGTCGATGTCCTTCAACGCCTGCAGGAATCTCGCCACGGCCTCGTGACTGGTCGCGCAGCCGACCATCGAAAGCGCGGGACCCGCGATGTTGGAGCCCGCTGAGACCTCGGCCGCGTCCTCGACCTGGACATCGGGACTCGCCGCCCCGCTGAGCTGGACGAGCCAGACGTCGTCGGGGATCACGAGCGCCAACTCCCGCAGCACACGCTCCCAATCGAATCGACTCCGCGCGAGGCTCGTCACCGTCTGGGCCCGGGCCTCCGAGAGAGTGGCGAACTCGGCGAAGGCGCGGAGACTCTCAGCCTCGGACCGCGCCGCCGCCTCGCGAGCCTCGAGCTCCGAGGCCTCGGCCTTGCGATCGCTGATCGTGTTCGTTGTGAGCACGAGCGCCGTGACGGCGGCCACGCCGAGAGCCAGCGCAGCGAGGATCAGATACGAGATCGAACCAGTCCGTAGGGCGGCACGATTGCCGCCGCGCTCCTCGGGTGGGGTCAGGTTGACCGGGCGCACCAGCTACTCCCCGAGCGCGAGTCCATAGGACACCGTCAGACGCGCGGCCGACGTATCGTCGAGACGACTGAGCCCATTTGGCCTGCCGATCACGACCGGATGGCCGAGCTCTCGCTGCAGCCGCTCGACGAGCCCCGGGATCGTCGTCCCGGGCCCGCAGACGATCACGCCCTCGACCGCGACCGCACCCTCTTGGGCCGCGTAGAACTCAAGCGAGAGCCGAAGCTCATCGGCGAGCTTTCCAACCCCCTCGGCCAGTGCCTCTCGGGCAGCGGTCACCGTCTCGACGTCGCCGTCGATGGTTTCAGTCGTGCTCTCGAGGCCAACGTGCACGAGCCATTGGCGCGCGTGCTCGAGCGTGAGCTCGCGCCGCTCTGCGAGCTTCTGCGCGATGCCCTCGACTCCGAAGCCCGAAATCCGGGTGAACAGGCAGGTGCTGCCCTGCGCCACAGCGAGGTTCGTCATGTCGCCGAGGTTGCAGTAGAGCTTCGCGGACGTCGGCATCTGTCCGCCGGGGACCGCGTCGGAACCGGCCGTGCGGGCTGCCATCCGCTCTTCGTAGGAGGCAGGCGCGCCGGGGGTGGCCACGTAGTTCGCAGCGCCAACCGTCGCGTGCTGGGCCTGCTGCAGAGCGCGGATCATGCCGAAGGCGGAGTGATCGATTCCCACTGGTCGCAGAGAGGCACGACGCAACGCGTCAACGACCGAGCCCAGCATGTCCCGGCGGGCAGCGACAGCCACCACCTGCATCTGCAGCTGATCTGCCCCGCTGACGGGATGGCCGACGACCTGCCAATCCAGCACCGCCTGATCGAGCGGCATCGGAATGTGATCCTGGGCCTGGAAGCGGATGGCGGTCTCGAGCTCGTCCGGCTTCTCGATCGCCGGGAGCTGCAGGGTGCGAACCGCGACGCGCTGATTGGCAATCCCAAGCCGGACGTTTCGCGACAGCCGGTGCTCGGAGAACAGCTCCTTGAGGGCCTCGCCGAGCGCCGCTGGGTCGGAGACCTCGCCCTCGCGAAAGATCCCGGGCTCGAGGGGACTCACGCCATGGCGTGCGACCTGGACGGAGCCGTTCGCCTGCACCTCCGTGGCGGCAATGCTTCCCGCCTCGATGTCGAGGCCGACGACGGTCTTGCTCTTAGTGGTTGACAACACGGCTTTGAGTTCCTCACACCCCGGGGGCGCCTAGGCACACAATCGGCCTCCCGAGCCCACTACTTGAGGGTCGGGCGGTCCAGTAAGCGCCTAACTAGAGGCCATGAACTCATCCAGGTACCAGTCGACCATCTCGTCGCCGAACCACAGCCCGACCACGCCTCCGAGCGCCAAGAAGGGCCCGAACGGCACAGCCCGCTTGCGCGCCTCGGCACCGTGGCGGGCGATCATCGCAATCCCCACCGCAGCGCCCACGGCAAAGGCGACCAGGAGCGCCGGAGCGATCGCCCGGCCCAGGTAGATGCCCATCATTGCGACCAGCTTCACGTCGCCCATCCCCATCCCGCGTGGGTAGGCGAGCACGACAAGGAACAGGGAACCGGCGGCGGCGACAGCTGCCGCACCACGTTCGGTCACGCTCGCCGGATCGGCGACGGCGACGATCGCGAGCCCGACGATCCCGCCGAAGAGCACGATCTTGTTCGGGATCACCCGCAGGTCGAGGTCGGTGAGGGTGATCGCGACGAGCAACGTGCAGAACACCAGGCCGAGCGCGAGCTCCCAGAGCTGCTCGTCGCCAAAGACGAGGAGCGTGCCGACATAGAGCGCCCCGAGACCGATCTCCGTCAGCGGGTAGCGGCTCGAGATCGGCTCCCCGCACGCGCGGCAACGGCCACGCAACATCAGAAATGAGAGCACCGGCACGTTGTCGTACGCGGCGATCTGAGCGCCGCAGCCGGGGCACTGTGAGCGTCCCCCGACCCAAGACTCACCGCGCGGCAGCCTGTGCGCAACGACGCTGACGAAGCTGCCGAGGATCATTCCGGCGGGAAACAGGATCAGGGTTGCCACGGTCGTCACTCTCCGATGACTAGCTTCTGGATACGGGGGACTCTCCCCCCACGAGCTATCGGCGCTGCCCGCTCCAATGTTGAGCGCTCCGTCTCAGTCGCCGAGCAGCGACAGTCCCTGGTTGTTTTGGACCTCGAGCCTGCTCTCGAAATCTGGGTGGTCGTACATGAACTCGAGGCCGGGCCCGCCGGTACCCGCTCGCTCGACCGTGACCACCAGTCCGAGTCTCGGAGGCTCGACCTGGTCGAGGCCGTTGAGCAGGTTCAAGGCGTCCGTCGACCAGATGAACTCCAACGGCACCGAGACCTCGGTCCACTGCTGCGGCCAGGGATTGCGTTGGAACTCAAAGCGGGCGACGTTCACGAGGGGTGGGTCGAGGTTGATCGCGGGAACGTCGACCGTGATCGGCTGGCCCGAGGAATTGATCGCAGCGAAGCGTTTGAACACCCAGATGCAGATCCTTCCCGGATAGCTCGCCTGGTTTATCGACTTCGTCCACAGCTCAAGCGTGCCGGTCGCGCTCGTCAGCTGTTGGAAGTCGTCGTGGAGTGGCTGCGACAGCCACATGTGTGCCTTCTTCTGCTTCTCGCTTTCCGTGCTCAGCAATGGGAAGTCGAGCGGGGCGAGCGTCGGAGCGGTGAGCAGACAGCCGTCCGACTCCGAGCCGGTCGGCGTGACGATGTTGAGACCCAGGTCCTCGGTGGGATTCTGCGCCGGCTCCACGTCGAGCGCGTAGTCGTAGAGCGTGCCGCTCCCAGCGTCGGATGCCGGCGGCTGCTCGTTGAACATCAGGTCAGGCGCCCCCCTGTTGCTCCCGGTCTGGACCCCCTGCGAGCAGATCCCACGCGTGTTGTGGGAATCGTGGTTGCCGGTGAGGGGCTGGCGCGTCGATTGGCTGCAAGGTGTGTCGGTGAGCCAGAAGGTGGCGATCTCTTCGCCCTCCTCCCCACCAGGTGGCGGCAGGAAGTTGCCTTCTCCCGGCCAAGTGTCGGGATTGGCGACGTCCGACTGGACCTCCTGATAGGCGCGGTCTCCGCCGGATGCGCTGGGGTCGAGAGCGATCGCGATCACCACTCGCTTGAGGTCATCGGCGGAGCAGTCCGCGCAGTTCGGCGGCACCCCGGGGTAAGTGACATAGCGATAGATCTGGCCCTTGACGTCACCGCTCTGAAACGGCTCCGGTCCCGGTTCGAGCGCGCCAGCTGAGACTGCGTTCCCGCCCGGCGTGGTGCCGCCGTTTGTCGCGAGCGGGGCGAGATTGGTTCCCTGCGTGTCGAGCGCGAACTGCGTCCCAGTGACGCGACTGCCGGGATTGCCCGGATCGGACGACGTCGGCGGCGCTGAGGTCAGCGCCACCTCCTTGAACGGAAGCTGGCGGACGTGTTCGAGCTCGGCTTGGAGGCGATTGACTACGACCTGGCTCTGCTCAGCGCGAAAGGTGTTGCGCGTGGCGGCGTCGCCGATGGTCAGAACCCCGATCGCGCCGATCGTCAGGATCAGAGCGGCGACGACCACCTCGACGACGGTCATCCCGCCCTCCTCGCGAAGCATCACGGGCCTCCGAGCGGTGGGTTGCGAAGGGCAACGCCGTCCTCGATCGTGATCGCGTCCTCACCGTCCTCCGCGGGAAATGCCAGGCGCGTTGAAACGAATGCCTGCCCCGGCGTGCGCGGGGTGAACGCGAACACCTGATTGTCGGCGAGCCCTGCCACAACCTGGGTTGAGGCGCCGCAACCGTCAGGTGGCGCAACCGTGTTCGGCCCGCACTCGGTTCGGGTGCAGTCCCCCGCCGTCGAGCAGTTGTAGAAAATGCGGCAACGCTGCGTCGCGCCTGGCGTCGGATTCCCGCACTCGGCTCGTGGAACGTAGGTCAGGATCATCAGCTGCGAGGGATTGGGCGAGGATGCGTTCGATCCCAATCGAAGCTCACGCGAGAGCCGCTCGGCCATCGTGCGGGCTTCCTGGATGTGCGCGGAGCGTTCGCTGATCCGCGGCTCGCTGCGAACTCCGGCGGTGAAGAGCGAAACCGTCGATCCGACGAGCAGGAGCCCGAGCACGACCGCGATGAGTAGCTCGACGAGAGTGAACCCGCCCTGGTCGCCCGCCATCCTGGCTCGGTAACCGATTCTCGTCATGGCGCCTAGCAGCTTGAGTTGGGCGCCGCGGTCACCGGCCCGGCGCACTCCACGAAGCGATCCACTACGTAGTGGGGTGGCGAGTTCGGCAGCGTGAAGTCGTTCGCGCTGCTGCTGACCGTGATATGCGCATTCGAGTTGACGTGGATCTTTTTCGCCCCCAGCGCTCCGCAGTACAAGGAATTGCTCTTCAACACGAGGTCGCTGCGCGGCGCGTAGATGACGAAGTCCTGCTCGCACAGTCCCTGCGCAACCGTGTTGCTCGCGAGGTCGATGACCGTGCTCAAGCTCTCCGACCCGACGAACAGGAGGGCGACGTCGACGGCGGTGCTGTTCCCGTTCGGTCGAATTTGTGAGTTCGAGTCGATCTCTAGCTGCTTCACGCCAGAGCCGTAGCCGCACGCCTCCGGCGAATCGAAGTAGATCCGGACGGTGGCCCCGCTCGCGATGTAGACGGCTGCGTTCTGGAGCAGCCGCAGGCGGCAAAAGCTGTAGTTCCCCGACGGGAGCGTGAGATGCGCGTTGTGCGTGATGACCAGCTCGCGCGAGCCGCAGTTCGAGCTCGACTGCCCGTTGCCGTCAAAGCCGTTCCAGCAGACTCGCTGCTTTGGGCCACCGATCGGGGTCGATGCGAAGAAGTTGTCGTTGTCGTTGTTGGTCTGCACGTCCCCCTGGTTCACCGACGGCAGTGTCACCGCCCCCTGGAGTTCGACACCGCAGTTGTGCTGTGCGTTTCCGGATGGGTTGACGCCGTGCCCGAGCCCGACCTGCGCGCTGCCGCAGAGGACGGAGTTCGACAGCATCGTGATGTCGCCGTTCGTAGCGGTGTCGGCTGTGACATCGGCAAACGAATCGAGCAGGATCGAGTTCAGCCCGATGACCCCGAAGTCGAGGAATGGCTGCCGTCCGGCGGCAGAGTGGGCCTGCAGGTCGACCCGCCTCGTGACCCCGTCCCTGGTCCCCTGCGAGACGATTTCGATCGCGCCCTCGTCTGGACGGACCCAGTACGTGAACGCGCCCCCGTTTGCCAGCTGGCCCGTCGCCGCTGTGCACCACACGCCCGAGAGCGTCTGCGGCGAAACGCAGGTCTCCTTGACCGCGGCCGTGTTGTAGCGCACCAGCGCCTGATGGGCCCCGGCCTCGGCGACGGCAAGTGCGTCCTTGGTGTCGAGATCGCGGCTCGTGCCGTGCTGGGATCGGATCGACGAGACCACGGCCATGCTCGCGACGGCGAAGGCGGCGATGACCATGAACAGAACCGTGGGCACCGCGAAGCCGCGCTCCTGGACGAGGCGTCCGGGCATGCTGTCTGTATGACCTCGATGCATGTCCGCTCGTCTTGATCGGTCCTCATCCGAGGCTGCTTGAGCTCCCGCGCCAAGGGTCATCCGTCCGTGGAGGCAGGCTCAGGCAGACGAGGGGCGGGCCCGAAGGCCCGCCCCACAAACCGACACTTGGTCCCAGATCAGATCCTGGAACTGTCAGGCGTGCCTGGGGACTAGCCCCACTGGCCGTTCGACGGACAGCCCGCGTTACTTGGATCGTCACATTCGAGCAGTGTCTGCCCGTTGGGTAGCCGCGTAATCGAGAACGTTGTGCCCGTCTCGGAGTCAACGGAGATCACGTACTCGTTGACGTCCGATGAGACGACCTGGACGGGGTTCGGCGCGTCGACAAGCGTTTGCTCGATGGTCTCGAGATCGCCGCCCGTCGCCGCGGCGTACGAACCCTGGTGATCGGTCGCGTATGTCTCCATCGCGGTCTGGGCCGTGCGGGCCGCCGACTTGGCATCTGCGTCCTTGGCCTTATCCCTCTGGTTGAAGAAGGACGGAATCGCGATCGCGGCCAGCAGGCCGAGGATCAGCATCACGACCAGGAGCTCGACGAGGGTGAAACCCGATTCGCCGTGAGCCCTGACGCGGAGCTTGTTGATCATGGAATTCCTCCTTGGAATCCAACTTGCTTCGCCAGAGCCCCGACACCTCTGCCAATCGGGAGTCATCTGACCCCGGTGGTAGCTCGGCTGACTCTGCGTGAGAGCCCCGTGGCTTTGCGCACTCCGCCTCGCGACGGGCTTGCCTTTGTCACCGGGACGCTGGCCCTATACGCCTCCCCCTATCGGGCTACGGGTATGCGGCCTTTAGTGAAACTGAGGGGTACATCCGTCCACCTGGGGGCCAGCCCCTAGGCTGGGCGTGTGGCTGCACGTCGCCTGCTGATCGTGATGCTCGTCCTGCTGGGGGTTTCGACCGTCGCCGCCGCGCTCGTGCCGGTCGAGCGCGACGCGGATGGCGACGACACGACGACGAGCTCGACGACCACCACCAAGCATCCAACCGGGGAGCTCATGCGCGAATCGATCCACGCCGGCGCCCGCGAACCGCAGACGGTGCGTGTGCGCGTCGGGGACCAGCTTCAACTGGAGGTCACGTCAAGGAGGGCCCACCAGGTCGAGATCCCGCGCCTGGGCGAGCTCGAGGACGTCGATCCCGACGCCCCCGCCCATTTCGACCTGCTGCTGTTCGACCGCGGTCGGTTTCCCGTGCGTCTGGTCGAACCCGAGCGCAAAATCGGCGAGATTGTGGTCGGACGGCCACAACCAGCCAGCGCGAAGAAGGGCGAGAAGCAGCGACGCGAACAGACCGGGAAGGCTCCGGCCGACTGATCCGAGGCGGCGACGGTGCACATCACCACGCGGCCCCTGCTGACCATGCTCGGCGTCGTTGTGGTCGCGGGCATCGGGGTTGGCGCCTACCTCCTTGCCACGTCGTCCGATGGCGCGGAAGAGCCCGCCGTCGCGGTGAGCGAAGGCCGTGCCGCCGAGCGCGAGCGGTACCGGGATCCGAGCCCGGACTGCTCGCGGAGGGCGGCCAGGGACGCCGTGCTGGGCTCGGTGTTCGAGCGCCGGGTCCGTGAGCTTGGCGTCGCGCCGCGCGGCAACCCGCTCTTCGGCGGGCCCGGCTACTTCGTCACCGAGCTCATCTGTCGCGATCTGACCGCCGACGGGGCCGAGGACATGGTGGTGCGCCTCGACTGCTGTGCCGGTGGCACCCCCACGCCGTGGGCGATCTTCCTCGCCGACGACGACGCATGGCGGCTTGGCTTCTACAGAGCAGGAATTCAGGCGAGTCTGAAGATCGAGGGCGACGTGGTGGTCGAGCGCTCTGCGGCCTACGCCGCAGGCGAGCCGATCTGCTGCCCCACCACCGCGCGCCTCGCCAGTGTCACGTGGAACGGAAACGCGTTCGCGTTTCGGTCCGAGGAGGCATCCGCAAACCGCGCCATCAAGATCACAAGCGACGGCGTTGAACGCCTGGGCGAGTTTCGTCCCGCGACCGGATCGCCGGCGCAGGCCGCCAACGCGTTCGGTCCGCCTTCCTACGTTCTGCCCCGCGACGAACTCTGCGTCCACGAATGGCGGGACCTGGGCCTGCTGATCAACTTCGCCAACCTCGGCGGCCTCGATCCGTGCACGGCCGATGTCCGGGCCGCCAGCATCGAGCTCAAGGACGAGTTCGCTGCCCAGGCAAGGTGGGAGACAGACCGTGGCGTGCGCGTTGGAATGTCGCTTGAGGAGCTGCGCGACATCTACCCGGACGCTCGAACGCAATCCTTGCCCGGCCTAGGAACGGTCGTGGCGCTGATCGAGAGCCAGGCGCTCGTCGGCGTAGAAGGCGCCGGTCCGGTCCTCAGCGGCCGCATCACAGAGGGCGCCGTCGACGAGCTGCGGATGTTGGTCGGGACGGCGCCCGAATAGCTACCGGATCTTGTCGTAGAGGGAGAAGATCGGCAGATACATCGAGATGACGATGAAGCCGACGACGCCGCCCACGAACATGATCATGATCGGTTCGATGAGCGACGTGAGCGCCTTGATCTTGGCGTCGACCTCCGCCTCGTAGAAGTCAGCGATCTTCTCGAGCATCGTCTCGAGCTGACCGGAGTCCTCGCCTACCGAGACCATGTGCGAGACCATCGGCGGGAAGACCTCGTGCTCTGAGAGCGGCTTGGCGATCGTGCCGCCGCGCTTGACCGAGTCATAGACGTCGATCATCGCCTCCTGGACGACGGCGTTCCCCGCGGTGGTGCCGGAGATCTCGATCGCCTGCAGAATCGGCACGCCGGAGGTAACTGTGCCGGCCAGGGTGCGAGACCATCGTGCCAGCGCGACCTTCTGGACGACGTCGCCGATCTTCGCCGGCAGGCGCAGTTTGATCTTGTCCCACTGCAGGCGACCGCGCTCGGTCTGCTTCCAGCGCACGAACGCGTAGATCGAGAGCCCGATCACGGGGATCAGCACGTACCACCGTCCGGTGATGAAGTCCGAGATGCCGACCGTAATCTGGGTCATGAACGGCAGCTCGTCCGACTCGCCCGGCGTCTCGGCCGCGATCTCCTCGAAGATGCCGACAAAAATCGGGACGATGAAGGCGACGACGACCACCATCACGACCAGCGCCAGCGCAAAGACGACCGCGGGGTACATCATCGCCGAGCGCACCTGGCGCCGAAGCGCGTCGAGCTTTTCGAGCTGATGAGCGATGCGGTCGAGCGCCTCCTCCAGACGCCCGGCCCCCTCTCCGGCGCTGACCATCGAGCGGTACAACGGGTCGAAGACGCCCGGCTGGGTCTCCATCGCCTGGGCGACGGAGCTGCCAGCCTCGACGTCCTGACGCACGCCGACGATCGCCTTCTTCAGCATCTCGTCCTCGGTCTGGTCCTCCAGGGTGTAAAGCGAGCGCAGCATCGGCATTCCAGCCGCGATCAAGGTCGCGAACTGGCGGGAGAACACGGACAGGTTGCGCAGGTTGACGCTCTTGAAGCGCTGGAAAACCGACTCGAGCTTCAGCGCCTCGCGCTTCTCGGAGATGTCGAGGACGATCAGGCCGTTCTGGCGCAGCTGCTCGGTGACCGCGGCCTTGGAGACCGCGTCGACCTCGCCCCGGGATGGAACGCCGGCGACGTCGACGGCTCTGAAGGCGTAGGTGGCCACTTGGCGCGCCTCAGGCGGCCGCCGGGACAGGAGCCGACGCGACGGCGCCAGCGGCGGGTCCGAGCAGGCGCCTGAGCTCCTCGGGAATCGTGGCCCGCTGTTCGGCGAGCGAGCGGGTGATCTTGCCCATGCGAACGAGCTGCGCAAGGTGCGCATCCATCGTCTGCATCCCGACTGCGCCGGACGTCTGAAGCGCCGAGTAGATCTGGTGGGTCTTGCCCTCGCGGATCAGGTTCCGAACGGCCGGCGTCGGCACAAGCACCTCACAGGCGACGATCCGCGACGAGCCGTCAGCGGTCGGCAGCAGCTGTTGGGTGACGATCCCCTGTAGCGCGACCGAGAGCTGCATCCGCACCTGCTGCTGCTGATGTGGCGGGAAGACGTCGATGATCCGGTCCACCGTCTGAGCCGTCGACTGAGTGTGCAGGGTGGCGAACACGAGGTGCCCAGTCTCGGCCGCGGTCAGCGCTGTGGAGATCGTCTCGAGGTCACGCATCTCGCCGACGAGGATCACGTCGGGGTCTTGGCGCAACGCGCCCTTGAGCGCGTGCGCGAAGTCGATCGCATCCGCCCCGATCTCGCGCTGGTTGACGATGCACTTCTTGTGCGTGTGCAGGAACTCGATCGGGTCCTCGATCGTGAGGATGTGCTCCTCGCGCTCTGAGTTGATCAGATCGACCATCGACGCGAGCGACGTCGTCTTGCCGGAGCCCGTCGGGCCGGTGAAGAGGACGAAGCCCCGCGGCTTGCGGGCGAACTCCTCCAGGACCAGCGGCAAGCCAAGCGACTCAAGACTCTGGATCTCGTCCGGGATCAGGCGGAAGGCCGCCGAGATCGCACCGCGCTGGAAGTAGCAGTTGACGCGGAACCGGGCGACGTTGGGAATCGCATAGGCGAAATCGAGCTGTTGGTTGTTCTCGAAATGCTTGCGCTGGGCGTCGTTGAGGATCGAGTAAACGACCTCGCGGGTCTCCTGCGGCGTCAGCTCCGGGTAGGCCTCCATCGGGGTGATCCGTCCACGCACACGAATCGCCGGCGCAAATCCGGGCGAGAGGTGGACGTCCGATGCTCGCACCTCGACCATGCGGGAAAGAACGGCGGCGAAATCCATCGTGACCTAGATCGTCGGCTGACCAGCACGGCTTTAGCCGTCGACGCCCGCACGGACGCCGCGTCGGCTAGGTCGACACCCGCGCAACCTCTTCGATCGACGTGATGCCCGCGCGGACCTTCGCGATCCCGTCTTCGCGCAGGGTGGACATTCCCTGCTCGTGTGCGACTTTCGCGATCTCGGACTCGGGTGCTCCAGCAACGGTCAGCTGTCTGATCCGCTCGCTCATGATCATCACCGAGAACAGTCCGATGCGCCCGCGGTAGCCGGAGTTCCCGCAGCGGGCACAGCCCACGGGCTGGTAAGCCTCAACGTCGCCGCCGATTCTGAACCCGGACTCGTCGAGGGCTCGCTGCCCGATGACGGTGCGGCTCTTGCAGTGTGCGCACAGCTTGCGCGCCAGCCGCTGAGCCACCACGCAGTCGACCGACGAAGCGATCAGGAAGCTCTCGATTCCCATCTCGACCAAGCGCGTAATCGCCCCCGGCGCGTCGTTGGTGTGGAGTGTGGTCAACACCATGTGGCCGGTCAGCGCGGCCTCGACCGCGATGCGCGCCGTCTCGGAGTCGCGGATCTCGCCGACCATGATCACGTCGGGGTCCGCGCGCAGAATCGAGCGCAGCCCGGCGGCGAATGTCAAGCCCGCCTTGCGGTTGACGTTGATCTGGTTGATGCCCTCGAGCCGGTACTCGACCGGGTCCTCGATCGTGACGATGTTGTGCTCGACGGCGTTGAGCTCGTCGAGGGCCGCGTAGAGCGTGGTCGACTTTCCCGATCCGGTGGGACCGGTCACGAGCACCGCTCCGTAGGCCTTTTCGAACGACTGGGTGAAGCGCTCGCGCCCCTCTCCCTCCAAACCGAGGTCGGAGAGGGGGCGTAGCGCCTGCTCCTTGTCGAGGATGCGGACGGTGCAGCCCTCACCGCGCTGCGTCGGGAGCGTGGTCACACGGAGGTCGACCTTGCGCCCCTCGACGTTGACGCTCACGCGCCCGTCCTGCGGCACGCGCTTCTCGGCGATGTCGAGATCGCTCATGATCTTGATGCGGGAGACGACGCCAGCGATCATCCGTTTCGGCACGCGAGCGGCCTCCGACAGGACCCCGTCCACGCGGAATCGCACGCGCATCTCGTCCTCGCCGGCCTCGAAGTGGATGTCCGAGGCACCCTCGTTCGCTGCCTGGCCGAGGATCGAGTACACGAGCTTGATCACGGGGGCGTCGTCGGCGGACTCGCGAAGCTCGCGGACGTCGGCTTCCAGCTCCTCTGAGTCCTCGTCCTCGATTGCCTCCGAGACCGCGTGCTCGAGCGTGTTCAGGCGCCGGATCAGGGCCTCGATGTCGTCGGCCGCTGCGATGGCGACGCGGCAGTTGAGCCCGGTGATCATGTGGATGTCGTCGATCGCGAGCACGTTCGCCGGATCCGCCATCGCCACCAAGAGCGTCTGCTTGTCGACGTAGCCCACGGGCACCGCGCGATAGCGACGGGCGGCGGTCACCGAGAGCAGGTTCGCGGCCCCCATGTCCACGTGGTAGGCGGTGAGGTCGACGTGGTCGAGGCCGTAGCGCTCGGCGATCGCGCGTGAGAGCTGATCCGGGTCGATCACCTTACGCTCGACGAGCAGCGTCTCCGGCGACCGCCCGGCGATCCGCGCTTCGTTGATGACTTCCTCGACCCGTTCGGCGGTCGCGTACCCGAGCTCGACAATCACGTCCGTGATGAACATGCCCGAGTGCCCGCGCCCTAAGGCCGGCGAGATCCCGGGAACGCCCTCCTCCGCGGCGCGCCGCGCCGGGGTCGCGATCTGCGCCCCGGGCGCTGGGACGGGCCGCAGGTATCCGGGGCGCTTGTCTGGCATCTGTCTCTAGGTCTTCCGAGCCGCGTCGCGCATCACGTCGATTGGCGGATCCAGTCCGGTCCAGAGCCGAAACGACGCGGCTCCCTGGTGGACGAGGACCTCGAGTCCGTCGACGACGTCCGCACCGCGCTGCCGCGCTAAGGCCGAGAGCGGCGTCTCGGACGATCCGTAGACCAGATCCACCACGACGTGTCTTGCAGAGACCGAATCGGCATCGACAGGAAGCGCCTTTAGGTCCGCAAGCGGCTCGGTTGACCCGGTTCTCTCGCCCGAGGCGACGTCGTGCCCGACGGTGGTGGCGTTGACCAGGATGTCGTACGTGTCCGCCCCTAGGGGGTGGCCCGCGCCCTGAGCGACCGACGCGCCGAGCGAGGCGGCGAGCTCCTCGGCCTTCCCCTGCGTCCGGTTCCAGACTGACACCTCTGCCCCGGTCTCGACCAGCGCCCAGACGCAGGCACGAGCCGCGCCTCCCGCGCCGAGAACCGTCGCGCGTTCACCGGCCGGGGAGACTCCGAGCGCGCCCAGCAGCCCTGGCGCGTCGGTGTTCTCGGCCTCGATGCCGCGATCGCTGAAGCTGAGCATGTTGGCGGCGCCGATCGCGCGCGCAGCTGGCGTGACACGGTCAGCGAGCTCGAGCGCCGCGAGCTTGTGCGGGACGGTGACGTTGACGCCGGCGAAGCCGTCGGCGACCAAGGCGCGAACGCGCGACTGGAACTCATCGGCTGAGACATCGATCGCCTCGTAGCTCCACTCGTCCGCGATCCCCATCGCCTCGAACGCGGCCGCGTGCATTGCGGGCGACCGCGAGTGCGCGACCGGATGTCCGATGACGGCGAGCTTTGGCATCCGCCGATGCTATGCGGCCGCCCGAGGCTCAGCACTCGGTTGGAGAGCCGCCGGCCTCCTCCTGGGCCGCGCGATACTCCTCGAC